>ERZ773202.400-NODE-400-length-41601-cov-9.836350_pt1 | contig 41601 bp, 19 predicted proteins | sample MGYA00580998_ERZ773202 | MGnify/ENA primary metagenome ERZ773202 (study PRJEB29015, sample SAMEA2737803) | human gut metagenome | biome: human gut; feature: human-associated habitat; material: faeces | place: China | collected 2012 ...
GCGATGCCCTGGGCTAGGAGCTTTTGGGCCTTCAGCCCGTACTTAAGCCACATGCAAAAGTTCAAATTATCATACATTAAAACCAATAATCTACAGGACTAAACTTTCGATTTAGATAAACTGATAAAATTCCTATCATATTAGTTCATAACGTTTTAACAAAAAAAACATCAATTTTCCTTTGCACATTAAGAGAATTTTAATACCTTTGCATTCTAAGGGGGGGGTAAATGTCAAAACAACAAGCAACACAACGCAAACATTTTGTACATTATTACTACCCAAAACCAACTTAGAAGTGATTTTAAATGTCATTTTGAGAAACTAACTAAAATTAAAAACACAGTTTGTGCGATATGTAATAACGATTATCGCAATGATTTTTGGGTTCGTAATGGATACTGCTGCGCAGGGCAACACCACCGACAGCGTATTTGTTAGAAATTCTCGCCCTATAGAATTCATTGTGAACAAGATTAACATCAACGACCAAGACCGCCGGTGGATCACCGACTCGCTGATACCTGCGCTCAAAGCTTTGGGCGACAGGGGAATCGTTATTGGCAGAGCCACAGCATCGCCTGAGGGTCCTACGCCTAACAACGAAAGATTGGCAAATGGGCGTAGAGCGTCGGTAGATGCCTTGCTTAGTGACTATGGCATTAATACCGACCAGATACGTTATGACGTTATCGCAGAAGATTTTCCATTGCTTCGCACATTGATGTGGCTCGAACACGACGAGGAATACAAGACCGTGGCAACTCTAATGAAGCTTTATCATGATAACAATCATAAGCTAAAGGAGGTGATGAAACGCTATAATGGCGGCAAACTTTGGCGCAGATTGCTACATCAGTATTTCCATAAGCTTCGTGCCGTACGCATTATGGCAATGGATAAAGCAATAATAGGTTTAGAGCAACAAAAACATACGAAATATAATATTCCTACAGTTTCGTTTATTCCTCAAAATTTGAATTCGCAGGCTATACAGATTCCTGAAGAATATATAGCAAGCCTCGACAATTCACGCAGGGAACTATTGAGCGTCAAGACTAATTTGCTCTTCGATTTTGCCTACATGCCAGGCTACGACCGCTTCTGTCCTATCCCGAATGTGGCTATAGAATACTATCCGCTTCATGGTCATTTCACCTATGGCGCAAGTTTCGACGGTCCGTGGTGGCAACATTATGACGAGCATAAATACTTCCAGCTGCGCAACTATCAGCTCCACACTCGCTACTACTTGCGAAGTGGCGACATCAGTCTGCGCAAACCTGGTAAGGGAGCTGCCTTCAAGGGCTTATTCTTTAGCGCCTATGCCAATGCAAACCTTTACAACATATGCTTCGATGAGCACCGTGGATGGGAAGGCGAAGGATGGGGAGCAGGCTTAGGTATAGGATATGTACTACCGCTTGGAGGCAAAGAACATTGGCGACTGGAGTTCGGTCTGCAAGCAGGATATTACCAAACAGACTACGACCCATATCAATGGAAGTGTCCTGTTAACCCCGACCGCGACCCGCTGCAATACTATTACAAATGGTATGGCGACGCCAAAGACTTCAAAAAGAGGCAACACAGATATACATGGTTTGGACCAACCAGAGTGGATATCACTCTAAGCTATGACCTTCTTTATAGAAAGGTAAAAAAGTAAAAGGGTAAAAAAGTAAAAAGGTAAAAATGATAAGTACGAAGCACATAATAAGCAATATCATGGCTGCAGGCAAGAATGCTTGCAGAAAGATAGCTATTGGATGCTTCGTAATGGTATGCTTCGTGATAGCTTGCGCCATAACAACAAGCTGCGAACGTGAGCCTATGCTACATCTGCATGACGAGAACGCAAGTTGCTCGATGAGGATACCTACTGTCGACTTCGAGTTGCAGGTGTTATGGGACTACTTGTTTGATTATGATTCTGAGTATGACTGGAAGGCAGAATGGCTTTACGGATGGGACGAGAAAGATCAGGAACTCTTCGGATCATTAGATTATGGCATGCCTACCGAATTCAACATTCGTAGATATTTCACAGGCGAAGAAGCTAACGGCAAACATAATGCGCCATATAAGCATCTGATATCTGGCAACATACTATCTACGAAGTTCGACTTTGGCTTTTGGGACATCTTGGCATGGAACGAGATTCATACTTCGGATGGTATACAGAGTATTCGTATCGATGAAACTTCTACCTACGACTATGTGACAGCACACACAGGACAGACCATGACGCCTTCGCGCTATAATGCCCCTCGCTTCACTCGAGCCTTCTTCCAGCCTGAAGCTCTGTTTGCTGGATATGAGAAAGCGATAGAGATAAACAAAAACTACGATGGCTTCGTATATGATGAAGAAAGAAACTTATGGGTGCGCCACTTGAATATGAAATTGCAACCTGTCACATATATATATCTGCCACAGATAATTCTGCACCACAACAACCGCAACCATCGTATCATAACATCTATAGATGGTAGTGCCGACCTTAGCGGTATGTCGCGCTCGGTGAATCTGAATACTGGTGTTACTGGTCCTGATGCCATTACTGTAAACTACAACATGCGCATGAAGTTCGACCGACCGGGCAGAAACAACGAAACGATAGATATCATTGGTGGTAAGGTGATGACTTTCGGCATCACAAACCTGAACCCTCATAAGCTCAGCACTCGTGCCTATGCCGAATCGCTCGACAAGGTGAAGGCAGCAGACAAAAACAACCACCACTATCTGGATGTAACGATGCAATTCTATAATGGTAAAGACTCCACCTTCGTCTTCGATGTGACAGACCAAGTAAGACGACTGTTCCGCGGAGGTGTAATAACAGTAGAACTCGACATGGACACTATACCAGTTCCTACTCGCTCAGGTGGTTCTGGATTTAATGCGGTAGTTAAAGACTTTGAAAACAAGCAATGGGAATTTGACATGTAACAACAATACTGCACGCAACAGAATATATTTAGCAAACTCATAAAAGCAGCAAATAACAATATATAAACAATAAATATGCGTTTCTGATTTAGGTAGAGCGGGCTGAAAGCCGCCCAGGGCAAGCGAAGCGACACCCTGGGGTTAGAGCGGGCTGAAAGCCCAATGAGCGCATAGCCCAGGGCAAGCGAAGCGACACCCTGGGATTAGAGCGGGCTGAAAGCCCAACAAGCGCATAGCCCAGGGCAAGCGAAGCGACACCCTGGGTATGAATACCAAACAACATACACATTAACGCCCTGAAAGGGCAAAAGCGTAATAAATATGGCACAGTCATTGAGCAAAATCTACATACATTTGATATTTCACATCAAAACCACAAGCTCTCCTATCCGTGAAAGCGATCTCGACCGCATTCATTCCTACATAGGACAACTGGTTAATGCCACAGGCTGCAAAGTAATACAGGTAGGTGGAATATGCGATCATATGCATATTTTATTCCTATTGTCAAAAGACGTCGCTATATCACATGTGGTAGAGGAGGTAAAACGCAACAGTAGTAGATGGATGAAAACAATAGAACCATATTATAGCACATTCGCATGGCAGAATGGATATGGTGTTTTCTCCGTCAGCCAGTCCGTCGTCGAAAAGACATTGGAATATGTAAAGAATCAAGGCGTGCATCACAAAAAAATGTCGTTTCAAGATGAGTACCAAAAGTTTTTAGAATCGTATGGAGTAGAATACAACAAGGAATATGTATTTAAAGATTAATGCTTTTGCCCTTTCAGGGCGTACCAATAATAATACGATAATACCCAGGGTGTCGCTTCGCTTACCCTGGGCTATGCGCTCATTGGGCTTTCAGCCCGTCCTGCCCCAGGGCGTCGCTTCGCTTATCATGAGCTATGCACTTGTTGGGCTTTCAGCCCGTCCCTGACCCAGGGCGTCGCTTCGCTTATCCTGGGCTATGTGCGATAATTCAGCCCTTTTGAAACTAAATTCGAAACTTTAACAAAAAAAAATAAATAAATAATAAATAAAAATACTCGAATTATGAAAAAGTATCTAATTTTTGCAGCTTCAGCATTGGTTCTCGCCAGCTGTTCAAGCGACGACTTCCTCGGAGAGAATCCAGGAAACGTACAGAATGCTACAACTGCTATCAACTTTGGTGGTGAGGCAGGTAAGACTACTCGTGGAATTCAAACAGGTTCTACAGCAGCAGACATTCTTAAAAATCACTTTGTTGTTTTTGGAGATAAGACTAATGCTGCAAGAACACAAGCTGTTTACGACCACTATGATGTACAATGGATTGGTGAGGGAGATGACAAGAAAACTCAAACAAACCAACATGGTTGGGAGTATGTAGGCAATAAACCTAATAAAAACAGCAGTTTGGCCACAGATGCTAAACAGTCAATCAAGTATTGGGACTACTCTGCTTCTGAGTACAACTTTGCAGCATTCTCTTTAGGTGGATTAACAGACGAGACAGACCCTTACGAGAATCAGGTTAAGTACGATGTCACAGGAGATGTTGCAAATAACAAAGTAAGAATTTCTCAGATTACACCAAAAGCTTCACAGTACACTATAGAAGGTAGTGTAGAAGCCATTGCTAAGCTTTATATCTCTGACCGTGTTACAGCAAAGCTAACAGGTGCTACTGGTCCTGAAATTGGCTATCAGACAGCTGTTCAATTTAACTTCCGTGCTCTCAAGTCCCTCGTTCGCTTGGGTATTTTTGAGACTGTACCAGGCTACTCAGTTAAAGAAGTGAAGTTCTACTCTTCTACCAATACAACAAGTGCTCAGGCAACAAATACTCCAGGCTTGTATGCAACAACTACTTCAATTCCTGCAGGTAATGGTAAAGCAACCGTCACATTCGGGGCTAAAGATGCAAATGACGGTAGTTACAACAAAGCTAAGGTAGAGTGGACTGCAAACAATAATGTAAAAGATATCACTTTCAAAGAGCTTACTTTAACAGGAGTAGACTCTAAAGAAGATGCTGGAACAACAAATCAATACATTGGTCGCACCCCTAGCACCGCTTCACTTCCAACAGAATACACAACTGTAATTCCAAGCACAGGGATTGGAGCTCTGACTTTGAAGGTTGACTACACCTTGGTTTCTACAGATGGTAGTAACGAGGAAATTAAGGTAACAGGTGCTACAGCTACAGTTCCTTCTGAATATACACAGTGGCAGCCTAACTACTCTTACACTTATATCTTCAAGATTTCAGATAAGACCAATGGTTCTACTGGAACTCCTGAAACTAATCCAGCAGGTCTCTACCCTATCACATTCGATGCAATTGTAACAGAGACTGAGACTGGCAAGCAGGAGACAATCACTACAGTTGAAACTCCTTCTATCACTACTTATGCAAAGGATGCTATCAATAATGAATACAAGACTGGCAATCATATCTATGTGAGTGTAAGTGGTGCAAATGGTAAGAGCGAAGAATTGTTTAAAGAAACTATTACATCAACAGAAGAGAGCTCAACAACTTATTACACCTACTATGCTAAACTGTATAAGTTGTCTGGTACAACAGAAAGCATTACCGAGGCTGAAGCTGAGGCTATATTAAAGAACAATAAGACTCTCGGCGAAAAGATTCTAACTGAAGAAGGTACTTATCCTACAAATACAAAGGATTCTCGCTTCGTTGATCAGATAGATGCTAATGATGCTGTTGATGGCGTAGCAGTTAAGGGCAACTTCTTTAAGTTTACACCAAAAGCAGAAGGTACATACGTATTTGCATACGAGAAAGATGATGTAAAATCTTATAAGGTAATTAAGGTAGCAGCAACAACTGTAGCACCTTAATCGTCATTATTCCCTAATTTTTATAAACCGGATGGAGCATTTTTGCTCCATCCGGTTATCCGCAAATATCAATCACCTATATATAATAATAATGTATATCCGCATTCTTACCATAGTGGCATTAGCAATATGCTTATGGTCTTGCTCATCAGAGCAAGACGAACCTTTTGTGCCCGAATCTAAAGGCATAGCCTTTGGTGGCAACAACGGCACATGGCAGGATGCACCAACCTCTCGTGCCACATCTGGCTTAGAGACTCTCTTCAACACCTTCCGTGTGTGGGGATATAAAACAACGGCTACTGATGCTGCTGGTCCATCAGTGCCACAACTTGTAATGGATGGATATAAGGTAGAATACTCCGCTGCATCTACAGGCTCAACAGCTACCAACACTACTGGATGGGAATATGTAGGCATCAACAATCCAAACCTATCATCTGCGCAATCAATAAAATTCTGGGATTATTCCGCCACCAGCTATCGCTTCTTCGGATATAGTCCCTTTGAAACAAAGGCTACAACGACAGCTACGGGAACAGCAGGCGAGAGCAAATCTATCTCTTTTCCCTTTGCCTACTCCGACCAGGCTACAGCCAAAAGCATACCCTACATCAGCGAGCTATGGTATAATAACAGTTCGTATGGCAACTGCGTAACCCTGACCTTCGCTCCTATAATAGCAAAAGTCAGATTTAAATTCACCTACCCCAAGAATACTAAGTCAATAGATATCAGAGACATCCAATTCTGCGATTCTCGCTTCATTGCCGACCCTACTACGGCAAAAACACCTCTACGTGGCAACATCGTAGCCACCTATCCTATTACTGGCAACCCATCGAGCCAAACACCCACGTTCTCATGGTCGCCATCAACCTCAGAAGGCTCTACAGAAGCTTCTACTGGTGCGCTTATCTTCACCACTCCCTACGAAGAAGAGAGCGACGCCATACATATACTCAACGACCCTAAGCTATATGGCAAATGGTATTATGTGCCACCAATGAGCATGATTCAATATATCCAGGGACCGTATACCATAAAAGCAACAATAGACGGAACCCCTATCTCGACTACCGTGCCTGAAGAATTCATGCAATGGAAGGCGGGATATCAATATACATATATCTTCAAGATTACCGAAGCTGGTACCATCATCGCATTCTCCAACCTACAGGTAGAAGAATGGCGACCTGGCACAAACATAGAAAACCAAGGCAGCGGCACCGCTGGCTGGTAGCCCCTATCAATAAGCCTCCAGCAAGCAGCCCCTCAAGCTGATAGCCCCCAGCTGCGAGTCCTTGTGCGTGCACGATTCCTTCGTGCTCGCTTTAATCTTCGCGCGCACGCAATAAATAATAACAACATGAAGCAACAGCTATCAATATCGTCAATAACAAGCATCGCCATCATCCTCGCAATCCTCACCGCTTGCGAGAGCAACGACATGCCTATACAGCACCCAGACAGCTACGACTATATCACCTTCTCTGCTCAAACTCAGAAGCTCATAACTCGTGCTGAGCCTTACGAAGACTACACCCCCGACAGCCATCCTGCCACAATGGGAGCTTTCGGCTACTACTATATTGCTTCATGCACAAACCTTACCCCAACAGATGCTTCGCAGCCAAACCTCATCTTCAACAACGAAATCGTGAGCTACGATGCCTCAACAAAAACATGGAAGAACTCTACCAAGAAGCGTTGGGACAGCTATCAGGGTGCAACGGCTTTAGATTTCTTTGCATATATGCCACAAAATACTGGTGCAAAAATTGAACGCACAGCAGCAAACACTTACACGCTCTCTGTACCCTTCACCATGCCTAACGATGCTCCATTACTCTATGACACCAAGGCTGCACCCGTGGTATGCGAGAAACCTATAAACAAAGACATGACAGACCCCGCCTTTGAGCGTGTGGTGAAATTCCGTTTCGACCAGACTCTTGCTGGCTATACCCTACACTTTGCCCTCGACTCAAAGATGAATGCCATTAGGCAGTTCCGCATAAAGAGCGTAAACATCTCTGGCGAAATAGCCGTTGCAGGCACTTATAACCGCACATACACATGGTCTGCTACAGACAAATGGACTGCTGCAGCCATACAATGGACAGATATAAAGACTACTACGGCAACAAGCGCACTACCCTATAAATCGCAAGGCACAGCAGCCTACGACGATATCAACAAGACAGCACTCGTGACTGCCGCTGGCACCACTCAATGGGGAGAAACATTCTACACTATCCCTTACAGCAAATTCGAACCAATGATCACCGTTACCTACGATGTGGTGTTTATGGACGAAAACCAAAAGGAAGTGATAACAAGAAAGGATGTTACTTCAACCATACTGCTGAACAAGACAAATTTCAGTGGCCTTACCACAGGCACAACAGCACAAATAAGTCCGATAACTATACTCATACAGCCACGCTACCTCTACGTGATGGCTGACAAAGATGCCTATACAGGACGACTACTGATACAATAGAAAAGAAGATCTATATAAAAAAGACATACTCAAAATCTTGGAAATTGAAACTATGATGCGACGTACTACATATACCTCAAAAAGAATAATCAAAATGCTGTTTGGCATTCTGACCATACTCCTCTTGTCTACTCAAGAGATATGGGGACAAACATACTCTAGAGACCTTTATGCCCAGAACTATGCTGGCGGTTCTGGAACAAAGAACGACCCATATCTTATCAGCAACGACATGGAGTTGGCTAAGTTGGCTCGCGATGTAAACAATGGTAACACATCACAGGCTTTCCTTGGCAAATACTTTAAGCTTACTGCCGATATCGACCTTAAGAATGGTATTTGGATGCCTATTGGTAAATACTATAACTACGGCAATGGCAATGGCAACAACCGTTTGTTTTTCGGAAAGTTTGATGGCAATGGTCATGTCATCACGAATATGCATATACAATGGGAAGGAACTGATGCATGGAGTGCATGGGGACTCTTCTCAACACTACAAGGTTCAAGCAGCACTAACCTTACTACCGTAACAAACCTCATCATCGAGAATGCCGTGGTAGAAAAGAAACCAGGATTCAAACCTTATGGCCCCGGTTATAACGTGGGCGTAGTAGCAGGTGAGATATACGGCAATACTGAACTCAGCAACATCATTATCCGTGGCTCAGTAATTACGGATAAAGACGAAACCTATGAAATCAACAATGAAACCAAAATTGGCGGTATATCAGGAAATGTACAGACCGACAGTAAGAACGAAACTTTCAGAATCTTCAACATAGCAGCTGATACACAGATAAATATGCTGAAGAATACAAGCGTGTTTAACAATAAGTTCTGCATAGCCCAAGGTTTCGGTCGCTTTAGCTATAACATGAATGGAGGCGGTAATATCATAGAGCCTACCAACATCTATCTCTTTGGCAATGGGCTTAACGTCGAAAGCTCAAATTCAGAAACAAATAAAAACATCAACAAAGGTGGCATCACAGCCAATTGCCAAAATGAAAATAATGCAAAAAAATATGCTTCTACATGGTATTATACCCAAGGTGTAACTGGTGGTAAGAACTTAGGTACAAAGGTAGACTCAGCAACCTTTGCAAACGACTTTGTGGACAAAGCCAACACATTAATCACTACCAAGAGCCTTGAAGAAGATAAGAACCAATGGACTTTCAGCAATGGCGCTCTCAACATGTATAGCAAGATAGATGTTTTATTAGTTGAAAACACATACAACAGAAACGATCCACAGGTTTCTTATACCCTAACGAGCAATCAATTTAAAGACGAATATACCTTCAGCTGGACTGTAGAAGGCGAAGCCATTACTCCTAACGAAGGTAGCAACGGCAAAACTATCTCTCTGCCTCTAAGCAACAAGAAGCGTACGGGTGTGGTAATTATCACGAATGGCAATACAGGAAGTGTCATCCTGAAGAAGCACTTCGAAATCAATCCGAAATATTATTCTATCGACCTCTATGCAGATAGCTATTCTGGCGGTACAGGAACAAAAGAAGACCCTATCATCATCAGTAGCGACTTAGAGCTGGCGAAACTGGCTCGCGATGTAGATAATAGGCAAATGCAGGATAGCAAATACTTCAAGCTTGCCAATGACATCAGCTTGGATAAGGGTCTTTGGATGCCTATCGGCAATACGAAATATAGTGGGGCTTTCTTCAAAGGCAAATTTGATGGCGATGGACATACCATCGACGACATGCATATATGCTGGAAAGACAATAGTGGCTCATGGAGTGCATGGGGATTGTTCTCTGCACTTAATGGTCAAGCGAGCAACGAAGCGGGAGTATGTAGGGTTACCAACCTCATCATAGACAATGCTGTGGTAGAAAAAGAAGAAGGCTACATGCCTGTAGGAAATGGTTTGAATATCGGTATCTTAGCAGGTGAGTTGGTTGGCAGTAACTCTGAAATAAGCAATATCATTATCCGCAAATCTAAGATTACGGATAACAAAGAAACATATACTACACCAGAAATAGCTGTTGGCGGTATTGTTGGTAAAGCACAAGACGGACAAATATACCGAATCTTCAACTTGTCGTCTGAAGCGGATATAAACATGTTTGACCATGCCAGTCTAAAGAGCGGAAACACATGTTTGGCAGAAGGTATCGGCTATTATGGATGGGTTAACAATAGCAACTCGTTTGTTATTCTTCCTACCAACATCTATGTACATGGTAAGGTATCAACTGCCAACAATAGATGCAAGGTGGGTGAAGTGATTGGTAACAGAAATGTGGATAATGGAACAGGCGAAACAGCAACATGGTATTATGCCAATAAGACCAACAGTTCAAGCTCTAACATAGCGACCAATGGTACGCAAAAGAGCGAGGTTGACTTTGCAACAACATTTGCAAGCCAGAACAACCTGTATATATCAGCCAACAACTTTCAAGACAAGCTCAACTGGAGCTATACTTCTGGTACTGGCTTTAACTTCGGTTCAACAAAACTGACAGTGAAGCGTGGCTATAATACTATCATCACAGCAGAGACTACTCCTAATAATGCAGCCAACGAGAAATATTTCTGGTATACATCTTCAGACAAGAAGAATTGGACGCTACAGAACGAGAACAACGCATATAACGGTTTCAGCATCTTGCTCGAAGACTATGACCAATATGTATATGCACTATTGGAAGATGGTAGCTCGCAATCGGGAGTGGCAAAGATTGATGCAAGAAAAGTGGATGCAGTGATGAAGACAAATGAGGAGACTAACACTCTTTATATTGAAATCACTAATAATATTTGGGAGAACAACGACAATCTTAATGTCACATATTCGTGGGTAAAGAATGGTAAAGAAGAGAGTACCGCCCCTACATTCGACAAGTCATCACTCATCTCTACCGACAAGTTGAGCTGTCATGTGATAGCAACAACCAAAGACGGAGTTGAGCTATTAAACAAATGGTTGGTTTATGCCAAGAGCGTGGTATATCTATGCCCTGCTGGCGCTACAGGAACAACAACAGAAGGAAACACTATATCATACAATGCCGGAGACGACAGCAATGATGGTCTATCTCCAGAGACTGCTGTAAGGACATGGAAGGGTGCATATTCTAAACTTGCAGTAAAGGGTTCATGGGATGATAACATCATCGTGCTGATGGGAATGAGTTACGAGAATGTCACCAATAATACAGATAACGGCTTTAGTTCTACAGGTTATTCATCAGAAGACGCAATTGATAAGTGGAATGAAGCTAAAGCGAAATCGCCATTATTCAAGAATGCGACTATCAGAGGTAGTTGGGGAGATGTAGACTATGCTGGCGAAATAAGAATAAAAGGTGGAAACTCGTGGAATACAGGCTTAACAATCTTTGGAGATACTCGCTTCCAGTATATTACGTTTAGGCGTGCAAACGAAAATTACGACGTCTTGTATTGCAATTACAACAACCTGGAAATGGGCGAAGGCATACAGATGAAAAACTATGATCAGAAATTTAATGGTGACGGTACTCTTGATGGAGCAACATCTACATCATTCGAAATATTTGGCGGTACACTAAACGATGCCCGTTTTCGTCCACTTTATAAAGATGACAATCTAAAGAAAATGGAAGATTCATATCCACACGGACGTGAAGGTTTCAAGATTAAAATCAAGTCAGGTCATTACTCTACAATCTGTGTTGGCGATCGACAAATAAATGGTCACATGAATGGCATTATGGGCAGTCCAAATATGCCTATAAAGTGTACCATAGATATTGATATAGACAGAGAGTACAATGATGCACATACTTCTGACAATGGTAATATGACTCCTACTCTTGATGTTGCCGTAGTTCTTGCGGGCAACCATGAGGGTGCTATGGTTGGTGATGTAGACATCGTGATTAAGAGTGGAAAGATAGGTCGCGTTGTTAATGGTACTCTCGGTAACAGACGTGAAGTAAATAGAGATAATGATGGATATGATGATGTATATAAGAATTTTCCTTTCAACACCTTCATGGGACGTGCCAACATTCTTATAGACCCAGCACTGTCAGAAAATAACCAAGACAAAGATATAAATAGCAGAGTTGAGATAACAGAGATATATGGTGGTAGCACCGGTCGTGCCTTTGATACTAATGGATTTATAGAAAACCCATTCTATGGACAAAGTACAATAACCATAAAGGGTGGTACATTCTTAATTCCTTCAACTTGTAACCGAGATAGAATCTTCAGTGGCATCTATGGTGCTGGAGCAGGTGGTATGAATGGTGTAGGAGACGATGCACACAAAACACCTGATACCAGAATACCATATTGGGAAGACAGTAGCAAAAAGTCTGTAATGAAATTTGGCAACTATGATGCTGCTATAGCTAATCTTTGCATGTTTAATTGCTACAACTCTGACACACATACTTATACAGAAATAGATCCAAAACAAACGAGTACTAAAATCGTTATAGAGGGAGGCATATTCGGTTCTGCAAAAGAACCCATTGATGGTATCTATGCTGGCGGTAGCGGATATATGAGTTCTGACCTTTGGAAGAATTCTGGAGTAAAACCAAGTAAAGAGGGTGGAAACATATACGGAAAAGCAGGCGAAACCGTAGCCTCTCTTATCATCAATGGCGGCGAATTCTATTGCAGTAAAGGTATCTTCGCTGGTGGACGTGGAACTGATTATTACTATTCGAAAGACCCAAAGGGTGGTAATGCTGCTGATTATACTAACCTCGGTAAGATATATGGCAATGTTGAGTTGACCATTAATGGCGGTACCTTCCACTGCCCTGTATTCGGTGGTGGATATGGTGTGGCTGATGCCAAGCTGCTCAACAGCTCTGATATCAACACCCTCGAAAACATGGCACGCCTCTATGGCTCGTCTACAGTTAAGATTAATGGTGGTACATTCTTCAAGAATATCTATGGCGGTGGCGACATGGCTGTAGTAGAGCAAGGCACCAACGTAGCCATCAGCGACAATGCCGACATCAGAGGGGATGTGTTTGCCGGCGGTAACGGAAGGAAGAAACGATTGGAAAGCAATACAAAGATCGATGACGATACCAAGCATCCAGAACTCGTAGGAAAGGTACTTGGAGGCACCAACCTCAACTTCTACGGCACCTCTGCACAGGCACCATCCATCTATGGCGACATCTATGGCGGTGGAAACAGAGCACAGGTAGAGGGAGATACACATATTAATATATATGCAGCCAACTTCGCAGGAGAAATCTATGGCGGAGGAAAGGGCTTGATTACGGACGACAACGGCAAACTGCTTGACGCAAACCTCTATACCTATGCCGACGTAACAGGTAATACCTTTGTAAAACTGGCTCAAGACCAGGGCGCACAGACAGAAGGAGAAGACGGAAAGAAACAGGACAGCTTCTCCATCAATGTGATATGGGACAAGAAATGGAACGGAACAAACTTGATCAACTGGAATGACAAGAACAAGAGCGAGTTCTTCAATAACGGTCAGTTCGTCTGCTCTCATAATATCTATGGTGGCGGTAACCATGCCTGCAAGGTAACAGGAAAGGCTACCCTTACCATCCTGAAAGGTATGACCCCATTCGGACTCCTGAAAACAGCAGAATGGAAGAAAGCATACGACGACAGCGACCATCCTCACTTCGCTGTATTCGGCGGTGGCTATGGTATCAATACAACCGTGGACAGCACCGACGTTACCGTGAGCGTGAATGGCGACTACGGAATCTACAATGCTGAGATAGAGGATGATACCGAACAGTTGGCAAAGCCTCACCGTTCTTCCTCCAAGAGCAAAAACCGACGCAATGCCGCATCATCAAATAAGGAAGAGATTTCTGTCTTCGACAACTCAAAGGGTATTCCTAACTTCACCATCCTGAGTGCGCTGGGCGGTGGATATGCTGGAAAAGTTGTGAAGAGTACAAAGGTAACCATTGATGGCAAGACCTTCCTGCACCGTGTATATGGCGGTGGCTTCGGTGACCCAGAATCTACAAGCAATAACAATACTGGTAAGATTGGCGGCAACACCGAAGTATACGTAAAGGGAGGAAAGATCTATGGCGATGTATTCGGCGGTGGCGCAGGCGTGAAGCCTAAGAATGATACCTATTTCACTGATGTAGCAAAGGTTGAGGGAACCACAAAGGTAGAGATATCTGATGACGCTCATGTATATGGAGATGTATATGGCGGTGGCGATATGGCTAATATTGGTTCGTATATAACTCATACAAATAAAGTAGAGTATTATGGCAACAAGCCTAAGAGCATTTCTACTTTCGACCAAACTAACGGCAACTTTATTAGCTATAAGGCAACAGACTATAAGTCGTTTGTCAACATCATTGGCGGTAACATCTTTGGTAAAATATTTGCAGGAGGTAAGGGTCTGAAGAAGGCTGAGGCTCCTGAATATAATAAGGTAGGACGAATAAATGGTAATACCATACTGCATATTGCCAATACCAACGAGGCGGGTATGGAGCGTATCACACCTATGGTATGGAACCGTGTATATGGTGGTTGCGCCTACGGCGTTGTTGATGGTAATACTCTTGTGCATGTCGAAGGCGGTATGCTCGGACTCAACATCTTTGGTGGAGGCTATGGCGATATTCCTATCACCAACGATAAGACTGACGACAATAGTGGTCAGTCTACAGCATCGTCGACACTTGAGCAGGTGCTTGGCAAGAAGGATACAAAGAACGAAGGTACCTATGCCTGCATTCTTGGCAACACCAAGGTGCAGATAGATGGTGGTGCATGGCTATGGGACCGCAAGGCTGACAAGAACGGTAACATCACTACATGGCTCGACGTTCAGACTGATAATGAGAAGGTGTGTGAAAACCTTGATGAATTTAAGGATATCATATACGCCATACATAATGCTAACACCCTTGGCGAGATTACTAATGCCAAGGCTAAGGCTGCTATGAGCAGAATTATCAACAATAAAGATACAAAGGAATTCTTTGAAATGACAGATGGAGACTTCGGTTCTGCAAGATTCTCAAAGAACCACAATATCTTTGGTGGTGGTAATCGTGCTTGCTATGTAGGCTATGGTATAGATGGCAATAGTACAGGTGATGGTACAGGAGAGGCAATAGTGGAAATAAACCATTCGCCTGTTACTGAGATCATTGGTGCCAATGGCAAATCGCTCGATATATTAGACTTCACCACTCTGCAAGGTCTATGCTGGTATCTTGCAGAAAAGAATTCTAATAACCCACAGTTCTCGGTATTTGGTGCCGGATATGGTGCAAACACCAAGGTTAGAAAAGCTACGGTGTATGCCCAGACAGGAGCTATGATAGAATTGAATGGTACACCTAACAAAATAGATGGAAAATCCTTCCGCTATGCAAGCCAAGAGGAAGACAGATTGAAATATACCAACTTCGAGACAAACTTGTATATTGACTACATGGCTGTATCGAAGGAAGACAAGAAGCTATACTATGGAAGCGTGGATGGTACAAGCGATGATGCTGACACCTTCCGCCGCTACTATAACACTCGTATGGCTTGGATTCTCGGTATTCCAGGCTTTACATTCCAAGAAATTCATGGTGGTGGTTTCTCTGGATATGTTGATGAAGACACTTATGTAGAAGCCAACAACCAGTTGGCTTGCTATAATATATATGGTGGTGGACTTGGAGCAATGCCTTATGGCACACTAAACGAAACTACAGATAAAGATAATCAATACGACTTCGGAAGCGTTGGCGGCAATTCAAAGGTGTTTATAAAGTCGGGCAACGTGGCAAAGAATGTATATGGTGGTGGTGCTGGTATAGAATCAATACGAGTAAGTGGCGACAATATCGTTAGCTTAGATTCTAAGACTGGCAGCATCATCGACTTCCCTGACATGGCTCGAGTTAAGGGTAAGACCGAGGTGCATGTATATGGTGAAAACGTGGGTGTACCTCCGTTGGTTATCGACCGCACCGTAATCATGGGTAATGTATATGGTGGTGGCGACGTGGCTAACGTGGGCTTGGATAAGGCTACAGCTGAAAAGATTGATGTAGCTAAAAGCCTTACTCCTTCTAACTTCACATCGTTTGTAAATGTTCGTGGCGGCACTATATTCTCAAAGATATTTGCAGGAGGAAAGGGCCGTACGGCTGACGTATGTGGTGACTATACTAAGTTGGGTGGAATATATGGCAATGCGTGTGTTGTTACAGGTAGACCTGTGATGACATATCCATATAATGAATTTGCTACAGGCTCTACTACAGAATATACAAGCACCAGCCTCAACCCTTCTGAGCAACAATACCTAGTTAATCCTGATGCTACAGTAAACAAAGACCTCATGCCAAACATCATGAACAGTGTTTATGGCGGAGGTCAGAACGGAACTATATATGGCAACACTCTCGTTGCTATCAAAGATGGTGCGCTATATTACAACGTCTTTGGTGGAGGATGGGGAGACGAAGAGACTAATACCTCTGCCAACATTACTGGTAATACCAACTTGAGCATAACAGGTGGACAGGCTATGCTCACCTCGTATTGGTCAACAACAATGCGCAACTGGGAACCTGCAACTATCGTGGGCGATAAGACTTATTCACCTCAGTATATACCAGCAACACAGAAATTCAAGGTTAACCATAATATATATGGTGGTGGCGACAAGACTTGCGTTGTAGGCGAGAAGGACAAAGATGGCAATCTTGTTGAGAACAGCGGTAATACATATATAAAACTTGAGAAAGGTTTGCTCCATGATAACACTCAGCTATTGTCGGGAGTTTCTACTACCCAATTCTTCAGCTCAAATGAGTGGAAGGAGATATTTAATAAGGTGGGTTCTCCTCACTTCTGTGTATTTGGTGGTGGATTTGGTGAAAAGACATTTGTGCTCAGCGATTCGCATATCGAAGTGGCTATGGAGGCTCGCGGAAGCATAAATAAAGGCAATGACATCATAAAAGGTGAAGAATATAAACACTTCTTCAGCGACTATTCGATGATGGATATCGTGGGTGGAGGATTCTCTGGACAGGTAAACGGAACTACACATATCAATGGTGCAGGTGGTGCTTCTTGCCGTCGTGTGTTAGGTGGTGGTTTCTATAGTTCTGTAAAGGCTACCGACATAAACATCAAGGCTATAGACTGCCAAGACATATTTGGTGGTGGCTTTATGGGTGATGTGGAGAAAGAAACTAAAGTCGTCATCGGTTCACAAGATAGTAAGACTTCTACTTTTGGTAATGATGATATTTATATTCATGGTAACGTATATGGTGGCAATGACGTATCGGGAGCTGTAAACATAGTGCTCGACAGCAATGGATATTTCAAGGATAATGGCGGTACGGGTACCAATGTCAATATCTATGGCGGTCATATCTATGGCGACGTATATGGTGCTGGCAATGGTAACTATCTGTATGCTCTCGACAAAAAGGGCAACAAGAAGGTTACTGTAAACGAATATTATCCTGTAAACCCTAACGATTCAGAATCAGAGACTATTCCTTTGGTTTATACTGTGCCTATGCGTGAGACTATGCCTTCATATATGGCAGCAAGCGATGCAGCAAAGATTGTGAACATAAACTCATGGCGTCCTATCACAAACAAGGTAAATATCGACATCAAGGGTAACTCTACTTCGGATATTATCACTATCGATGGTGATGTATATGGTGGTGGAAACTCTGCTTCTGTACAGAAATCTGATAACCAAGTGGGAGCCATAAAGATAAATATTGGCAATAATGTCAATATTAGAAGTGTGTTTATGGGTTGCAACGGTGAGGCTCTCTTTGCTAAGTCTGAAGACAACGACTTCATGAATAAGTTCCAGAAGCTGAATGGCGATGTAGAAAACGGAAAGGAACTTAATCTTGCAGATACCATCGACTGGATTAACGATCCTTCAAACAAGGGTATCAGCACCATATATCTTTCAACAGAAAATGCACAGCGCCCACTTGTATACCCTCACCTACTCGACCTTTATTTCCAGTCGATAGAGACTGATATACAGGGACAGCTGACATGGAATGGAAGTGAAAGTGGCGATGGACTTACCAACTGTACTATTGGTACTTTCTGCTGCGGTGGCAACCGTGGCAACATGAGTGTATATCCTGATTCGGTAGGTAATGTTATTGACTATACCTTCCCTGCTGGTCTTGTGATAACAAACAAGATTGTGGGAGGTTGCAACAATGCTAACTATAATTATAAGGATTTGGTTACTCACGAAGGTGGCTATCTTCTTGGTAACACTCATTCAGAATACCCATTCATAAAGCTCACTATCAAGAACCAGTTTAAGCCTAAGGAAGACAACAATGCTTATATTGGCGGAAATGTCTATGGCGGATGTTATCAAGCAGGTACAGTACGTGGTGATATTGTAATAGATTTTCAGAGCGACATGCTTGGAGGTAAATCGAAAGAAAAGCTCGACAATTCTAACGACTTCCTTTCATCAAAGCCTCAATATTCAGCTCTGAATGTATATGGTGGCGGCTATGGTATGGAGAGCTACGTATATGGCAATACTGACATTATTGTGGCTAAAGGATTGAAGTGTTCAGCTCCATCAACATCTTCTTCTGGAGAATTTAATGCATCTGGCGTTTCTGCCAACTTCGTATATGGCGGTGGCCAGCAGGGAAATGTTATCGGTGTTACTAACGTTGATGTATTAAATGGTCATATCTACAAGGCTGTTACTGGTGGTTCTTACTCTGGCTATGTATGGGGATCTACACAGGTTAAGGTGGGATATCCTATATATTATAAGGTGAAAGACAAGCAGTCGGGCATCTATCTCTTGAATCGTACTGATAAGAGCAATAAGTATATAGACCATGAGGGTAATACTGAATCAGGTGCTATCCTCTCTGACCTTGCCTCAGAAACTATTAAACAAGACATTAAACTAATCGCTGGCGATATCATTTCGCAAGCTGTTTATGAGTCTATTATAGGTAAGCAAGGTCTTACTGCAGAATTTGTAAAGACTGATTGTTTTGAGACATGTGTGTCTTCGCCAGCATCTTCTCTAACATGGGATGACATAAACATTCAAATTGGTGAGGCTATATATGGAGGCGGTTACTCTGTTGCTCAAGGTACTTCGGTATTGGCAAACGACTCTACCGTATTGAAGTATACAGATAAATACAATATCGATAAAGCTTTCACTACTGAAAATAGTAGACTGGTGGATTTGGCAGAACTGCCTAACGGAACTACAAAGGGCTTTGGTGGAAATACCACTATCCTTGTTGCCGACAATAGCGACCCATCGTCTACTCGCGACCATATCACTATCTCTCATCAGGAGATGAAGTCGATTGAATTGCCTAACGGTACAGACCTCTTTGGATATTACTATAAGGACAAAAATGGCAACTATCGTTACATTTCTCTCCAGGACAGCTATTTCTATGGAGTCGGATATAATAAGCCGGAACATCAGTCGGAGACCGACAAGAATATATATGCCTACGACAGTGAAGGTGGCATCTTCGGAGACGGACACCAGTCGTATGCAGCCGGCTTCCGCAGTGCCGACCTGACGGGTTACGGCTTTGCAGGAACCAATATCAACAATCCGAAGATCATCAATACCTTCCAGCGTATGGACATCCTGCGACTGGAGGATAACTGCTTCAATGTGCTTGGTGCTCGCGACTATGCTACCAACGTAACCAACAAGACTCCATATTCTATTGCTCGTGTGGGCGAGATACAGATGTTTGCCAAGAATATCGCTCTTGATGGCAATAAGCTTCAGGATAAATCTGTAAAACGTGCTCGCAACTATATGGGTCTGGCAAACAACATCCACTACGTGGGTGCTGTTACATCAAACGTGCCTTTCAATGAAGCATCAAAGGAAGCTTGGCGCAACGATACTGGCGAGGTTCCTGCATCTGGCGATTATGCTAACAAATCATATCTCGAAGTAAAACAAAGCTACATCGACCAATACAAAAAAGATCAAGACGAAGCAACATTCCAAAAGCGTAACGAGGGTACTGCAAAGAATATGATAGGTATTGCCTCGGGCTATGCCTTGAAGATTCAGAATGTACAGGAACTGTATGATGCCAACAAAAAGATTGTTGACAAGATATATTATGGTCCTATCTATGGTGTGATAGAAATGAACCTCATCGACGTAAGAGAAGATGAGGGTGGTGGCTATGTATATGCTGACAATGTGCATAAGCGTGACAATGGCAATACTCCAGACTTCCTCGAAACAACAGGTAACTTCGTATTCCCTTACGATACTAAGCAGAATAGATATATCGTCGACGACTGTTTCCCTACTGGTTTCTCTGGTCTAAAGACCAATGATCCTGATTCTGAAATAGATGTTCACTATTGGTATGTAACAGGTTTCAACTACTATTACAATGCCCACATCACCGGCTTCACATATAAGGACGCTATGAAATTCAACAATGATAATAGAGATGGTCTTACTGTTCTTGCGGGTCTGAAACCAAACCAACCTGTAACTATTCATAGTTGGAAGATGCGTAGCGGACATCCTACAGATACAAACGAATATTCTTGCGATCTGGAATATCGCAACTATCTCACAGCTGGTACCGAGGGTAATGTAGATATCGACAATAAAAATGTTGCCGGCGGATATACTCTCCGCGTTGGTGGATCATCATCGTATACATATTCCAACCCTGAAGCTTCGGATACCGAAGATGCCAACAAAGGCTTTGCTGCAGTATTGCCAATGAATGCTACAGGCGCATTCGATAGCAATAATTATATTCGGCAAGCCCTTCCGTCAGAACTTAACAATGGCGATGCAAAGATATCATTCGAACTATCGGATAATGTAAACAACACCACAACAGAATACTTCAACAAGCATTTGTCGAAGAAGTGTCTTGCCACTCTTATCCTTAAGGCTCCTGCATATAGCGAATATAATAGCGAAACTGATAATAAGCCTATTATCAGTAAGGTGGCTACGTCTACATTCTTCACTCTTTCTGCTACTGGTAACTACGAGAAGGTTGAAAATAATACGAATCTATCTGAAGGCACATCATATTATATTAAGAATGGTATAGAAGGTGAATATGCAAAAGTAGATCCAAACCTGATATACCAAAAGACTACAGATGGATACACTCTTGTGAATATTAGTAATGTTACCGTAGGTAATAACTATTTCTGCGAGGTGCCACGTGTCTATACATATACCATCTACCTGACTATAGAATATGTGCAGGGTCCGAATATCAATGGTAATATTACTGTTGACAACTGTGCTTTGCCTGGCGAAATGATTCGCTTGAAAAAGAATAATGTCACCATCGCTGCCGACCAAACATTCTCTGCTAATGGTTACTATTGGCGTATTGGTAAGCGTAAGAAGAATGCTGATGGTAAGTGGGAATTCGAAGACAATACAGAATGGGATATTACCAAAAAGGCTGCAGGCTACGACACATATAAGCAAGGTGACGCCAAGACTGCCGAAGGTCTTTTCAAGAACTGTAAATATGATAAGACTAACGACTATCTGGATATCCCTGCCTACTACTTCATGAATGGCTATGGTGTGCAGCTTGGTATCACCATGAATGGATTGGATAAGATCTTCACAGTAGATATGGACAACGATACTGAATTCTTAATCCATAACTACCACCGCATGAATCCTCACAAGGAAGGTCTCGACCTTCATCTTGCTGAGGCTATTAAGCGTGCTAAAAAAGAAAAGGATGCTGCTACAGGTACTACAACGGTTCCATTTGCAGAACCTCGTATCTACATCTCTGATTTAAGCGATCTCACAGCTTTCATCAACTTCATTGACACCATAGGCGCAGACGGCAAAGTTCCTCGATATGGTGCCAACGCTCAATTTGTGCTCCAAAAAGACCTTACTGTACCAAGCGACTTCGTTTGTGGCACAGGCATCTTCCAGGGTATCTTCCATGGTAATGGTCATGTCATCCATGGCTTACCTCAAGATAAGTCTCTCCTCGCAGAGAACCAAGGTCAAATATATAACCTCGGTCTTGAGAGCGGTAATATCGCAGCTAAAGGCAGCACCAATGGTGGCGCCTACCATTGCTGCTTCGAGCAAAATCCATCATCATCCCCATCATCAAGTGAAGCCTCATCATCCTTGTCCGATGGCGTTTCTACGCCATTCGCTCCTATCGTCTATCGCATGGATGGCTCTGCCGACACCCACTACACATCTGATGATTTCAAATACGGCCGTGTAGCCTACGACCTCAACGAGTACTACCTCCGTGCTCGCTATAGCAATGATGCCACTAAGCCTGACGACATGAAGGCTCTAAAATATGTCTATGACTATTATGCAAATGGCGACTACCAGTATGCCAACCGTACTGATGCAATCACCGGTAAGAACACAGGCATCACCTTCCTCCGTACAGGTCTTGATAGCGACCTTCCAAACTACGAGCAGGCAGAAACCCGCCATAATCAAGCCCACGACATAGATAAAGCAAGAGTAAAAGTAGCCTCATCTTCAGCCTCCTCATCAACCCCATCCTCGTTCGACGGCGTTTCTACGCCGTTCGCCTACGAGCCTCTCTTCGATGACAACCATGCAGCCACCACCCTCGCTGCTTCCAACATCATGAACGACTTCATCTTCTGGGGGCAAAAGCTGCAGGCCACACCAGAGTCATGCCCACAGGCTATAGAGTCTCATCAGAATTGCTACATGACAAACCGTGTATACCGCACAGCTGGCTATTATGGCGACACCAAGCTTGACGCATTCCATTACAATGCTTACAACTACTTAGGTGGCATCATGACTACCTATGTACATCAACCAAGCATCACTGCTATCGACTTCACCTGTAAAGGCGATATCAGCAAATCCACAGGAAAAAACAATGGTATCTTCTACCCTCCTGTCGATGACAATGCTAAGGTATTCAGCGACTTCAGCGTAAAGGATGATGTCACCAAGAATCTATTGGTATATACAAATAATAATGTTGATATAAACAGCGACACCGAGGCTTACGATGTAGTAAACAAAAATCTCAGCTACAACGAAAGTACAAGAGAGTCGCTGATAAAGGGACATCATGTATTCACAAATACAGAAGGCTTCACTACAGCCTTCCTCCACCTCGTGGAGCGCACTGCAGATAATAAGAATAGCGAAGGCGGTATCTGTGAAAACAACAACTTCTGTGCGCCTTTACCATTCACCGTTACCAACCGTGCTTGGTATGTACGCAAGCCGCAGCAATATGCAAACGACAACACTGGCGCTTGGGAAGGAATCTGCTTACCATTCACCATTCATAAGGTTGTAGCATCTATAAATGGTGAGATCACTCACTTCTACGGCATACCAACTGACGATGAGCTATCAACACCATCTCTAAATACTCATACCTTACACCATGAGTACTGGCTTCGCGGTCTTACAACTGTTGACAAAAATGGTACAGATATAGCTGCCACATTCCAGCGCCCAGGCTTAACCAGCGATGGTCTCTTCATGCCTATAGCCGAAAGCTCTGGCTCTCCATCTGCAGGCTCAGGATCTACATCTGCAGGCTCTGGATCTACATCTGCAGGCTCTGGCTCTCCATCCTTGTCCGAAGGTGTTTCCTACACCTTCGCCACCCCATTCTTCATAGACACCTATGAATCCCGCCTCTACAACAAGGACGCCAACCCTTACTATGCCACCCCTCACACCTACAGCAACTACCCATTGCTCACCTCTGAGGTGCCATACATAGTACGCTTCCCTGGCGAGGGCTATTATGAGTTCGACCTCTCAAGCAAGTTCTACAACGATATCCTTGGCAAGAGTGAACCTGAGCAGACTGTTGCTTTCAATGCTTATGGTTACGAAAACATGGAAACGTCGTATGGCTCGATAACAATCCCTGTTACTAAGCAAATGGCTACAACAAAAGATGGCTACACTCATTGCGGTACATTCGCTGCCAAAGATATCAAGAAGGATGCCATCTACAGTATGAACGACAAAGGTAACGCTTTCATCTCTGAAGCCTCTACTGCTACAAGCGTGATGCCGTTCCGTACATATATGACAGCAAAGACTACTAAGGCAAAAGCCATGTCTTATGCTCCATATATGATAAAGATTGCTGAGTCTACAGGCATTGACAAGATAACACCAGAGATAGGTGTGGCAGACAAGGACGAGGCTACAGGTAGCTATCTAATTGTTCGCCCTCTTACCAATAACAAGGTGCGAATAGAGAGTAATATCTCTACTACCATCTATGTATACACTATAACAGGACAGCTCTACCGCATCCTCGATGTGATACCAGGTAATTCTGTATATAGCGGATTCCAGCAAGGAGCATATATCTTCGGCAAGACAAAGATAATGGTACAATAAGTGATGAACTTCTGCGTTAAATATCACAGATATTTTGATAAAACAAATATCTAAAAGAATACTTATGGCTGAGCAACCATCATATTCAACCACTAAAAACGGCAAACGCCTAATCTATATAGATGGCGTAGGCTGGCGCTATGCCACAGAGCACCGCATGACACGCTGGCCTCTGTGGAAAGATAGCCGTAAGCCTGGTACATATATGATAACGCTCAATATAAATGGTAGCCAAAAGCTTCTTGGCACCCTTGCTGGTAGCAGCGCTGCCATATACGGTTGGATGAAGGAACACCCAGAAGAGGTAAAGGCTGCGAGCGCCGATGCTTATTACTACCGCCATGCGCTGCTGGGCACGGGGGCTATGCCTTTTGTGCTTAAGCCTGTCGTAGAAACGACAGACCACAAGGAGCAAGCAAGCGATAAGGCCCCAACCAGCTATATGCAAGCAAGCTATAAAGCCCCCGATAGCGATAAGGCCCCAACCAGCTATAAGCAGCCATCCGCCAAATCTCGCACCCACTTTCCGCTACCAGCCCTATCTCAGCCTGGCGCTCCGCATATAGAGCTTAGCCCATTAGGAATAAAGGTGAAGGAGAGCTTAGAGCGTATGCCGCAAGTAGAGCCAAAGATAGAGCTGGTATGCTACTCGATAATGCCCAACCATATCCACTTTATAATAGCTGTAAGGGGCGAGCTGAACAGACCTATCGGCACAATAATCCGCTCCTTTATGGGAGCAACCTCTCGCTCGCTTCATATGCTAAAGGCTGAAGGCAAGATACAATGGAACTCTGCTGCAGCCAGCATAGCAAGAAAAGCATCTACCGAGAAGCCATCGCTATGGCAACCAGGATATTGCATCGGCATATGCCATACGGAACAAAAGCTACACACCCGTATCGGATACGTCATAGAGAATCCATTCTTTGGAATACTCGAAACCGAGCGCCACGACTTCATGAAGCGTACAATGATGCTTACTATAAAAGGTCGTAGATATAGCGGATATGGCAATATGCTCTTACTGAAAGAGCCCGACCGCTTACAGGTGTTCTGCCACCGCAATCATCCTGTTACGCATGAGCCATACCATCTGACGCAAGACTTCTGGGAAGAAAAACAAGCTATACTCAATGCTGCATCCGATGGTGTAGTAATTGTCACTCCTGGTATATCGCCATGTGAAGCCGACATAATGTGGTCGGTACTCCAAAACGGAGGCAACGTGATAAACATACAGCAAGAGGAAATACCTATTAGCGACAAATGGCACCCCGAGAAGGAACGTCGTATATATTGTTCGCAAGGACAAATGCTTGTGCTCTCTGTCCACGACCTACCCCACCAGACTTTCTATGACTGCATGGGGCAAGAGATACCGATGACCACCAGCTATGCTCGCTTTCATCTCCTCAACTTCGTTGCTGAGGAACTTTGCCAAGAAGGCATAGAGAATGAATGCGGACTATGTATTTGAAAATAATAAAGACAACAACAAGATAAATCACTCGATATATGAATATAAAGAATAAGATAATAACAAAAGAGTTGCTATATGCAATCATGCTACTTTTCATGACGGTATGGGCATGTGGTGCGTGGGCACAAAATGAAACAAGCCAAGAAAAGTTGCTATATTCTACCGACTTCACCGACTGGGACGATATAGACCGCCAGGTGGCTGTAAACAAAGAGGTGAAACTAAAGACACAATTCAGCGACGAAGACTTAATCTTCACACTAAATGGTGTGGGTGCTGACCCTAAGGGAACACATTCTAAATTTTCTTCCTATACAGGATACATGATAATAGCAAAGTATACTGAGGAATATAAAAAAGCTCAGCCAAGTGCTGTTACCTCTCCATTAAAGAGTATCACAAAGATTGTACTTACCCAAGCAGCTACAGGTCGCACACGTGGTATCAAGGTATCTGTAAAAGGAGATAATGATACAGAATGGGTTGCGCTACATAATAAAACTATTGAAAACTCAAAAGGTGAAACACTCACTATCGATGTAAACCGCACTAACTGTCAAATTAAGTTTGAGAACTTCACACTTGTTCAAAACGCCTATATCGTAGACCTTAAGATCTATGGTAATTCTGATGGTGAAGAAAAGAAGGTGCGAACTCTTGATTTTTCACCCCAAGATGGCATCGTGGGCAAATACCCATCAAAGATAAAGTGTGATAACGATGGCTATGCCGTGATGCCAGAAGGCAACGGATTCTCTCTTCCAGGCTACACCTTCGTAGCTTGGACAGATGGTACCAACGACTATACTCCTGGCAAGACATATCAGTTTACCAAGGATGTTACTCGCATCAAGCCAAAGATGAAGGAGAACACCTATCATTTATATGATGCCAACAAGGAGACAAAAATAGTATGGCCATTCGACCATACCGAGGCTCCTACGCTCAATGTTTTCCAAGAAAACGCACAAAAGGATTTGTCGTATACTCGTCCTGTCGTTATATACATAGATGACAATACTACGGAGACGCAGGATGTGGCTCTTTATATAAATGTAAAGGAAGGTAAGATTGATAATACCGACAACCGCATAAACGCACTACCTGGCAAAGGCGCGGTAGTAAGGAATGGAACTGCCTTCACCCTACCTGCCATCTATGGCATGAAGGTATCTATAAAAGCATCAGAAAAAGTAGATAGCGATAATGGAAACCTACAGACTATCTTTGGTACTAATGACAACAACGTTCAGATAAAACTGAAAGATACAGCCAATAAGGATTCCTTGACATTAAAAGATGCAGAACTATCAGCAGATGGTAAAACCATGACCTTTACCTACAAAGGAGACGAGCCTACTATCACCCTAACAACATTCGTAAATAAAGGTTCTACATACGACCATTGGCATTTCGAATCTATCACGGCAACATATCCATTGTTGCCAAATGTGGTATGCAATAATACCATCACCAATGCAGACCCTAAAAACTTCCCTAACGAAAAGGCTATAAATGCTGGCGACTACAAGGTTGAATTGAAAGATCCAACCGCAACTTCGCATGCCAACATAGGTACACGCTTTAAGGTTGACGATGTGGTAATCATTACTCCTACGGCTAAATATGGCTACGATTTCAAAGAAATTGTTGTTGATGGCACCACATATACCACCATACCTTATGAATATAAGGTTAAGGATGGTATAAACAATATCGAGGTGAAATACACTCGAAAAGAAATGCACAAGATTACCATCAAACCTTCCGACCCAAACCTCGGAACCGTAACTCTATCCCCTAGATATGATAATTTCTATAACGAGAAATATAATGACAAGGGAGAAGTTACACAGATAGAATGCTGGTATACAGCAGGAACCCAAGTGGAAGCTACGGGTGAAGCCATTACAGACTACATGATTGATTACTGGAAAGAAGAGAATGGAACCCAACATAATGGAATCTCTTACGAATTCACGGTAGGAACTTCCAACCAAACAACCCTCACTGCACATTTTGCCCAGGGACACCCAGGTAACGTTAACTTTGTAATTCCTGAAGGATTACTGGTTAATGGAGAAGGACAGAAAAAGGATTTTAAGAATGCAATAAGCGTAACGCCAAATTCCATCAATAACGTCCGCTCCTTTACCATCCCTACCAACTATACCCTCTTCAAGAGCATTGATAATGAAGGAAATGCTGTTGAGCAATATTATACCCTCAAATACTGGACACAAGAAAACGACAAAACTCAGATATACAAACTCGGCAATACCTATTCTTTCAGTAAAGAAGGAGAAACCATCAATCTGGTTCCAGTATTCGAAATGAACAATGCCACTCAGGAAAACCGTATCAACAACCCTGTTATCCGATATGACTTCGCCAGAAAAGTGAAGGAATATGATGATCATACAGCGAAAGAAACCAGAAAGGTATGCGCTCAAACCGTGAATATCGGAAAGGAGCAACAGGTGTTCTGGACCACAAAAGTATGGGTGGAGGTACGCGAAGGTGGACAGGATAAGCCACACTGGAGAGATGTTGCCCTCTGGTGCGACACTGGCAAAAAGGGATATATCAGAAACGGACAGTTTGACAACTGGTGCGCCTTCGGACCGGGTACAACCCTCTGGTTTCCATCTGGTACAGGTACCAAGATTTCCCTCATGTCGTATTCCAAGATTACTACTACAACAATAGATGATTCTGTTCCTACGCTCGACAGAGAACGCACCAACAGCGAACGAAAGAAAGCGGGATTGCCTTCTTTGGAAGAAGAAGAAAACGGAGCAAAATCGTATATGTATGTCTATACACATACTACAAAGAATCCATCCCTCCGACCTGCCATCAAGATTGGCGATGACTACTCCTACTACCAATGGCTGGAACTCAGTACACTTGCAGCCAACTGGGTTAATCTTCATACAGAAACCAATGATGAGTTACGTGGTATCATCAACAAGAAAGACATCAAACCGGTGACAACGGATGAAGGCCACGAATATAGAGAACTGGAAGATGGCGGTGTGGCATTCCATAAGGGTGAACGCGTCAAGATGACGTTCAACAGAAAGAAAGGATATGAACTGGATAAGATTCTTGACCCAGACAAACTGGATAAAAACGGAGAACCGGTTGCCGTATTGAAGATGAATGATGACGGTACGGTAAACATGGTAGGATTTGATGATGTTTCCACCACGACGCCTGTTGCGCAGAATCCAGATGGTTCCTGGGGTACTGCCAGTTCTTCTGTCTTCGTTCTCAGAAAAGCAGAGAAAAATCAGTCGGGAAAAGATCAGTCGGGAAAAGAATGCTATCTTTCATCCGACAATATCCGTACCCAATATGAATTGGAATTCGACATCACCACCCACCGCCGTCTGCAAATCTGCTTCAAGGAGATGAAGAATACCTATTACATCACCTACAATGCCGGAAATCAGGCAGAAGGTACTTCTCCGGAGGCAACATGGGTGGAGAAAGGCGATAGGTTTACAATACCAACAAACAAGACCCTTTACTATGAGGGAAATACCCTCGACCATTGGGTAGACGAGAATAATAATATCTTTACTATCGGCACAGAATATACTGCCGAGGGTAAAGACCGCCGTCTGTTCCCTGTATTCAATGCCAATGCTTTCAACTTCTACGACCTTGCCGCAGAGGCTAAAGCTACATGGTATCTAAACAAGAAAGAGGGTGCACCTACTATCAACTACGAAAAGACAAAAGGTATTCTCGTCACTCAGCTCAAGAATTCTAAGGGTGAGAGCATCGACATAAAGGTAGAACTTGACGCTACAAATGGCGGTAAGTTTAATAATACCGACTCTACAAGAACCGAGAGAATTCAGATTAACAGCAATTCTGTTATAGAGTTTCCTTCTACACCAAACTGTGTAGTAACGTGGGTTGCATCAAGCAATTTCGAGAAGATAAAGATTGCTGATAATATAGTACATACCGACGCAACAGATAAGCGACAAGTAGAAGCTGTATGCTCTGGTAAATCAGCATACGAGAAGATAGAGTTTATAGATGGTATCTATAGTAGATATTTCAGCATAACCTATAAGCCACAGGATGTTGCAACCAAGCCTACTATAGAATCGCTGACTTGTGGTGGCACCACCTATAATGCAGCAGAGATAAAAGATCAGATAGCCAAGAATAAGCACGTAACCTTCCACGTATCGCCATGGGAGCTAAACGAGCAGATTCCTGATGTTAGCGGTACTGCCACTAATGGTGGAAAGGTGGTAGCTACAAAAGCAACTATCGAGACCAAGGAGTGTGTGGCTACTGTTCATACCGCCAGCGATGTTATCACCGAGACTTATCCTATAGTATTCGAGTTTAACACACCAGAAGAAGGAAACGACCCTAAGGTTGAGAAGATTAATATCAATGGAGTAGATTATACACAGACCTCGAACGAAATCTTTGATGCTCCACAGAATGGTGCTATAAAGATTAAGTTTAGTCGCACAATGAATGATGCGACTATTACAAGCACAGAAAACAACGTCACATGTACTGCAAAATCAGACAACGAGCTTGTTTTCAAATACTGGGATGCTCCTCAGGGTGGCACAGTGACGTTCAATATTACTCCAGAATCAAAGACGTTTACCGACATCTACACTAAGACATGCCAAGAGCCTATCACCATAATGCTCCACATCATGGATGATGACGAATACTACCATCACCACAAATTCGACTTTGTGGTAGGCAAAGATGGCAATATCGACGAGGCAATAAAGGCTGCCAATGGCGAAGCTGAAGGTAAACCATACAATAACAACAAAACCAATGGACATAGATACTATATCTTTGTGCCTGATGGCGAATATAAATTGACTGGTAATGGCACTATCCGCTTTGTAGGTGAAGGACCTGTAGATGAAACGGGTACAAAGCGCCCTGATATGAACGGAAAGAATAATGGTCAGACACATATCAGAAAGCCAAACATCTCTATCATCGGACAGAGCAAAGACAACACGATAATAAGAAACCACCCTATCGTAGAGGGTATCAGCTATACGGCAACATTGTATGTAGAAAAGAACCATACTGACTTCTATGCAGAAGACCTCACCCTCGAAAACGAGTTCGACTATTGGGGTACAATGGCAGGACAGAGTTCAAGTTCTGGTGCCGGACGTGCTGACGTATTCTACGATCGTGGCAACAGAAGCATTATGAAGAATGTGGCTTTAAAGAGCTATCAAGATACATACTATTCTAATAATGCAAGTCCTGACTATCGTGGATATTTCGAGAATTGTGACTTCTATGGAGTGGTAGACTACATCTGTGGTAACGGAAACATCTGGTTTGAAAAGTGTAACCTTATACTCCGCGACCGTAAGGGCAACAATATCGCAGCACCAAGCACAGAGGTTGATCAAGAATGGGGATATGTATTTAACGAGTGTTCTATTAAACCTGAGTCAGACAATATGATAAGATTCACGGATAAGGATTGGACATTGGCACATGCATGGAATAATTCGCCAGCATGTACATATTTGAACACCAAGATGTATACCCAACCACAATCCTATGGATGGGGTCGAAGCATGGATTCAAATCTTATGCTCCGTTTCCACGAATATAAGAGTATTGATGGTGCCGACAACATGCTATCGCTTGTTACACGCTCGCTTGCAGCTTGTGTGCCAGCAGCAGGCTCTGACGACGTTATTCTCAGCGATGAACAAGCTTCTGGATATACTCTAAGAAACGTTGTTGGTGGAACCGACGGATTTGAGCCAAACGAACTATGTATGCAGATAGATGCTGCTTCGGGAGCTAAAGCCGACTATGATGAGAACCATGAAGTATGGAACGACGACATAGTGCTTGATGATGATATTCTTCAATGGAATAAACATACAACGGCTCTCTGCTATGTAGTCTTCAAACTCAACGAAGCAACAAATAAATGGGAATACATCGATAACACCACCGACGCCATCATCAACCTTGCAGACTATGGCTCAGGCTATTATAGTGTGCGTGCAGCCAATCAACGTGGCGGACTTGGAGCAGCAACCAAGGCTATTAGATATATATTGCAAGATCCATATAAGCTTGAAATAAAGAAGGTTGGCGACTACAAGGAAGAAGGCGTAGACTATGGTTGGACAACAATCTGTCTGCCTTTCAATGCCAAGGTGCCTGAAGAAGTAAATGTATATGCTGCGACAGCTCATGGCAAGCAAACAGAGAGCGACAAGGTGGAAGACTTCATTATGACGCTCACACCGGTAGAGATTATCGACAGTTTGAAGGGATATATTGTTTATGGCGCTGTTGGCGACCATTACTTCAAGTCTACATCACGTACTTGCGACAAGTCAACCATCCTTACTGGCAACCCTACAGATGCAGCTATCAGTTCTACTAATATCAACTGCTATGTACTTGCCTATAAGACATGGGGACTTGGTTTATACAAATATACAGGAGCCACCCTTGCAGCCTACCGTGCATGGCTACCAGAAGATATGGTTAGCAAGAGCAACCAAGAAGACTTGGCATTAGGCAAACGAGGCATCTGCTTCGTTATCTCCGACCCTACCACAGGCATGAGCCACCCTATATACACCATAGAGACAAAAGATGATGCCATCTACAATATCTCTGGTCAGAGGGTGAAATCGCCTATTCAGCCTGGCTTATATATCTTCGGTAGAACAAAGGCTATGGTGAAATAAGAACAAAGCTATAGCGAAATAAGAACAAAGCTTTGATGAAATAAGAGGCTATAATAAACATATAGCCAATAAAGATAGCCAATAAAGAAAGTACTATTATAAAAAAAGCTATTCCCCTAAGCAAAGGGGAATAGCAATGGTAGTACGAATGTCATCACAATACCTATTATGATTTGTAGTGGCAATCCTACATATACATAGTCCATAAAGGTGTATCGTCCGGCTTTCATCACAAGAGCATTTGGCGGAGTAGAGAAAGGCGAAGCAAAACACATACTGGCACCAAGGGTAACGGCAAACATAAATGAATATGGACTTACTCCTATCTGCTGAGCTGCAGAAAATGCTATTGGTGCCATCAATACCGCTGTTGCCGTGTTGCTGATAAACATCGATAAGCACAATGCTCTCCCAGTTTATAGTCTTGTATGCAGCATCCACATTACGGAAACATCCTGAGAACACCATCAACAAGCCTGCTATGGCTACGGCAACAACTGGCGAGATAGGAATAAAGTCGAACACCATGGCTACTATCATGAGTAGCATTATGGCTGCAGCTACAGGCGCTTTATAGTCGAGCGAAACCTTCTCCATTTGCTTATCAGGCTTACCCAACACCAACCAGTTTTCGTTTTCCTGATTCATCTGCATAATCTTCTTCCATTTACCCTGCACGAGCAATGTGTCGCCATTCTGCAATCTATGATCGCTTAGTTCTTCCTTGATGTAATTCTTATCGCGGCGTATGCCAAGCACCGTTACAGAATAGTCTTGGCGCAAACGAGAATCGCGGATGCGAGTACCTATAACTACCAGCAAAGGCTATAGGCATCAGCAGTCGCGAAGAGCGTATGCCTGAACTCGCAGCCATACTCATCACTATAGGCATCATTATTACCACAGTTCCGGTATTGCTCACAAAAGCTCCGATAAACGAGGTTGCCAACACTACAAAGATGAAAGCCCTTGTCTCGTTGCCTTTAGCCAATTGCGAAATGCTATTGCCTACGGTCTTTGCCAATCCCGTTTGCAGTATGGCTCCACCCACCACAAATAGTCATACCATCATAATGACGATAGGCGATGAAAATCCGCTTAATGCTTCGTTGGTGGTTAGAATACCTGTAGCTGTAAGTACCATGAGGGCTGATAAGGCAACAATATCGCCTCGCACCCTACCCCATATAAACATGGCTATAGTTACAATTAAAACAATTATAGTTATGGTCATGATTAATAAAAAATAAGATTATAAAAAGTTTGTGACTCACAAATATACGAAAATATCACCAAACATAATGTTATCATACCATTATGCTCAATCATTTTTATACATCCTTAATATGTTTTATGATTTTCGATTCATTCCTCCTTCTGCCTATAGTTCACAGGCGACATTCCCACTTGCTTTTTGAAGAATGTACCGAATGCTGAGGCGTTCGGAAAATTAAGCATATCAGCAATCTCTTTAATACTTTTATCAGTAGTTGTGATAAGCGATATAGCCTTTTTTGTTATTGCCTTGAATACCAACTGCTGCACGCTACTCCCAGATACCGACTTCACTAACATAGTAAGATATTTTGGCGATAGACACAATTGGTCAGCATAAAACTTCACTCCTCGCTCTTTGGTATAATATTGGTCAATAAGCTGTATGAGCTGCATATAAGTTCCAAGCTTACGGCTCGACGCATTATCACCATCTTTCGACAGCTCACGAAATATACTACATAACCTATAAGTCAGCGATAGCAACAACAACTTACGCTCATTGGCAGCAAAAACATTATCGTCGCTATTGCCTACCGCCAACAGCTCTGAATATTTCGTAAGCTCGTCCTCATGACCAGTATGCATCACCCAGCAAGCTCTGGGATACATAGTCTCCATAAACTTCATTCCCACCACAGTGCTACCCAAGATATCGCGTATCGAGTCTACACTATAGAATATTATCACAACAGCGCAATCGTCGTTATGCTGTGTGATAGAAAAATAAGCATCACGCGATATGAATGCCGTTTCGCCCATGCTAACAGCATATTCTTCACCCTCGCAGCGAAAAGCAAACGTGCCTGATGTACACACAATAATGCCCACATCAGCAACATGAAAGTTATCAAAAAAAGCCCTCGGAAACGAGGTTATATTACCACACGAACAGCAGATGTCCTCATTATTGGCCATCTGCTGTTCGAGTAAATGTATATCATTATTGCCATTCTTCATTATTTCAGCCGTTTGATCTTGCGACAAAATTAACTAAAATAATCCAAACAGCAAAAATAAATCAATAAACAAAATAAGACTATTAATAATTCAAATACCACTCCTTAGTATCCTTCGAGATATCCCTCTTAGGCCATGGCACCACAAGCATCAAGCCTGCAAGGATGATGCAAGCATATATAGTCCACCCCGACATTTCTTTTATTGCCGAAAGCGTAGCTTGCACCTGCACTTTGCCCTTTGCAGACATTGCTGCCATATTTTGTGCCTCTGTCTCGCTCTTGCCCTGATATTGCATACCGCGAGTCGTTTGATCGTAGGTGGTAGCAGTAACAATATTGGTACGATCATAGTCGTGGGCATATCGAGTGATATAATATTGCTGACGATATTGGAACACCGTTTGATACAGCGCAGAACCAATACCTGGAGCTATTACCATACGTACAGTAAGCATTATGCACACCCATGTAGACAGCAATTTATATGGCATACGCTGATTGGCATACACGGCAATAAGCGAATACAGCAACATCATTCCTGTAGCACGAATTATCACAGGCCATTTCATGCGCTCAAGCATACCATCTGTCTGCACCTCGAAATACATAAACAACGAAGCTGCGCCTATCAGTATAAAGCCCATGGCAAAGAACCATTTAAAATGCACACCTTTGTTGTTGAGAATGAGTATTGTCACCAATCCAATGAAATATCCCACCAACACCCAGTTGCCAAGTGCTGCTATCTGAATTTGGTCGGTCTTCATGCCCACGCCAACAAAGATGTTTACCAACATCGAGCTTGAGTTGCATATCATCAAACCGATAAAGAGCAAGATACCACCCTGAATGCTGCGCGACTTAAATGCCTTGAGCATGAAGTATGGCGAACGACGGGTCTTCTCCAAATATATAAACAACAATGTAGACACCACGCATATCACCGTAGCCCAACATATTGAAGCATTGTCAAACCAGTCGTATGTCTTGCCATATACCGTCACATAAACAAACGAGCAACACATAATACAAAATACCACCACATTGCCAAACTTAGAGAACGACAATGGCGAATGCTTAGTAGGATATGGATTGTATGGCATACACACCAGCGTGATAAGCAATGCCACAAGGATGGCACCAAGCATAGCGTAGTAAACCATTTGCCAATGGTAATTATAGGCAAACCATGCTGTTATCCATGTTCCTATCTGTCCTAAGAGCATGAAGAAGAAATATATGATAGGCTGACTTGCTTTCTTCTCGGTGTCGAGAGCGTCCCATCCTGCTTCATCAGTAGGCTCATTGCCTGGCGATACGTTGCGTGTGGCTTCAATGCCAAAGCCATACTTAATGAGCGTGAAGAGGGTGCACATCAGCAAGGTCTGTCGCACAAACCCCATTATAAGGCTGTTGAGAGCCAAGATAAACAGGCTATCGGTATTGGCACAGATATAGCTCTGTACAGCCAATAGCGAGAAGCCAACCAGCGACATCAACTTTTGTCGACGCACACTCACCAACGAATAGAAGAATGGTGAGAATGCAGCCATACCTATCGACGTTACGAAGCTAATGAAGGCAATATGTTCCGACTGAATGCCAAGCCCACCCACCATCTCACTACTGTTTACGGTGTAGGCACCGCTTACCGTCATGATAGGTATGAAAAGAATGACGAGGAAGGCGATGCCAAGGGGCTTTGGCACCCAGTTATAAAACGGAAAATTCTTTGGCAGATGTTCTGGTACTGCCGTAAATACCTCTGCTTGTGTCATTTACTTAAGTTGAGCCTTTACAACAACCATCATTCCGGCAGCCAACTTATTGTTGTCTTCCTTAGATATTCCTACAAACTCTATTCTCACAGGCACACGCTGCTGAATCTTCACAAAGTTGCCTGCTGAATTGTCGGTAGGCACAAGAGAATATTTCGAGCCTGTAGCACCTGAAATGGCAGTAATCTTGCCCTCGAACTCCTTACCCTCGAAAGCGTCTACTGTCATTATCACCTTTTGTCCAACATGCAGGTTCTCTACCTGAGTTTCCTTATAGTTGGCAATAACCCACTTCTGAGTATCTGGCATGATATAAGTGATGGTCTGACCAGCATTCACCAGCTGACCCTCCTCCAATGCTCTTCGACCCAACTTACCATCGCATGGTGCTGTAACCACGCAATACGACAAATTGAGCTTTGCCATCTCAAGCGCAGCCTGCGCACGCTCAATAGCTGCAGCAGTATTCTTCTTTCTGGTCTGCACCTCGTTTACTCCAGAGTATGCTGCCTTCTGCTGACGGCGAGCAGCATCGAGTTTCTTCTTCGTAGCGTTATATTCTGTTTCAATCTGCTCAAGCTGAATTGGTGTAGCAGCATTGCGAGCCACAAGGTTCTGATAGCGCTGACGGTCTTTCTCGAGCTTAGCCAATCTGATTTCAATCTCTGCTATCGATGCCTCATATACAGTAGCCGAAGTCTGAGTGGTCTGCAGCGATGCGTCTACCACGTTGGCTCCTGCCATAGCATCCTTGAGTGCAGCCTCGGCTTCCATCACACGAATGCGATATTCACGATCGTCGAGAACCAAGAGAGTATCGCCCTTCTTAACATCCTGATGCTCCTTGAAATATATCTTCTTGATATATCCCGATGCACGCATATTCACAGGCGATATATACTGCTCCACCTGAGCATCGTCACTCTTCTCGTTCGACTTATAGTCCATAAATAAGCATACCACCTCTACTATTCCCCAAACCAGAATAGCAACACCAATAAGGCTCACCACAATTTGGCGTATGCGCTGGCGCTTAAGCTGTTTAGCTGTTACTTCGTGCGACGACTGATTAGTCTGGTCGCCATTATTACCATTTATATTATTATTGTTATTTGTTTCCATTGTTGTATATATATTATAATGTGCGAATTATTTTATCAGTTTCTCTAATTGACCTGTGAGCTTTAATAGTGTGAGGTTCGACACCTGATAGTTGAAATGAGCTGTGAGATAATTATTTTGAGCATCGCTCATGCTCATTTCGTCTTGCAACACCTCAGTCATCGATGCTATACCCTCGCGATATCTGTCGCTCGTAACCTTATAGACATCCTCTGCCAGCAGATAGTTGTCGCGTTGCTTGCTAAAGTTACGCTGATTGTTGGCAAGGTCGTTCACAGCATTAGCATATTGTGTTTGCATACCTTTCAGTGCATTCTCATACTGCAACTTAGCATTATCTACATCCACCTGCGCCTTTCTAATCTTAGAGCGCTTCTCGAAACCATCAAAGACAGGAATGCGCAACGAGATTCCAATGCCATTCGACTTATACCAATGATTTGACTCTCCAGAATGGAACCAATGTTCTATCTTGTCGGTGAAAGCCGAATATGTCCAGTTGCCAGTAAGTGCCAACGTAGGCAAATAGCCATCCTTAGCCAATTTCTTCTGCTGTTCAGCCAAAGTCTGCTGGGTGCGCAGCAACTGCAGTTCGTTAAGATTTTCGTTAAGTCCCGACAATGCAGCCATATCAATCTGCTCAATATTAGCCTTTTCTACAATAATATCCTTGTCGGCAGGATAGTCGATAACATACTTCAGCATATTATACTGCTGAGTGAGCATAGCCTTAGCATTATCATACTGCACGCTGAGGTTCTCAAGATTCACATTCACACGCTTCACATCCACTCCCAGTGCCATATCGTTGTCGTGGAAAGCCTGAGTGATGTCGCGCAATTCCTCCAATCGCTTGATGTTATCCTTGATTATGCCTATCTGTTCCTCGGTATTCTGAGCAAGATAATACATTTGACTAATCTGCACTATCAAGTCTTCCTTGGCTTTAGCATACGACAGGGTATTGAGCTGATCCAGCGTCTTCGAGATGCTCAATGCCGTTAGCGCTGTTTGGCTATATAGTGGCATCTGCAACTGTATGCTTGCCGAAGAGTTGTATTGCAGAGTCTTGGTAACATTATAAGGCTTGCCATATGCCGAGCCATCAGTAACAGAAACAGGAGGAGTAAAATTATCATTAAGTCCTGCACCTATATTTATTTGTGGCAACAGGCGCGAACGATTTTCACTTACATTATGCTTACCCTTAAGCACATTGCCCTCGTAAGTTTTCAAATTCAGATTTCGGTCAATGCCCATCTGCAGGCATTGCCCTAAGGATAGCGTTTCTTGTGCCATAGAGTAGCTAAAAAGAAGCGCTAAAGAAATTGTGAACAATATTTTTTTCATACCTATAATTATATTTCGGCTGCAAAGTTACTGACTATTCGCCATATAGGTATATTCATAAAATATCAGAAGTTGTTCATATTTCCCCTTTTATTATTTTAGCATTCAACATCAGCTAAAAAGATATAATCATCAGTACATTATCAAACTATAATAGGACATAGACCGTTTTTTCACCCTACCTCCTTCGATATTTCACCCAACATATATCAATATTTCACCCTACATATATCGATGAAAAACCAAGCTGCATTCTATCTATGCTTACTATCAAATGTTGCTTTGATAGCTATCAAATGTATCTTTGCTTACTATCAAACGTATCTTTGACTGCTATCAAAGATAATTTCAAACATAAATATGCAGGGCTAAATTTTGTAATATACATGCCCCACTCTTACATAAAGAATACACTACCCTACCCTAACAACATCTACCACATGGCTGCCTGCACCTATAAGGTCGGGACGCTCAGAGATGGTCTTTTGGTATTCTATGAAAAGGGCGAAGGTTTCGTCGCTCATACGATTAAGGCGTGTACGCATGTAATCGGAAGCACCATCGGGAGAAAAGATAGTAACACGCTCAAGACCTGCGGCTTGATTTAGACGGTTGATATCGTCAATGCGCACATAGTCGTAGAGTTCGTCGGGCTGTGCTTGAATATGGAAGTTGCGGTCGACAAGCCCTTTTTCCAACAAGTCGCTTATTCTGTCTTCGTCAAAACAGTAAGACAGAATGCTATATTCGTTCATAAGATAGGCTACGAAGATTAGTCCACCAGACTTGGTGACACGCTTAGCCTCGTTGAGTGCCTTAAGCTTTTCGCCGTCGCCCATGAGATGATAGAGCGGACCGAGAAGGAGTGTTAGGTCTGCTGAATCTGTAGGAATGAATGGCATGTTTCTGGCATCGCCTTGCACTACATTGGCTGTAGGCTCACGCTCAAGAAACACATTAATGTTGCGCTTCACGAGTTCTACGGCTTTTACATCATAGCCTTCAGCCATGAGGGCTGAGGTGTAGCGTCCTGTGCCTGCACCTATATCGAGCAGCTGATAGCCAGGCTTGAGGAAGCGATGAAGATGATGCATGGTGGTTTGGAACTCAACGATGCCGTGTCTACGCAGTAGTCGTTTATCTTCAGGGTGCTTATTATAATGTTTCTCTATATTGGATAATGCCATAATGGGTTATTGTTCGTTTTATATTATTATTTGTCTTAGAGTGAATGTATCCATATCTTCAGAATGTGCACACAAAATTATCTGTTTCTTTTTAATCTGCCAACTATTACGGTGTTTTTCTTCAAGAATATGCCTTATCGATGCTCTATATATAATATAATAAGGTGTATATTGTTAACAGATATTAAATACAGAAACTTTTTTGCTGAAACATTTGCGCAATTCAATATAAAGCATTACTTTTGCACTCGCTTTAAGAAACCAAGCTATAGTCATCCGACTGAATTGGAGAGATGGCAGAGTGGTCGAATGCACCGGTCTTGAAAACCGGCGTACTGAGAGGTACCGGGGGTTCGAATCCCTCTCTCTCCGCACAGAGTCCTGTAAATCACAAGATTTACAGGACTTTTTCTTTTGTATTTTTAAGTACTTCCCTTTTTTTACCACCATATAAAGAACTACTGCAAAATAGTCACATCATACGACTATTTTTGCAGTGATTTCATTCTGTATGTTATTGTCCGATAACTGATTTGGACCATGCAGACATGGACTATGATTGGTTGTATGGCAATTATCAATGGGCGGCTGGTGATTACCTTTGCACCCGCTTTTCTGAAAGTAAACAATAGCTATAGATGATGATTTTGATTTTTGAAAGTTCATACCAAGTAAAAACCGGCCGTCGGAATGCATCTGATTCGTGACCGTAAAACAAAAATGCGCCCGCACAATACGGACGCATTTCTGTTTTTATAAAATTACCACCAACAGCAGAACAGCAGTGATACTCCCTTCTTCAGCTTCTTTCGAGGCTTCCTGTTCTGTTTGTTTTAGGCGATGGCAGGAGAAAGCACTCCAATAGAAGATAAAGTTCTATCTTTCCACCTTGAATATGGCGGCACTTATGCCAGAAGCTTTAATC
>ERZ773202.414-NODE-414-length-40908-cov-5.709789_pt1 | contig 40908 bp, 26 predicted proteins | sample MGYA00580998_ERZ773202 | MGnify/ENA primary metagenome ERZ773202 (study PRJEB29015, sample SAMEA2737803) | human gut metagenome | biome: human gut; feature: human-associated habitat; material: faeces | place: China | collected 2012 ...
AGCCGCTCGGCGGCAAGGCGCAGTTCGGCGGCCAGCGCTTCGGCGAAATGGAAGTCTGGGCGCTCGAGGCCTACGGCGCGGCTTACACCCTGCAGGAGATCCTGACGGTGAAGTCCGACGATGTGACCGGCCGCGTGCGCACGTACGAAGCCATCGTCAAGGGCGAGAACATCCCGCAGCCGGGCGTGCCGGAGTCGTTCAAGGTGCTCATCAAGGAGCTGCAGTCCCTGTGCCTGGATGTGCGCATCCTCGACGAGAACGGCGACGAGATCGAGCTCAAGGACGACGAGGACGATTACATCCCGGGTATGCGCGATGAGATGTCCTATAAGTCCGACGATGATGAGATCACCGGCAGCGGCTTCACGATCGAGGACGTACCGGTGGAGGAAGATGACAGTCTCGGCGCGTTCGGCGATGCCGGCAACGACGATGACTACACGGACGATTCTGATAAGGAGGAGGAATAAAACATGAGCTACACCCCGTTTGATGCAATTCAGATCGGCATTGCCTCCCCTGAAATGATCCTTTCCTGGTCCTCCGGCGAAGTGAAAAAGCCCGAGACCATCAACTACCGCACGCTCAAGCCCGAGCGTGACGGCCTGTTCTGCGAGCGCATTTTCGGACCCACGAAGGACTGGGAGTGCCACTGCGGCAAGTATAAGAAGATCCGCTACAAGGGCAAGATCTGCGACCGCTGCGGCGTCGAAGTCACGCGCGCAAAGGTCCGCCGCGAGCGCATGGGCCACATCGAGCTGGCCGCGCCCGTGAGCCACATCTGGTACTTCAAGGGCATCCCGTCGCGCATGGGCCTGATCCTCGATCTGACCCCGCGCGTGCTGGAAAAGGTGCTGTATTTCGGTGCGTACATCGTCACCGACCCCGGCATGACGCCGCTGCAGCGCTGCCAGATCCTGTCCGAAAAAGAGTACCGCGACATGCGCGAGAAGTATGAGGACGATTTTGAGGCCGGCATGGGCGCCGAGGCCATCAAGAAGCTCCTGCAGCAGATCGACTGCGCCAAGCTCTCCGAGCAGCTGCGTGCCGAGCTCGAGGAGGCCAGCGGCCAGAAGAAGGCGAAGATCGTCAAGCGTCTGGAGGTCGTCGAGGCCTTCCACCGCAGCGGCAACCGCCCGGAGTGGATGATCATTGACATCCTGCCGGTCATCCCGCCCGAGATCCGCCCCATGGTCCAGCTCGACGGCGGCCGTTTCGCCACGTCCGACCTCAACGACCTGTACCGCCGCGTCATCAACCGCAACAACCGTCTCAAGCGCCTCATGCAGCTCAATGCGCCGGACATCATCGTCCGCAACGAGAAGCGCATGCTGCAGGAAGCCGTCGACGCCCTGATCGATAACGGCCGCCGCGGCCGCGCCGTCACCGGCGCCAACTCCCGCGCGCTCAAGTCCCTGTCCGATATGCTCAAGGGCAAGCAGGGCCGCTTCCGTCAGAACCTGCTCGGCAAGCGTGTCGACTACTCCGGCCGAAGCGTTATCGTCGTCGGCCCGGACCTGAAGCTCTATCAGTGCGGCGTGCCGAAGGAAATGGCCATCGAGCTCTTCCGCCCGTTCGTCATGAAAAAGCTCGTCGAGGACGGCGTTGCCAACAACATCAAGTCTGCCAAGAAGATGGTCGACAAGCAGCGCACCGAGGTCTGGGACGCGCTCGAGGTCGTCATCAAGGACCACCCGGTCATGCTCAACCGCGCGCCGACGCTCCACCGTCTGGGCATCCAGGCGTTCGAGCCCGTGCTCGTCGAGGGCCGCGCGCTCAAGCTGCACCCCCTGTGCTGCACCGCGTTCAACGCCGACTTCGACGGCGACCAGATGGCCATCCACGTCCCGCTGTCCGCGGAGGCGCAGGCTGAGGCGCGCATCCTCATGCTCTCGGCCAACAACCTCCTCCGCCCGCAGGACGGCCACCCCGTCACCGTGCCGACGCAGGATATGATCCTCGGTGCGTACTACCTGACTTACGTCCGCCTCGGCAAGGCCGAGAAGGGCGCCGAGCAGGTGTTCGTGACCGACGCCGGCGATACCGACCTGCCGGTCGATGAGATCGTTGACGCAGACGATTTCGTCGCCGCGCAGAAGAAGGCCGAGGCCGAGGGCGGCAAGCTCCCGAGCTATAAGCCGCTCAAGGTCTACCGCGACCCGAACGAAGCCATCATGGCCTACAACTATGGCGATGTCGGCCTGCACGCGCCGATCCTGGTGCGCGTTGCGCGCGAGGTCAACGGCGAGACGCTGCACCGCACGATCGAGACGACCGTCGGCCGCATCATCTACAACGAGCCCATCCCGCAGGACCTCGGCTACGTCGACCGTACCGATCCCGAGCACATGTTCGACCTTGAGGTCAGCTTCAAGGTCGGCAAGAAGCAGCTTGGCAAGATCATCGACCGCTGCATCGAGAAGCATGGCTTCACCGTCGCAACGGAAGTGCTCGATAACGTCAAGGCCCTTGGCTACAAGTACTCCACCATCGGCGCCATCACGATCTCCATCGCGGACATGACCGTCCCGGAGGAGAAAAAGACTCTTATTTCCGCCACGGAGAAGAAGGTCATCGCGATCGAGAAGAAGTACAAGCGCGGCTTCATCACCGAGGACGAGCGCTACCGTCTGGCCGTGTCCGAGTGGGAAAAGACCACGAAGGACGTCACCTCGGCCCTGCAGAACTGCCTCGATGAGTTCAACCCCATCTATATGATGGCGGACTCCGGCGCCCGTGGTTCCATGGCGCAGATCCGTCAGCTCGCCGGCATGCGCGGCCTGATCGCGAACACCGCCGGTAAGACCATCGAGATCCCGATCAAGGCCAACTACCGTGAAGGCCTGTCCGTCCTCGAGTACTTCATCTCGTCCCGAGGCGCCCGTAAGGGCCTGGCCGACACCGCACTGCGTACCGCCGACTCCGGTTACCTGACGCGCCGTCTGGTCGACGTCTCGCAGGATGTCATCATCCGCGAGGAAGACTGCGGCACGACCGACGGCATCATGGCCCGCGCCGTGTTCGACAAGGGACAGGAGGTCCAGAGTCTCGGCGAGAGCATCCACGGCCGCTACCCGGCCGAGCCCGTCGTGTCGCCCAAGACCGGCGAGGTGCTGTTCGATACCGACCATATGCTCATGCCCAACGATGCCAAGGTGCTCGCAGAGCACGGCATCGAGGAGGTCAAGATCCGCAGCGTCATGACCTGCGAGGCGCGCAGCGGCGTCTGCGCCAAGTGCTACGGCATCAACCTGGCCATCGGCCAGCCGGTCAATGCCGGCGAGGCGGTTGGCGTCATCGCCGCTCAGTCCATCGGCGAGCCGGGCACGCAGCTGACCATGCGTACGTTCCACACCGGCGGCGTCGCCGGCGACGATATCACGCAGGGTCTTCCGCGTGTTGAGGAGCTGTTCGAGGCGCGCAAGCCGAAGAAGATGGCCACCCTCGCCGAGATCCCCGGTGCCATCACCATCGAGGAGACGAAAAAGACCTCCATCTACGCCGTCACGATCACGAACCCGGTCGATGGTGAGACCGTCACCTACAACCTGCCGTACTCTTCCGGTATCCTCGTTGCCAACGGCGACACGGTCACGAAGGGCCAGCCGCTCTCGAGCGGCGCGTACAGCCCGCACGACGTGCTGCGTATCTGCGGCGTGGACGCCTGCCAGCAGTATATCATTCAGGAGGTCCAGAAGGTCTACCGTCAGCAGGGCGTTGACATCAACGATAAGCACATCGAGATCATCGTCCGTCAGATGATGCGCAAGGTCCGCGTCGATGATTCCGGCAGCACGGACCTGCTGTCCGGCGCCATCGTGGACCTGCACGAGTTCCGCGCGGCCAACCGCGCCATCGCCGAGCGCATCGCAGCAGGGGAGACCGACCTCGTGCCCGCAACGGCCGAGCATGTCCTCATGGGCATCACGAAGGCGTCGCTCGCCACGGAGAGCTTCCTGTCGGCTGCGTCCTTCCAGGAGACCACGAAGGTGCTCACCGACGCTGCCATCAAGGGCAAGATCGACCACCTCGTCGGCCTGAAGGAGAACGTCATCATCGGCAAGCTCATTCCTGCCGGCAGCGGCCTTGCCTGCTACCGCAACTTCGAGACGAATGAGGAGCCGGCGGCTCCCGCGGAGCCCGAGGACGACGGCGTGGATCTGTCCGATCTCGCCAACATCTCCAACGCGCTTTAAACGGCCAAATACCAACCGTTTCACCGGGATATGCCTGCATATCCCGGTGAAATTTTCGCTTCCGACTTGAATAAAAATGCTTGACGAATCTTGTGCAATATGCTAAAATCCTATTTTGCGTGGGCGTGCGCCCACGGATTTGTCATGCCTGTGTAAAAAGCACAAAAATGGCCGGGATTTCCTGAAAATTTTCCGGCAGAATCACGGTTTATCCGATGCTGCTTTTTGGCATCGTATAAATAGATCCATTTTCGAGGAAAGGAGGAAAACCATGCCTACTTTTAACCAGTTGGTGAGAAAGGGCAGAGAGAAAGTCACCTACAAGTCCACGTCTCCCGCCATGCAGAAGGGCCTCAACACCCTGAAGAACCGCGAGACCAATCTGAGTGCTCCTCAGAAGAGAGGCGTCTGCACTGCCGTGCGTACCTCTACCCCCAAGAAGCCGAACTCCGCGCTTCGTAAGATCGCCCGTGTGCGTCTGACCAACGGCTACGAGGTAACCGCCTACATCCCGGGCATCGGTCACAACCTGCAGGAGCATAGCGTCGTTATGATCCGCGGCGGCCGTGTCAAGGACCTTCCTGGCGTTCGTTACCACATCATCCGCGGCACGCTCGATACGCAGGGCGTTTCCGGACGTATGCAGGCCCGTTCCAAGTACGGTGCCAAGCGGCCGAAGGCAGGAAAGAAGTAAGTTCCAACAGCAAGTTTTGCCCTGTTGTTAACTGATATATATGTATTCGTTAACCTCGGGGCGCAGACGGAGATGCACCGCATCTTCGAGTACCTGTGAAGTCATTTTTTAATGAAGGAGGGAAGTATAGTGCCCAGAAGAGGTAACGTTCCCAAAAGAGAAATTTTGCCGGATCCGATGTACAACAGCGTTCTGGTGACCAAGCTCATCAACAGCGTGATGCTCGACGGCAAAAAGGGTGTTGCTCAGAAGGTCGTGTACGATGCTTTTGACATCATCAAGGAAAAGACCGGCAAGGAACCGCTCGATGCGTTTACCGAAGCCATGAACAACATCATGCCGAGCCTCGAAGTCAAGGCCCGCCGCGTCGGCGGCGCGACCTACCAGGTTCCTATGGAAGTGCGTCCTGAGAGACGCCAGACGCTCGGCCTGCGCTGGCTGACCGGCTATGCCCGCAAGCGCAGTGAAAAGACCATGAAGGAGCGCCTCGCAGGCGAGATCATGGATGCCTGCAACAACACCGGCGCTGCTGTGAAGAAGCGCGAAGACACGCACAAGATGGCCGAGTCCAACAAGGCGTTCGCACACTTCCGCTGGTAATCTTCCGACTAGGAGCTATCAATTATGCCCAGACAATATTCCCTTGAAAACACAAGAAACATTGGCATCATGGCGCACATCGACGCCGGTAAGACGACCACGACGGAACGTATTCTGTTCTACACGGGCGTCAACCACAAGCTCGGTGAGACCCATGAAGGCACCGCCACCATGGACTGGATGGCGCAGGAGCAGGAGCGCGGCATCACGATCACGAGCGCTGCAACCACTTGCTTCTGGAAGGGCAACCGCATCAACATCATCGACACCCCGGGCCACGTCGACTTCACTGTTGAGGTCGAGCGCAGCCTGCGCGTGCTTGATGGCTGCGTGACGGTCCTTTGTGCCAAGGGCGGCGTGGAGCCGCAGTCCGAGACGGTCTGGAGACAGGCTGACCACTACAATGTTCCCCGCATGATCTACATCAACAAGATGGACATCATGGGCGCGAACTTCTACAACGTTGTCGACATGGTGCACGAGCGCCTGCGCTGCAACGCTGTTCCGATCCAGCTGCCGATCGGTTCCGAGGCAGACTTCCGCGGCATCATCGACCTGATCGAGATGAAGGCGGACGTCTACTACGACGATCTTGGCAAGGATATGCGCGTCGAGGAGATCCCCGAGGACATGCGCGCCGAGGCTGAAGAGTACCGCACGCAGCTCCTTGAGGCCGTCGCCGATTTCGATGACGAGGTCATGGAGATGTATCTGGAAGGTGAGGAAGTCCCCACCGAAAAGATCAAGGCGGTCATCCGCAAGGCCACGACGCAGGTCAAGTTCGTCCCGATCGTGTGCGGCACGTCCTACAAGAACAAGGGCGTGCAGAAGCTGCTGGACGCCATCGTCGATTATATGCCGTCCCCGCTGGACATCCCGCCGATCACCGGCACGGTGCCCAAGACGGATGAGGTCGAGCACCGCGCCGCGGACGATTCCGCGCCGTTCTCCGCTCTGGCCTTCAAGATCATGACCGACCCGTACGTCGGCCGTCTGGCGTTCTTCCGTGTCTATTCCGGCACGATCGAAGCCGGCAAATCCGTCCTGAACTCCACCAAGGGCCAGCGCGAGCGTCTGGGCCGCATCCTTTTGATGCATGCCAACCACCGCGAGGATATCACGCAGGTCTATTCCGGTGACATCGCGGCGGCGGTCGGCCTCAAGAATACGACGACCGGCGACACGCTCTGCGACGAAAAGTACCCGATCGTGCTCGAGTCGATGGAGTTCCCGGAACCGGTCATCCGCGTAGCAATCGAGCCCAAGACCAAGGCCGGGCAGGAGAAGATGGACATCGCCCTCGGCAAGCTTGCCGAGGAAGACCCCACCTTCAAGGCCTACACGGACGAGGAAACGGGCCAGACCATCATCGCCGGCATGGGCGAGCTCCATCTGGAGATCATCGTCGATCGCCTTCTGCGCGAGTTCCGCGTCGAGGCGAATGTCGGCAGACCTCAGGTCTCCTATAAAGAGACCATCACCAAGGCCGCTACGGTGGACACGCGCTACGCGCGCCAGACCGGCGGCAAAGGCCAGTTTGCACACGTCAAGCTCATGGTGGAACCCAACGAACCCGGCAAGGGCTACGAGTTCATCAACCAGATCACCGGCGGTGCGATCCCGAAAGAGTTTATCCCCTGTGTGGATCAGGGCATCCAGGGCGCGATGCAGTCCGGCGTGCTTGCGGGCTATGAGGTCGTGGACGTGAAAGTCACGCTGCTCGACGGCTCGTATCACGAGGTCGACTCGTCCGAGATGGCGTTTAAGATCTGCGGCAGCATGGCATTCAAGGAAGCCTGCCAGAAGGCTGGCCCGACGCTCCTCGAGCCCATCATGAAGGTCGTCGTTACGGCGCCGGAAAGCTATATGGGCGACGTCATGGGCGATATCAATGCCCGCCGCGGTCAGATCGCCGGCACGGACATCCGCAACGGTGCGGCGATCGTCACTGCAAACGTGCCGCTGGCATCCATGTTCGGCTATGCGACCGACCTGCGCAGCAAAACGCAGGGCCGCGCGACCTACAGCATGGAGCCCAGCCACTTCGTAGAGCTGCCGAAATCTCTTCAGGAGAAGATCATCCACGGCAGCAACTGACCTGCGCAACCGGCACAATGTGCCTTATAAGAGAGTAAGTCACGACATTATTTTAGAATTAGGAGGATATTCTAATGGCAAAGCAGATGTACAATAGAACCAAGCCCCATGTCAATATCGGCACCATCGGCCATATCGACCACGGCAAGACCACCCTGACCGCTGCGATCACCAAGGTTCTGTCCCTGGCTGACCCGAACAGCGCCGAGTTCGCCGCCTACGACCAGATCGATAAGGCTCCGGAAGAAAAGGCTCGTGGCATCACGATCAACACCGCTCACGTTGAGTACCAGACCGACGACCGCATCGGCGCCGACGGCACCGAGATCAAGGGCCGCCACTATGCGCACGTTGACTGCCCGGGCCACGCCGACTATATCAAGAACATGATCACCGGCGCTGCTCAGATGGACGGCGCGATCCTCGTTATCGCTGCTTCCGATGGCCCGATGGCTCAGACCCGTGAGCACCTGCTGCTCGCCCGTCAGGTTAACGTTCCGTACGTGCTGGTGTTCCTGAACAAGGTCGACCAGGTCGACGATCCCGAGCTGCTTGAGCTCGTTGAGATGGAAGTCCGCGAGCTGCTCGACAAGTATGACTTCCCGGGCGACGACACCCCGATCATCAAGGGCTCCGCTCTGAACGCTCTGATCTCCGAGTCCACCGATCCGAAGGCCCCCGAGTATGCCTGCATCTGGGAGCTCATGGACGCTGTTGACACCTGGATCAAGACTCCGGACCGCGCTGCTGACAAGCCGTTCCTGATGCCCATCGAGGACGTGTTCACCATCTCCGGCCGCGGCACCGTCGTTACCGGCCGTGTCGAGCGTGGCACCGTCAAGGTTGGCGATAAGGTCGAGATCGTCGGCATCAAGGACACCCAGGAGACCACCGTCACCGGCACCGAGATGTTCCACAAGACCCTCGAGTTCGCCGAGGCTGGCGACAACGTCGGCTGCCTGCTCCGCGGCATCGACAAGAAGGGCGTCGAGCGTGGCCAGGTCCTCGCTGCTCCGAAGTCCATCCACCCCCACACCAAGTTCAAGGGCCAGGTTTACGTCCTGTCCAAGGAAGAGGGCGGCCGTCACACCCCGTTCTTCAACAACTACCGTCCGCAGTTCTACTTCCGTACCACCGACGTGACCGGCGTCATCAGCCTCCCCGAGGGTGTTGAGATGTGCATGCCCGGCGATAACGTCGACATGGACGTCGAGCTGATCACCCCGATCGCGATCGAGGTTGGCCTGCGCTTCGCTATCCGTGAAGGCGGCCGTACCGTTGGTTCCGGTGTTGTCATCGCCATCAACGAGTAATTCCAGCTTTCTGAATTCCTCTCCGGCTTCGGCCGGGGAGGAATTTTTTGCTTTTCGATAAAAATGCGTTTTTAATAATTGCTTCCTATATTTCGTGGTGAAAAAAGACTCCGGGCACCGCACCGATGGGATGCAGGCGCCCGTGTCCGACATTTTGCCGGCACCTTTTCCATGCATGCTTGCTTGGAACTCAAAGGAGGCAAAATCCTATGAAACAAATGCGCAAGACGTTGAGCCTGATACTGGCCCTCGTGCTGGTATTCAGTCTCGCTGCGGTCCCGGCTTTCACGGCAGACACGGAAGCGGAGAGCAGCACATCCGACACGGCCTATGGCCAGCTGCACAACGGTCTGCTCAGCGAGATCCTGAGCCAGATCGGCATCGCGAACGACGATAACCTTATCCACAGTATCGTCGGCGACATCGCGGCCGGTACGCTCAGCGAGGATCAGGCGTCCGCCATGGTCGATCAGCTCGCTGCGACTGGCAAGATCAGCCTGACGGACATCACGACCCTGCTTGGCAGCCTGACGGACAGCGGCCTGCTCGATGTCAGCACGGCGGCCCAGCTGCTCTACGAGCTCATGACCGAGCAGGCGCACAAGCAGTATGACCGCAGCGACAACGGCTTCAGCGATGTTCTGGCCGGCCAGTGGTACACGGTCGCGGTCAGCACACTGGCCAACGTCGGTGCCATTACCGGCTGCGGCAACGGCACCTTCCAGCCGGGCAAGGCCATCACCCGCGCAGAATTCGTGACCATCCTCGCCGGTATCTATGGTGAGAACACATCCAAAGGCATGCCGTTTTCCGATGTGGGCCACAGCTGGTACTATGATGCGGTCGCCACGGCCTATGCCAACGGCTGGGTCAGCGGCTATTCGGACGGCACCTTCTGCCCGAACCAGACCATCACCCGCGCCGAGGCAGTCGTCATCCTCAACAGCGTGCTCGGCCGCAGCTGCGACCTGACGTATGTGCAGGCCCATGCGCAGGCAGCGCTGCACTTTACGGATATCACGCCGGGCGCATGGTACTACGCCGACGTCATCGAGGCATCGGTCGCCCACACCTATGCGAAGCAGGACGACGGTACGGAGCGCTGGACGGCGCTCGCCTGAACCCTCAATGAAACAGCAAACTCCCGGCACATCCGTGCCGGGAGTTTTTTCGCCCCTTTACCGCAGACCGTGCATGAAGCCGTCCATGGCTGTCGCGTGGATGTCGCCGCCGATGACGCGGTTGCGGTAGACAAACAGCTGCGCGAGCACGGTGCCCGTCGAGCCCTCGTAGTTCGTCACACGGTAGGTATAGGCCGTGCACGTCTCGCCGGCGTAGGTGGACAGGTCAAAGCCCTGCTGCTTTTGCAGGGCGTTGTAATCGCCGAACACGCCGCTGAACACGCGCGGAATCACGATCTCCTGCATCGTTTCGGTCGCGGGGTCCGCCTCCCAGCCGAGCGCCTGCAGATAGGCGATGCGCCCGTCGGTCGTCGTGACGTTGTAGTGCGCCGAGAGCACGCCGTCATTGCTGCGCCAGATAACGGCCAGCGCCAACAGCATGGCCAGACCGATGAGCGCGAACACGACGGTCCGTCTTGTCCAGTGAAAGGATTTGAGCTTCATAACCACACCTCGGAACAAGCCTATTCAAATTTGCCGCCGGATATGTTATAATAAAGCCAAATGTCCGCAAAGGAGGGGCGCGCGTGATCCGTCTGGACAAATATCTGGCCGATACCGGCGCCGCTTCCCGGCGCGAGGCCAAGGCGTATATCCGCCGCGGCGAGGTCACGGTCGACGGCGTGCCCGCCCGCGCACCGGAGCAGAAGATCGCGGAAACGGCGGTCGTCTGTCTGCGCGGCCAGCCCCTGCGTTATCAGACATATCATTACTACATGCTCCACAAACCCGCCGGCGTCCTCACCGCGACGGCCGACCGCAGCCAGCCGACGGTGCTTGACCTGTTCCCGCCGGAGCTGCGGCGCTTCGGGCTCGTGCCCGCCGGTCGGCTCGATAAGGACACGACCGGTCTGCTGCTCGTCACGGACGACGGGGACTATGTCCACCGCATCATCACGCCGAAAAAGCATGTGCCGAAGGTCTATTTCGCGCGCACGGACGGGCAGCCGACGGATGCGGATGCAGAGCGCTTTGCGCAGGGCGTTGTCCTCGGCGACGGGACGCAGTGCCTGCCCGCCCGGCTGGAGCTCCTGCCGGAGCAGGGGGGCTGCCGCGTCACGGTTTATGAGGGGAAATACCACATGGTCAAGCGGATGCTCGCCGGCTGCGGGACGCCCGTTTTGCAGCTGCACCGCCTGTCGATCGGGGCGCTGACGCTCGATCCCGCGCTGTCCCCGGGCGCTTACCGGGAACTGAGCCCGGAAGAGGCAATGCTCGTTTTTTTGCTGCCAACTTCGTGATAATTTACAAAAGTTCGGGAAATTATCCGACTAACTCACGAAATTTCGAAAATTATTCACAAAAAACGACCATTTTTCTATTGAAAAATGCACATAAATCGGCTATTATGTAAAGTAGGAAATTGGTAGGTGCTGTGGGAGACTGCGGCGGCCGTTCGTAGGAGGAAAAGATATGTCGAGCAGAATTTTTCAGGGCGTGATCGTTCAGATGAAAGACGCCACCACGCGCTGCATCGGTGTCGTGGACGAGCAGGGGTTTGTCATTGCCTGCAGTGAGCTTTCGATGATCGGCTCGCGTCTGGATGACTTTCAGGCCGCAGTGGGCGAAGTGCAGGAGCAGCTGTTTGCAACGGACACGCGCACGTATAAGATCCTGTCTGCCAGCACGGCGCGCTTTGAGTATGCCGTGTTCGTCGAGGGCAATGACCAGACGGCGCGCAGCATCTGCATTCTCGCAGCCATCGGCATGACGGAGGCCAGCACAAACTTTGAGGAAAAGCACAACAAGGCCGCTTTCGTCAAAAACATCATTTCGGACAACATTCTCCCCGGCGACGTGTATGTGCGCGCCAAGGAGCTGCATTTTACCACCGACGTGCCGCGCGCCGTGCTGCTGGTGCGTCAGGTGAACGTGACGGATATCGCCGTGCTCGAGCTGATCCAGAACATGTTCCCGGACCGGCAGCATGATTTTGTGCTCAGCGTGAGCGAGTCGGACATCGTCGTCATCAAGGAAATGACACCGGACGAGACCTCGGAGGATATCTGCGCGCTGGCCGAGAGCATCGAGCGCGCCGTGCACACCGAGCTGCACGTGCAGACGGTCATCGGTATCGGCACGACGGCCAACCACCTGCGCGAGCTGGCTGACCGCTACAAGGAGGCGCAGGTCGCCATCGAGGTCGGCAAGGTGTTTGAAAACGAGAAGCCGGTCATTCATTACGATAACCTCGGCATCGGCCGCATCATTTATCAGCTGCCGACGACGCTGTGCGAGATGTTCCTGTCCGAAGCGTTCAAGAAAAACCCCATCGAGGCACTCGATGAGGACACGCTCGACACGATCAATCGCTTCTTTGAGAACAACCTCAACGTTTCGGAGACGGCGCGCAAGCTCTACGTCCATCGAAACACTTTGGTATACCGGTTGGAGAAAGTCAAGAAGATCACGGGCCTGGATCTGCGCGAGTTTGAGGATGCGATCCTCTTCAAGGTCGCGGTCATGGTAAAGAAATACCTCGACTCTCAGAACACTGCCAAGTTCTGAGCGCTTACCCGGGCGGGCGTAAGCCCAACATATTGGAGGACATCTTATGGTTCAAATGAACGATGTGAAGATGGTCTACGGAAACACGGAGGCTGCGGCCCTCAACGGTATCTCATTTACGATCAATGAGGGCGAGTTTGTGTTTCTGGTCGGACCGTCCGGCTCCGGCAAGACGACGATCATCAAACTGATCACCGGTGAGCTGAGCCCCACATCCGGACAGATCACGGTCAACGGCTTTGACATGCAGGGCATCAAGCGCCGCAAGCTGCCGAAGCTGCGCCGGACACTGGGCGTCATTTTTCAGGATTTTCGCCTGATCGACAAAATGACGGTGTATGAAAACGTTGCGTTTGCCATGCGCGTGGTGGGGGCGTCCAATAAGGAGATCCGCCGCCGCGTGCCGCAGGTGCTCGAGCTGGTCGGCCTGGCCGACCGGGAAAAGCGCTTCCCGGCGGAGCTTTCCGGCGGCGAGCAGCAGCGCGTGGCCATCGCCCGCGCGCTCGTGAACAATCCGCGCATGATCATCGCGGACGAGCCGACCGGCAACCTCGACCCGGTGCGCAGCCTGGAGCTGATGCTGCTGCTGGAGAAGATCAACGAGCTCGGCACCACGGTCCTCGTGGTGACGCACGAAAAGGAACTGGTCGACGCTTTTTCCAAGCGCGTCATCTCCATCGACGCCGGAAGAGTCATCAGTGACGGATTGGACGGGTACTACGGATATGAAGCTGAATAGATTCAACTATCTGATGGCGCAGGGCGTGAAAAACATCTTCACGCACGGTTTCATGTCCTTCGCGTCGATCACGATCATCATCGCGTGCCTGCTCATCATGGGCAGCTTCTCGCTGCTGACGCTCAACATTGACGCGAACATCGACCGCCTGCAAAACCAGAACGAGGTCATCGCCTACGTCGATGAGACGCTCACGGAGGACGAGGCCCGGGCCATCGAGCCCAAGGTCGCTGCGGTGGCGAATGTCGCCTCGGTCGAGTTCGTCACGCGCGAGCAGGCCATGCAGACGTTCGAGGCCGAGTATGACTCCGACCTCTTTGACAACATTGACGCGTCGGTCTTTCGCCACCGCTACGTTGTGACGCTTGACGACTTGTCGCTCATGAAGGACACGCAGGCCGCGCTGAAAAATGTGGACGGCATCGCCGATGTCACGGCGCACCTGGACTACGCGGAAAACTTCATCACGTTCCGGAACATTGTGAGCGTTGTCTCCGTCGTTTTGATCGTGATCCTCATTGCGGTGTCCCTGTTTATCATGACCAACACCATCAAGCTGGCCACGTTCGGCCGGCGTGAAGAGATCGCCATCATGAAGATGGTCGGTGCGACGAACGGCTTCATCCGTCTGCCGTTCGTGGTCGAGGGCCTTGTGCTCGGCCTGGTCGGCGGCCTGATTGCGTTCCTGCTTCAGTGGGGACTCTACAGCCTGATCGTCAGCAAGATCATGTCCACCATGGCGGCCGGCATCATCACGGTGCTCCCGTTTGCATCCGTGTCGCTGCCGCTGCTGCTGGTGTTCCTCGGCGTGGGTGTGCTCGTCGGCGTGTTCGGCGGCCTCACGGCCATTCGCAACTATCTGAAAGTCTAAGGAGGAAATCGAATGAAGATGAACCGCAAAGTCGTTCGATCCGTCATTTGTGTGCTGCTCGCGCTGATTTTTGTCATCTCGCTCATGACAGCGCTGATCCCGACCAACGCCAGCGCGGTGTCTCAGTCGGAGATCAACCAGCTTACGCAGCAGCGCAAAGAGCTGCAGGCCAAGCAGAAAGAGCAGCAGAAGACCATCAACAACCTGCGCTCCAAGAAAGCCAGCGTGGTGGATCAGAAGGCCGCGCTCGATCGGGAAAACGATCTGGCCGAGCAGGAGATCGTGCTCGTCAAGGAGCAGATCACGGCCTATGACCAGCAGATCGAGGACAAGGGCGTTGAGCTCGAGACCGCCAAGCAGGAAGAAGAGGCCCAGACGGTCCGCTTCCGCAGCTGTGTGCGCCACCTCGAGGAGTACGGCCAGATGTCCTATATCGCCATCCTGCTCGAGGCGACCAGCCTGTCCGACCTCCTTGCCCGCATGGACATGGTCGGTGAGGTCATTGCATATAATAAGCAGGTGCAGGCCGACATGACGGCCGCCCGTGAAAAGGTTGAGACCGTCAAGGCGGAGCTCGAGGATGCCCGCACCGAGCTGCAGGATAAGCAGTCGGAGCTTGAGACCAAGCAGGTCGCGCTGCAGCAGAAGGTTGCGGAGGCCAATGCGCTGCTCGCCGGCCTAGAATCGGATATCAACGCCTATAAGAGCGTCTACGATCAGTATGAGCAGCAGCAGAAGAACGTGCAGTCGCAGATCGACAAGCAGGTCGAGGAGCTGCGCCGCCAGGAGGAAGCGAACAAGAACAACAACCCCGGCTATGACCCGGGCAAAGCCAACGGCTCCACCGGCACCATGATGTGGCCGTGCCCGTCCTGCCACTACATCACCTCGCAGTTCGGCTGGCGCTACCACCCGATTTATCATACGCAGAAGTATCACTCCGGCGTGGACATCGGCGCAAGCTACGGCGCGACCATCGTCGCGGCCGACGGCGGTACGATCATCACGGCCGGCTCCGTGTCCGGTTACGGCAACTGCGTCGTCATCAACCATGGCAACGGCATCACCACGCTCTACGGCCATATGAGCTCCATTGCGGTGTCCGTCGGTCAGAAGGTCTCCAAGGGTCAGACGATCGGCTATGTCGGCTCGACCGGCAACTCCACCGGCCCGCATCTGCACTGGGAAGTCACGGTCAACGGCGTGCGCCAGAACCCGCTCAACTATGCGAGCTGATTGGACATATTTTGACTGAATGAAACTGCCGGGCGGCCGGAAAATGGCTGCCCGGCTCGTCTGCTGCATTGGGGACTGCCCGGTGCGGGCAGCAAATGGATCCGGAGGGATAGCATGGACGAACACAAGCCACAGGAACAGGCACCGGAAAAAGTGCCCGCCCGCAGAAAAAGCGGCAGAATACACGGCTGGAAGGCGAGTATTCTTGCCTGTGTGATCTGTATTTTGGTGACCGCACTGGTCACGTCGATGATCTTCGTCGGCAAATTCGGCGGCAGCAGCAACTATAAGCTCGCGCTGAAGTTTGCGCAGGTCAAGCAGGTCGTGGACAAAGACTATATCGGCGACGCGGACGACACGGCCATCAGCGACGCTTCGTCGAGCGCGATCATCAGCGCCATCGGTGATAAATGGAGCTATTACATGACGGCTGAGGAATACAAGGCCTACCAGATGTACTCCAACAATGAGTACGCCGGCATCGGCGTGACGATCCAGCTCGACGATAAGACGAAGGGCTTTCGCATCACGGCGGTGACGAGCGATTCGCCCGCGGCGAAAGCCGGCCTCAAGCAGGGCGACATCATCATGGCGATCGACGGGGAGGATGTCACGGGCAAGACGCTCTCGGACGTGCAGAGCACCATCCGCGCCAAGCTCAACAAAACGCTCAAGCTCACCATCCAGGATTCTGCCGGCAAGAGCCAGACCGTCACACTCGACTGCACGGTCATCTACACCGACCCCGTGACGTATAAGCTCATGGACAACGGCGTCGGCTATATCCAGATCCGCAACTTCGAGACCGGCGGCGGCAGCCGTGCCGTGCAGGCGGTCGATAAGCTGCTCGACCTCGGCGCAAAGTCGCTCGTGTTCGACCTGCGCGATAACCCCGGCGGCCTGCTCTCGGAGCTCATCACGATCCTGGACCACCTGCTGCCGCAGGGCGACCTGTTCGTGAGCGTCGACGGCAGCGGGAAAGAGACCGTCACGCAGAGCGACAGCGTCTGCGTCAAGGTGCCGATGGCGGTCATCGTCAACGGCAACACCTACAGTGCGGCAGAGTTTTTCGCGGCCGCGCTGCAGGAGTATGACTGGGCGACCATCGTCGGTCAGAACACGACCGGTAAGGGCCGCAGCCAGACGACCATCGCGCTCCCGGACGGTAGCGCCGTGCACATCTCGAGCCGGAAATATCTCACGCCCAACCGCGTGGACCTGTCCGAGCAGGGCGGCCTTGTGCCGGATATCGTCGTGGCCCCGGCCGCGGACAGCGAGGTCGATGTGCAGCTCGAGGCGGCCATCGCCGTGCTGCGCTGAATCAAAATCGTATACACGAAAATTTCAATGATATAAGGAGACGGATTATGGCGATCGACAGCAGATATAAGATGAGTCAGGAGCGTCTGGACACGCTCAAGGAAGAACTGCACTACCTCGAGACGACCCGCGAGAAGGAAGTCGCGGAGCTCATCAAGGAGGCGCGCTCGTTCGGTGACCTGTCGGAAAACAGCGAGTACGACGAGGCCAAGACGGAGCAGGGCAAGCTCTACTCCCGCATTGCCGAGATCACGGACCTGATCGAGAACGCCGAGGTCGTGGAGAAGGTCGAAGTTGCGGCGGACGTCGTGACCATCGGCAGCCGTGTGCGCGTGCTCGATGTCGATGAGGACGTGGAAGAGGAGTACACCATTGTCGGCTCGCAGGAGGCCAACCCCATGGAAGGCTGCATTTCGGACGACAGCCCGTTTGGCTTTGCGCTCAAGGGCCACAAAGTCGGCGAGACCGTCACGGTCGCAGCCCCGGTCGGCGAGCTGCAGTTCAAGATCATCGCCGTCGAAAACGAAGACTGAGGAGTCCATCATGAACGAAGAGAGAAAGAACCAGCAGGCGGCGGCAGAGCCGTCCCTGTCCGAGATCCTTCAGGTGCGCCGTGACAAGCTCAAGGCGCTGCAGGATGCCGGGCGCGACCCCTTCACGCAGACACGTTTTGCGCGCAGCGCCTATTCGGCCGACATCAAGAACGATTTTGATGCCTATGACGGCAAAACGCTGCAGGCCGCCGGCCGCATCATGTCCAAGCGCGGTATGGGCAAGGCCATCTTCTGCGACATTCAGGACGACCGCGGCCAGATCCAGCTCTACGTCCGCAAGGATGCCGTGACGGAGCAGGAGTTTGCCGATTTCCGTAAGTATGACATCGGCGACATCATCGGCGTGAGCGGCTATGCGTTCAAGACCAAGACGGGGGAGATCTCCATTCACGTGCAGCAGGTCACGCTGCTCAGCAAGTCCTTGCGCCCGCTGCCGGAGAAGTTCCACGGCATGACGAACACGGAGCTGCGCTACCGCCAGCGCTACGTGGATCTCATCATGAACCCCGAGAGCAAGCGCAATTTCCAGATCCGCAGCCAGTTCGTGGCCTACCTGCGGCGCTATCTGGACGGTCTGGGCTTCATGGAGGTCGAGACCCCCGTGCTCAGCCCCATCGCCGGCGGCGCGACGGCGCGCCCGTTCATCACGCACCACAACACGCTCGATATTGATATGTATATGCGCATCGCGACCGAGCTGCACCTCAAGCGCCTGATCGTCGGCGGTATTGAGCGCGTGTATGAGGTCGGCCGCATCTTCCGCAACGAGGGCATGGACACCAAGCACAACCCGGAGTTCACGACCTGCGAGCTCTATCAGGCCTACACCAACCTCGACGGCATGATGGACATCCTCGAGGGCATCCTCTCCGGCGCCGCCAAGGAGATTCTCGGCACGTATCAGCTCCAGTGGCTGGGCCATGATGTCGACCTCACGCCGAGCTGGCGCCGCGTGACCATGGCCGACGCCGTCAAGGACGTCACGGGGGCCGACTTTATGGCCATCCTCGGCGACGCGGACGCGGCAGTCGCCCTCGCCAAGAGCGTGGGCGTGGACATGGAAAACGTCGCCCACACGTGGGGCAACGCGCTCTATGAGACGTTCGACCAGAAGGTCGAGGCCACACTCATTCAGCCGACGTTCATCACCATGTACCCGGTCGAGGTCAGCCCGCTGGCCAAGCGCAGCCCCGAGCAGCCCGCGCTCACCGAGCGCTATGAGATGTTTATCTGCGGCTGCGAGATGGGCAACGCCTTCTCCGAGCTCAACGACCCCATCGACCAGTATCAGCGCTTCAAGGCGCAGGCCGAAAAGCGTGCCCACGGCGACGAAGAGGCCAACATGATGGACGAGGACTTCGTCATGGCGCTCGAATACGGCATGCCGCCCACCGGCGGTCTGGGCTTCGGCATTGACCGCTGCGCCATGCTGCTGTGCGGCGCAAGCTCCATCCGCGACGTGATCCTGTTCCCGACAATGAAACCTTTGGACAAGGATAAGACCGAAAAGGCCGAGACCAAGGCGGAAGAAAAGTCCGTTGAAGCGGCTCCTATCGTCGAAGAAAAAATCGATTTTTCCAATGTTCAGATCGAGCCTCTGTTCCGGGATCAGGTGGATTTTGACACCTTCTCCAAGAGCGATTTCCGTGCCGTGAAGGTCAAGGAATGCGAAGCTGTGAAAAAGTCCAAAAAGCTCTTAAAGTTCGTTTTGGACGACGGAACCGGCGTAGATAGGGTCATTTTGAGTGGAATTCACGAATATTATGAGCCGGAAGAACTGGTTGGTAAGACCTGCATTGCAATCACCAATCTGCCTCCGAGAGCGATGATGGGCATCGACTCTTGCGGTATGCTGATCTCAGCCGTGCATCACGAAAACGGCGAGGAAAAGCTCCATTTGCTGATGGTTGATCCCCACATCCCCGCCGGCGCAAAGCTCTATTGATTGACCCCTGATCGGGCTAAAAAAGCCTCTCGTACACCAATCCGTACACCAATTTACACCAAGGGTGCACCACGGATGCCGAGAAAAATGTGCGATTGAATTTCAGCCTCGCAGAAGTGATTCTGCGGGGCTGTTTTATTTTGAAAACTATATATTCAGATATGAGACTCGGTGAGAAATCACCGGGTCTTATTTTTTGCGCTCACTACGCCTACTTAACAGGCGCAGTGGGCGCTTTTTTGTTTTCTAAAACCGGCACAAAAAATTTTTTTGAAAAAGTGTGGGAATCTCGCAAAAAAATTCGGCAAAGAGAAAGTGAGAAGGCGAAAAGCCTTCCGGGAACCTTGAAAATTTCATATACATTCATCAGATACATTCCTTGAGTCAACAGCCAAATGAAGGTACGCCAAGACCCACCTGCCGCTAACGGTATCAGCGGGACAAAAGGTGGAGAGCGACCCCGAAACCATTCTGAAATATCTGGCAGCTACGGATACGGCCACGACAGGCTTAGGGTATAATGATACTTTTCTACGGAACCGGCGGAGTACCCGGCGGGGGTGAGATTCCCATGGACCCGATTCGCTATCGGGCGTCTGATGACTTCCTTTTCTGCATTTTGGGTTCGAGGAAAAATGAAATGCAGCGACGAAAGCCCCAAAAGGTATTTTGAGGCTTTCGTGGATCAGAAATGATTCAAATTCAGAGAAAGGAGGAAACCCCATGGAAAACTGTAAGGTGATCGCCATCACGAATCAGAAGGGCGGCGTCGGCAAGACAACGACCACAGTCAATCTCGGCGTGGGACTTGCAAGCTCCGGCAAACGGGTTCTGCTGGTGGATGCTGACCCGCAGGGCAGCCTAACGGTGAGCCTCGGCGTAAAGAACCCCGATGAGCTGGATGTGTCGCTGTCGTCCCTTATGCAGTCAGTCATTGATGATGAGCCGCTTGCAGAGGGGGCAATTATCCGGCACCAGGAGGGTGTGGATTTGCTTCCCTCGAACATTGAGCTCTCCGGTATGGAAACGGGCCTGTTCAATGTCATGAGCCGTGAGTATGTTCTGAAGAATACTATCGACGGCATGAGAAAGAGCTATGACTACATTCTGATTGACTGTATGCCCTCTCTGGGCATGATGACGGTCAATGCGCTGGTTGCGGCAGACAGTGTGATTATCCCGTCTCAGCCGAACTTCCTGTCAACCAAAGGTCTTAACCTGCTTCTGCGCTCCATTTCAAAGATCAAGCGGCAGATTAATCCGAGACTGAAGATTGACGGCATTTTGCTGACGATGGTGGATAACCGCACCAACAACGCCAAGGCGATTATTTCCTCGCTTCGTTCCACCGTGGGAGAAAACATCCGCGTGTTCCGTTCCGAGATTCCCTTTTCGGTAAGAGCTGCGGAGTGCAGTCTTTCCGGAGAAAGCATTTTCTCCCACGACAGGAACGGCAAGGTCGCAGCAGCGTATGAGGCTCTGACGAAGGAGGTGACAGAGATTGAAGAGCGTGCAAAAAATCGATTTGGGCCTGACCGGGTACGATGAGCTTTTCATGAATGACACGGAGCGAAAGGAAATCAAGCTCCCGCGCATTTATGATATCCCTCTCTCGGAGATCGACGATTTCCCAGACCATCCCTTCAAGGTGAAGCTGGACGAGGACATGGATCAGCTTGTCCAGAGCATCAAGGAGCGCGGGATCATCACTCCTGTCACACTCCGACCGAAGGAGGACGGGCGGTACGAAATCGTATCGGGGCATCGCAGAAAGAAGGCCTGTGAGCTTGCCGGGTTTGATACCGTGAAGGCCGAGGTGCGGGAGCTGACCCGTGATGAGGCCATCATTCTAATGGTGGAATCGAACCTGCAGCGCTCTGTGATACTGCCGAGTGAAAAAGCTTTTTCGTACAAGATGAGGCTGGAAGCTATGAACCGACAGGGACAGCGTACAGATTTAACTTCTGTGCCAGTGGCACAGAAGTCCACATCAAGAGAGTTGTTAGGGAAAGAAGTAGGTGAAAGTCAAGATCAGGTGCGACGCTATATCCGCCTCACGGAGCTCATTCCGGAGCTTCTGGATTTGGTTGACGAGGGGCGCATTGCGTTCAGACCGGCGGTGGAGCTTTCGTACCTGCAAAAGGATGAGCAGAGTGTCCTGCTGGAACAAATCGCCTATGTGGATGCGACTCCGTCCCTTGCCCAGGCCATCAAGCTGAAGCGGTTCTCCCAGGACGGGAAGCTGAATAACGAGGTCATCGAGTCGATCATGAGCGAGGAAAAGCCGAACCAGAGGGAGAAGATCAACATCAAGTACGCTGAGGCCAGAAGATTTATCCCCGCCAGCATTCCCTACGAAAAAACCGGTGAGTATATTCTGAAAGCGCTGGAATATTATCACCGGTATCAGGAAAGGCAGAAAAGTCGGAATGACGCAAGATAGGTTCTTCGCCAAGGGGGCAGTCTACCCTTTTGACGCTGCGTCAGCGCCGTTCCCCCTCTCACACTCTCCCCCTCATTTACCGGCAATACCAGCTCAAAAGGAAAATATACAGGCGGCACAATTGAAGAAAACCAAGTGCATTCGTACAATATGAGAAAAAACAGTCATTGGAGGTCATCCCATGAAAAAGAATCTCATGTTGTGCGCGCTCCTGCTTTCCGTATTGCTTTCCGGATGCGCCGCAGAGCCATTGCAAGGGCAAACGGCAGGAAACACACCGAAAGGTCCAACGCCACAGGAAGGAACGCCTGCTTCCTTTGAACCGGTATCCACAGATTCAAGCGTTCCCGCCAAAGCACCGACAGAAGCCGCCGATCCCGCAGCTTGCACATCAAATGAGGACAAACACGAAAGCGGCTCTGCTATTTCTTCTGAGCCGGTAAGCGCACCCACGGAATCGAACGCGCCGGCATCTGCGCCAGCATCGGAAGAAAACGAACAGGCCCCCGTGATTCCGGAGAAGCCGGAGAAAACAGAATGTCCACAAGAGGAACCGTCCGTTCCTGCGATAACCGAGCCGGAACCGACTCCGGAAACTGAACCCGCATTTGATATCGAGCACTGGATTTCCTACGCAAAAAGCACGGCGGTGAGCTTGGGGCTGACCTTGGATAGCTCAGCAACCGATTGCTGGGACAATCCGATCACCGCAGATCAGGGCTGCATCTATCTGGAGCGAGACATTAACTCGCGCTTGAAGCGATATGCCGAGGACGAGAGTATTACGGATATCTGTATTTGGTACGAATGCATCGGCACAGGCAGTTACCTGATTTATATCGGGTACGCATAAAACTTTATACCACATTGAGAAGCGTCGTAGAAATACGGCGCTTTTTCATGCCAAAATTCAATTTCAGGAGGAATGAAACTAATATGAAAACAAGCATTTTCAGACGGGGAATATCGGGACTGCTTGCAGTCCTGATGACATTCACCGCGCTCATGGGCATCGGCACGACTACGGCCTTTGCTGCCTCGACTGACGGAGAAACCGCTGAGTCCTATTCCGTAGGCTTCCCCAGAGACGGGGACGCCAATCTGGATTACAGCGGCACATGGGGTCACGATGAGCTTCACTACATGAATGGCTGGACCTCCGGCGAGGCAACCTGGATGACCACGCTGCACACCATCGGCTCCTTCGATGGACAGGCCTGCTACTGCATTGAGCCGGGCGTGCCCCGCTTGCTGGGCAAGACATATTCCCACCATGGCGAGGATTATTGGAAGAACTACCCGTCCGACTGCAACAGCACCATCGACGCTGACACCATCAAAACCCTGCTGGGCCGGATCATGCAGTACGGTTATCAGGGCAATCTTTCCACCTCGTGGAGATCGCAGAATGATGCGGATGCCGACAAACTGGCACATATGATGGCCACCCAGGCGTTAGTGTGGGAAACGGTCGTTGGAGAGCGGGATGCCAACTTCAACCATGTGGACCCCGGCAGTGCCGATGCAGTGAAATCCGTTTACCGTACCAGCCACCCGCTGTACAGCCGCTTTTCCGCTTATTATGACAGCATTGAGGACAGCGTGCAGAAGCATACCATCGTTCCCAGCTTCATGGCCAGAAGTACCGGCAAGGCACAGACTGTCGAGCTGAACTGGGACGGCAGCTGCTATTCGGCCACGCTGACAGATACCAACGGCGTCCTGGGCAATTACCGTTTCTCTGCTAACCAAACAGGTGTGTCCTTCTCTGTTCAGGGGAATGTGCTGACGATCTCAACTCAGAATGCGCCTACCGGCACGCTCCGTGTCACTGCCGAAAAGGAGGCTCTGCGTAAGGGTGTTGTGGTGTGGAGCGATGGGCACTATGGCCCAGACGGCACCATGCAGGATGTTGTTACCTACAGCGCTACGGTCAGCGACCCGGTCACAGCCTTTCTGAATCTGAAGGTCAGCTATGGCGGCGCTAAAATCATCAAGACCAGCGAGGACAGCAAGGTGGATGGCATTGCCTTCACCATCACCGGCGAGGGCATCAATCAGACCGTTACCACCGACCGGAACGGTGAAATTCGCATCGACAATCTGATGCCCGGCACCTATACCGTCACCGAGCAGAGTTATGACAAGTATGTACCCCAGGAAAGCCACCGTGTTACCGTGCTTGCCGGGCAGACGGCGACGGTTTCCTTCAACAATGTACTCCGCCGCGGCGATCTGACCGTGACCAAGACCTCCGAGGACGGGCTGAATCAGGGTGTGAAGTTCCACCTTTTTGGAACCTCCCTTAGCGGCCTTCCTGTAGATGAATACGCCGTCACCGATGAAAACGGTGTGGCAACCTTCCGGGATGTGCTCATCGGCACCGGCTACACGCTGGAGGAGATGGACACCGCCATTCGCTATGTGATTCCCAACAGTCAGAGCGCCGCAGTGGAATGGAACAGTGTAACCAATAAGAGCTTTTCCAACATCCTCAAGAAATTCAATGTCACCGTCACTAAGAGTGACTGTGAGGTCGGAACGGCGCAGGGCGACGCTTCGCTTGCCGGTGCCGCCTACGGCATTTATAAGGGCGATCAGCTTGTGGATACCTACTACACCAACGAGAACGGCCAGTTCACCACCGGCTATTATGTCTGCGGCGACGACTGGACGATTCGTGAGATCAGCCCCTCCGAGGGCTATCTGCTGGACAGCACCGTTTATCCTGTCGGTGCAGAGGCGGCCAATTACACCGTTGAGCTGAACGCTGCGCCTGCTGCGGCTGTTGCCGAGCAGGTGCAGAAGGGCAATATCGCCATCATCAAGCACTCGGATAACGGCGATACGCAGATCGAAACTCCCGAGGAGGGTGCAGTATTCACCGTCTATCTGAAATCTACCGGCAGCTATGAGGCGGCAAAGGATACGGAGCGGGACTATCTGACCTGCGATGAAAACGGCTTTGCCCAGAGCAAGGACCTGCCCTACGGCGTGTACACCGTGCATCAGGTCTCCGGCTGGGAGGGTCGTGAGCTGATGAGCGACTTTGATGTGTTCATTGCCAAGGACGGCGAGACCTATCGCTACCTCATCAACAACGCTAACTTCGAGTCCTTCATTAAGGTCATCAAGGTGGATGCGGAGACCGGCAATACCATTCCCTATGCGGGTGCGGGCTTCCAGATCTTCCGTCCGGATGGCTCCAAGGTGGAAATGACCTTTACCTATCCGGAGGTTACCACCATCGACACCTTCTACACCAATGACGCCGGCATGCTCATCACGCCGGAAAAGCTGGAGTTCGGCAAGGGCTACTCCCTCAAGGAGGTCTCTGCCCCTTACGGCTATGTGCTCAGTCATGAGGCGGTCAAGTTCGATGTGACCGAAGAGAATTCCACCGAGGAAAGCGGCGTGACGGTCGTTGCAGTGAAGCTTGGCAATTACGCACAGAAGGGCATCATCAAGATTTCCAAAACCGGCGAGGTGTTTGCCACCGTCACGGCGGCGGACGGGGTCTATCAGCCGGTCTATACGGTGCAGGGACTTGCGGGAGCAACCTATGAGATCAAGGCAACGGAGGACATCTACACTCCGGACGGTACGCTGCGCTGCAGCGCCGGCGAGATGGTGGATACGGTGACTACCGGCGCAGACGGCACGGCAGAGAGCAAGCCGCTGTATCTGGGAAAATACGGAATCACCGAGATGAAAGCCCCCGATGGCATGGTCGTAAACAAGGACGCCCATACCGCAGAGCTTGTCTATGCCGGGCAGGAGATTGAGATCACCGAAACCGCTGCCAGCTTCTGCAATGACAGACAGAAGGCGCGGATTTCTCTTTCCAAGGTGCTGGAGCAGAATAAACAGTTCGGCATCGGCATGAATAACGAGCTTTCCGCCGTGACCTTCGGCTTCTATGCCGCCGAGGAGCTTACCGCAGCAGACGGCTCTGTCATTCCGGCAGACGGACTGATTGAGATTCTGTCCCTTGACGAAAACGGGAAAGCCGTGCTCAAGAGCGATGTTCCCTTCGGTAGCTACTATGTCAGAGAAATCAGCACCGATAGCCACTACATCCTCTCCGATGAGAAGTATCCTGTGATCTTTGCCTATGCCGGTCAGGAAATCCCCGTTGTGGAGCTTGCCGTCAATGACGGAAAGAGCATTACCAACGAGATGATCTACGGAGAGATCCACGGCATGAAGAAGGATGAGGACGGCAAGGCGCTGGCCGGAGCTACCATCGGTCTGTTCCTTACTGACGGCACAGAGCCTATCCTGACCACCGTTTCCGCAGAGAACGGCAGCTTTGCCTTCACGGGTATCCCCTATGGCGAGTATGTGGTTCGTGAAATCGCTGCACCGGAGGGCTATGTGATGGATGACACGCCTTATGCTGTGAAGGTGGATAAGAATGGCGCTGTGATCGAGATCGAGATCACCAACAAGCTCATTCGCGGCAGCGTTCAGCTGACCAAGGTGGATAAAGACTATCCCGATCATCACCTGAGCGGCGCAGTCTTTGAGGTATACCGTGGCGGAAAGCTTGTGGGCCAGATGGAGGAGCTGTCCGACGGCGTCTACAAGCTGGATGATCTGCCCTACGGCGATTACACGCTGAAGGAAACTGAGGCCCCCAAGGGCTTCTTCCTTGATGAGAAAACCTACAGCTTCTCCATTAAGGAAGATGGCAAAACGGTCATCGTGGAAACCGAGGCCGGAAAGGGCTTTGTCAACCAGGCACAGACCGGAGGCATCCGCATTGAAAAGACTTCGGAGGACGGTGTGCTGAAGGGCTTCACCTTCCGCGTGGAGGGCACGGATATCACCGGCAATGCCTTCAGCAAGGACTTTGTGACCGACGAAAAGGGGCAGATCCACATTGATGGCCTGCGCATCGGCGATTATGTGATCTCCGAGGTGTCCAACAAAGCCAACGAAAAGTATGAGCTTCCCGCAAATGTCACCGTAACCGTTCACGAAGGAAAGACGGTCGTTGCCAAGTTCCATAACAAGCTCAAGCCTGTTACGGATATTCCCAAGACCGGAGATACCACCAATATGCCTCTTTGGGCAGCACTTGCCGGTATCTCTGCAATCGGCGCAGGTGCAGCGGCTTTCTTTACCTTCCGCAAAAAGAAGGAGGTAGGCAAGCATGAACGCTAAGGTCATTATCGGCATCGGTCTTGTGGTGTTTATTATCGCAGGGCTGATCGTTCTTCGCCTGAAGAACAGAAAGTAAAACGGCAAGGGGCGGCATCTTTTTACAGATGCCGCCCCGCTTATAAAAGGAGACGCTATGGAAGAGACAAGAAAAATCGGAGATTACTCCGTAAAGTATTCCATGTATATCGGGCACAAGGATATTGCTCTGGGCGAGAATCCCAACGCCGACAAGAATGAACGGTATATGTGCTGCTTCGTAGAGACCAACGCCATTTTCGAGCGCTATTCCGGAGTGCTGGTCAGCGACGATTTTGCAGAGATTGCAAAGGTATTCGGCCAGCGCGTAGCGGATGCAGCCGAGGAAATTATTCAGGAAAACGAGAGAGCCTGTCAGGAGGTCGGCATAAATGAGGAACTCATGGCAGAAAGCTGCTCGCCGGTTTCCTACAAAGATTCCATTGAGAACAAGGTGGTTGTCGTCAAGGGCAGCATTCTCCGGCCTGAGTTCCGCCACGGCAATCACCAGCTTATGCTGTGCACCGGCGGCTTTGGCGCGCAGGCAAATGCGCGAGGCCGTACCTGCTGCTGCATTTCTCTGTACGACGGGAGAAAGACCTCCTTTTACCGCACGGATTTTCTCGGCGTCATGGATGAAAAGAAGCTTCCCGAATGGGCGCAGAAGGGCTTGGAGAAAGCGAAAGAGATACACGCGCAGGAAAAGAAGCCGGCTAAAGAAAGAGGTGACGCAAGATGATCGAGTATGAAAAAAGAGCAATGATCGAGGCGGAGGACAAATATACCTTTCGCCAGAGCACGCAGATTTCCATGCAAACCGGACTGATCGGGCACCTCCGGGCAGACATGGATACAGACGGCAACGGCTTTTTCAGCAGCTGGTTTGATTTCCGGGAGGAGCTGAAAACCGATGAGTTCAAGGCAGAGTTTGATGATGTAATCAACTCTCTGCGTGAGGAAGGCGACATTCTTCATAACCGTAGGGCGCTTGCCAAGTACTGCTATTGCACACCCCAAAGCCGGATGCAGGAGGAACCGGGCTACTATGGCGTTCGTGTGGATACTGAAAAATATGCCTATCTTCTGCGCCTGAACCCGGACAGAGGCGAATACAACCTGTACTGCTATTGCTATCGCCGGGATTGGCTCGATCAGCACCTGAAGGACGCAGAGAAAGGAATCCGTTTTATTGACAGCCATTACAAGGAGCTGTTTCGCATTCCGGATGGCGGGAAGGTGAAAATCCACTATTCGTGGAATGAAGACCAGATTCGCACCTGCCGGTATATCGACGATTACCATGTGGAGATCGGGAGCAACCTCTATCACATTTGCGAGTTTGCCGAGCACATGGAATACGGCGGCCATACCTGCGAGCCGGTTCGGGACAACCTGCCCGAGCGGTGCTACAGCGTTCTTTCCGGCAGCGACGAAATCATTATCATCAAGCGCGGCGAAAAAGGCTACTTCAAAACGGACATTCCCGTCACCGACAAGGACGAAGCCCGGAGCATCGTGAATGAGTACAACACAAAGCTCGGCGTCAGCAAGGCGCAGGAAGAAGCGATGAAGGCCGGCTCCATGTTCGGCTTTCAGGTGCCCGCCGCTGACCCGAGAAATTATGACGCAGACGGAAAGCCCGTGATGCCGAAGGACAGAGGTGATGCACGATGAGTAAGGACGATTATCGTATCTGGTCTAATGCTGACCTTGACTATGAGGAGTGGAAGGACTGGATGGAGGAAGAATATCCGACGCTTTCCGATGACGAGCGCATCGCCATGATGTATGAGGAAAACGGGCACTACCTTGAGGACGAACGGCTCAATCTGGACATTCAACTTTCCCAGCCCATTCTGGTTGTTGCCGATCTGGGGCTTTGGAATGGCAGGCGCATGGGATATAAGGAAATTCCCAGCGGCAATATCCGGGACTGCCTTTACTCTGATTACGACTACACCACATGGTATGTGGACCGAAACGGAGACTTCCGGTGCGATGACACCCACCATGACGGCACAAACCATTATCTCTATCGGGTGTATAAGGACAATATTTCGGAGGCGCAAAAGGACCGGCTCAAAGAAAAAATCTACAACGGAACAGCCACCAGAGCAGACATTGCCCGTATCACCCGCAGGCTTGGTGATGAGATCGGGAAGGTGTACGGCTGGAGCTTTCCAACCAGGCAGAGAGAGCGAGGTGAGGCACGATGAACAACGCACTGCCGAGCGAAAGTTATATTGCCAGACTGGACTATTTGGCTTTCAACGGAAAAGTATGCAGCAGCGTTGAGTACAGCGATGAGCAGCGCTTCCTGGAAGACCTGAAGGAGTCGCTCTATCACGGAGAGCCGCTGTGCGTTGTGCTGTACCGAGACCGGAACGGCAAGACGATTTCCCGTGCGTTTCTGAACGACCTGGATACGCTGCCAAAAGGACTTTTCATAGAGGACAGTTCCCCCAGAAAGCCGAAGGAAAGGGGTGAAGCACGATGAGGGTAAATGCCATGACAGAGAAGTTTGAGGATGTGACGGTTCTGGGGCATCCCATGCTTTTTACCTGCCTGCGGGTAGACCGCGATACCGTTCCACAGGGCATGTACATGTACGAGGTTCGCCACGATGATGACCAACAGGGCGAGCCGGTTCAGATTGCCAACTGGATCATGGTGAATCACTGGGGAACGTTGATTTCCAATAGACCCATTCGCTTGGAGCCCCGACCGGATGGGAGAAACGCCTACCGCGACATTGATCCTGAAAACGATTGGAACTATGAGGGCACGCTTGCTACCGTGAAGGAGTACATGGAGAAGAATCCACCGGCGGTTCATAAGCAAAAAGACCACGAACCTGTGAGATAAGGAGAAACTATGGATAAGAAGAAAGCCATCTGCGAATATCTCCGCAAAAATCATATTGGCAAAGAAAATGCCATCCACAGCAAGGAGCTTGAAAAGCTGTTTCTGCTTGACGGACGAAATATTCGCCGCAAGATCAGTGCCTTGCGGCAGGATGGCTTTCCTATTTGCAGCGATGAAACGGGCTACTATTACGCAGACAACCAAAAAGAGATCAACACCACCGTCTGCCGGCTGAATGAGCTTGTGACCAAGGTGTCCAACGCCAGGACCGGGCTTTTATTTGCGTCGATCCTCGGAGAGAGTGAGCAGACCGTTGTGGTCACGATCAAAGTAAGATAAGGAGGGAGTTCCCATGCCGAGCAAATACAGAATTATTTTGGAGATGGCGTCCCAGACTGCCAGGGATATCGCCTCCAATGCCGACCGCTATACCGACTTTCTGATTACGGCGGCAAACAACTACAAGTACAGCTTTAAGGAGCAGCTGCTTATCCATGCGCAGAAGCCGGATGCAACGGCGTGTGCGGAAATCGACACATGGAATAAACTCGGCAGATGGGTAAACAAGGGCACGAAAGGCATCGCGCTGCTGATCGACAGAGATGTTCCCTACAAGCTGAGACATGTCTTTGATATCTCCGACACCAACAGCCGTTCCGGAAGGAACATCACCCTTTGGCAGATGAAGCCGGAGTACGAATATGCGGTATCGGAAAGCCTTCAGGCCAGCTTCGGCGATGTGGAGGAGCCGCGAGATTTCCCGCACCTTCTCATGGATATTTCCGGTTATGCCGTGGAGGATAATCTTTCAGATTATCTCATGGAGCTGAACGCTGTCAAAGCCGGCAGCTTTCTGGAGGAGCTGGACGACACAAGCCTTGAAGCGTGGCTGAAAACCTCGCTGAAAAGCAGCGTCGCTTTTATGGCGCTCTCCCGTGCAGGTTATGAGCCGAGGCGGTATTTTGACCGAGAGGATTTCAGCCATCTCTTTGATTTCAACACCGTGGAGGTAATCTCCGTGCTCGGTGCCGCAGTCAGCGATATTTCTGAGATGGTCATCCGTGAAATGGGCGAAACCGTCAAGGAAACGGAGAAGGAGGAAAAGCGGAAAATTCGCACATTTGCGCAGACCGGTCCTTCTGCGTATCATAAGAACCGAACGGAAAACAAGGAAAGGAGCAACGAATATGGAACTGACCTATACGATGCAGGGGGATTATCTGATTCCCGATCTGACCGTGCCGGAGAGCCCGAAGCTTGGGAAGTATGGAATGCTGCGGCGGACATTTCTCCGCGAGCACCGGGATGGGATCTACACCGGGATGCTGCTGAACGGAACACTGAACAGTCATCTGGAGGAGGTGGACCGGCAAGCCAACGAGATGATGGAACGCCTGACCCGACAGATGGCAGAGAAGCAGGGCGTGACGGAGCGCCTGAAAGCGGAAGATCAGATGCGATGGGTGCAGATGATGAACTCCATTCGCCACTCGGCGGAGGAAGTGATTCTGAACGACCTGATCTACGCGTAACGCTCCCCACAGTTGAACAGCAGCAGGAAATTATCGCAGAAGCGGAGGAAGAAAAATCCTCCGCTTTTACTATTTCTCAGGAGGATATCGATGCCATTCTGACACGAGGCAGCAGCATCCATCAGGGCAAATTCCGCATCTATGAGCAGTTTCTCAAACAGGATTCTTCCGAGAACAATATCACCTTTTTGAAAAACGAATATGGCATCGGCGGCGCATATCCTGCCGTTTCTGGTAGAAATCTCGATGAAAGCCACGATGCCAAGGGAATCAAAATCAGCAGAGGCAGAATCTCTCGGCCCGATGCAGAATTGCTTTTGCGGTGGAACAAGGTCGAGAAGCGGATCGGGGAACTGATTCGTGCCGACCGCTATCTGAGCCAAGCAGAAAAGGACAACTATCCTGCCTACCGGGAGCAGGCAGAAGCTCGGAGGAAACGAGGTGAAATCTCTGAGGAGTTCCGGTCGATTGTCTATGATTACAATGACTTTGTGGCGCAGCTTGGCGAGGAAAACAAAGCGCTGAATCTGTATTATTTGTCAAGCTGCTGGGGTGCGTTCAGCGTGGGCGAAAAGAAAATGCACGCCCGTACTGCGGAGGGTGACTTCATCCTCCCCATGATGCGCGAAGCAATGAATGCGATCATTGCGGACAACACCCACCTGACCGCACGATGCGAAGCCATGCTGGAAGCATTGAACAGCGATGTGGCGAAGTCCCTTGAGCCGACCTTTGATGAGCTGAACCCTCCGCCGGAACCCCGGAAGGAATACCGCTATCATCTCGGTGATACGGTCTATATCGGCACACAGGAATACGAGCTGCTGTCTTTTGACGAGAAGAAGGTCGTCCTCTTTGATACGCAGTTCCCGCTGTTTAACAAGGAGCTGTCTCGTGAGGAGTTCGATAACCGGCTCAAAGAAAATCCGCTGAATGACAAGCTGCTGCAAGTCGTGGAAGAACCCCCTGTCGCAGACAATACGAAGGCGAGAATATCCCTTGACACCGGCAGCAATAAGGTTCACTGGATTTACTTCAATCCCGATGCAGATGCAGGCGGACAGTATGTTTCCGGTGATCTTGATTTCTCTGTTTTTGAAGAGCTTGTCGAGCAGTATGACATTGCCAGCCATCCGGAAAACGCCGCCGACTTCCGAAATGACCTTGAAGAAATGTCGGATCAGTTCCTTGCGGACATCAATACTCCGTTCTTCATGGAAGCTGAAAATGACTATGAGATGGACTGCGATTATATCGAGTTCACGCCGGAAAACCTCCTGAAGATTCACGAGAATATTCTATCTTTAGAGGCAGACCGGGAAGCAGTGCGAGAGACTGACCGATATGAGGCGGAGTTTGGTGCGGACGGCACACGGGTATTCAGAGAAACGGAAGATTTGGCAAAAGACGATTCCGAAATTGAGAGCCTACCGGATGAGAAGCTGGATGCTCTGCCCATCAGCACCGTCAAAGACGGCGAGGTCGTAACCTATCCCAATGCGGAGGCCTTGCTGGATGACCAGGGAGAAGCGCTCGCCCCGCCTCTACAAGTGAAAAGGCCTTCCAAGATCGCGCCTCATGTGCTGCACCCGGAAATCAACACCGAGTACCGAACTAACTTCCAAATCGAGAGCGATGATATCGGCGTGGGCACACCGCTGGAACGGTTCTATCACAACATCCGGGCCATTCAGCTTCTGAATAAGCTGGATGCGGAAAGCCGGTTGGCGACACCCACCGAGCAGCGCGTGCTTGCCGACTATGTGGGCTGGGGCGGTCTATCCGAGTTCTTCAAGGAGGAAAATCCCCATTATACCGAGCTGAAGAATGTGCTTTCCGATGAGGAATATGCGTCGGCGAGAGAATCCACGCTGACGGCCTTCTATACGCCGCCCGTAGTGATCAAGGCGGTGTACAGTGCCCTGGAGAATATGCACTTCCAGACCGGCAATGTGCTGGAGCCCTCCTGCGGCATCGGAAACTTTATGGGACTTGTTCCCGAAAGTATGAATGACGCGAAATTCTACGGCGTGGAGCTTGACAGTATTTCCGGGCGAATTGCGCAGCAGCTTTATCAGAAAAACAGCATCGCAGTGCAGGGCTTCGAGAATACAAACCTTCCCGACAGCTTCTTTGATGCCGCAATCGGCAATGTCCCCTTCGGGCAGTTCAAGGTGCCGGACAAGCGCTATGATAAGCACAACTTTCTCATTCACGACTATTTCTTCGCCCGCACCTTGGATAAGGTGAGACCCGGCGGCGTGATTGCCTTCATTACCTCAAAGGGTACGCTGGATAAGGAAAATCCCAATGTTCGAAAGTATATCGCGCAGAGAGCCGACTTGCTCGGCGCTATCCGGCTGCCGAATGATACCTTCAAGGCCGCTGCCGGCACAGAGGTCACATCGGACATTATCTTCCTCCAAAAGCGTGACCGATTGGTGGATATTGAGCCCGATTGGGTGCATCTGGCCACCGACGCCAATGGCATCCGGATGAACGCCTATTTTGTGGACAACCCTGAAATGGTGTTGGGCGACATGCAGATGGTCAGCGGGCCTCACGGCATAGAGTCCGCCTGTATTGCCTATGAAAATGCAGAGCTTGGGGACCTCTTGCGGGATGCCATCCAGAACATTCATGCCGAGATTACCGAATTTGAAATCGACGATCTTGAAGCGGACGATGAGGACCTTTCTATTCCTGCTGACCCTGATGTGCGCAATTTCAGCTTCACGGTGGTGGACGGCAAGATTTATTACCGTGAAAACAGCCGCATGAATCCCGTGGATGTTTCCGCGACTGCCGAAAGTCGCATCAAAGGCATGATTGCCATCCGTGATTGTGTCCGGACGCTGATTGAGTACCAGACGGAGGACTATCCCGATGCCGATATCAAGGCAGAGCAGGAAAAACTCAATCGCCTCTATGATGATTTCGGCAAAAAATATGGGCTTATCAGCGCAAGAGCCAACAATTCGGCTTTCAATTCCGACAGCTCCTACTGCCTGCTTGCCTCGCTGGAGGTGCTGGATGATGAGGGCAACTTCCTCCGCAAGGCAGATATGTTCTCCAAACGAACCATCAAGCAGAAGGTAACGGTGCAGTCGGTTGACACGGCTTCCGAGGCCTATGCTCTGTCTCTTGCGGAAAAAGCGAGAATCGACATGCCATATATGTCGCAGCTTACCGGCAAAACCGAGCAGGAGCTGTTTGAGGATTTGAAGGGTGTTATTTTCCTCAACCCCATGCACATAAGCGAAGAGGACGGCAAGCCGAAGTATCTCCCTGCCGATGAATATCTCTCCGGCAATGTCCGCGAAAAGCTCCGTTGGGCAAAGCGGAGTGCGGAGCTCTACCCCGAGGATTACGGAGAGAATGTCCGTGCGCTTGAGGCGGTGCAGCCGGTTGACCTGACGGCAAGTGAGATTTCCGTAAGGCTGGGCGCAACATGGCTGCCTCCGGAAATCATTGAGGAGTTCATGTTTGAACTGTTCAGCACCCCGCGCTACTGCCAGTGGAACATCCATGTTCACTACGCGCAGTACACCGGCGAATGGAATGTGGAGGGGAAATCCTATGACCGTAGCAATGTAAAAGCCCACAACACCTACGGCACCGGCAGAGCTAATGGCTATAAGATCATGGAGGAAACACTGAACCTCCGAGATGTAAGAATTTTCGACTACATCGAGGACGGAAACGGCAGGAAAACAGCTGTGCTCAACAAGAAGGAGACGGCTATTGCCCAGGGCAAGCAGGAGCTTATTAAGCAGGCCTTTTCCGATTGGATTTGGAGCGATCCGGAACGCCGGGAGCAGCTGACCAAGCTGTATAACGAGAAGTTCAACAGCATTCGCCCCCGTGAGTATGACGGCAACCACCTGAATTTCGTGGGAATCAATCCGGAGATCACGCTGAGGCCGCATCAGGTCAATGCCATTGCCCATATCCTCTACGGCGGCAACACCCTGCTTGCACATGTGGTGGGGGCCGGGAAGACCTTCGAGATGGTAGCGGCTGCACAGGAGAGCAAGCGGCTGGGCTTGTGTCAAAAAAGCCTGTTTGTGGTCCCCAATCATCTGACGGAGCAATGGGCGAGCGAATACCTCCAGCTCTACCCCTCCGCCAACATTCTTGTCGCCACCAAGAAGGACTTTGAGACCAAGAACCGCAAGAAGTTCTGCGGGCGCATTGCCACCGGCGACTACGATGCGGTCATCATTGGGCACAGCCAATTTGAAAAGATCCCCATGTCCCTGGAACGACAGCGTGCCATCCTGCAGCAACAGCTGGATGAAGTGCTGGACGGCATTTCTGAATTGAAGAAAAACCGTGGGGATAATTTCTCCATCAAGCAGCTGGAGCGAACCAAGAAAACGGTCAAGCAGAAGCTGGACAAGCTCAATGACCAGTCCCGCAAGGATGATGTTGTGACCTTTGAAGAGCTGGGCGTTGACCGTATCTTCATCGATGAGGCGCATTACTATAAAAACCTCGCCGCATTTACAAAAATGCGGAATGTGGGCAACATCAGCCAAACCGAGGCCATGAAGTCCAGCGACCTGTATATGAAGTGTCGGTATTTGGACGAGTTGACCGGCGGCAGAGGCGTTGTGTTTGCCACCGGCACGCCCATCTCCAATAGCATGGTGGAGATGTACACCATGCAGAAGTATCTCCAGTACGGAGCGCTGCGCAGGAATGACCTTCTCCACTTCGATGCCTGGGCCTCCACCTTCGGCGAGACGGTGACGGCTATCGAGCTTTCTCCGGAGGGCACGGGCTACCGCGCCAAAACAAGGTTTGCGAAGTTCTATAATCTACCGGAGCTCATGGCAATGTTCAAGGAGACCGCAGATATTCAAACGGCGGATATGCTCAAGCTCCCCGTGCCGGAGGCCCATTACCACAGCGTTGTTTTGAAGCCATCGGAAACTCAAAAGGAAATGGTGGCCTCTCTTTCAGAACGAGCCGAGCGTGTCCGCAATAAGATGGTGGATTCCAGCGTGGATAACATGCTCCTCATCACCAATGACGGTAGAAAGCTCGCCTTGGATCAGCGGCTCATGAACGATATGCTCCCCGACAGCGAGACAAGCAAAGTTGGGACCTGTGCGGAGAATGTTTTTGACATCTGGCAGCGCACCGCTGATCGGAAATCGACACAGATGGTATTCTGCGACCGTGTAGCGATACGTTGCTACAAATAAACTTTATGTGGGCGAAAGCCTGTAAGGAGGTAAAAGTAGCGGGGAAAACAGAGTTTTCCCTAACTGATATTCTGAAGAGTGGAATGATGGGGTAACGCCCTGAAACGCTCACCTGATACTACGTTGGAAGCAAAGGAGTGCAATATCCTGCGCTGACACAGCACGTTGAAGTCGGCTGAGAATCGTCCAAACAGAGCCGTAAGGCAGATGTGGAAAGCTGTCCAGAGGTGGATAGTGCGGTCTATAGGTCGGGGGTCTATAAAATGCCTATGACAAGAATGTGGCTGACAACCACTGACGAAAGTCCGAATGTATGGGTCAAGAAGAAAGAACGGTAGAAATGCCGTTGCCATGAAAATGGTGTATGTGGGGTAAAGTAAGGCGGTCGCAATGAAATTCCCTATAGCATTACAGGTGCTATCCAGCATACTGGCCAAAAGGATAGTCTAAGGGCATCATGTACAGATAGGAATATCGGAACGTAGAAAGTCTCGGATGTGGAGCGATTGCACGCTATGAAGCATGAAAAGGAAATCTGTGTCGTCAGGAATGAAGGTGCAGTATAACTTTTCTTAATCCGGGAGGAAGGTGCAGCCATGGTACCGTATTCAGTCAGCGATGGTTGAATTTAGAAGCCGTGAAAAAAGTAAGCGGTGGAGGGACGGGCTGTAGTCAAGAGTAAATTGAAAATATCATTATTAACAAACACGCATAGGTTCGAGTAGGACTAAGAAAGGTTAAGCCCACGAAAGTGAGTGATGACCGACTATGGCAACAAAGAAAAAGGCTTTGAAGAAATCGAAACTGCGCCATGCTGAATATTACGATTTCCAGAAAATTCAAGATAAGCTGTATGCCGAAAGTATGGATGGCAAGATGTTCACCAAGCTGGTGGAAATTATCACCCTGCCGGAAAATATCAAATTGGCATACCGGAACATCAAGAAGAATAAAGGAAGCAAAACAGCAGGCACAGATGGCAAGACCATACAGCACTTAGAAAAGCTCTCTGAAGAAAAGCTCGTTGTGCTTGTGCAACGGAAATTCAGTTGGTATGTCCCCCAAAGTGTTCGCCGAGTAGAGATACCAAAGGACAATGGTAAGACAAGACCGTTGGGGATACCGACCATTATGGACAGACTTGTTCAGCAATGTGTTCTACAGGTTTTAGAGCCAATTTGTGAAGCAAAATTCCATGACCACAGCTACGGATTCAGGCCAAACAGAAGCCAGCAGCACGCAATTTCTCAAGTCCATAAAAATATGCAGCTAAGCCATCTGCATTATGTAGTTGACATTGACATTAAGGGATTCTTCGATAATGTGAGCCATGGCAAGCTGCTAAAACAACTGTGGACACTTGGAATATGTGACAAAAAGCTGATTTCTATTATATCTGCAATGCTGAAAGCGGAAGTGGCAGGAATTGGGTTTCCAGAGAAAGGGACACCGCAGGGCGGTATCATCTCTCCGCTTCTGTCAAACATTGTGCTGAATGAACTGGACTGGTGGTTGGCAAGCCAATGGGAAAACATTCCAACACAATATCCGTTCAAGCAAACGCCTAACCGCAATGGCAGCCCCAATCATGGTAATAAGTATGCGTCCCTGCGTAGAAGCGGATTGAAAGAAATAACCTGTGTCCGATATGCAGATGATTTCAAAATATTTACCAGCAGCTATCCTAATGCGGTCAAGCTGCTCCATGCAACAAAGGACTGGCTAAAAGAGCGTCTCGGTCTGGATATAAGCCCGGAGAAGTCCAAGGTAATCAGCCTGAAAGAGGACTATTCCGATTTTCTGGGATTCAGACTGAAAGTGATTCCCAGGGGCAAAACCAAACAGGGACAAACCAAATTTGTTGTAGAGAGCCATGTCAGAGAGAAATCCATTAAGAAAATTAAAGACAACCTTGCGGAACTGACCCATGCGATTCAGTACCCGAAGAATGCGGCACATTCCGAATATGAGGAAATTGCGAAATACAATGCCTTTGTACTCGGTGTCCATGACTACTACAGCATGGCGACCAAGGTCAGCAAGGATTTCAGAGGATTAGCCTTTTCAGTCCAAAAGAGCCAGAAAACAAGATTTCGACAGCGGTTAAAAACGGCAGCAGAGGTTGAAAAGAATCGGATTCCGTGCCATATAGCAAACGTGATTAAGGAACGGTACGGAAAAAGTAAGCAGTTGCGATATGTAGGAGGAATTGCGCTTGCGCCAATAGGCTATGTCAAGCACAGGCATCCCATTCAGCGAAAACGTGGTGTGAACTCGTACACCGCAGAAGGTAGGGCAATGATTCATAAACAACTGGAAGCAGTTGATATGGAGATTCTGCATTATCTGATGCGAAACCCGGTCTGGAATGCCACCATAGAGTATAACGACAACAGATTGTCACTATACTCGGCTCAAATGGGTAAATGTGCCGTAACCGGGGCGAAGCTGATGATTGGAGATATTTTCTGTCACCACAAAGTCCCACGTTGCAACGGAGGCACAGATGCATACCAAAATCTGATTTTGTTATGCGGAAATGCCCACAGGCTTATTCACGCTACCGATACCGACACTATTGCAAGGCTTACGGATTCCTTAAACCTCACTCCGAAACAGAAAACCAAAGTTGATAAGCTCAGAAGTCTTGTTCATGTTGAGAGTTGTTAAAATGTAAATCAATTTGCCCTTGATGGCAAGCCGTGTGAGCTGAAAGGTTCATGCACGGTTTAGGGCGGGGGAAAAGTTGGAGATAACATCAAAATCTTACCTATCGCCCCTGTCTACGCCCCACGGCGACGGCAAGTTCAATGTGTACGATGATCTCCGGAACAAGCTGATTGCCAAGGGCATTCCGGCAGAGGAAATCGCCTATATCCACGCGGCGAATTCAGAGGCGCAAAAGAAAGAGTTGTTTGGCAAGGTGCGCTCCGGTCAGGTGCGGGTGCTCATCGGTTCCACGCAGAAAATGGGAGCCGGCACCAATGTGCAGACGAAGCTTGCGGCACTTCATCATTTGGATTGTCCGTGGCGACCGTCTGACCTGCAGCAGCGGGAAGGACGAATCATCCGCCAGGGCAACGAAAACAAGGAGGTCGATATTTACACCTATGTTACGGAGAACACCTTCGACAGCTACCTGTATCAGTTGGTGGAATCCAAGCAGAAGTTCATTGGGCAGATCATGACCAGCAAATCCCCGGTGCGCTCTGCGGAGGACATTGACGAAACAGCCCTGAGCTATGCGGAAATCAAGGCGCTGTGCGCCGGCAATCCCCACATCAAGGAGAAGATGGATCTGGACATTGATGTGTCCCGCCTGAAGCTGCTCAAGGCCAACCATCTGAGCCAGCGCTATTCGCTGGAGGATCAAATCCTGAAGGAGTTCCCCCAGAGAATTCGGTCGTTGGAACAGCGCATTGAGGGCTATCAGGCGGATATTGACCAGCGAAAAAGAAATACCGAGCCCAACGAGGACGGCTTCTCTCCGATGTTTATGCCGGGCGGCACGGTAAGAGAAAAGAAGGCTGCCGGCGATGCCATCCTCGGCCTTTGCAAGTCCATGACAAGCCCAGAGCCGATTTCCATCGGTCAGTACCGTGGCTTTGACATGGAGTTGTCCTTCGATACCTTCAGCCGGGAATATAAAATCACGCTGATTCACCAGCTGCGGCATACGGTCACGCTGGGCTCGGACGTCTTCGGCAATATTCAGCGACTGGATAATACGTTCGGCGCTTTTGAGGAACGAATGGCGGCGTGTGTCGAGCAGCTGGAGAATACGCGGGTTCAGCTTGAAAATGCAAAGGCCGAGGTGCAGAAGCCCTTTCCCCAGGAGGAAGAACTTGCGGCGAAAACGGCCCGTCTGAACGAGCTGAACGCCCTGCTCAATCTGGACAAGAAGGAGAATGAGATCGTGGACGGTGAGCGTGGCGAGGAGGAGCCGCAAAAATCATCCGCAGACAGAGAACGCTAAAAAGAAAATCACAGCGGCAATGTGGAATACCTGCATTGCCGCTGTGATACGCAAGCCGGGAAATGTACCGAGTGTGCGATAGAATGAGGCTGACAAATCGGAATTTACCTCTATTCAAACATACAAGCTCTTGACAATAAAGCTCCTATATAGTATGATTTTATAAACTACTATATAGGAGCTTTTGCATGAAAACAAATGGAGGATTTCTTGTCACCAAAATAAAACAGCTTGGGGACCGGATTTTTGAGAAGATTCTCAGCGAAAAGAATATTGATGCGTTCAATGGAGCCCAGGGGCGCATTCTTTATGTGCTGTGGCAGGAGGATGGAATCTCGATCAGGTCACTCTCGGTCAAATGCGGATTAGCGATAACATCTCTTACGACGATGCTGGAAAGAATGGAAAATCAAGGGCTGATAAGCCGTGTTCAGTCTGAAA
>ERZ773202.425-NODE-425-length-40176-cov-6.038085_pt1 | contig 40176 bp, 39 predicted proteins | sample MGYA00580998_ERZ773202 | MGnify/ENA primary metagenome ERZ773202 (study PRJEB29015, sample SAMEA2737803) | human gut metagenome | biome: human gut; feature: human-associated habitat; material: faeces | place: China | collected 2012 ...
CTTTGATTGACGAGCTTTCCCTGAGCGATCAGGAAAAGCTCGTTGCCATTATGGAGGCTGGCTGCGATGAGGTCAGCGACATCGACGATCTCATCAACCTGACGTTCAATCTGGACTGCTACGACATCATGCCCGGTATCAACGACGAATATGACCTCGGCTATTACTATGCCAACGAAGCCGGTATCTACTCCGAAAAGGATCTCGGTCCTCTGGCAGACTACATCGACTATGAACGCTATGGTCACGACATCGCTTATGATGAACAGGGACGCTTCACCGATGAAGGCTATGTCCGCGTCGCAAGCGAACGCTGGGACAGGCAGTTTAACGGTGAGCTGGACGATATTCCCGACGAATACCGGATCACCGGCTCAGGGGAAGACGCCGAGCGTGACAGCACCATCGCCGTTCTCGTCGTTGAGCCGGGAAAGGAGCCTTATGTGAAGGAGATTGACTCCGGTCTGGAGTCCTTGCAGCATGAGGTCGGCGGCTGCATCGAGGCAATTTATCCCTACGAAGACCCGGTTGCCTTAGTCTGCAACGAGGAAGGCAAGCTGGAAGGTCTGCCCCTGAACCGCGCTCTGCGTGATGAGGACGGTGACATCTACGATGTTGTTGCCGGAACATTCATGGTGGTCGGCTTGACGGATGACAGCTTCGACTCTCTGACCGTAGAGCAGATGCAGAAGTTCGCTGACCACTTCAAAGTGCCGGAGCAGTTTGTCAAGCTGGGCGATAAGATTGTGGCGATCCCCATGATCTCGAAGGAGCAGCAGAAGCAGGAAAGCATCGAGCAGAAGGACTTCGAGATGAACGCCGACACCTCCGGGCTGACGGTTGCCGGTCACATCGGGACGTGGCACACCATTGACCAGCACGAAGTCGGCGGTCACAGCTTTTATCTGATGGAGCATGACACCTACGGCGATGAGGCGGCTTGCATCATCGTCGATGAGCGCGGCAAGCTCGTCCTTGATGATGTCTACAACGGCTTTGACGATGACACGCTCCGCCTTCTCGACCTTGAGGTCAAGGAAGTGCCGGAAATGCCCGATCCCGCGCTCTCCGTTCAGGATATGAAGGACTACGGCTACGCATGGGCTGGTGTTCTTCCCGCCGGTCAGGAGGCGGCTGAGAAGGCTTTGGAGAAGGGTTGCGAGGTTTACCGTCTCTATTCCGATAACACCGAGGGCTTGTGCGTAGATGCCAAAGAGATTGCCGATCATGCGGCAAAGGGCGGAATGCTCGGTATCAGCAAGGAAAGCTGGATGGCAGCTCTTGAGAAGGAAAACTACCTCAAGGCGGCGGAGATGTCGATGGAGGATGACTACGGCATGATTGATGGGATCATCAACAACGGTCCGAAGGAGGACAAGACCGCAGAGGTCAAAGCCCCCGAAAGGGGCGAAAAGTCCTCCATCATGGACAGGCTCAAGTCCGCAAAGGCTGAAAAGCAGAAGGAATGCTGCCCTCCCAAAAAGCACAAAGGAGAGATTGAGCTGTGAGCAGAAGTCAGAAATGGCGGCAGGAGTGGTCGTTCTTCATCGGAGACAGCGGACGCCGGAAGTATAACCGCGTCTGCGTCCGCTGCGTCCATAGCTGCAAGCAGAGCTTCCGTGCCGATCTCATCGCCTGTCCGCACTTCTCCCGCAAGGCATCGAGGTGTAGACAGTTAGGGGTCGAAAAAGCCTGTGATTGCAAGCCTCAGAGCGGCGCAAATTGACCAACCTAAGTGATTGTATTCCCTGCGCAGTTTCTTCTTTAGCGCGGAAATAAGTGTCGATTTCGGCACTTGTTTGAATGCCCGGAAAACGAACCAAGAGCCTCTGTCGATGCCCGATTTGGGTATCGGCAGAGGCTCTTTTTTTATGGCATATTCAAAATAGCGGACAGCAGCTCTTGAACCTGTTGCCGGTATTCCGGCTTAATATCCGAAGTACGTCTGGCAAGCGCAAGGGCTTCCGCTTCTGGCGCGTCAGTCCCAAAAATAATTCGGTCTGCGCTGACGCCGAGCAAACGGCAAAGACGCTGCAAGGCTTCGAGAGAGATACCGGAAGCACCACGCTCAATAGCACTCAGGTGATTCGGCGTCATGCCAAGCATTTCTGAGAGCGTGTCCTGCGTATATCCCGCCTGTTCTCTTGCCACTTGAATATTGCCGCCGATTTCAATATTGATGTCCTTCTTCTCTCGCATAGCCTCACCACCTTTGCATTTAGTGTACCTAACGGCGGTGTCATTATCCACGGTACGCCGTCGTTGATTTTACTAACGACAATGCGTTGACTGTCCGTGATGAGGGTGATAGAATGGAGTTACCTACCAAAAGAGTGAAAGAAGGGGTGTCATGTCGCGCATTATTGAGTTTAGAAAGTCTGCTCAAAAAGCTGAAAAGCAATCCGTTCAAGGCAAGACTTGTGCGTTTACCGGTCATAGACCGCAGAGTCTTCCGTTCGGCTTTGATGAATCCGATAAGCGTTGTACTTCTTTGAAGTCTGTTATGCGGGATCAGATTGTAGCACTCATCGAGAACGAGGGCGTCACGCATTTTATTACCGGCATGGCTCTTGGCGTCGATATGTACGCTGCGGAAATTGTACTCGATTTGAAATCAAAATACCCTCACATTACTCTGGAAAGCGCAATCCCTTGTGAGACACAAGCGATCAAATGGTCTGTGGCTTCACGGGAACGGTATTATAATATCGCGGCAAAGTGTGACAAGGAGACCATGCTGCAACGGGAGTACACGCCGGACTGCATGGACAAGAGAAATCGGTACATGGTCGATCACGCCGATTATATTCTCGCAGTATGGAATGGATGCCCCAGCGGTACCGGGAATACCGTGAGATATGCCCACAAAATGAGCAAGTCCATCATCGTCATCAATCCGGCTTCCCTTGAAGTCACGCAGGAATAAGGCAAAAATCCCCCTTCTGAATCAAGCGTTGTGAAAACCGTGAAGTATTTCCCGATAGTGAATACACATTGCACTGCTCAGTGATTATTGGAAACGTGTACGGCGTATGCTGCCCAGTGAACATCTCCACGGAACACATCGAATTTTCACGGCTTCGCAAAACGGAAAGTGTCACCTTATGAACAGTCCCTTGCCGAGAGAAAAATAAATCGCTGGAAACGGGAACGCCCCCGGCACTGTGCGTCTGGCACAGTGTCGGGGGCGTTTTTCACAAATGCAAACTATCCTCGTTTTAGCTCAATACCGACATTGCCGTCTTCATCGATCTGTAAGGTCATGTGCTTGATGTGCTTTTCATAGAATTGCCGCCGTTCAGCCGGAGACATATCAATGCGTGTATTTCTCAATGCAGCGTCAAACATATCGTTGACATTCAGGTGAACGGAGTTGTCAATCCAGCGGTACATTTCCTTGAACAAAGCGTTCTTTTTGATGTCCTCGCTATTGCCGGAATAAAAGTCATCCAGATAGCAGTAGAAGATACCGGAATCAGCAAGGGCTTCCTTCATGTCCGGTCCGCATTTCTCGCGCTCAATCATAACAAGGAAATGTGCATCTGGCAGTGACGAGATCAATCCCCAGTAATCGGAATCGCTGGACACGATAACGAAGGAATCCACATCGTTTTTATACGAAATCAATGCCGTCCGTAATGATAAGCTTGTGCCCTAACGTCAGATATCGGTTAATCTGATCCCTATACGGGGTAGTATCGAACGGCTCGTTGGATGGACCTTTCGCCTCAATATAGCCGTAAACACCAAGCGAGATGCGATCCTGTATTCTCCAGTCAGGCCGCCCCATTCTTCCTTGATTTCTCGGCTCAAGAATGATGTCGAAAGTACCTGCCGGGTTCAAGTCATGCGCTATCCTCCTAAACATTTCATGCATAGGGACGCGAAAAGAAAGCTCGGCTGTGTGCTGCCCTCCATGAAGAGCAGCTCTGTATTCGTTTTGGTAAGCCCGCAAATAAGCTCTGACGCTCGCATCAAACGGCATTTATTTCTCACCAACTTTCCGATAGCATTCGATGATACCTATACTGAAAAACCCAAAGCGACAGCTACTCGTCAATCATTTCCATAATGTCGTCAACGGTGCAATTAAGAGCCTTGCACACTTTGCATAGGACATCAGTGGTGACGTTATCCCCATGTGTCAACTTGTTCATTACATAATGACTAACGCCAGCCATTTCCTCAAGATCCTTCTTCTTTAGATCTCGGTCTATTAAGAGCTTCCATAATTTTTTATAACTCACAGTCATATAGCAAACCTCATTTACTTTATTGCTTGTGCCAATAGTATTGGGAGTGCCGCTTTTCAACATATAAATCTGTATTTTGATAATTATATCACAGCCCGCACAAAAAGTCCACATATTTCAACAAATGTTTTCGTTCGAAAACTCAATCAAGGTATAACGTCATAAGGACATACAAACCCTTCAATTTGGCAAATATTAACCTGCGTTTCTGAGGGAGTTTCTATGATGTCAAATCTGCAAATCTGTTTTTCGCACATTGGGCTTTTCCTTCGGGTTGCGCCATCATGTGGATGATGATAGAAACCCGCACGGCGGGCGCAAAAGGAGGAAGAATATGTACAACAGATTCGCAGAAAAGCGCAGGCGGTATCTGCGCGAGTACAGAGACGGCATCTACACGGGGATGCTGCTGACCGGCAAACTGGACGAGCATCTCAAGGAAATCGGCGACACTGCACAAGAAATGTTTGATCAGCTGGTCGAACAGATGAAGAAAGCCGAAGGTGTCACTGAGCGGCTGAAGACCGAGAATCAAATGGAATGGGTGGGACGGATGAACAGCATCTGCAGCCGTGCGGAGGAAGTTGTCCTTTCTGAGCTGGTTTATTGCTGAGGTGTGGTGATGTTCAAGTATAGAAGAAATCGAGTGTTAGCACTCTGCGCCGGCGAGCGACGGCTGCTGACAAAGGCCCTGTTGTCCTTTCGGAACAAGCTGGTAGCAAGCGGCAAGCCCACCGAGGATATCAATGAGCTGCTGATCCGGCTGCTACGGTAAAAAAGGAATACGAAAAACGAGCGTCTGCTTCTGAAAAGAGGCAGGCGCTTATTTTTATGGCATCAATTTTGCTGCCACACCGATGAAATCCGGAATGGACATGGCATCAATTTTGATGCCATAGACGAAAAATGGCTCCATTTCGGAGCCACGAGCAGTCCTGCATAGGAAAATGGCTCCGATTTGGAGCCAAAACAAAAAATTTTTCAGGGGGGTTAATTTTTCGGCCTTCTCACTGCCTACCAAGTGAGGGGAACTTTGAAAAAGCTCTGCACAAGCTCGGCTTTTTATAATTTACCAGCTCAAAAGAAAAAATTTTGAAAAGCAGCGGGAAAATCCGAAAAAAATTCGGCAAAGGGAAAGTGAGAGGAGCTTCTAAGCTTCCCCCGTGTACCTCGATAACTGAATAGCCGTTACCGAGACAGATATGACTGTGCGACGACCTCAAAAGAGCGAGCACGGCGACGCCGCGGAGGCCCCGGGGCAGGCATATAAAAACGATATCGGAAGTACGGTGCCAACCAAAAAACACAATTACCAGCGAAAGAAAGAAGGTGAAACACATGAACAAGCTACAACTGATCGATGCCGATACCCTGTATTACAAACCTCTTGCCCACCCCAAAATGCTCATCGACGGTGTTCTCTCCGACGGGCTCGCCATTTTAGCGGGTGACTCCAAGATCGGCAAGAGCTGGATGGTACTGTGGCTGTGCCTGCAAATCAGCCGCGGCGAGGCAGTGTGGGGGCTACCCACCAGAAAAACCGATGTGGTATATCTGGCCTTGGAGGACCGGGAATGGCGCGTTCAGCAGCGTATGCAGGAGCTGACGGATTCTCCGCCGGAGAATCTCCGCTTCGGCTTTTCCTGCGGGCAGCTGGGCGCGGAGCTGGAGGGGCAGATCGAGGAGGCTCTGCGGGAATTTCCCTCCACGGGCCTGATATTCATCGATACCCTCCAAATGGTGCGGGACAATGCTTCCGCAAAGGTCAATGCCTATGCCCAGGACTACAAGGACCTGTCCGGCCTGAAAAAGCTCGCCGATGACCACGGCATTTGCATCTTCGTTGTCCATCACACCCGAAAGGAGCGGGACAGCAGCAATATCTTCAACGACATGACCGGCTCCACAGGCATTTTGGGCGTGGCGGATACGGGGATGATTCTCCGCAAGGATGACCGCTTCGGCGATTGCGCCACCCTCTGCATTACAGGCCGGGATGTGGAGGAGAAAAAGCTGAAAATGCAGATGCGGGGCGTCCGATGGGAGATTACCGAGGCGCTCAGCGCCAAGGATTTGCGAAAGGAACGCATCCCGGACTTTGTTTTTCAGGTGGCGGATTTTCTCTTGGCGCATAGGCGGTTTCGGGGCACGGTGTCCCAGCTGCTTGCCGCCGTAGGTAATACGGAGCTGAAGCCCAACCTCGCCAGCAAGCATCTGACCCGCCATTACAGCGATGTGCTGCTGCCCCTGGGAATCACCTACGAGTATCGTAAAACGGCGGCTGCCCGGCTGGTGCTTTTGGAGCTGCATGACGGTGCTGACGGTCATGACGGTTCCTCCGGGAGCGAGAGACTTGCGTCACTGCGGAAACAGAATGACGGAACCTTCCGGCTTCCCCAAGCATCGTCACAAGCGTCATCTGCGTCATGGGAGGAGGCGGAGGACGATGAGGAATTGCCGCTTTAAGGGGTGCGGGGCTATACACCGCTTTTTTATCCGTAAGGATAACGAGCATGGGATTTGTGTAGCCCTGCGGCACCCAAATCCCCCGTATCTGCCGATACGAAAGGGGCGCGCCCCTGTAACCCCGCTGAAAGGATGTGATATCTATGCGGAATCGAACAGAGGAAATCAATGTGCGAGTCTATAAAACCGAGAAGAATACCATTCGCAGAAAGGCAAAGAAATGCGGCATGAATATGTCGGAATATCTCCGAAGCTTGGGAACCGGCGCAGCGGTAAGAGAGGCTCCGCGCCGGGAGCTGATGCTGGCGTATCAGAAGCTGACGACGCTCCACGATACCGTCCGCTACGAGCTTGCCATGAGGGACTTTGACGAGGCCCTGACCGAGATCGAGAGCCTGCTTCTGCGCGCCTATCACGGGAAGGAGGATGCCGATGGCGGTGACAAAGATCTGGGCGATCCATGACAGCGTCAGCCGTGTGGTGGACTACTGCACCAACCCCAGCAAGACCAAGCTGAGCGACCTGGAGCAGGTGCTGCTGTATGCTGCCGACAAAGAAAAAAACCTGGATGAGGGGGAGCAGCAATACGCCGTCACCGGAATTGGCTGCAGGGCGGAGTCTGCCGCAAGGGAGATGGCTGCCGTGCAGAGGCGCTTCGGCAAAGCCGGCGGCAATGTGGCCTACCACGCCTACCAGTCCTTCAAGACCGGTGAGGTTACGGCGGAGGAATGCCATCGCATCGGCGTGGAGACGGCGCGGCGGCTTTGGGGGAACGACCGGCAGGTGCTTGTTGCCACCCACTTCAACACCGGCACTTATCACAACCACTTTGTTGTGAATCCGGTGAATATGTGGACGGGCAAAAAGCTGGAGGCAAAATACGAGGTCTACTACAAGCTGCGGGATATGTCCGACCGTATCTGCAAGGAGCATGGCCTGTCGGTGGTGAAAAATCCCCAACGGCATAAAACGGCGCGGTCGGTCTACTTTGCCGAAAAGAACGACGAGCCCACCCGATACAACCTTATGCGGCGGGCGCTGGACGAGGCGCTGACGATGTCGAGCAGCTGGACGGAGCTGAGTGCCGTGCTGCGGAAGAAGGACTATGTGTTCGTGTGCGATCCCTACCGCAGGTACGCAGCCATCCGCTCTCTAAGCGCTAAAAAGTGTATGCGCACCTTCCGGCTGGGAGCCGAATATGACAAGGAGGCGCTGCAGGACAGGCTGCTGGAGAACCAGCGGGACATCCGTGTGACCCGGCGCTATTTTGAATTCATGAGGCCCTACACACGGGAATATGCCAGAAAAAATCCGCCGACGGAAGAATATTACCGGCAGCGGGATTTCTATCTGCATTTGCCCCGCGTCACCGGGTATTTGAGCTTCTTCCGCTGTGTGGCAATCGTGCTGGGCGTTGCGCCGCTGTACGAAAAGGAGTATCGGCAGCCCTTGTCAGCGGAGTGCCGGGAGGCTTGCCGCAGGCTGGATCGCTTCACCGCTGAGATAACGCTGGTGTGTCGGGAGCATTTGGACACGCCGGAGGATGTGCAGAGGTTTCTTGCACGAATGGACAGGGAGATGGATGCAATATCCGCTGCACGCAGCAAAATCCGTAATAAGCAGCGAGGCTGCGCCGATCCTGCGGAGAGGGTCGAGCTGAAAAAGTCCTGCGCCGCCTGCACCGCAGAGCTTTCCCGGCTTCGGAAGCAAAAGCAAACCGCCTATAACATGATTGAGGATAACCCAAAGCTGAAAGCCCTCTTGGCGTGTGAATTGGATGCGTGGGTGGAAAACGACCCCTACCTATCCCCGCGGGAAAAGCAGGTGCTGCGAAATCAGCAACCGTCCCAAGAGGACAAGACGATTATACGATGAAAGGAAGGATTCGATGAAGAACGACCGATCGATTGATTTGGGGCTGACCGGGTATGAGGAGCTTTTTATGAGCACGGAGGAACGGCTTGATGCGAAAAAGCCAAAGGTAGAGGCAATCCCGCTGGCTGACCTCACACCCTTTCGAAATCACCCCTTTAAGGTGAAGGAGGACGAGGAAATGGCGCAGCTCATGCGGAGCATTGCCGATGCCGGCGTGCTCTCTCCGGCACTGGCAAGGCCGCTGCCTGACGGCGGCTATGAGCTGATCTCAGGCCACCGGCGGCTGGCAGCGTGCAAGGCGCTGGGGATGGGCACCATGCCGGTGATTATCCGTGACCTGACAGACGAGGAGGCTGTTATCACCATGGTGGACAGCAACCTGCAAAGAGAGCATATCCTGCCGTCGGAAAAGGCCTTTGCGTACAAGATGAAATACGATGCTTTGAAACATCAGGGAACTTCGTCCCAACTTGGGACGAAGTTGAGAACAGACGAACTGCTTGCACAAAACAGCAGCGACAGCCGCAACCAAATCCAACGCTACATCCGACTCACCCACCTGATCCCCGACATCCTGAAGCTGGTGGACGAGGGCAAGATCGCCCTGACTCCGGCGGTGGAGCTGTCCTATTTGCAGCCGTCCGAGCAGGAGATGCTCTTCTCCGTGATGGACAGCGATGAGGTAACGCCGTCCTTGTCTCAGGCCCGGCGGCTGCGGCGCATGAGCGAGGCGCAGACTCTCACGGATGACGCGGTGCTGCAGCTTCTGTCCGAGGTTAAGGGCAATCAGGTGGAATATGTGAAGGTGCCGGTAGACAAGCTTCGCAGCTTTTTCCGCCCGGACACCTCCGTGAAGCAGATGACCGAGACACTTGTCAAGGCCATGGACTTTTATAACAAACACTTGGCGCGGCAGCACAAAGACCGGGACGCTCGGTGAAAGGAGATTAAATTATGAAAGCTAATTTTGATTTTAACCGTTTGAGCGAAAGCAGAAAACAGGAGCTTGACCGTATGGTCGCAGATTTTTCCGAGGCGGGTTGCCTCTTTGTTGAGGATCTTTTCCTTGAATTCCTCATCGATGCTGATAACGGTATTGACCGCAGCGACGATAAGCTTGTGGCAACCTTTGATGATGAGTGCGGACACGAGCTTGTGTTTATTCTCTCTCAGGAAGAGGTTCACTATGTAATCCATGCTATTTCGGAAAAACTGGATAATATCGTATGCGAAGGCGGCACTCCCTTCGGTGAGGATGAAAACGAAGAGGGTATTGTCAGCCTCTCGCCGGTGAACACAGAAGAAGAGCTTGATATGCTTCTCGCACATGTGCTTGGTGACGATGGAGGTGGTGCCGATGACTAAAATCGAAATTCAGACCCTATACGAGGTGATGTTCACGGACTACCCCGACATTGTAAATGTGGCGCAGGTGCAGGCGATGCTGGGCATCAGCCGTCATCTGGCCTATGCGCTGATCGGCGACGGCGACATCCCCGGTATGAAAATCGGCAATGCATACCGCGTACCGAAAATCAATGTGATCCGCTACGCACTCTCGGCGGGAAATCCGCAGCCGGCGGCGTAGCCGGGATTTGAACCTGTATGGCACATTGGACGGGCATTCCCGCCGGGCGTATAATAAAAACGGTCCGAAAGGGTGCCCGTTCATGTGCTATCCGCAAAGGAGGTAGAGTTTATGATAGCAGGACACCTGCAAATAAAAAACGACAATTACTACATGGTGCTGAATTACACGGACGCCAACGGCAAGCGCAGGCAGCCGTGGATTCCCACAGGACTTCCCGCAAAGGGAAACAAGCGCCGCGCTGAAAAGCTGCTGCTGGACACTCGCAAGAGCTTTGTCCCGCCAGTTGTGAGCAAGGAGAACGAGGACATCTCCTCCGATATGCTGTTTGCCGACTACATGGAGCTGTGGCTGGAGATTATCCGCAGCTCGGTGGAAAAGACCACCTTTTCCTCTTACACGCAGATGGTAAAGGGGAAGATCGCACCGTATTTCCGAAACACCGGACTGACGCTGGACGGAATTCAAGCCAAGCACATTCAGAGCTTTTATCTGCATGAGCTGAAAACCGTGTCACCCGGTACGGTGATCCACTATCACGCCAATATCCACAAGGCGCTGAAATACGCCGTCAAAATGGACCTGATTCCCTTCAACCCCGCCGACAAGGTGGAGCGCCCCAAGAAGCAGCGGTACATTGCGGACTATTACCGGCAGGAGGATCTGGAGAGGCTGCTGGAAGCGTCCAAGGATCATCCGTACTCCCTGCTGATTCAGATGACCGCCTTTTACGGCCTGCGCCGCAGCGAGGCGCTGGGGCTGAAGTGGGACGCCATCGACTTTGAGCGGGACACCATCACCATTAAGCACATTGTAACCAACGCAAAGATAGACGGCAAATGTGAAATCGTCTGCGCCGACCGTGCCAAGACGAAATCCAGCCTGCGCTCCCTGCCGCTGGTCAGCAACATCCGGGAAAAGCTGCTGGCGCTGAGGGAGCAGCAAAAGGAGGATAGGCGCGTATGCGGAAATTGCTACAGCAAAAAGTATGACGGCTATGTTTTTGTGGATGCCATGGGCAATATCTTCAACCCCAGAAGCGTTACCGCCAATTTCAGCAAGCTGCTGGAGCAGAACGGTCTGCGGCACATTCGCTTTCACGACCTCAGACACAGCTGTGCCTCACTGCTTTTGGCAAACGATGTGCCTCTGAAGCAAATCCAGGAGTGGCTGGGCCACAGCGACATCGGCACGACGGCGAATATTTACAGCCATTTGGATTACAAGTCCAAGATCACCTCGGCAAATGTAATGGACAATATCCTGACTCTGCCGGACACAGGGCAGACCGGCTGGCACACATGAGTTCTTGCCGAAAATCATGTACGCCGATGTGACCTTGAGAGAAAAGAAAAGCCCAGTCATATGGGCAAAAGCCTTGATATGACTGGGTTTTTGGCGGAGAGTTAGGGATTCGAACCCTAGGTTCCTTTTGGGAACACGACATTTCGAGTGTCGCACCTTCGACCTCTCGGACAACTCTCCGTATTACTCAAGTGTAATCCTTGCTCCGGAAGAATGCAAGAAAAACACGCAAGAACGATATGAAATTGTGAAATCCGAACCCGCGCAAAGCCCTGTGCGGCGGACATTTTCAGCGGACGAAACGGCCGGAGCTTCCAAAGATTTCGAGTCAGGGCCGTTATGACCACTTCGATACCTATCCATGGACGCGTTTCACGAACGCACGGATGATTATAACCAATCCCGCGAAAAAAATCAAGTATGGCGGTGGAATTTCTGCAAATTCTGTTGTATAGTACTTTTGTTCGCGCCGATCTGCGGCGCAAATACACACAAAAAGGACACCATCACCGTGGACGATATGAAAAAAGAGGCCGAACGGGAAGCGCGCACCATGTGGCAGTTCATCCGCACGTTTCTCAAGTGGCTCGTCATCGCGGGCGTGACCGGCGGCATCGGCGGGCTGGTCGGCTCGGCCTTTCACCTGAGCGTGAACTGGGCGGCGACGTTTCGCGCCGCGCACCCGTGGCTGCTGTGGCTGCTGCCCGTGGGCGGCCTGCTCATCGCGGCCATCTACCGCCTGACCAAAATGGAAAACAAGAACACCAACGCCATCATCGACGCCATCCACTTCGGCGACAAGGTGCCGCTGCTGCTCGTGCCGGCGATCTATCTGTCGACCGTCATCACGCACCTGTTCGGCGGCAGCGCCGGGCGTGAGGGCGCCGCGCTGCAGATCGGCGGCAGCCTCGGCTGCTACATCGGGCAGCTGTTCCACCTCGATGAAAAGGACATGCGCATCGCCACGCTCTGCGGCATGAGCGCTGTGTTCTCGGCCCTGTTCGGCACACCGCTGACGGCGACGATCTTCGCGCTCGAAGTCATCAGCGTGGGCGTGTTTTACTACTCCGCGCTCGTGCCGTGCATCGTTGCGTCGCTCGCCGCGCTCGCGATCTCGAACGCCTTCGGCATCGCGCCGACGCACTTCACGTTCGCGCTCACGGCCGTGCCGAAGCTGCTGCTTCTGCGCGTGGCGGCGCTCGCCGCCGTGTGCTCGCTCATGAGCATCCTCTTTTGCGTGACCATGCATGGCACGGAGCGGCTCTTCGCCAGCCGCATCCCGAACACGTGGCTGCGCATCGCCGCCGGCGGCGCGATCGTGGTCGTGCTGTCGCTGCTCGTCGGCACCGGGGACTACAACGGCGCCGGCATGGACGTCATCACCCGCGCCATCGAGAGCGGGCAGGCCGCGCCGGACGCGTTTTTCTGGAAGCTGCTGTTCACCGCCGTCACCCTCGGCAGCGGGTTCAAGGGCGGCGAGGTCGTGCCGACGTTTTTCATCGGGGCCACGCTCGGCTGCGTGCTCGGCGGGCTGCTCGGCATCCCGGCCGGCTTTGCCGCGGCGCTCGGGCTCGTGTGCGTGTTCTGCGGCGCGGTCAACTGCCCGATCGCGTCGATGGTGCTGAGCATCGAGCTCTTCGGCGCGGGGCAGCTCGTGTACTTCGCGCTCGCGTGCGGCGTCGCCTACATGCTCTCGGGCTATTTCGGGCTCTACAGCAGCCAGAAGATCCTCTATTCCAAGCTGAGAACGGAGTTTATCAACATCCACGCCAAATAAAAATGCAGGCGCTATGCCCGGACACGGTACGTGTCCGGGCAGTTTTTGTGCCTGAAATAAATTATATAATTTGCGAATAAATTTATATAAAAATGCTTGACAAAGTTATAAGGCTGGTGTACAATGCACAATGTAAGAAAAAAGAAAGCGGTGACCAACCGATGAAGAAAACACTATACAGCCTCATGCTCAACGAGGAGGTCGTGCGCGAGATCGACCGCATGGCCCACCGCATGGGCACGAACCGCTCGGCACTCATCAACCAGATCCTTGCCGACTACACCTCGGTCGTGACGCCGGAGCGCCGCATCGAGAACATCTTCCACGAGATCGAGCAGCTCGTCGCGCCGGCGCGCGACCTGGTGCCGTTTTTTGCGCCGCACACGACGAGCATGTCGCTCAAGAGCAGCCTCGAGTACAAGTACCGCCCGACGGTCAAGTACGAGGTCGCACTCTACGGCGACAAGCAGGAGGGCCTCGGCGAGCTGGCCGTCATCTTCCGCACGCAGTCGGCGCAGCTGCTGCAGAGCATGACGCAGTTCTTCCGCCTCTGGAAGCAGATCGAGGACGCGCACCTGGCCGGCGTGGAGCCGGATTACGCATTGTACGACGGCAAGTTCGTGCGCACGCTCTCGCTCCCGCCGGACCACGACTACACGAGCGAAGAGATCGCCCGCGCGATCTCGGACTACGTGCAGCTGTTCGACCGGCTCATGAAGGCATACCTCGCCGGGAAGTACACCCCGCCTGAGATCGAGGCGCTCTACTGCGCGCAGCAGCAGCGCGCGGCGATCCTCATCTGATCCATTCGCAACCATCCATGAAAGGAGGCGCTGCGTGCCGGAACACGCAGCAACCCGACTATGAACGCTGATAAATTCACCCAAAAGACAATCGAAACCATCCAGACCGCCCAGAGCATGGCGCAGGAAAACGGCAACCAGTATCTCACGCCGGAGCACCTGCTCTATGCGCTCGTTGATGCCGACGGCGGCCTGATCGGCACCCTGCTCGGCCGCATGGGCGTGGACTGCAACGCCGTGCTCAGCGAGCTCGACACCGCCATCGACCAGCTGCCGAAAGTCTCCGGCGGCAGCGGCGAGGTGTACGCCTCGCCGGAAACGAGCAAGATCTTCAGCTTCGCCGAGCGCGAGGCCAAGTCCGGCGGCGACGCCTACGTCTCCGTCGAGCACCTGATGCTCGGCATCTTCGCCAACGAGACCGCCGCCATCAAGCGCATCTTCAGCGCCCACGGCATCACGAAGGCGGGCTTTGTGGCGGAGCTGAAAAAGGTCAAGACCGGCCCCGTCACGAGCGACAACCCGGAGGACACCTATGACGCGCTGAAAAAGTACGGCACCGACCTCGTCGAGCGCGCCCGCGAAGGGAAGATGGACCCGGTCATCGGCCGCGATCAGGAGATCCGCAACGTCATCCGCATCCTCTCGCGAAAAACAAAGAACAACCCCGTGCTCATCGGCGAGCCGGGCGTCGGCAAGACGGCCATCGCCGAAGGGCTGGCGCAGCGCATCGTGCGCGGCGACGTGCCCGAGGGCCTGAAGGACAAGACCATTTTCTCGCTCGACATGGGCGCGCTGGTCGCGGGCGCAAAGTACCGCGGCGAATTCGAGGAACGGCTCAAGGCCGTGCTCGAGGAAGTGCGCAAGAGCGAGGGCCGCATCCTGCTGTTCATCGATGAGCTGCACACCATCGTCGGCGCCGGCAAGACCGAGGGCAGCATGGACGCCGGCAACCTGCTCAAGCCGATGCTCGCCCGCGGCGAGCTGCACTGCATCGGCGCGACGACGCTCGACGAATACCGCAAGTATATCGAAAAGGACGCCGCGCTCGAGCGCCGCTTCCAGCCCGTGCAGGTCGATGAGCCGACGGTGGAGGACACCATCTCCATCCTCCGCGGCCTGAAAGAGCGCTACGAGATCTACCACGGCGTGCGCATCCACGACAACGCGCTCGTCGCCGCGGCCACGCTCTCCAACCGCTATATCACCGACCGCTTCCTGCCCGACAAGGCCATCGACCTCGTCGACGAGGCCTGCGCCATGATCCGCACGGAGATCGACTCCATGCCGTCGGAGCTCGACGATCTGCGCCGCCGCATCATGCAGATGGAGATCGAGGAGATGGCCCTCAAGAAAGAGGACGACCAGCTCTCGCGCGACCGGCTCGAAAAGCTCACGCAGGAGCTTGCCGAGCTCAAGGACCGCTTCAACGAGCAGAAGGCCCGCTGGGAGGCCGAGAAGAACAGCGTCGAGGAGGTCAAGTCCCTGAAATCGGACATCGACCACCTGCACGCCGAGATCGAAGAGGCCCAGCGCAATTATGAGTACGAAAAGGCCGCGCGCCTGCAGTACTCCGACCTGCCGAACCTCGAGAAGAAGCTCAAGGAAGCCGAAGTCGCGGCCGAGCGCCGCAAGAGCGATAACTCCCTCGTGCACGACACTGTGACCGAGGAGGAGATCGCCGGCATCGTCGCTAAGTGGACCGGCATCCCGGTGGCAAAGCTCATGGAGGGCGAGCGCGAGAAGCTGCTGCACCTCGATGAAGTGCTTCACCGCCGCCTGATCGGTCAGGACGAGGCCGTGAAGAAGGTCTGCGAGGCCATCCAGCGCTCGCGCGCCGGCATCAGCGACCCGAACCGCCCGATCGGCTCGTTCCTGTTCCTCGGCCCCACGGGCGTCGGCAAGACGGAGCTGGCCAAGGCGCTGGCCGAGAGCCTGTTTGACGATGAGCGCAGCATGGTGCGCATCGACATGACCGAGTACATGGAGAAATTCTCCGTCTCGCGTCTCATCGGCGCGCCTCCCGGATACGTCGGCTACGACGAGGGCGGCCAGCTCACCGAGGCCGTGCGCCGCAAGCCGTATTCCGTCGTGCTGTTCGATGAGGTCGAAAAGGCGCACCCGGATGTGTTCAACATCCTGCTGCAGATCCTTGACGACGGCCGCATCACGGACAGTCAGGGCCGCACGGTGGACTTCAAGAACACGATCATCATCCTCACGTCGAACCTCGGCAGCCAGTACCTGCTCGACGGCATCGGCCCCGACGGCGAGATCACCGCGGACGCGCGCGAGCGCGTGCAGGGCGAGCTGCGCCGCGCCTTCCGGCCGGAGTTCCTCAACCGGCTCGACGAGATCCTCATGTTCCGCCCGCTCACGCGCGACAACCTGTCGCACATCATCGATAACCTCGTCGCCGCCCTGCGCAGCCGCCTGGCTGACCGCACGCTGAACCTCGAGATGACCGACGCCGCCAAGGCGCTCATCATCGCCAACGGGTATGACCCGGTCTATGGTGCGCGTCCGCTCAAGCGCTACCTGCAGAGCCACGCCGAGACGCTCATTGCCCGCACCATCCTCTCCGGCGACCTGCACGCCGGCGACACGCTCGTCGTGGACGCCGAGAACGGCGCGCTCGTCTGCCGCGTGAAGGCATAAGGCATAAAAATGACCCCATGGGTCTGTGCACACTGCACAGGCTCATGGGGTTTTTCGTTGTTTCGGGCGCTTGCGGCACAGGAAAAAGATCAGCAGCGTCAGCAGCGCGCCGGTGAGGTAGCCCGCCGTGTCGAGCCAGACGTCCGCGATCTGGCCGCTGCGGCCGGGGACGAAGAGCTGGATCGTCTCGTCGCACAGGGCGGCAAACGTGCCGGGCAGCAGCGCGGCCGGCCACGAAAAATGCGTGCCCGTGCGCAGCGCGGCCGCCGTCAGCGCGCCGAGCACGGCGTACTCGGCAAAGTGCGCGCATTTGCGCAGCACATGGTCGGTCATCCACGGCAGGAGCTGCTGCACCACGGTCAGCAGCGCGCCGCTCTCGGCACCGCTCTGCGTGGCGGGCATGCACGAGTGGCCCCAGATGACCAGCAGCCACACGGCAGCGCAGACCGTCAGGATGCGGCTGGCGCGGCGGTTCATTTGCCCTCTGCTTCCTTCTGCGCGCGGATCTTGTCCACCCAGCACTTGTGGCACATGGCGACATAGCTGTCGTTGCCGCCGAGGAGGATCTGCCCGCCCTCGGTGATGACGCGGCCATTGCCGTCGATGCGGGCGTTGACCGTCGCCTTGCGGCCGCAGGCGCACACGGTCTTGATCTCCGTGATGGAATCGGCCAGCTCCATGAGCCGCCGCGCGCCGGGGAAAAAGTGCGTGAGAAAATCCGTCCGCAGGCCGAAGCACAGCACGGGGATGTTCTGCTCATCGACGATGCGGCGCAGCTGGTCGATCTGCTCCGGGGAGAAAAACTGCGCCTCGTCCGCGATGATGACGTCGGCATGGCCCGCGCGGGCAAACGTCGCGATGATGTCCTCGTCCGGATGAATGACCTGCGCCTCGCGCTGCAGGCCGATGCGCGAGCGGATGATGTTCGCTCCGTCGCGGTCGTCGACCGACGGCTTGATGAGCCACACCGTCATGCCCAGCTCCTCATAGTTGAACTGCGTGATGAGCGCCTGCGCGGACTTCGACGAGCCCATGGCGCCGTATTTAAAATAGAGTTTGGCCATTTAATCCCGCTCCTTTACATAGGCCCGGATGCGCTCCATGACAAAATCGAGCGCGACCTGATTATGCCCGCCTTCGGGGATAATGATATCGGCGTAGCGCTTCGACGGCTCGACGAACATCTCGTGCATGGGCTTGACCGTGGTCAGATACTGCGTGACGATCGACTCCAGGTCGCGGCCGCGGTCGCGCACGTCGCGCACGATGCGCCGCAGGATGTGCACATCGGCGTCCGTGTCGACAAAGAGCTTGATGTCCAGCCGGTCGCGCAGCTCCGGCTCGGCAAAGATGAGGATGCCCTCGACGACGATGACCTTGGCCGGCGTGACCGTGATCGTCTCGGCCGCGCGGTTGTGCACCGTGTAGTCGTAGATCGGGCACTCGATCGCCTGCCCGGCGCGCAGCGCGTCGAGATGCTGCACGAGCAGCGGCGTGTCGAACGCGTTCGGGTGGTCGTAGTTGAGCTTTTTGCGCTCGGGGAAGGGAATGTCGTCGTGCCGCTTATAATAATTGTCGTGGTACAGCACGCTCACATCGCCGCCGAATTCGTCGAGAATGCGCCGCGTGATGGTGGTCTTGCCGCTGCCGGTGCCGCCGGCGATGCCGATGGTGATGACGTCGCTCATGATGCCGCCTCCCGTATGTCGCTGTTTTTCCCCAACATTCTACCACAGGCGCAGGGCCGTTGCAATTTGACTTTTGCATTTTTTGCGGTTAAAATAAAACCGGCCGCGCACATGCGGCCAAACCTGAAAAAATAGAAAAACGGAGGTAGTATCATGCCTGTTCCCACGCCGCATATCGCAGCCAAAGCCGGAGACATCGCCAAGACCGTGCTCATGCCCGGCGACCCGCTGCGCTCGAAATTCATCGCCGAGACCTTTCTGGAAAATCCCGTGCTCGTCAACAACGTCCGCGGCGTGCAGGGCTACACCGGCACGTGGAAGGGCGTGCCCGTGACCGTGATGGCCTCCGGCATGGGCATCCCGTCGATCGGTATCTACAGCTGGGAGCTGTACAACTTCTACGATGTCGACAACATCATCCGCGTCGGCTCGGCCGGTGCGCTTGCGGACGACCTGAACCTCATGGACGTCGTCGCCGGGGCGGGCGCGTGCACGGATTCCAACTTCGCGCACCAGTTCGGCCTCAACGGCACGTTCGCGCCCATCGCGGACTATACGCTGCTCAGCCAGGCTGTCGCCGCGGCGGCCGCCAACGGTGTCACGCTGCACGTGGGCAACGTGCTCTCGGCCGATAACTTCTACGACGACGGCAGCGACGGCCCCGACCAGTGGAAGAAGATGGGCGTGCTCGCCATCGAGATGGAGGCCGCCGGCCTGTACATGAACGCCGCCCGCGCCGGCAAGCGCGCGCTCGGCCTGTTCACGATCTCGGACCACATCTATCGCGCCGAGGAGCTCACGAGCGAGCAGCGGCAGAACTCCTTCGTGCAGATGATCACGATCGCGCTCGACACCGCCGTCAACATGGCAAATCTTTAACGCAAGGGCACCTGTCCGCCGAACACGGACAGGTGCCGATTTTGTTTATAAAATTTTTATATTTTCGAAACAAATGGGATTGCCTGCAATTTCTGCGTGTGGTATACTGAAACCGGTTGTGGAAACGCAACCGAAAACGCCCGAATGTCGGGTAAAATTTTAATGGAGGAAAAAATAGCATGAACATGAAGAAGCTCGTTGCTCTGCTCCTCGCGCTCGTCATGGTCTTTGCGCTGTGCGCCTGCGGCTCCAAGGATGCCAAGGACACGGACAAGAAAGACGACGGCAAAAAAACGGCTATGAAGGCAGACGACATCCCGGACGAAATGACGTCCAGCGATGGTAAGTATCAGGTCGCGTTCGTCACCGACGTGGGCGATCTGAAGGACAAGTCCTTCAACCAGGGCACTTACGACGGCGTGAAGCTGTACGCCAATGCCAACAGCAAGTCCTACAAGTACTATAAGCCCGCCAACGGCGACAAGGCCACCGATGACGATCGTTACGACGCCATGAAGGCCGCTGTCGACAACGGCGCGGAAGTGGTCGTGGCCGCCGGCTTCCTGCAGGGCACTGCCCTCGCGAAGGCCGCGGAGGAATTCACGGACACCAAGTTCGTGTTCATTGACGGTTGGGCTTTCGACAAGCTGACCAACCTTGCTGCCATCAACTTCCGTGAAGAGCAGTGCGGCTACCTGGCCGGCTATGCTGCCGTCATGGAAGGCTACACCAAGCTCGGCTTCACGGGCGGCGGCGGCGGCACGAACGATGCCTGCTGCCGTTACGGCTACGGCTACGTTCAGGGCGCTGAGGCTGCTGCAGCCGAAAAGAACGTCAAGGTCGAGATGAACTACACCTGGAAATACGGCGAGAGCTTCCAGCCCTCCGCTGAGCTGCAGACCCTGGCCTCCGGCTGGTACAAGAACGGCACCGAGGTCATCTTCTCCTGCGGCGGCTCCATCTTCGACTCCATCACCGCTGCTGCTTCCGCGAACGACGCGGCTGTCATCGGCGTGGACGTCGACCAGTCCTACACCTCCGACACTGTCATCACCTCCGCCCTCAAGGGCATTGGCGAGGCTGCTCAGCAGGCTCTGACCGCCGCTTACGGCAGCGATTGGGCCAACTACGGCGGCAAGCTCACCACCCTGGGCGCGGCCGAGGGCGCTGTTGGTCTGCCGACCGACACCTGGAGCCTCAAGAACTGGACCGTTGACCAGTACAACGCCATGTTCGAGAAGATCGTCAAGGGCGAGATCAGCATTGACAACGACTTCACCAAGCTCGCCAGCACTGATCACGTCACCCTCAATCTCGTCAAGTAATTTGACCGGATCCCTTTTAAGGAGAGAAAGCTTTGGCTTTCTCTCCTTTTTGCTTGTTTGCCCCGGAACAGCCGCGCCGTGTGCAGACCCGTGCGCCGCGGGGGAGCCCGAGGGGGCAAAGGGCCCGCCTCGGATGAGATCCATTGCCGCCCGGCGGGCGGCGTCTCGGCCCGGGTGAAAAACTCCGGGTTTTCGCCCGGACTGAGAGAAAGCTTTGGCTTTCTCTCCTTTTTTCGTTCGTATTCTGTACACATTTGGGGCGGAATGCCTTGAAATCAGACGATCAAACAGGTATAATCAAAATATTAGCAGAGCCATTTCGCGCGCCGGGCAGCGCGGTTCCCCGTCCGGCGGCTGCCGATATGCAAGCACAGAAACAGAAATAGGAAAGTAGGTGGCGGTATGGACAACGCTCCTCCGTATGTGATCGAAATGCTTCACATCACCAAGGAGTTCCCTGGCATCAAGGCCAACGACGACATCACCCTGCAGCTCAAAAAGGGCGAGATCCACGCCCTGCTCGGTGAAAACGGCGCCGGCAAATCCACGCTCATGAGCGTACTCTTCGGCCTGTATCAGCCGGAGGCGGGCGAGATCCGCAAAAACGGCAAGCCCGTCAAGATCGACAACCCCAATGATGCCACCGCGCTCGGCATCGGCATGGTGCACCAGCACTTCAAGCTCATCGACGTGTTCACCGTGCTCGACAACATCATCCTCGGCGCCGAGACGACGAAGCTCGGCTTCATCCAGCGCAAGGAAGCGCGCAGGAAGGTCGAGGAGCTCTCGGAAAAATACGGCCTGAAGGTCGACCTCGACGCCAAGGTCGAGGACATCACCGTCGGCATGCAGCAGCGCGTCGAGATCCTCAAGATGCTCTACCGCGACAATGAGATCCTCATCTTCGACGAGCCGACCGCCGTGCTCACCCCGCAGGAGATCGACGAGCTCATGGCCACGATGAAGGAGTTTGCGCGCGAGGGCAAGTCCATCCTCTTCATCTCGCACAAGCTCAATGAGATCATGGCCGTGGCCGACCGCGTCACCGTCCTGCGCAAGGGCAGGTGCATCGGCACCGTCAACACCTGCGACACGAACAAGCAGGAGCTGTCGAACATGATGGTCGGCCGCCCCGTGCAGCTCGTCATCGACAAGACGCCGGCTCACCCCGGCGAGGAGATCCTGCACGTGGAGGACCTGTGCGTCCTGTCGCACCTGCACAAGCGCAACGCCGTGGACCACGTGTCGTTTTCCGTGCGCGCGGGCGAGATCGTCTGCATCGCCGGCATCGACGGCAACGGCCAGACCGAGCTCATCCACGGCCTGACCGGCCTCGATAAGATCACCGGCGGCTCCGTTACCCTCTGCGGCGAGACGATCACGCATGCTTCCATCCGCCGCCGCGGCAGGAACATGAGCCACATCCCCGAGGACCGGCACAAGCACGGCCTCGTGCTCGACTTTACGCTCGAGCAGAACATGGTGCTCCAGCGCTACAAGGAGCCGCAGTTCCAGCACGGCGGCTTCATCCGCCGCGACGCCGTGCGTGCCTACGCCGACCGGCTCATCGAGCAGTTCGACGTCCGCAGCGGCCAGGGCGCCGTCACGATCGCGCGCAGCATGTCTGGCGGCAACCAGCAGAAGGCCATCATCGCCCGCGAGGTCGACCGCGACAAGCCGCTCATCATCGCCGTGCAGCCGACGCGCGGCCTCGACGTCGGCGCGATCGAATACATCCACAAGCAGCTCGTCGCCCAGCGCGACGCGGGCAAGGCCGTGCTGCTCGTGTCGCTCGAGCTCGACGAGGTCATGAGCCTGTCCGACCGCATCCTCGTCATGTACGAGGGGCAGATCGTCGGCGAGCTTGACCCGAAGCAGACGACTGTGCAGGAGCTCGGCCTGTATATGTCCGGCGCCAAGCGCAGCGGGAAGGACGGTGAATCGGCATGAAGCAGAGCAAACTCCACACCCTCTATGAAAAGGACATGACCAAGAAGATCCTCGCGTCCCTGCTGTCGATCCTCATCGGTCTCGTCGTCGGCAGCGTCATCATCGCCGCCGTCGGCTTCTCGAATCCGGAGCTCGGCGCGTCGAGCGTCTGGGACGGCATCCGCATCGTGTTCGCTGGCCTGTTCAGCACCGGCCGCACTGCCTCCGGCGTGCTCACCTGGGGCTTCAACTCCACGAACTTCGGCAATATGCTCTTCCGCGCCACGCCGCTGATCATGACGGGCCTGTCCGTCGCCGTGGCGTTCAAGACCGGCCTGTTCAACATCGGCGCGCCCGGCCAGTACCTCATGGGCACGCTCGTGTCGCTGTGCATCGCGCTCGGCATCCCGTCGAGCAGCGTCGCCCCGTGGCTGATCTGGATCCTCGCGTTTCTCGGCGGCGTGGCCGCCGGTGCGCTCTGGGGCGCGATCCCCGGCGCGCTCAAGGCGTTTTTGAACATCAACGAGGTGCTGGCGAGCATCATGACCAACTGGCTGGCGGCAAACCTCGTGACATGGATGTTCGACATCAGCAATTTCAAGAACCTGGTCGAGAACACCAAGTCCGGCTACATCTACAAGACGACCTATAACGAAGTGGCCACGGCGAAGCTCGGCCTCGACAAGCTCTTCCCGAACTCGCAGGTCAACGCCGGTATCCTCGTGGCAATTCTCTTCGCCATCGGCATGTACATCCTCATGAACAAGACGACGCTCGGCTACGAGCTCAAGGCCTGCGGTATGAACCGCCACAGCGCCCGCTATGCCGGCATCCGTGACAAGCGCAACATCGTCCTGTCCATGGCCATCGCGGGCGGGCTCGCCGGCGGCGGCGCCGCGCTGTACTACCTGTCCGGCAACACGGAGTTTTTCTGGAGCACGTATCAGACGCTCCCGGCCGAGGGCTTCAACGGCATCCCGGTCGCCCTGCTCGCGGTCAACAACCCCATCGCCGTCATCTTCACGGCCATCTTCATGTCCGTGCTGGACATCGCGGGCCTGCAGCTGACCAACCTCACGGCGTATAACGAATACATCACGGACGTCATCATCGCAGCCATCGTGTATCTGAGCGCGTTCTCGCTCGTGATCCGCATGCTGCTCGACGGCCGGAAGAAAAAGCGCAAGTCCGGCGACACGCCGGCGGACGATCAGCCCGTCGAGCCCGCGCAGTCGCTCGGCGACCCGGATCTGCATCCGGACCCGGCCATCACAGACCCGGACGCGGATGCGCCCGTCGCGGAAGGAGGCGAGCAGGCATGAGCTTTCTCATCCAACAGACACTGATCTATGCCGTCCCGCTCATGATCGTGGCGCTCGCCGGCGTGTTTGCCGAGCGCAGCGGCATCATCAACCTCGCACTCGAGGGCATCATGATCTTCGGCGCGTTCATCGGCGTGCTCTTCGTGCGCCAGATGCAGGGCGTGGACACCTTCATCGCTGCCAAAGCCGCCGGCGACTGGGGCACGCTGCAGGGCCTCGTGCTGCTGGCCATGCTCGTGTCGGCGGCCATGGGCGCGCTGTTTTCGCTGCTGCTGTCGTTCGCGTCGATCAACCTGCGCGCCGATCAGACCATCGGCGGCACGGCGCTCAACCTGCTGGCACCCGCGCTGGTGCTGTTCTTCATCCGCGTCATCGCCAACCAGAACACCCTCAACATGGCCAGCGGCGACTCGGCCAGCTGGTTCATGATCAAGAAGAGCACGCTCGGCATCGACAAGTCCGTCGACCTCGGCTTCCTCGGGGAGACCTTTGTCAATAAAGTGTATCTCGCCACCTATGTGTGCATCCTGCTGTTCATCATCCTGTCGATCCTGCTGTACAAGACGCGCTTTGGCCTGCGCCTGCGCGCGTGCGGCGAAAATCCGCAAGCGGCCGACTCGCTCGGCATCAATGTCTACAAGATGCGCTACGCCGGCACGACCATCTCCGGCGCGCTGGCCGGCATGGGCGGCTTCGTCTACGCGCTGACCACAGCCAACTGCTCGTCCAACGGCGACGTGGCGGGCTTCGGCTTTTTGGCGCTCGCCGTTATGATCTTCGGCAACTGGAAGCCGCTGCCGATCCTCGGCGCGTCGCTGTTCTTCGCGCTGTTCAAGGTCATTGCCGCGCTGAACGCCACGCTGACCTTCCTGCCGAAGTTTGAGGGCGTCAAGGAAATTTCCAACTTCTACCAGATGCTGCCGTATATCGTCACGATGATTGTGCTGATTTTCACCTCCAAGAACTCTCAGGCCCCGAAGGCCGAGGGCATCCCTTACGATAAGGGCAGCCGCTAAAACCAACCATACCAAGGGCCGCCCGGTGCACGCTGCCGGGCGGTCTTTACTTTTCAGAAGGAGAAAAACTATGCGAATGTACGATATTATCGCCAAGAAGCGCGACGGCGGTACGCTGAACCATGAAGAACTGTCCTTCGCCGTCAACGGCTATGTGGCAGGCGATGTGCCCGACTACCAGATGTCGGCGCTTCTCATGGCCATCTACCTGCGCGGCATGACTGACGAGGAGACCGCCATGCTGACCGACGTCATGGCCCACTCCGGCGACATGGTCGATCTGTCTGCCATCGCGGGCATCAAGGCCGACAAGCACTCCACCGGCGGCGTCGGTGACAAGACGACGCTGGTCATTGCGCCCATCGTGGCGGCCTGCGGTGTCAAGATCGCCAAGATGAGCGGGCGCGGCCTCGGCCACACGGGCGGCACGATTGACAAGATGGAGGCTGTTCCCGGCACCCGCACGAGCCTGACGCAGGAAGAATTTTTCAGGCAGGTCAACGAGATCGGCATTTCGGTCATCGGCCAAAGCGGCAAGATCGCCGTCGCCGACAAGAAAATGTACGCCCTGCGCGATGTGACCGCCACCGTCGGCTGCATCCCGCTGATCGCATCCTCCATCATGTCCAAAAAGCTCGCGGCCGGTTCAGACGCCATTTTGCTCGATGTGACGATGGGGGACGGCGCCTTCATGAAGGATCTGGACAGCGCCCTTGAGTTGGCGCGCCAGATGGTCGCCATCGGCACGGCGCACGGCCGCAAGGTCGCGGCGCTCATTACCGATATGGATAAGCCCTTGGGCAAAAACATCGGCAACTCGCTTGAAGTAGCCGAGAGCATGGCCGTCCTGCAGGGCAAAGGCCCCGCCGATCTGACCGAGGTCTGCCTGCAATTGGCAAGCAACATGCTGGTGCTGGCCGGCAAGGGCGATATGCCCACCTGCCGCAGGCTGGCCGAGGGCGTCATCGCCGACGGCTCCGCTTTTGAAAAGTGCTGCCAGATGTTTGCCGCGCAGGGCGGCGACATCAGCGTACTGCGCGACGCCGACAAGTTCCAAAAGGCAAAGTACAGCTATGAGCTGACCGCCCCCGCCGACGGCTATATTTACAAAAACGACGTCGAGAAGATCGGCAATGCCAGCGTGCTGCTGGGCGCGGGCCGCATCAAGAAGGAAGACAGCATCGACTTTGCCGCGGGCATTACGATGCACAAAAAGCTGGGCGACTACGTCAAGGCAGGGGAGAGCATCTGCACGTTCTATGCCGACGACGAGAGCCTGTTTGCCGCAGCCGAGGAAATGTACCGCGGCGGCCTTGTCATCCGCGATGAGCCGCCGACGCTTCCGCCCCTCGTGTACGCGCGCGTAACGAGTGATGGCGTGGAGCGGTTCTGAATTGAAACACCCGGGAGGGATTCAGCCCTCCCGGGTGCTTCATTTTTACGCACTGTTTGCTATGGAATAACGGTTCAGGTATCTGACAACTCTACCACCAATTTGGCTTCGGTGGCGGCAATGGCAAGCTGGAGCTTATTCTCTAAGTTCGTCTTTTGCGGCATATTGATGACGTGGAACTTCACGGTGGATGGCTCGATGCCGAGTTCTTTTGCGATTTCGTTATAGGACAGCCCGCGCACGAGACAGCGCAAGACCTTCATCTCTCCTTTGGTGAACTCTGCGCTCATGGCGGTGCCGATCTCCACGCTGGGCGGTGCATCGGGAAAGATATGCTCCCCCGCCATCGTGCGGCGCACGACCTGCATCAGGGTCCCTTCATCGCCGTCCTTATACCACAGGCTGTCCGCGCCCACGGCCTTGGCACGGGCTAAAACCTGTGTGTCAATAAGCGAGGTCGCCACCACGATCTTGATTTCCGGATGCGCTTTTCGTATCTTTTCGGCGGCGGCCAGACCGTTTTCGCGGTGTTCGGTCTGCACATCCATCAGGACAAGGTCGATGTCCTCGGTATCGCACAGGATCGGAGCCTCTGCAGCACCGGGGATAGACACAGCAAGCTGATACCCGTCCTCGTTCTGAATATAGCTTTCAAGCAGGCTCCGGACCAGCTTTTGGTCCTCAACGATCATAACGCGTATCATAAATGCTCTCCTTATCGGGCAGGGTGACTTCCAAAACAAACACAGGCAGGGAGTGTACGGTTACTGTACCCCCTGCTTTTTCAATACGGCGGCGGAGCGAGGAAAGCCCGCCGCCTTCCTTTATCTTCGCCTTGGGCGGCGCGCCGTTGTTCGTGATGCAAAGGTGCCATTCCTGCGGCCGATGCTCGGAATCGGCGTACAATTCCGTGGCGCCCGCATGCCGCACAGCGTTGGAGGTACACTCCCGCAGGATCAGTGCGTAGAGCTCGCGGGTGGCGCGTGCCGCAGGGTACGCACCGCGCAGCTGTACGGCTGCGCCCAGAACAGCCGCCCGCCTTTGCATACAGGTCAGCGGGTCCTCGGCAGCATCCTCCTGCCGGGCGCGGCACAGCAGGGAGATGGAACTTTCCCACTTTGCAGCTTCGCTCTTGATCCGGGCAAGGTCATGCTCATGCCGCAGTGCGCGCCGTGCGGCAAGCAGGGTATGGCCGATGTCGTCATGCACCCGCATCTTCATTTTCAGGATTTCTTCCTCCCGCACAATGTCGGGCATATTGTCATATAAGCGCTTTGCGCGGCGGTTCGCATCGGCAAGGCGCTCGTTTTCCTGCTGCAGTGCAGCATGCAATGCAGCCAGCCGGGTAACATCGGTGGCCATCACCTCGGTGTACGGTATGCCGTATTTGTCCTGAACAGGGCGCACCGCAAAATGGTACACCGTCCCGTCCGGGAATGCGTAGATGCGGGCGGCCTCATCGCGCAGCTGCACACCGCCGCCGGGACTGTGCAGCGCCTGCTCCAGGTCCGTAAGGGTCTGCAGATCCCGGCCGCAGAGGACTGCGGAGATTTCCTGCATCCTGTGATTGATCAGACGCAGCAGACCGTTGCGGTCAAAGTAGCAGATGGCCGCCGGCAGCGTGTCAAAGCCTTCCTTGACAGCGTTGCGGGAGATCCGGGAAATCATAGGCCGCCTCCTTCTGCCGGAAACATCGTGAAATACAAAAGCCCGTCATCATCCCGTTCAAGCTGCATCTGCGGCAGGCCGGGCAGCGCAGCGGGCGCATTGGTGCATTGAACGCTGCAGCGCAGCCCCCAGCCCTGCGCCGTATGCTCGGCGCAGAAAAGGATCTCCTGCAATCCCGGCAGGGTCGCTTCTATGATGGCTTCAAAGGCGTCATAGATCGCCACGGCGGACGCAGAGGGGATCTTTGCTGTGTCGGTGATCTGTACGGCGCAGCGTATATCACTCAGGCGCAGGCTCTCGGCTGATTCAAACAGGCTCAGCCGCAGCTCCGTGGTGTCGATGTTCTCCGCCTTGTCGCAGACAAAAACAAGGTTGCTGCGCCGCTTGATATAGGTCCCCAAAATGACGATGCGCTTCAGCAGCCGGCGGGCGGTATCGACATCGTCCGTGGCCTTGAGTGCAATCAGGTATTCCTGTATCCGTGCCAGCTGGCGGGCTGTGACGGTCTCGATTTTGTCATACAGCCGGTTCTGCTCGCTCAGCTGCAGCCATTGTGCCTTCTGGGCTGTTTCCGCCTGTATGATGTCCCCGATGTCATGCAATTCCTCCTGCGTGAGGCGCAGCTGCTCGAGCAGTGCCACCAATTCGGTGATGTCCTCCTGCCAGAAAACATACCCTTTCCGGATCGGGTGGCCGTGAAGCTGGGTCGTGGCGTCCAGCTGGACACTGCCGGTGAGCGCCTGACGCAGCTGCTCCTCGCGGAGCGGCGCTGCCTGCATCGAGCATTGCACAGGCACAAACGCCCGGTCTGTGATCAGTCCCTTGGCCATAGATACCTCAAACAGCGTGGCATACCCCATGTTGGATTGGATAAGCCCGCACTGGATGCACGCCTCAAAGGTCGCTGTAAAGGTCAGGCATTGCACCACGGTCATATCACCGGCGATAGCGTGCATCCACGGCACATTCAAAATATGCTTGTACAGTAAAGCATAGAGGGTGGCCAAAAAAATCGGCACAAGCGGCAGCCAGAGGATGCGCTTTGTATGCGGAATACGGCAGCGCCGCACAAGGTACACCACCGTGAACACGGCACAGGAAAATATCCACAGCAGACAGAGGTAATATACGAACCGATAGGTGTAATCGGGGCTGCCCAGTACCTCCTGCCCGGGCGGGAACGCAAACGCAAGCTGATGGCAGTCGTTTGTCAGCACCAGGCTGAACAGCACCACCGGGAATACAAAAATCATGTACCGGTACTTGTACAGCGGGGCGGACTGCCCCCGATCTAAAAAGAAAAGCGTATAAAGTGCAAGGGTCGGGATCAGCAGCATCGGGATATAGTACGCATACCACAATCGCCGCAGCATCTCCGGTGTCTGGGCAAAGTCATAGCGGATCAGGCGTATATCCAGCCAGAACAGCATCAGGGCGGCAGCGCCCAGCAGGCAGCGGCGGGTCTGTGCGTGCAGGATACGCCACCAGACCGATACCGCCCAGGAAAAGATCAGAATATTATACAGCACCGTGCGCAAAAAGCCGGAATACGGCATATAAAATGCCCGCATCAGGACAGCGCAGAAAATCACCCCTGCAACCGCAGCGGCTAAACACAGATTACCAAGCCGTACCTTTGTCATAGCGCCTGTCCTTTCCAAAGGGTAGATCACCCGTCAGTTCCTTTCCAGTATCATTATGACGCAATCTGCACTCTTTTGCAATAGTGCTGAAAAAAAGCAGTAAAAAGCTCAAAAAACTATCCAAATGGTGGGGGCAAAAATCGTCCGATTCCTGTATGATGAAGGTGACAAATCGTATTCTTTGCAGGGAAGGAGGGCTGCGCCGTGCGGAGGATCGTTTTGGACGCGCAATACTCTGTGATGACGAGCGCATTGACAATGGCACTGAAACAGGGCAGACCGGATTTTCAGGTGCAAAACGCTGGCCCTAAGACAAAGGATATTGTAAAGCTATGCCGTTCCTGCAGGGCGGATGTCCTGCTGTTGGAGGTCTGCCCGCATCCGCCGCGCACCCTGCAGGACAGACTGCTGCTGGCAAACGACCTGCGGGATGTATGCCCGCACTGCAAAACGGTACTGCTTGTGGATGAGGCCGAATATCCCGAACTGGCCACCGCCGTGTGCCTGGCAAAAAAGGATCACATTGTCGATGATTTCGTCTACGCTTCCGTCTCGCCTGCCTATCTGAGCGCTATGATGGACACTTTATGACCAAAAGGAGGACAGCTATGAAAAAAGTACAACGAACGCTCGCTGCCGCATTGGCAGCCATGATGCTTATGGCTTTGGCCGGTTGCTCCAAGGGGGACGTAACCAAAGAGGTCAATTCCGGCTTATCCGACCTGAAAGCGCAGGCCGCCGAACCGGCTGTTGAACCCCAGACGGAGACCCCGGCAGAACCCAAGACCGACGCGGCATCCGAACCTGCATCGGAGCCCGCTGCAGCGTCGGAGCCGGAAGCTACCGCCGAGCCGGCCCCTGCTTCCGCTCCTGCGGACAATCCCGATTATCCATCGGCTGCCGGCCCGAACACCCAGACTTTGGAGGCATTCGGCACGGACTTTACGCTGGTGCTCAACGTGACCTGCCCCGACAAGGGCTGGTACAAGTCCGCAACCAGTTTCGGGGATTTCAAGCTGTTCCCGACCGATGACCCCAGCCATATCTTCTCCGGCGACCCGCGCATAACCTTTGAGCTGAAAAGCGGTCTGGACAAGATCAACTACTATTACGACGACTTCGAAAATGTGGAGGAGCTTACCCCGCGCACCATCGGCGGCGTGGAGATGGCGGGACGCACCTACAAAAACGTCGGTATGTGGTGGACGGAATACTACGGCGAGATGCCCACCGGCGGCTGGCTGGCCATCAAGATCTCCGGCGTGGACATTGACCCCGGCACCGAGGGCGACACCGTGCTGAACAGCGTCACCTTTGGCTAAAGTAAAAGCCCGACAACCGCAAACGAAAGGCAGGTGAACCGACCATGAAAAAACTGCTATCCCTGACAGCGGCGGCTCTGCTGCTGATCACAACGGGCTGCGGGCGCAGCAATGCCCCGCCTGCCTCGGCATCTTCCGGCACCCCGTCGGTTTCCGCCCCGATAACGGAACCGACAGTCGAGTCGTCCGACGATACGACTCCGACCGTTCAGAAGGACGAAGCCGCTGTCAAGCCGCAAAACAGCCGGAGGCTGGATGATTCCCGCATTATCCCGCTGTACAGCGAGCGCTTTACCTACACCGACCCCAACGGCATCGAGGACACCTATTTTTACGAAGTGCCGCAGATCGACGATGACACCGAGGACGCCAAACACATCAACGAGATGATCGACTACCGATACGGCTATCTGGTAGAGCGCGCCCTGGATGCCCGTTCCCGCAATGATTTCATCGACACAAACTTCATCATCTGGGTCAGCAACTGGACCGGCCCCGTGCTGACCCTGCAGGTGACCAGCTCCGACACGATGTATAACCACGATGTGGGCAGCTACCATTACAACTTTGCCACAGGGCAGGAACTTACCAACCTGGATTTGCTCGAATACATGGGCTACACCGACAGCGCAAAGACCCTGAACGCGCTGCAACGCGCCACAGCACAGCATTTTGACCTTTACTGTGGCGGAGATGACCTCACGTATGCCGCCATGCTGAAGAAGATGCGCGTACAAAGCCTGAGCGAGCTTGACAATGTATTTACCTATTATTCTCTGTTTCCGTACTATACCGACGGTCTGGTGGTCACCGTGCCGATGTACACCCCTGCCGGGGCCGGCATGATGTGGACGGACATAGATGTTTACCCCGACAAGCGGCAGGCCAGCGGCCAGATCCTGCACGGGCAGGATGAATGGTTTACCTGCGATGTGACTGCCGCAGGAGAGGTTACGGTACGCGCCCTGACCGACTATGTTACCCCTGACGGCGCTATGACCTACCAAGACATGAAGGAATGGTACGAGTTGGGCGACAAGACCGAGTTTACGGTAAGCGGCTGTTACGGCAATTATGTAAAGATGCTTATGACCAGCGTCGGGCAGGATTACGCCCCCTATGTGTTCCTACTGACCGAGAACGGCAACGTTGAGTACATCGACGTCATCAGCGGCGCACAGTGCGGCACCATGGCCAACGGCGGCCCGCTGTACGGCATCAACGAGATTGTCAAATTTGAGATCGGAACCGCCTACGATGCAGATTTCGAGGCCGAGTACACAACCGTGTACGCAGTCAGCCGTGATAACGAAAAGTACAATCTGGTTGAGGCCATGCACATTGCCGACCCGATAGGACTTCCCAACCTGGTTGGCTCGTATGTAAGCGATCACACCGGTACATGGTTTGAAATTTGCGAGGATCAGCCGAACTTCTACATCGGCGAATACCGAAACGAAACCCGAGAACCCGCCACATGGGACAGCGGCATCACCTACCTTGGCATGGATGACCGCGGCTGGATTTGCAACATTTCGCTGTACCGCATGGATTTAGGACGCGCACAGCGCGAAACCCTGGCCATGATGCCCACCGATTACGGCGGCTTTTACGTAAGGCATATCGGCGGGGAAACCCTGCTGAACCTGCCAAAGGACGAATCTGTTTGGTTTGAAATGACAAACGAATAAAAAATCTGATACGATTATCTTGTAAAGGAGGCAGACACTATGGCAACATGTACGCAATGTGGTGCCGAGTTAAAGCCCGGCGCTAAATTCTGCGAAAATTGCGGTGCAAAAGTATCCGTACCGCAGCCCGCCGCACAGCCCGCAGCTGTGCCCCAGCCCCCGGTTCAGCCTACCCAGGCTGCACCGCCGCCCCCGCAGCCGCAGGCAAGCGGCGGCAATCCCTATGCAGGCGGCGCACCTGCCGCCCCGCAGCCCCAGACGAACGCAGCGAATCCTTACGCAGGCAATGCGCCCGGCACACCGCCGCAGACCGGCGCAGGCGCACCGCTTTACGCCAGAAACACACCGCCGGATGCTCCCCATGCTGTCACGCCGCCGCCACCCGGCGGCACGGGCGGCAACCCTTACGGCAATGTGGCCCCCGGCGGCAAGCCCAAGCGCCCCCGCGCACCGATGTCCTCCAAGCGGATGATCCTGATCGCCATTCCGGTGATATTCCTGCTTATGATCATCGTAACAATGATCAGCGGCTCCATCCGCACCGGCAAGCCGAACGCCAGTGACCCGAATCAGGGCACTTGGGAAGCAGCCTACGCCGAGATCGGCGGCTCCGTGACGCAGGTCGAGGATGCCTTCGGCAGCGGGTTCCTGATGGACCTGAATGACAAGGGCAAGTGCGTTGTAACGGTGGACGGCACCAAGTCCTATGGCAAGTGGACGCTGAACGGCGGGGTCTTCCAGCTGGATTGCGGCGGCCTGAGCTGCACCGGCACCCTGCAGGACGAAATCCTGACCCTGAACGATGTGCAGGGTCAGGGCGTGACGCTCTACTTCGTCAAGTCCGGCAGCACCATGCAGCAGCCTCTGGACGGTGACAACATGACCCAGGAAACCACCGCAGGCAGCGATACCGATGTGGGCATCTATGTGCTGGAATCCGCCTCCGACAGCGAGTACACCCTCTCCAAGGAGGAGCTTGCCCTCGTCGATATGGAGGACTTCTACATTGAGCTGCGTGCGGACGGCACCGGCGAAACCTACATGGAGGATTTTGTCACCTTCCAATGGAAGGACGGCAACTTCTATGCGCTGACCGACTCCAATACCCCGGCCATGACCTACACCCGCGAGGGTGACCTGCTGACCATTGAGTTTGACGGTATGACCATGGTCTTTAAGCGTAGCGACACCAAGCCCGAAATTGACCCCACCTTGCTGGACGGCGGTGATGACGAATATGACGGCGACGGCTGGATCGACGGCACCGACGGCCCGGATGAGCCTGACCCGCCCTACACCTACGACGACGGCAACACCTACGATGATTTGGGCAACACCAACTGGTACGGCTGGTTCCGGATGGAAAACTACAAGAATGTACCGAACCGCGACTACTTTGACACCGACACCTACGATTGCTGGGGCTACATCGGTGAGAGCGAGGACGGCAGCCACTACTTTGAGGTTTACCGCGACGGTATGCCCGATGACCCGGTCATCACGATGTGGGTCAATGTCTATGATGACCATATCGAGCCTATCCTGGACGGCAGCGATTGGGTGCTGGATCAGCATATTGACGACAGCGAAGCATACAACTTCAATATCTACCCGTACAACGACTGCATCTCGCTGTTCATGTATGACTACGAGGGCGACGACGGCACGGCCTGTGCGGTCAGCTTCTACATGAGGCTGGACGGCACCGAGTGGAACGAGGAGCTGGAGGAGCTGCCGCCCCGCTATGAGGAGTACAAGGCCGCCTTGGCCAACAAATAACGACCTGATTTATCTGTACAAAATGGGGCGGGTTCTGCCCGCCCCTGACATAGGAGGATCATTATGGGACTTATCAGAGCTGCAATGGGCGCTGCTGGCGGCGTTATGGCCGACCAGTGGAAGGAATACTTTTATTGTGAAGCCATGCCGGCTGACCTGTTGGCTACCCGCGGCTGGAAACGCCAGAGCGGACGCAGCGCCAACACCAAAGGCAATGACAACATTATCTCCAACGGCTCCATCGTGGCCGTTGCCGACGGCCAGTGTGCCATGATCGTGGAGCAGGGCAAGGTCGTGGATATGTGCGCCGAGCCGGGTGAGTACACCTACGATACCGGCAGCGCCCCCTCGCTCTTCAGCGGCGATCTGTCCGAATCCATCGGCGCAGTGTTCCAGAACATCGGCAAGCGCTTTACCTTCGGCGGCGAGGCCCCGATGGATCAGCGCATCTATTACTTCAACACCAAGGAGCTGGTGGGCAACAAATACGGCACCCCCAGCCCGGTTCCCTTCCGCGTGGTGGACCAGCGCGCCGGCATCGACATCGACATTGCCATCCGCTGCTTCGGTGAGTACAGCTACCGCATCACCAACCCCATTTTGTTCTACACCAATGTCTGCGGCAATGTGGAAGAAGGCTACACCCGCGATGAAATCGACGGGCAGCTGAAATCCGAGCTGATGACCGCCCTGCAGCCCGCCTTTGCCAAGATCAGCGATATGGGCATCCGCTATTCCGCACTGCCCGGCCATACGATGGAGCTTGCCGAGGCCCTCAACGATGTACTGAGCGCCAAGTGGGGCAAGCTGCGCGGCATTGAGATCGTATCCTTCGGTGTTTCCAGCGTGAAGGCCAGCGAGGAAGACGAGCAGATGCTCAAGGAAATGCAGCGCAACGCAGCCTTTATGGACCCGACCCGCGCCGCTGCGCATCTTGTGGGCGCACAGGCCAGTGCCATGCAGACCGCAGCCGGCAATCAGGGCGCAGGCCCCGCCATGGCCTTTATGGGCATGAATATGGCCGGTGCCGCGGGCGGCATGAACGCCCAGAACCTGTACCAGATGGGTGCCCAGCAGCAAGCCGCACAGCCCGCCCCCGCCCCTGCTCCCGCACCCACCGGGTGGACCTGCAGCTGCGGCCAGACCGGCAACACCGGCAAATTCTGCGCCAACTGCGGCAGCCCCAAGCCTGCCCCGGCACCCGCAGCCGACAGCTGGGTATGCAGCTGCGGCACCTCCAACACCGGTAAGTTCTGCAGCAACTGCGGCAACCCCAAGCCTGCACCGGCACCCGCCAAGTGCAGCCAGTGTGGTTGGACCCCGGTTGACCCGGCCCATCCGCCCAAGTTCTGCCCGGAGTGCGGTAAGCCCTTTGGCCAGTGATGCGCAAAAAAAGTGCTGCGGTGCTTTGCGCCGCAGCCGCTTTTCTGACAATGTCCGGCTGTAAAAAAGCACCGCCCGGCACACTGACTGGTATCAGCATCAGTTATTCCGGCATGTGCTATGACGACACCTATGGGTTCAGTATAACAAATGACCCGGCTGACGGCTGCCTTTTCAGCTGTAATTACAAGGATGATGAATGGGTGGAGCTGGAAAATATCCCTGTTGAGGACACCCATTGGCAAGAAGCCCTGGCTCTGGCAGAAAAGCTGGGGCTGGAAAGCCTGCCGGACGAAAAGAAAAATTCTTCCGGCTTATTTATCACCGATGAAACGTTAGATAGCGTTTGCCTGATTTACAAGGCCCCGGATGACGAGACCATCTACCGTTATCTGGATGCCGATGGCAATACGCGCAGCGCCCTGCGTGATTTTTTTGAGGATCTGGCAGGGCAGCTGCAAACCGAAGGAAAGAGAGGTGACGCATAATGGCAACGCAGCTTACCAACTACCAATGCCCTGCCTGTACCGGTCCGCTTCACTTTGACGGTGCCAGCGGCAAGCTGGTGTGCGATTTCTGCGGCAGCAGCTACGACACCGCCGAGATCGAAACCATGTATGCCCAGAAGGAAGCCGCTGCCGAAACCGCCGCGCAAAACAAAGAGGCGCCCCCGCCCGACTCCGTCTGGAGCGAAAACGAGGCCGCCGGGCTGCGCAGCTATTCCTGCCCGTCCTGCGGCGCAGAGCTGATCTGTGACGAGACGACCGCCGCGACAAGCTGCCCGTACTGCGGCAACCCAACGGTCATTGCGGGGCAGTTCAGCGGTATGCAGCGGCCTGAGCTTGTCCTGCCGTTTGTGCTGGACAAAAATGCCGCCAAGGCCGCACTGAAAAAATACTACCGCGGCAAGCGGTTTTTGCCCAGCGCCTTCTCGGCACAAAACCACATTGAGGAGATCAAGGGCGTGTATGTCCCCTTCTGGCTGTTCGATGCCAACGCGTCCGGTTCGGGACATTATGAAGCGTCCAACTCCTCGTCCCACCGCAACGGCGATTACGTCATCACCACGACCAAGCACTATGATGTCCGCCGCGCGGGCACCACGCAGTTTATGGGCGTACCTGTGGATGGCTCGACCAAGATGCCCAACGGCCACATGGACGCCATTGAGCCGTATGACTACCGCGCGTTCCAGCCGTTCTCGACCGCCTATCTGCCGGGCTACATGGCAGACAAATACGACGAGGACGCCGACACCTGCCAGGCCCGCGCCCACAGCCGTATGCAGAACTCGGTCAGCAGCGAGCTTTCGGCCAGCATTACCGGCTACAGCAGCGTAAGCACCCTGAGCGAAAACATCCAAATTGATTACACCGCCAAGCACTACGCACTGCTGCCCGTATGGATGCTGCACACCAAGTGGCAGGGCAAGGATTATCTGTTCGCCATGAACGGGCAGACCGGCAAGCTGGTCGGTGATCTGCCGGTTGATAAGCGAAAGGTGGCCGCCTGGTTTGCGGGCATCAGTGTTCCGCTGATGATCCTGCTTGCCATCCTGTTTTGAAAGGGGGAAACAGAGTATGAAAAAGAAACTGTTTTCTCTGCTTACGGCACTGGTGCTGTGCTTGCTCTGCGCCGTGCCGGCGTTTGCCGAAATGCCGCTGGTGATGGACACCTACGAGCTGTTCAAACCCGAAGCGACCGCTGAATTGGAACAAAAGGCGCAGGACGCCAGTGCCGGACACGGTGTCAATGTCTACCTGCTGACGGTGGCTGACATCGGCGGCCAGAACGTACGCGAGTTCGCCAAGGACTGGTACCGCAACTATGACCTTGGCTACGGCGAGGGCAAAAGCGGTATCCTGTTCCTGATTGCGCTGGATTCCCGCGATTATGTTACCATCACCTACGGCGGCGGCGTGACCGCCTTTACCGACTACCGCATCGCGCAGATCGAGGATAAGATCGTGCCGATGCTCTCGGACGGATCGTATTACAAGGCCTCCGACACCTACATAGAAATGTGCGCTGACACGCTGGATTTCTATGCCGAAAAGGGTGCACCGCTGGACAGCGGCAACGACCCCGCCAAGGGTTGGATCAAGTGGGTGTTTGTGCTTGTCATTCCGCTGGCTGTGGCGAGCATCGTCTGCGGCATCTTCTACGCGCAGATGAAAACTGCCAACGAGCAGACGCACGCCAACGCCTATATGCCCGCCGAGGGTCTGGCGCTGTCCGTGGTGGAGGACACCTACACCCACACCACCGAGACCGAAAAGTGCGACCCCGTCAAGGACGACAGCTCGAGCAGCTCGAGCGGCTCGAGTACCGACAGCGACGGTTTTGGCGGCAGCTCCGGCGGAAAATTCTAAGAGTATCCATTTTGACAACAGCGGCGGCTTTCTTTGCGAAAGCTGCCGCTGGCCTTTTATCGGGATTTTTCGTTATGACTTTGAGAAATGTTCTGCTGTTTAGGGGTGCTGCAAACACAAAAAAGCTCCTGCAGCGTTTAATTCACGCTGCAGGAGTCTTTTTTACTTTTTCCTTTTCAGCCAGAACACCTTAAACTTCCCGTATCCGTTGGGCTTGTCCTCGTCGAATTCCTCGGTCTTGACGTAGCGCTTGAAGGCACCGTCAAACTGCAGGGCGTTCCCGTCCTCCTGAATGTCGGTCAGCACGCGGGGAATGGCGGTTTTCTGGCTCTCAAACTCCGGTTCGCGGTCCCATAAAATGTTCCCGTCAGCGTCAAAGCCGTGGGCCCAGACGCTGAACACCAGACAGGCGGCCTCGCCGTAGCAGTAGCGCTCAAAGCGGATGCGGCCATCCAGATAAAACAGCATACAATCGCGGAAATGCGTTTCCAGTTCCTTCTCGTAGCGGCGTCCGCACCCGGCACCGGCAAAATCGGCAGCGTTGGCAGTCATTGGTGTTGACCCTCCTGTTGTTTTGTTGCTACCATTATACCGTTTTGCGCCGCGGTTGGCAACAAAAATCACGCTTTTACATCGCGCTTTTCCAGCAAGAGGCGTGCGGTAAGGCCAATCACCAGAAGCCACACGCCGCAGGCCAGAAAGAACAGCGGCAGCCTGCCGGCCAGCATGTCCTCGCTGCGGTTTGAGTTCATGCCCTGCTGCATCAGACAGTAGGGCCAGAGCAGGGCATACCCCTTGGCGGCAAGCAACATACCGGCAATGCCGCCCACCAGCCCCAAAAAGACAGGCACGGCAAAGCTGCGCACCAGCATCGCCAGCAAAAGCTGCAGTGCGGCAACGGCCAGACCGCCGACCAGCCCGCGCAGCATAAATACAAGCGTTTCCGCCGGGGGCCAGCCGGGAAAGCCTGCAAATAGCCGCCCACAAACCAGATACAGCAGATAGACAAACACCTGTGTAAAGCACATCAGCTTTACAACAACAAACAGCTTGGCCAGAAACAGTGTAAATGGCGGCACCGGCGCGGCCATAATCAGGTTCCAGTTGTGGCCCATATGCTCCAGCCGCCACAGGTAGGCCGCATATGCGGACACCAGCGCAGGGAAAAATAGCAGCGAATAAAACAGCGTGTGCTGCGTCCACAGGCTGTACCAGCCGTCCGTAAGAATTTCAAGATTTTGCAGATAATTGAAGGTGCCGTAGCCCGCAGAAATCAGCGGCAGGATCAGAAACAGCAGCCAGATGGGCGAGGTGTGCAGCTTGCGGTTCTCCGCACGGATACAGCGTTTCAGCATAGGTCAGACCTCCTTATTGCGGATAAGCTGCCACGCGGCGGCAAACAGCAGCGCGGCCAGCAGCATGGTAAAGCCCAGCAGACCCCAGTTGTAGCGGGTCATCCCGTAGAGGACGGTGTGTTCGGCCTCGTTCCAGACGGCAACCTCATAGCAGCCCAGCGGGACGTAATACCCCCACGGCACAAAGTAACTGACAAGCCGCGGCATAAACGCGGAAAACAGCCCCAGCAGCGTGCCGACAATCGCCACGCAGAGCGCGGGCATCGGATTGCTGAAAACCAGCATCAGCAATAGCTCCGAGAAAAAGAGCATCAGGTTTACGCCATACGTGCAGACGCCCAGATAGGCAAGCTGCGCGGCGGGGAAGGCCTCAGTATAGTGCTGGATGTACCCCAGCAGGGCGGTGGCCGCCAGCTCCAGCAGAACCATCAACAGAATCTCCCCGGCGCCAAACACCGCCTTGGCGGCAAACAGGCTGCGGCGGGTCTGCAGGGTGTAAAGCAGCTTTACTGTACACCCTTTGACCTCGACATCCCACAGGCGGCTTGCCAGCGCTGCCATGGCAAGGGGCATCAGGACGGTGTTCAGAACCGGGAGGCTGTACAGCAGGGCGCTGTATGCGTTGGCAAGTTCGTCTGCGCCGCGCGGCATGGCGCTTGCGGACCAGATGGCCGCCGCCAGCGGCACGG
>ERZ773202.429-NODE-429-length-39961-cov-50.979326_pt1 | contig 39961 bp, 33 predicted proteins | sample MGYA00580998_ERZ773202 | MGnify/ENA primary metagenome ERZ773202 (study PRJEB29015, sample SAMEA2737803) | human gut metagenome | biome: human gut; feature: human-associated habitat; material: faeces | place: China | collected 2012 ...
GAAGGCTGCGATACGAGAATACCATCTTCTAAAAAAGGCGGCGAAGCCGCCACCTCAACCTTGAACCTTGAACCCTGAACCTTGAACCCTGAACCTTGAACCCTGAACCTTGAACCCTGAACCCTGAACCCTGAACCCTGAACCTTGAACCCTGAACCCTGAACCCTGAACCCTGAACCAAATGAAAGCAAAGTAAAAAGGGGCTGTAAAGAAATGAGGATTCATCTCTTTACAGCTCCTTTTTCCCGTTACCATATCCTGTTCCTCACGAAATCAACCGGCCTTGACCATTTTTTCGTGATGGGAGGTCGTCATCCACGCCCCTGCCTTCATTTCAGCGACCATGGAGGTCATGAGACGGTACTCCCCTTCCATACGGAGCAGGTCCTCAAGTTTTCTCGTATGGAGCAAACGGCCATAGATCCGTCCGGCTTCTGCGTAAAGCATCAGTGCCGGATGTTCCGATGGATCCCCTGTGATATCGATCCCATTGTCATTCAGGAAATCTGTAATATTGCCAATGAGAGCTTCATACGCATCGAGTAAAGTTTCCATTTTCATCACTGCATCATACATCTTGTTCATGATAGTCTCCTTTCTGCATTCATCGGCTGCACGAGGAAATAATCCGAAATTAGGAAGTTTACACTCATTTGAAGTGATTTTGACCGGTCTGAAAGGTATTTCCTTCTTCATCCTTTCTGATTCCATTATATCCATCTGTTTTCCGCTTGTCTATAGTTCATGCCAATCGGTTATATCTTTGGTATTTTTCCTCGAAAATATGCCTTTTTGTAGAAACTTTTATGCAGACTCCGGTTCCTTAGCCTGCCTTCCTCAAAAATAAGTTCTTTGGATCACAGCGTTCGAACGTAAAATGATCCTTCGAGATGCAATACTCCAGCGACCAGTACTCTCCTGATTCGACAGAGACGGAGATCAGGCTTGGCCCTGCCTGATAGTCTTTCATACGCCGTCCACGGATGTGCCGGGACCAGTGTGCTTCGACTTCGATGACATGTTTTCCCGGGGCAAGATATACCGCAGGGACTCCGAGCGCATAGAGAAAGGTCTCTGCACGAAGGCCATCGATGTGCAGGATCGCATTGATGCTGGCATAGTCTATATTTCCCGCATGACGCTTATGCAGGAGAACAATGGCGGAATGCTCGTTGGCCGCTTTCAGACGTTTCATTTTCGTTTTCTGTCTGGCATAGATCAGCCACACGCAGCACACAGCAAAAAGAAATCCGGCGATACGCAGTATGTAAAGCAAAGCATCATGATTTTCACTCATTTTCGTCACTCCTTCTTCGTCTACGATACGGAAAACAGGCAGGCATGGGATCTCCGTCGGCTGCCTGACTCGCTTCTCTGTTTTATTTCTTTACAGCAGCCAACGGTAGAGCCCGAAGTAGGCCAGAACAGACAGGGACACAACGCCCGCCGCGGAGATGAAGAACATCCGCATGAAGAGCCGATCCAGCTCGCCGTCTTTCAATCCGCCTTCTGCCGAATAAGCCGCCAGCGCCAGCGCACCGCCCGTCGATAAGGGGCTGATGCCTGCGGTATTGGAGACCATGGTGATCGCAGTGACCCATTCGACCGGATTAGCACTGCTTCCCATCTGTGACAGGATATGCGGCACGGTCGGAATGAGCGTGGGCATGACGACACCGGAGGTCGAGGAGAACCACGAAAGGACGCCTGCCGTGATCCCCAGAATGCTTACTGCGGTCGAGTCGCTCATGATGGAAGCAAGCGCATCTGAGAGAAGATCGATCCCACCAGTCAAAATGATGACATTCATCAGCACGCCGACACCGCAGATCAGAAGAAGCGTCCCCCAGGGGATGCGGCGAAGCGCTGCCGTTTCATCAGAAACATTCAGAAACGACAAGATAGCAGCGACGCCGAAGCTGGCAAGTCCCACATTGATATGAAAGAACAGGACAAGGACCACCATGCCCGCGATGCCTATCAATGTGATGATCTGCTGCCGCGCAAATGAAGGCGTATCTGCCAGATGAAGTACGATGTCTGACCGCAGCCGATAGCCTCCGAAGGCAAAGTAGACCAGCGCGGCATAGACGGTCGAGGAGAGGACGCCATTCACGAGAAGCGGTTCCTCGATGCCTGTCAGGCCGAATTCTCCGCATAGATTCAGCCCGATGATGCCCGTCGCAGCCAGTGGTGACATCCCGCCTCCGGCCGCTCCGAGAAAGATGATGGCCCCCAGCATAGCCGGATTGATATTCATTTCCTTCGCAAGTGTCATCCCGAAGACCATCATAATGGCTGCCGTCGGTATGGTGCCCGGTCCCAGGGCAGAGAGGATGGTCGCAAAAAGGTACATGACGATCGGTACCAGGTAGGTGCGACGTCCGGAGAACGCTACGATCTTCTTCGAAAGCAGGGCTAAGGTCCCATTCATCTCCGCCAGTCCGAAAAGATAGGTCACGCCCAGAAGCATGAGGAATAAGGAATAGTTGAAGCCACGGATGATCTCATCATCAGAGATCCCGGCCAGTCTGCCTACGAGCAGTGCGAGCGCGGTACATAACAGCCCCGTATTCATTTTTTTCACAAAGCCAAGAAATATAGCAAGCCCCAATGCTGCAAGCGACGCCAGTGCCATCATGTCCTCCTCGTTTTTATACTAATTATGTGCTAATACTAGGCTAATCCTTACAAATCATAGCATGATTTTCCTCTTGGAATAAAATACATGTTTTGCATGAAAGTTATGCTTGATGGTTAAGAGGTATTGGCCAGCCGAAGAACCCTTGCAGCTTGGAGCGTCTTGCTTCTGCCGGAAGACTCCCCCCTTCTATGAAAAAGAGAGAAGAAAGCAGGCGATCATGCGCAAGAGCTGTGAGCGGCAAGAAAAAACACACCCTCGATCTCTCGATAGGTGTGTTTTTCAGATCTCACTCTTATTTTTTCAGATGATGGCTGCCACGCTCGGTGATCGGCACGCCTTCTTTGCAAAGCGGGCATTCTTCCGGCTTGTAGGTCGGAACGGTGAGGTGGAGCAGCGGATATACCTTTTCCTGCGGTACGCCGAAGTCTGCTTTGCCGCCGCTTCTGTCTACTAAGAGGCCGATGCCGACGATATCGCCCTTGGCTTCATTCACGACATCGACGACTTCCTTGATGGAGCCGCCGGTGGTGACGATGTCTTCGACGATGAGGACTTTTTCACCAGGAGCGACCTTGAAGCCGCGGCGCAGGGTCATCTTGCCATTTTCTCTTTCGGTGAAAATGGAACGAACGCCCAGCAGACGGGCAGTGACCTGAGACAGGATGATGCCGCCGGTCGCCGGTCCAATGACGGTCTCGATGCCCATATCCTTGAAATGGTTTGCAAATTCCTGGCAGAGCTTTTCCGTGTATTCCGGATGCTGGAGCACGTTGAATTTTTCTACATAAAGAGGGCTGTGAAGACCGCTGGTCAGAAGGAAATGCCCTTCCAGAATGGCTTTGGTTTCTTTCAGCAAAGATTCGACTTCTTTTTCGTTCATTATGCGTTCTCCTTTATTTCTTTTAAAATTAAACGGGCAGCCGCACAGGGGTCGATCGCCTGTGTGATCGGACGTCCGATAACGAGCATGGAAGAGCCGTCCTTGAAAGCCTGTGACGGGGTCGCGATACGTTTCTGATCATCGGTCTGGGCAAAGGATGGGCGGATGCCCGGGGTCACGATGAGGAAATCATCCTTGCCGGCCATCTCGCGTATGCTGCCGGCTTCTTTCGGGGAAGCGACGACACCATCGACACCGGAGGATTTCGCAAGGGAAGCCAGCTCCAGGACATGCTCCTGAATGGGGAGGTGTCCGCCGACTTCCTGCCATCCCTGGTCATCAAAGCTGGTGAGGACGGTGACCGCCAGGATCTTCGGACGTTCTACGCCAAGCTCATCCGCAGTGATCTTCGCATAGCGCGTGGCTGCCTGCATCATCGCACGGCCGCCTGCTGCATGGACGGTGATGAGGTTCACGCCGAGGCGAGTGACGGAGGCCACGCTGTGACCGACGGTATTCGGAATATCGTGGAGCTTCAGATCAAGAAAAACCTTCTTTCCGTGTTCCTTCAGGTAGCGGATCGTATCACTGCCTGCACTGTAGTAGAGCTCCATGCCGACCTTGTAGTAGGAGATCAGATCGCCAAGCTCATCGACCAGCGTTTTCATTTTGTCAAAGCTGTCGACGTCCAGTGCGACGATCAGTCTGTCGTCGGCGGTATAGATTTCGTTTTCTTCTGCCATTTCCGCTCTCCTTCATGGGAATAATAGGTATTTAAACTATTATATCATTTATTCAGGAAATCGGGGAAGAAAATTATAAAAGATGGAAGAGTTCAAGGGATTCGGGGTCAGCCTACGGGGCGTGCCGCCCCTTGAGAGCGGATGAAAGCTCTGCTCAAATGAGGAATGAGGAATGGTTGTGCGGCGCATTTCGTCATCCTGAGCGGAGAAAAACGTCGTATGTTAAGGAAACGCTGATTCAATCGCAGAGTCAGTGTTTCCCTAAGCGCCGCGGAGTTTTGATAGCACTTCGCGCCGTCGTCATCTCGAGCGTAGCCGAGAGATCTTTCTTGCACTGCGGTCAGTATCACATAGGCACTGCAGAAAAGCGACGCCTTGGTGCTGCACACATCCTTTGTTTATCGGTCTGCATGGAAGATTTCTCGCTTACGCTCGAAATGACGATACGGGAGTCTGATGTCTCTTAGTCTCTTAGTCTTTTAGTCACTAGTCACTAGTCACCAGTCACTTGAGACTCCTAATCCCTAGCCACTAATCCCTAGCTACTCATTCCTGCTTTCAAACTTTTGGGGCCCCCCTTCCCCGTATCGTCATCCCGAGCGCAGCCGAGGGATCTTTCTTGCACTGCGGTCAGTGTCACATAGGCACTGCAGGGAAACGACGCCTTGGTGCTACACACATCCTTTGTTTATCGGTCTGCATGGAAGATTTCTCGCTTACGCTCGAAATGACGATGCGAGAGTCTTCTAGCCACTAGTCACTAGTTCCAAGTCACTAGTCACTAATCACCAGCCACCAGTCACTCGCACACAAAAAGCAGCGCCAAAGCGCTGCTTTTTATTTTCCCGCGTGCATGGCGGCTTCGCGGATCATATGGACGGTGATGGAGTTGAATTCTACAGGCGTTTCCAGCGCTTTGACTTCTTTGAAGCCGACGCCGAGTTTACCCGTATAGTAAGCGGTCGCCTCGCCCTTGCTGTTGATCTTGGCTGCATAGATGGTCTTATCATCCCCAAGACCGACCAGCCGGTAGGCCCCCGGCGGAGAGATGACGCGCCACGAGCTGTCATCCCCATTAAAGGTGTACATGATGCCCTTCTGGCTGTCATCATAGAAGAGGCGGTCTGCATCATAGTAGACGGCCATCTTGCCGATGTGCGAGGTCTGGACGTAGATGCGGCGGGTATCATAGTTTGCATCGGTGCGGTAGATGCGGTAGAGACCCTTGCCGACTTCCATCTTCATGTAGACGGCATTGGTCGCGGTCGAGTAAGCGACATCCACGATCTTCGCATTTCTTGGGAGATCACGGATCGGTGCATCGGACTCGTGCGTGGTGCCTTCCGGATTGTAGCGCGCCAGTGTCACATCCCAGCGTCCGCCTTTCCAGTGGATCGGATAGAGCGCCATGAGCGCCAGATTTCTGTCCGGCATCCATTCGAAGAAAGAAACGCCCTGTCCTTTCAGATCCACGATCTGAGGATGTCCAAGATCTTCGGCTTTGTAAATGGTGACCGATTCTGCAGTCACATCTGCCATATATTTATAGTCATGCGAGTAGTAGGCTTTCCCCTTCACGCTGACCTTCGCATAGAGCTTCTTGCCTTCCTTTTCCGCCTGCTCTGCGACTTTGTCCTTCACATCAGACATATCATAGTCACCTGAGGAGAGCGGGGCAAAAAGGACGCGGTCCATATATACGTAGGCTCCTGCCTGCACCCCTGCGCCAAGGAGGAAGCAGATCATGAGCTGTGCGATTTTTTTCTTCACGCTGTTCTCCTTATTTCACGATAAATGCAGTCGGTATCATACGTTCGCCCAGAAGATCGGCAGGCTTATTGACCACCTTGCCATTATAGTAAAGTGTCGTGGAAGATCCGCCGTCCAGATTAGCCGCAATGTAGGCCCCGTTTTCATAGAGGATATTCTGCGAATCGACAAGCGTAGCACCGATGCTGTAGCCGGGCTGTCGTCCGTCTATAACAAGGAAGAGCATCGTGCCATCCTTCTTCTGTCCGATGGCCGAGCGCGGGGAGATCCCCCATCCGCCGTCACCGCTCTTGATGACCTTTTGCCCATTAATGATGAGCGGCGGGCCGAAGGTCAGGCCTTCGACCGCGCCAAGGTCGCGCAGTTCTTTCTTATTGTAATTCCCGGCGATCAGGTTCCCGTTCTTCGTCATTCCGACGAAGTCTACTTTTTCCTTGTCATCGACCTGCTGCCCCAAAAGGTACTTGCCCTGATGCAGGATGAAGCCATAGGGCAGACGTCCGATGCCGGTGCCATTCGGATCGTAGAAGCCGCCGCCATTGATGGCTGCTACGGCATTGTTCTTTTTCGCGATGCTGGAAGTGGTATCCCCCTTCTCATTGATGTCTTCTGCCGTAGCGACTTCGATACGTTTCGGATTCGGGATCTCCAGCAGATACCCGACGAAGCGGGATGTCTCGATCCTTTTCAGCTTCAGCGTCGCATCCGTGCGCGGCTTGAAAGCGAATACATTCTGCTTATCCGTCGTCGTCACGGTGCCGAGGATCTGGTTCAGCTCCTCCTGATCATAAAGCCACGTGATGTACTGCGGATGCCGTGAGCGCATGATCGCACCGACCACAGCACGCTTCAGATTGCCGAACGGCCCGAAGAGCACCACGATCGGAGACGTGATGATGAAAAAGACCAGGGTGATCAGGATAAACTTGACCACGATGTTGTTGAAAAATCGTTTCATTGTGACTCCTTGAAAAAGGGTTGAGGGTTAGCCCCTGGGGCGTATCGCCCTTTGATCGGGGATGAAAGAGGGGGAGCGGGTTCTATGGGTTCTATGGGTTCAACAGGGAGCAGGGCGGCGTATTTCGTCATCCTGAGCGGAGAAAAACGTCGTATGTTAAATAATGGCTTATCTGAAACATGAGAACTGAGTCGAAGGATCTAAGCGCCGCGGAGTTTTGATAGCGCTTCGCGCGCATCGTCATTTCGAGCATAGCGCTCGGGATGACGATGCCGGAGAATCCCATTCAACAGTCACTTGAGTCTCCCAATCCCTAATCCCTAGCTACTCATCCCTGCTTTCACCTTCAGAACCCGCTTAACCTATGAAGATTCACATCAAAGCCCCCACTCATCCATCAAACCGGCGTGTAATTATCCTTATTGAGACGTTCCGAGAAGCGGGCGATGGAAATGTCATTCCCGATATACGCTCTCTTCAGATCATACGGGAAGCTGCCGACATGGACGCGGCCGGCGTCTGTCGTGACAGCCATCTTGATACCGGCCTTCTTGCAGATATCGATGACTTCATCGTCATAGTCGCCATAAGGATATGCCAGCCAGACATTGTCGATCCCGAGCTGGTACTTGAGCGCCTTATTCGCCTCGACGATCTCCTTCTCTTTTTCTGCACGGGTGGCAAGATTGTGGAGCTTAGGATGCGACAGTGTATGACTTGCGATGGTGACAGCATGGCTGTTTGCCATTTCCTTCAGCTGATCCCAAGTCATGCGATTATACGGCTTTCCTACATCATCAGTGATCAGGAAGAGCGTCCACGGGAAGCCATACTCCTTCATGAGCGGATATACGATGGTGTAGCTGTCCAGATATCCGTCATCGAAAGTGATGCAGACAGGCTTTTCCGGAAGAGGCGCCCCCTTGGTGACATAGTCATAGAGCTCCTGCATGGTGATCGGATGGTAGCCATGATCACGCAGATAATTCATCTGGATACGCAGATTTGCCTCGGTCATAATGGCCGCATTGCCCTGTTCGTCTCCGATCATGTGGTACATGAGGACGGACACGCCCTCCGGTACACTGTACTTCACATCCGCTGCGCGATGCACGACAGCGACGCCGGGTTTCAGATTCGGATCCGGTGCTTGCTCCGAAGCCGCTACCGGCTGAGAAGACGCTGCCTTCTCCCCGCCTTGTCCCACGCAGCCCGTCAGTGCAAAAGCCGACAGTGCGAGCAGCGACGCCGCTGAGAGAGCTGCTGCTTTTTTCCATTTGCTATACGAGAAATCCAATGGTCAAACTCCTTTGTATCAAATTGCTATAGTTTTCCTATTATGACAACACTATAATATTTTACTACGATTTTGCAAGAAAAGAAAGCATTTTGCCAAGAACGGTAAGTATCAAGTTTTTCTCGGTACTTTAAGGGATGAGTGGCTAGGGATTGGGGATTGGGGATTGGGGATTAGGGATTAGGGATTGGGGATTAGGGATTGGGGATTGGGGATTAGGGATTAGAAGTGACTGGGATTCTCCGGCATCGTCATCCCGAGTGCAGCCCTCGATCTTTACTGCACTGCGGGAATCAGCGTGTATGCGCTGAGGTAAAATGATGTCTTGGTGCCGCCTCACATGTGACGATTAGCGTTCTGCAATAAAGATTTCTCGACTACGCTCGAAATGACGATGCGCGCGAAGCGCTATCAAAACTTCGCGGCGCTTCTGATTTTTATGCGCCGCACCACCATTTCGCATTTCTCATTTCTAATTTCTCATTCAGGCGAATCTTTCAAATGTAATCAAGGGGCGATACGCCCCACGGGCTCACCCTTTTCTCGCTGTGTTATAATAAAACCATATGAGAGAGTATCGTTACGCACGTGTAAGACATGTATAAGAAAGGATATCTATGAAATATTTCAAACTCATCCTGCTTGTGTTTTCGCTTCTTCTGTTGCCTTGGGCGGGCAATGAAGCATGGGCGAAAGAGGCAGAAATCACCGATCTTCGCTGGACAGCCAGAAATGATGGCGATCCCCCCTTCGTCCGTATCGTGACAGATCTCACGAAAGCGGTACAGGCGGAGGCTGCGATAGACAAATCCGGCAAAAACTTCGAAGTCATCTTAAAGGACACCAAAAAGAGCTTCAGCGGCTCTCAATACGATATGGATCCGCGCGCCATCGATTTCGCCACCGTTTCTGAAAAAGACGGCGACACCTACATCGACGTCGCCCTCACCAAGCCGCAGAAGATCGATGACATCCACGTCTTTGCCCTTCGTCCGGATGCAAAACTGGGAAAACCGCACCGCCTCGTCATTGACATCCCGATCCTGGGCGCCAAAAAGAGCTACACGAAGCCGACAGCAAGCGCCGAGAATACGGCGACCAAAAAACCGGCCGCCAAGAAGCCTGCTGCTGAGAAAGAAGCCCCCCCGCAGAAAGTCTCTGTACCTGCCGATGCCCGAAAAATACTCAAAGGCAAGATCATCTGCCTTGACCCCGGCCACGGCGGTACGGACGTCGGTGCTATCGGACACAAAGGAAATAAGGAGATCTACGAGAAGGATGTCACCCTCTCCATCGCCCTGCCGCTGCGCGACATGCTCACCTCTGCCGGTGCGAAGGTCGTCATGACCCGCAGCACCGACAAGGATGTCTATGGTCCATGGGCCGACGATGACCCCGAGCTGCAGGCACGCTGCGATGTCGGAAATCAAGCGAATGCAGACGTCTTCGTCTCCATCCACATCGACTCCTTCTCCAATGGCTCTGTCGACGGTACCACTGCCTACTACTACCCCAAGACCGCAAAGGACCTGATGCTCGCCCAGATGCTGCACCAGTCCACCATGAACCTGCTCTCCATCCCTGACCGCGGTGTCCGCTCCGGGCATCTCTATGTGAATGTCAATACAAAAATGCCTTCCGTCCTGATGGAAATGGGCTACATCAGCAACGCACACCGCGTCCAGATGCTGACGTCGAGCTGGGGGCCGAAGAGTATCGCCAAGAGCCTCTTCAAGGGACTGGTGGATTATTTCGCAGCTCTCTGAGACTGCTTCTTACCATTGTATGAGAAATGAAAAGGGAGGAAACACGGATCCATTCGCTGGATCAGACCGATGCTTCCCAAAGGAGCTCCTATGAATACCTATTATGCACTGATCGTCCCGATCATCCTCACCGCTCTTCTTTCCGGCTGCGGTGGAAACAGCAAACCGCAGAGCGCGGGGACCGTCGTCCCGCCAGCCGCTTCTTCGAGCCAGATCCCCGCAGAAAAAGAAGCGAGTCTCACCTACTACCTGCCCACAGAAGACGGCCTTCACATCCTTCCCGCCACGGTCAAAGTGAAAGCCGCTGACCGCACTGCTAAGACAGCCATCGAAGAAATGCTCCGCGCGGATCGAAAGTCCAAGTATCCTCTCGTTCCTGCCGGTACCCGCTTGAAGAGCGTCCATGTCGAAGACGGCACCTGCACCGTGAATTTCACGAAAGAGCTGAACCAGCTGCAGGGAGAGACCGGACAGTCCCTCTTCATCGCCATGACTGTCGATACGCTGACCGAATTCCCCAATATCAAACGCGTCGAATTCCGCGCGGAAGGGAAGCTTGTCAAGTTCCAGATCGATATGAGGAGACAATTCCTGCGCGATGAAGCCTTCATCAAGCAGACAAAAAAATAAGGCAAAAAGGAGCTGTGAAGAAATGAATCCTCATTTCTTCACAGCTCCTTTTTTCTTTGCTTTCATTTGGTTCAGGGTTCAGGGTTCAGGTGGCGGCTTCGCCGCCTTTTTTTAGAAGATGGTATTCTCGTATCGCAGTCCTTCGGGCATTTCTCCCCGCTGCGAACTCGTTGAAGAGGGCCACACCGAAGGAAGCGGATGGATGGCAGAGATCTGAAAACTAGGGAGAAACCATCCGCTCCCCGTTTCGTCATCCCGAGCGCAGCCGAGGGATCTTTCTGGCAGACCCATAAACGGCCGACGTGATACAGCAGGGAAACGAAACACAAAGACATCGATTTTCATTTTCACACTGACATGGATAACCGTAGGGCAAGGAAGATTTCTCGACTTCGCTCGAAATGACGTTACGAGAAAGCCGCCTGCTGCCAATGTCCCCTTTCCGATTATACTCTTGAATCCGCCTTTCCTTAGCGCGCAAAAAGGGGCTGTGATGAAATGAATCCTCATTTCTTCACAGCCCTTTTTTTGTCTGACAGACCGAGAGGAGATCTCCTCCCCAGCCACTAGTCTTCCACCACTTCGATCTGGCCTTCCGCGAAGGCTTTCGGATAGAAGAAGGACTGCTCCGTATTTCCAAAGTCTACGACGAGCTTGCCATCCGCAATGTCCGTGATGACGCCCTGTCCATACACAGAGGAGACGACGGGCGTGCCCACGCCGATCTCGATATAGTGGGTATTGCCGCGGTGCGTTTCCTTGACCGGACGGACTTCCACCTTCGGCTTCGGAGCCGGTCTTTCGGCTTCTGGCACGGTATAGGTGCGCGCCTGTCCCTTCGGCGCTTCTTTTTTCGTTTCCTTCTTCTCTTCCGGGAATGCGGTCTTCAAAAGCTTCGACGGAAGTCCCATCGGATAGAGGATGCGCTCGCCTGTCGCATCATAAGTGACATACGTGCCGCGCTCTGTGATGCGGGTGATCGTGCCCTTACCAAGCGTCTCATCCGTGACCTCCAGCCCGACAGCCGCTTCTCTCTTTTTGAAACCGGTCGGCTTTGCATCCGGCAGAGGTGCATCGAAGGTGAATACCTTCTTTTCCATCGGCTTCGCTGCGCTGAAGGCTTCCTTTTTGAAATCCTTACGATGTCCATCCTTCTTGAAGCCGTCTTTTTTGTAGCCGCCCTCGCGCTTCTTTCTCGGGATGAGCTTTTCCGCATCGCCGAAAGCAACGACGATGCCTTCATCTGTCAGCTTTCTCACGATGCCCACGCCGAGCTCGCGGTCTACGAATTCGACGCCGGGAGCCAATTTCCGTTTCTTGAAATCCGGCTTATCCTTGCCGAAGCTCTTGCCGCGGCCGCCGAATTTCTTTTCACCAAATTTTTTACCGCCGAATTTCTTGCCGCCAAATTTCCCCTTACTTTTGAAGTCTTTGCGGGGCTTATTCTGTTTTTCTTCCATGATGCTATGGTTCTCCCTTTATGGTTGTTAGTTGAAATGATGGTATGATAAGGGTTCAAGGTTCGAGGTTCAGGTTGACACGGTTTCAAAGGGGGTAATTCCATGAATGTGTGACAAACCCGCTTCGTTAACCAACATCTCGCTTTGCTCGAAATGGCGTCTCACTGGATTTTCGCGTCGCTTCGCTCCTAAAAATCCAGTTCGCTTGCACACTCCGCCCCTTCGGGGCACCTCCTTCCATGGGAAGGAGGTGGCGAGCTTATAAAGGAATATCCTAATCCCTAATCCCTAATCCCTAATCCCTAATCCCTAATCCCTAGTCCCTAGTCCCTAATCCCTAATCCCTAATCCCTAGTCACTAATCAATCATACCTTTGTTCTTTGATGCGCCTGTCAAGATCGCGCTTAGCAGCTTTCGCAGCCATATCCTCTCTCTTATCGTAGAGTTTTTTGCCCGTTGCGACGCCGATCTCTACCTTGACCTTGCCGTGCTTGAAGTACATCTTGAGCGGGACTAAGGTGTAGCCCTTTGTTTTGAGCTGCATCTCGATCTTTCGGATCTCCTTCTTGTGCAGAAGCAGCTTTCTGGTACGAAGCGGGTCGTGGTTGAAAATATTTCCCTGCTCATAGGGGCTGATATGTGCATTCCACAGGTAGACCTCGCCCTTCTGGATACGGGCGAAGCTGTCACGCAGGTTCGCTTTGCCCGCGCGGATGGACTTCACCTCCGTCCCGGTGAGTGCGATGCCGCACTCATACGTCTCGTGGATGAAATAGTTATGATGTGCCTGCCGATTGAGCGCGATCGGCGGCGCCGTTTTTTTCTCGGCCATGTATCTCTCCTTTACGGATGTTGGTCAATTTCCATGTAATTCGTAGTTTCAAGTGAGGAGTTAGGAGTGAGAAGTGAAGGTACGGCGCATCAAATTTGGAAGCGCCGTGAGTTTTGTATAAAGCAATGCTGGTACATGACTTGCCAGATGCTCTTCCGGCGAGCCCCTTCCGCTGGAAGGGGCAGCCGAGCGCAGCTAGGCGGGGTTGGCCCGCGCGATGTGTGATAAGCCCGCTTCGCGAAGCCAATATCTCGCTTTGCTCGAAATGGCGTCTCACTGGATTTTCGCGTCGGTTTGCTCCTAAAAATCCAATTCGCTTGCACACTCCGCCCCTTCGGGGCACCTCCTTCCAAAGGAAGGACGGAAAGCGGACTTATAAAGGAAATATCCTAATCCCTAATCCCTAATCCCTAATCCCTAATCCCTAATCCCTAGTCACAAGTCACAAGTCACTAGTCACTAGCCACTAGTCACTTCTTTCCCTTCTTCATTTTCTTTTTCGAATGAGATTTAGATCTTGCAGATGATCTGGTCTTCTTTTCCAGATTCAGCGGGGAATGGATCTCTCCCATGATGAAGTCGACTTCGCGGCGTTCCTTATCCGCCTTGACAAGGGTCACGCGGACGGGCATCCCCATGGAATAGGTCGTCCCGGAGAAGCGGCCCTTCAAGGTCATCGTATCTTCCTGATAGATGTACTCGTCATCGTCCATGGAGTCAATGTGGACAAGACCTTCTACGCCATTGTCAAGGCCTACAAAAACGCCAAAGCGGGTGATCCCGGTCACATGCGCATCGAATGGCTCGCCAACGAACGGTACCATGTATTCTGTCATCTTGAGATCATCGACATCGCGCTCGGTATCTGTCGCATTCTGCTCTGTCTCCGAGCAGTGGTCAGCCGCACGCAGGAGGAACTCTGTCTGCTTTTTGAGCTCTGCCTTGGAGAGGCCATCCGAGATCGCCTGTCGGATAAGGCGATGTACCATCAGATCCGGATAGCGGCGGATCGGCGAGGTGAAGTGCGTATAGCATTCACTGGCGATCCCGAAGTGTCCGGCATTTTCCGTACTGTAGCAGGCCTGCGGAAGGCTGCGGAGCGTCATCACCTGCACGACCGCTTCGATGTCTTCTCCCTTCACCGTTTCCAAGAGCTTCTGGATATCCTTCGGCTCCGGATCCTTCGGGATGGAGAGATCGAGTCCCATGATGGCGATGAGACGCTTCAGGGAATTCAGTTTCTCCTCATCCGGATGCTCATGCACACGGTAGATCGACGTATGTCCTGTCTTTTCGAGGAAACGCGCTACCGCTTCATTCGCCGCGATCATGGCATCCTCGATCATCTTTTCCGCATCACTTCTGATGCGCTTCTCGATGCGAAGCGGTGTCCCCTCTTCATCGAGAATGACCTTGTATTCCGGGAAATCGAAGTCGAGTGCGCCGCGGCGGGTACGGTCGGTGCGAAGGGCATCCGCGCATTCTTTAAGATCCTGCAGCATGGGCATGAAATGCGACAGATCCTCCGGCATAATGCCCTCGTGGAAGGCTTTATTGATCTCCGGATAATTGCAGCGGCGTGCCACACGCACGATGGACGGTGTGACCAGCTCGGTCTTTACCTTGCCATCCGGCGACACATCCATCACGCAGGACATCGCATAGCGGTCTTCGTCATGGTTTAAGCTGCAAAGATCATTCGACAGCTGGAAAGGCAGCATCGGGATGACGCGATCCGCCAAGTATACACTAGTGCCGCGGCGGTAGGCCTCATCATCGAGGAGCGACCCCTTCGTCACATAGCGAGACACATCCGCGATATGGACAGACAGCTCAAAATGTCCGTTTGCCTTCTTCTCGCAGTAGACCGCATCGTCCAGATCCTTCGAGTCAGGCCCATCGATGGTGACGATCGGAAGAGCTCTGAAATCGGTGAGTCCCTTTTCCATCCGGATATCCCGCGGCAGATTTTCCGCCTCATCCAGTACCTTTTCGGAAAATTCATGCGGCAGACGGTGCTGTGCGACGATGATATCGATATCAAGCCCCTTATCGCCTTTGTAGCCGATGACTTCCGTCACACGGCCCTCCGCATCCGTCCATTCCCCCGGCCAGCGAGTGACTTCGACGATGACACGCGCCCCCGTGGTGGCATCCATTTCCTGTCCCTCAGGGATCTCGATGTACATATCCACCTTCTCATCGATCGGCACAGCTTCACCGCCATCCTTCAGCATCTCATAGGTGCAGACGAAGGTATCATTGGCACGCTCTAAGACCTTCATGACACGGCCTTCCGTATTGTGACGGCCCGTCTCACTCTTCATCGTCTTCACTTCGACGGTATCATTATTCACCGCATTCAGATGGTCGCGGTCGGAAATATACACATCCTCGTGGTCGTCATCGGTGATCAGAAATCCGAACCGGCCATACGACTTGTATACGCCCTGCAGGATCGTCCCCGGCTTATAAGATAAAAGCGTTTTCTTTTCTTCCATTGTTGTTCTCCTGTGTATGTGCGATGAAATGGCTTCGCGGCTCCGCGTAGAGCCATAAGGAAGCCTCACCATGGACTGAAGAAGCACCGATTCGTTCTCCGGTCACCGCTCACTGCTCTTTGCCATCCCTTAATAAAAAAAGGCTTGCTTCTATGCAAGCCCCTTTTCTTTTCATCAGAAAGTATTCATATATCTTCCAAGCACGAGACAAAGCACAGCAAAGACAATGCCAAATACCACCGTGAACTTGGAGAGTACAGCATCCTTACCTCTGGTTTTGCCGCCAACAGCGCCTTCCGCGCCGCCGCCGATGGCCGAGCCCATTCCCGCCTGCTTGGATTCCTGAGCTACGACGACTACGATCACCAGTAAGGAAACAACCATTGTCAAACCAATCAAAAAATACTTCACTCTGCATCCTCCTCTGAATCTACCCAAGGGCAGATCGGCCTTTCCTATCGAATATAAAGCCAATATCAAACCTTATTTTATACTACTCTGTAGTACAGGTCAAGAGGAAATAGAATTCAGAGTTCGCCCGTGGGCGGGGCGCCCCTTGATTGGGCGAAAAAGGGTTCAAGGTTCAGGGTTCAGGGTTCAGGGTTGTGGTGGCGGCTTCGCCGCGAATATATATGGGGCGATGCCCGAAAGTGGTATTCAAGTCACTAGTCCCCAGTCCCTAGCTACTCATCCCTGCTTTCATACTTCAGGGTTCTGGTGGCGACTTCGCTGCATTTTAGATGACGGTATTCCCGTATCGCCAGCCTTCCCCTCGAGGGGAAGGTGCCCCGAAGGGGCGGATAGGGCACTGGCGGTATGAAAGCGGGTGGGAAGGAAGGCTATGACGAAGCTATGCATAAAAATTCTTGTAGAAGCCGACTCTGCGATGGAATCAGCGTTTCCCTAATCTATCATTTCCCTCATTCTGCCCCAAGCGTCTGCCCGATCATCCGTTTCAGCTTTTCCGCAGCCGCCTTTGGCTCTTCGCTCGCCATGATGGCAGAGACGATGGCGAAACCGTCGATCGCGCTTCCCGCAAAGTCGGGAAGCGTCTTTTCATTGATGCCGCCGATGGCACAGACGGGGATATGGACGCTGCGCTTGATCGCCTCCAGCGTCTCTCTGGTCGTAAAGTCAGCATCCGTCTTCGTCTTCGTGGGATACATCGCGCCGACGCCTAGGTAGTCTGCGCCGTCTGCTTCTGCCTTGAGTGCCTCGGTGAGATTGGCAGCGGAGACGCCCAAGATCTTATCTGGACCGATCATCTGCCTTGCGATGGCCGCCGGCATATCGCTCTGCCCCACGTGAACGCCTGCCGCATCCACCGCCAGCATGATGTCGATGCGGTCATCGATGATGAGAGGGATATGATAGCGGTCCGTCACTTCCTTCAGCCTGCACGCCCGTTCGTAGAGCAGACCCGTATCCCCTTCCTTTTCACGAAGCTGCACGAGCGTCACGCCGCCCCGGATCGCCTCTTCGACGACAGTTTCAAATCCTTCTTTGGGCATACGCCGGTCAGTCACGAGGTAGAGCGTAAGATCAAAGGATGTCATACTTACCCTCCGCTTCCATGACAGAGGCGCTCATGCGGCCAAGCTCATCCAGGATGCCCATGTGGAAATGACCAAGCCCCTGATGCCCATATGATCTCCAGGCTCTTTCGCCCGCGATCCCCATCGAGAGCATCGCCGCGGCAGAAGCGCCGAAGGGATCCTCCGGGTGCGCACCGACAAACGCACCGACGAGTGTGGTACACATGCAGCCGGAGCCCGTGATATCCGACATCTCCGGACAGCCGTTGCGGATATGCATGACCCTTTTCCCATCTGTGATGATATCCGTCTTGCCGCTGATGACGACCGTCGCATGCCATTTCTTCGCCAGCATCGAAGCGACCTCTTCCGCGACCTTGGCATCTGCATGACCCGCGTCGACCCCCTTGGTCCGCACTGCCTCTCCTCCCAGAGAGCAGATCTCGGAAATATTTCCTCTCACGACCGCCATCCGGATCTGACGCATGAGTTCATCCGCCATACGGTTTCTGAAAGGCGTCGCCCCCACGCCGACAGGATCAAAAACGACCGGAATACCGAGCGCATTCGCCTTGCGGCCTGCCACCATCATCGCTTCGACCTTCGTCACATTCAGCGTCCCGATATTCAGCACCAGCGACTGCGCGATGGAGACCATCGACTCCGCTTCATCCACCGCATCAGCCATGACAGGCGATGCGCCGATCGCAAGACAGGCATTCGCGCAGTCATTGACCGTCACATAATTCGTGATGTGATGCACAAGCGGTCTTTCCGCTCTGACTTGATCGATATAAGATGTAAATGTCATTTCCTTTTCCCCTTTTCTTTCACTTTAGCCGCTTTATCCAGATACCGTTCCGCCATTCGGGGATTCGGCTCTGTCCCATATCCGCGTCGATAGTAATCCGCCAGCACTTCATAGAAATCCTCATTCCGCTTCTTTGCCATCTTTTGCGCAAACCGGAACGCCTTCAAAGGATTCTCGTGATGAAGCTCTCCCTGCTCCTCTCCGGAGGGACCTGCAAAGTACGTCCACAGAAAGAGATCCATATCCATGATCCGTGCATTTCTTCCATTCGCCGCAGCCTCCAGAAAATCCGCATTTTTCTTCCCGATATCTGCGCCATGGTAGAGATAGAGATACGCAAGGAGCGCCCAAGCCTCCGGGCTGCCCGCCTTTGCCGCCTTCTCGCAGCAAGAAACCGCATGCCTCGTATGCGCAAGATAATCATCGAAGAACTTTCTCTCGCCCCGCCTTTCGGCAAGCTCGTCAAATATCGGCTCCAGTACCCGCAGCTCCGTCACCACTTCATTCATATAGTACTGCACCCAGCGCTCACGGCAGCTGTCATGCCCTGCCTGCATCCCCATCTCCAGATCCTTCAGATAGAGATCCATCCGCCCCCGGCGTCGCTCGATATCTGCCAGTGCGAAGAGACAGCTCGTATCCCCCGCTGCATGAAGCTTCTCCAGGAAGGAATGGAGAAGCTCTTCGACCTCCTCATAGCGCGGCGTATCGATATACGCCTGCACCACACTCAGCATCCCTACCGAAGCCGCTCTTTTCTCTTCCTGATCCCCCAGCTCATAGGCACGCAGATACCACGTAAGCGCCCTTCGGATCTCACGATGCACGTGAATACCAGCCGCATACATCTCCCCAAGCTGCCGGCAGGCGAGCGCACTCCCGGCATCCGCCGCCTGCCGATAGAGGCGAAGCGCACGCGGGATATCCGGCTTCGTCCCATAGCCCTCGGCGAAGCACACCGCCACGCGAAAGAGGCACAGCGCATCACCGCGCATGGCTCCCTTCATGTACCAGGAAAATGCCTCCTGATCATCTCGCGGCGTCGATCCCGCCGTGAAATGCTCGCTGTAAAGATCCCCGACCGCCGCATACGCTTCATAGATCCCCGCCTTGATCGCCTCTTCCAGCCATGTGAGTGCGATGTCTCGCACCTCGGTCACCCGAAGCGCATCCTCACGCATGAGCATCCCTGCCCGGTACGCCCCCCGGTCGACCCCCTGCTGGAAGCTTTCGCTATAGAAGCCAAAGGCCGCCTGATAATCCCGCTGGCGGCCAAGACCCTTCTCCCACATCTCTCCAAGTATGAGACAGCTTTCCCCATGCCCGCGATCTGCCAGCATTTGGAAAGCCTCCTCTGCCTTCTTGTAGTTTTTCTCTGACAGGAAATGCTCGCCAAGCGCATAGAGATCCTGCGCCGCATTCGTTTTGCCCAGCATCACGGCATGCCCCAGATACTCCATCGCTTTATCGTAATTTCGTATATGAAGATAGTCCTTCCCCAGCCTCACCAGGGAATCCGCCTCGTCCTCTCTCATGGTGTCTCCTCATTTCTGAATTTTCTTTTTATTTTACCACGCAGCCTGAGAAAAGAGGAAGAAAAATAAAAAGACAGACCAGAAGGTCTGTCTTTTTGAGGGGGCAATGGGTTCAATGGGGCGATGCCCGAAAGTGGGATTCAAGCCACCAGTCACCAGTCCCTAGTCACCAGCCACTCCCTATCACCGATTCTTCTCTACGAACGCCTTGAGCTCCGGATACCCTACATTGCCATAGCCGATGATGCTGTCCACCGGCTTGCCGTCCTTGAAATACACGATATCCGGGATCGTCTCGATGTGATAGCGCTCTGCCAGTGCTTCATCCTCATCAATATTCACGCCGTAGATCGGGATGTCGATCTCCTCCGACAGCTTCACGATCATCGGCTGCAGGCGGCGGCAGTAGCCGCACCATGGTGCGCTGAATCCGGCGATCATATCGCCCTTTTCCAGCGCCTTGTCGAAATTTTCTGTGCCTGTGATCATCTGGATCATGGTCTGTACCTCCTTTTATAATATCGAATTTTCTCTATTCAGATCATATCACATATATCGATGAGTGTCAATGCAAAAAAGGATGGCAGATCCCAAGATCGGGCCTGATCCATCCGTCGGATCGTCCCCTGCCTTCATCCGTGCGCGTCTTGCCTTGGCTTCTTCGTATGTAAAAACGCCTTTACTTCTCGCTTCTTATTTGCGCTCCAAATCCCCCTCTCCATCCGTTCTTCCCATATAAAACAAAAAAAGAATCGCATCGCTGCGATTCTATCACTTGCTGGTGGAGATGAGGGGAGTCGAACCCCTGTCCAAAAAGCCTGTCCCATAAACCTCTCCGAGTGCAGTTCACTGTTTTAAGATTTAAGCAAAGTATCGTACAGGAACAAACTGCCTTTGCCGATCTCGGAATGGTTTTCGAAACGAAAGTCCCAAGCATCCTTCCGCTCTATCCTATTGGTTGATGTCAGCCTGCGGTCATAGGAAAACCGCAGGGGACATTAGCAGATTAGGCTGCTAAAGCAAAATCACGTTTTGCGTTTAGGTTTTTCCACCGTTTAACGGGCAGGTGGGATCCCGACTCGCTGTTTATGTCCCAGAATCTCCTGTCGAAACCGGTACATCCCCAAAGGTACTTATCTATTGTATGCGATAAGAAGGAAAATGTCAATTTCACCGCCCGTGGGGAAATAAGGAAGTTTGAAATCAGGGATGAGGGACTAGGGATTAGGAGCCGCAAGTAACTGGTGACTAGTGACTGGTGACTAAATACCATCTTCGGGCATTGCCATTATTTATACTCCGCGGCGCTTCTATAGTCTTATGCGCCGCACCACCATTTCGCATTTCTCATTTCTAATTTCTCATTCAAGCGAGGCTTTCAAACGCAATCAAAGGGCGCCCCGCCCCACAGGCTAACACTGATTAAATCGTTGTCAGATTTAATCAGTGTTTCCTTAAGGCGCACGCTCTACTCCCCGCGCGTGATATCCGCATACGCAAGGCGAGCGCCCATGGATTCTGCGCTCTTGACCGCATCAAGGACGGCAAGGCGGATGGCTTCTTCTGCTAGATAGCCCACCGTATCGACAGGCGCGGCGATCTCTCCGGATGCCATGGTAAAGACGGTATCCCCATCCATCGTGGTGTGGACGGGGCGGATGGATCTGGCGAAGCCATCGTGTGCCATACCGCTCACCGCCTTGCATTCCGCCTTGGTGAGCTTCGCATTCGTTACGACGCAGCCGATGGAAGTATTGCCGCCAAGGATACGCTCAAATCCTTTGAGCATAAAGTCGTGCGAAGAAAGGATGGTTTTCTCATCATCGGAAAGAATACCGGCGAGCGTGGTCTCTTTGTCGTACACTTCGCCGCACGCATTGACAGCCATGTAGGCCCCGACACAGAGTCCGCTTTCGAGAGAGATCTCCGCATAGCCGGCGCCACTCTTCATGGCATGCTCTGCGCCCTTGAGTTTGCCGACCGTCGCACCTGTCCCTGCACCGTAGCAGCCGACGGGAAATGTCACATCCGCCCGCTTCGCCGCCTCGTATCCCATGGCAAGATCGGGATGGGCTTTCGGATCGCCGATCAAAAGGTCGAAGAGCACCGCGCCGCAGACGATCGGCACAGACACCGGCCCTACGGGAAATCCGACACCGTCTTCTGCAAGAGCATTCATGACGCCGCTGTCGGCTTCCAGGCCAAAGGCAGAGCCGCCGGAAAGGACTACGGCGTGGATCTGCTGCACCGTTTTCTCCGGAGAGAGAAGATCCGTCTCCCGCGTCCCCGGTGCGCAGCCGCGTACATCGACCCCCGCGGTCGCACCCCCTTCAGGCGCCAGAATGACGGTCACGCCCGTAAGACCCACACGGTCTTGCGCCGTGCCGATGCGAAATCCCGGAACAGATATGGTACGTGTGATCATGGAAATTCTCCTTTCGGCTTTCGGGAAAATAAGTGACTAGGGACTAGGGACTGGTGGTTAGGGATTAGGGACTGGGTTAGCCCCTTGGACGTGCTGCCCTTTGATTCCGTTTGAAAGCTTCGCTTGAATGAGAAATTAGAAATGAGAAATGGTGGTGCGGCGCATAAAAACATAGAAGCGCCGCAGAGTATAAATAGGGCGATGCTCGAAAGTGGCATTTAAGTCAGCAGTCACCAGTCACTCCTAATCCCCAATCCCTAATCCCTAGCCACTCATCCCTGCTTTCAAACTTAAGTAGCTAGGGATTGATAAATACAAGACTCCCTCCCGAGAAACACGCGCTTTACATGTCCCCTTTTCTTGCCATCTGAAGGCAGAGTGCCAGATCAGCAGGGATCGGCGCTTCGAAGTGCAGGGCCTTGCCCGTCACAGGGTGGCGAATGTCGAGTGTCCACGAATGGAGTGCCTGCCCTTCGATAGGGAAATGGTCTTTCTTCCAGCCATAGAGCGGGTCATTCACGACGGGATGGCGGATGTGTGCCATGTGGACGCGGATCTGGTGGGTACGTCCGGTTTCCAGCTTGCACTCGATCCAGGAGTAATGCGGCATGAATTCAAGTACACGGAAATGGGTGACGGCATGCTTGCCGGTCTTAGGCTGTACGTCCCATTTCATGCGATCCTTCGTACTGCGCCCCAGGGGGAAACGGATGACGCCCGTATTTCCTTCCATCTGCCCATGGACGAGGGCGACGTAGTGACGCTCCGCTTCATGCGTCGCGATTTCTTCCTTCAGCACAGGGAAGGCTTCCTTCGACTTCGCGACGACCATGACGCCTGAGGTATCCTTGTCAAGGCGGTGTACAATGCCCGGACGTATGGGATCCTCGCAGGCCTCGAAAAGCGAAGGGCCGACATGGAAGAGAAGTGCATTCACCAATGTGCCATCCGGATTGCCCGAACCGGGATGCACGACCATGCCGCGTGCTTTATTGATGACCAGCATGTGTTCATCTTCATAGAGGATATCAAGCGGTATATCCTGCGGAATGAGCGCGAGCTCCTTCTTCTCTTCCCAGGAGAAGGAGATCTGATCGCCTGTCTGCACATGGTAGTTCGGGCGGATCATCTTGCCATCGGCGAGCAGTGCACGGCCGTCTTTGATCCATTTCTGCACTTCAGAACGGGTGAGCCCGGAGGCCTCTTTCAGGAACTGGTCAAGACGCTGTCCTGATTCTTGCTCGGTCACAACGTAAATTTTCTCACTCATGCTTCATGTCTCCAAAAATAAAATACGATCAGTGCCACACCGACACAGATGAAAATGTCTGCCACATTGAAGATCGGCCAGATGCGGAAATCGAAGAAGTCCACGACGCCGCTGATACGCACGCGGTCGATGGCATTTCCCAAAGCCCCTCCGAGCAGCATACCGATCGCGGCGGAAAAATAGCGGGGCTCTTTCGGGATGCGCTTCCGGAAAAAGAAGAACGCACCAAAGAGCAGAATGACGATCGCAAGGAAAAACCATCTCTGATACGCCAAAATGCCGAAGGCCGCGCCGGGATTGATGATGTAGGTCAGATGAAATACCCCGGAAATGAGCGGAATCGATTCTCCCCAGACCATGTGCTGCTGGACGATCCATTTCACCAGCTGGTCAAGCACGGTCACAAATAAAGCTATATAGACTGTCAGCATAGTATCCTCCTATATATTGCTTTATTATAGCATGAGAGAGAGGGTGTGCGCAGTAGGGAGTTTGGGCGGGGAATAGGTTCGGGGTTCAGGGTTCGGGGTTGCGGCTTCGCCGCAATTTTTAGACTATGATATCCTCGTATCGTCATTTCGAGCGTAGCCGAGAAATCTTTCTTGCACTGCGGTCACTGTCACATTGGCACTAGCAGGGAAACGACGCCTTGGTGCTTCGTATTTCTGCTTTCTCACATCCATCATTTATCGGTCTGCAAAGAAGATTTCTCGCTTCGCTTGAAATGACAATACAAGAGAGTCACCAGTCGCTAATCCTTAGTCACCAGTCAGTAGTCCCTGGCTATTCACCCCTGCTTTCAAACTTTTGGCGGTATCCATTTCCCGTATCGTCATCCCGAGCGCAGCCGAGGGATCTTTCTTGCACTGCGGTTACTGTCACATTGGCACCGGCAGGGAAACGACGCCTTGGTGCTTCGTATTTCTGCTTTCTCACCCCCATCATTTATCGCTCTGTAAAGAAGATTTCTCGCTTCGCTCGAAATGACGATACGGGAGTCTGATGTCTCCCAGTCTCCTAGTCACCAGTCACTAATCCCTGGCTATTCATCCCCGCCTTCAAGCCTGCAGTAGCGGCTTCGCTGCAACATGGAAAAGGCGATGCCCGAAGGTCACTAAAATACTACCTTCGGGCATCGCCCCATTTATACATCGCGGCGCTTCTATATTGTTATGCGCCGCACCACACCCCTGAACCTTGAACCCTGAACCTTGAACCCTGAACCCTTAATAATTGACAAATACTTCGATATTCTGTCTGCCGAAGTTATAGCAGTCCTCGAAAGACTCCATGCAAAGGTCGATGCGGTTACCGACGATCGCACCGCCGGTATCTGCTGCGACAGCATGGCCATAGTTCGGGATGAATACATTCGTACCGAGCGGAATGACAGAAGGATCGACTGCCACCGTGCCGTGACCGGCCTGCGTGCCGGTCGCAGTGATGCCGCTGCCGCCTCCATCGCTCGGATGATATGCGCTCGCATGCATATTGGCGACCCAGCCCATCGTCCCTTCTGCTTTACCGGTCTTCATAATGCCCGGCGTGCCATCAGAGAGAACCTTGGCATGCGCGATGACCGTCTTCACGACCTTGCCGCCGGAGATGAATTCATCGATCTCCACTTCCCGTTCGCCGGGGATCCCCTCTTGGACGACGACCTCCTGATCCTCCCCGAGGCTTCCATCGTACCACTTATTATAGTGGATCGGCATCGCCTCCTTGCGGAAGACCTTCCGCGCGGTATACGGGACGACGTGGATCTGCATGCCTTCTTTCACCTGCATCAGACCGTCTTCGATCGGCATCATCTTCTTCCAGTCGAAGCCCGCATCATTCACCACGCCCTGCACCGTCTGCTGCGTGGTATAGACGACCTTTTTCTTGCCATTCGCGATGATGGAAACAGGCACTGCCCGCTCTACCACGATAACTGCGCCATCCGTGACGTCCTTCGTGCTTGTCCAGAATGTGTCATACGCCTTCAGTGATACATTGAGATCGCTCAATACATTCTTGAAATTGGAGGCTGCCGTAGAAATGACCTGCTTGTGAGCCCCATCATATACGGTCACTGTCTTCGCAGGACTTGCGCCCAGAAAATCCAAAGATGCTGCCGCAAGATCCACCTGACTTCCCAAGGCAGCCGCCGCCAATATACATACTAATACTTTTTTCGCTTTGTTCATCGTTGAAGGTTTCATAAATGCATCTCCTATGGCCGTTATTCTACCATAGAGAGACTTTTTGTCAATTTTTCCGATGTTGACAATGATAGCAGCTCGCATTTGTTCCGTATCTATCGAATATTTCCTGCATATTCTCCCGTATACATCGCGCACTATTATTTCCTACGCTTTTTGTCCTATCACTGTTTTTATCAGATACTATCGAGTATTATTCATTGAATCAATTGTCAATCTTGTATCTCCCCAATAGACATTTGAGGATTATTAACAAATTATGAATCACTCTATCTCCCATGTTATCGTTTCTTTCGCATTTTATGCATTCCGCTTTCCACCTGATTGTCAACCACGAGCCGACTCCATTTCTCATCCGAGATAGCCCAACTTTGTCCCATCTTTGCCCTTTCGTTCTTCTCATTTTTCCGTAAAGTGGGAAATTCGCCCATCAAAATCCTTGAAATTTGTAAGTCTTTCCCAAAAAGAGAAGATGGCAGAAGGAAAAGTGGATAATAGAGAATCAAAGCTCATGGAACGTGCCATTCCCTGGATTGCTTGCGAATGACAAAGATTTCTCGCTTCGCTCGAAATGACAATACGAGAGAGTCTGCCGTCTCTTAGGCTCTTAGCCGCTAGTCACTAGCCACCAGTCACGCAAAAAGCCGAAGCATTCGCTTCGGCTTTTGTCATACATGATTTATTTTTCTTTTTTTCCAAAGACAGGCATGTAGGGTTCCATTTTCTGCGCGAGGGTCAATTCATCTTCGCAGTCACGCTTCTCCGCGATACGCTGGAATTCGGCTTGTGCGCCCACTTTATCAGCAGGTGCGATCTCCTTTTTCCACATGCCGTCAGACTGCATGATGTGCGCTTTCTGATTGTCCGCGAGCTCCATATTGACCATGGTCTTCAGACGATGGCAGAGATCGGCGTCACGCACAGGGATCATGAGTTCGACGCGGTCATTGAGGTTTCTTGGCATCCAGTCCGCACTGCCGATATACAGCTCTTCACGACCGCCATTGGCGAACCAGAAGACACGGCTGTGCTCCAGGAAGCGGCCGACGAGGCTTCTGACGGTGATGTTGTCACTGACGCCGGGGATGCCCGGGATGAGTACGCAGATCCCCCGGATGATGAGCTCGATCCTGACGCCTGCCTGAGAAGCTTCGTAGAGCTTATCTATGATCTCCTTATCGAGGAGGGAATTCATCTTTGCGACCATGTGTGCCTGATCGCCCTGCTTGGCGAAGGCGATCTCGCGGTCGATGAGCTCCATGCAGCGCTGGCGGAGATTGATCGGCGCGACGATGAAGGAGTCCCACAGCGGCGGGTCAGAGTAGCCGGAGAGGAGATTGAAGAAGGCAGAAGCGTCGCTGCCGAACTGGTCATTGCAGGTGAAGACGCCGAGATCCGTATAGAGCTTGGCTGTGGATGCATTGTAATTGCCGGTCGCGACATGGACATAGCGGCGGATGCCGTCCTTTTCGCGGCGGATGACGAGCGTACACTTCGAGTGCGTCTTGAGCCCGACAAGGCCGTAGATGACATGCGCGCCTGCTTTTTCAAGACGGCGCGCCATCAGGATGTTATTCGCTTCATCGAAGCGCGCCTTGACTTCCATGAGTACAGTGACCTGCTTGCCGTTCTGTGCTGCTTTTTCGAGAGCTTGTATGATCGGCGAGGAGGAAGCCACGCGGTACAGGGTCTGCTTGATGGCAAGGACATCGGGGTCAGCCGCTGCAGAAGCGACGAAATTAACGACAGAGTCTTCAAAGGATTCATAAGGCAGATGCACGAGGAGATCTTTCTCACGGATCATCTCGAAAATATTCTTTCGACCATCCTTTTCGAGCTGGATCATGGACCAGGGGCGATGCGGATGCGCTTCCGGATAGCGGAGATGGTCGTAGCCCTTGATGCCGCAGAAGGAAAAGAACATCGTCATATCGAGCGGTCCGTCGATCTCATACAGATCCTCCTTCGCGAGGTGCATCTCCTGCGTCATGAAGCGCTGCATGAAGCGGCTGGTGCCTGCTTCGAATTCGATACGCACGGCCTCCCCGCGCTGGCGTTTCTTCAGCTGGCGCTCCACCTCGACGACGAGATCCTGTGCATCTTCTTCATCGATCGCAAGATCCGCGTCACGCGTGATGCGGAAAGGATGTGCTTCCAAGAGGTCGTAGCCAATGAAGAAACGGGAAGCAAAGTGACGGATGACCTGCTCCAAGAGGACGAAGTCATGGCGCCCCTTCTTTTCCGGATCATCCGGCAGGCGGACGATACGGGGAAGCACCGATGGCACCGGCACGATCGCTGTCTTCACATCGATATCATTTTCCTCATCCAGCGAAAGGTCACGCTCATTCCTTTCGAGCAGCATCGCGATATTGAGGCTCTTCGAAGCGAGGAACGGGAACGGATGCGAGGAGTCGACGGCCATTGGCGTGACGACTGGGAATACCTGCCGCTCGAAATAGTCCTCCATCCATTTCTTCTGCGCTTCTGTCGCATCTTCCGGATGGATGAAGTAGAGCCCTTCCGTGCGAAGCTCGGACAGGAGCATATGAAGGAAACGATACTGGCGCGCGACGAGCTTCTGGCAGGTGTCGGAGATCTGCTCGAGCTGCTCCTCCGGTGTCATATGGGCGATGTCACGGCGCTTCACGCCATTTTCCTTCTGGTGCTTCAGCCCCGCCACGCGGATCATGAAGAATTCATCCAGATTCGAACTCGTGATCGCCAGGAATTTCAATTTTTCCAGCAGGGGATTGTTCGGATCCACTGCTTCCTGCAGTACGCGGCGATTGAACTGCAGCCACGACAGCTCGCGGTTCAGATAATAATGCTGATGTCTATCCTGCACGTCCATAGTTACCTCCGCTCCAATTTGGCTTCCATGCCAAATACCGTTTCAAACATTGTCTTTTCTTTATTGAACAGCCATGTCTCCAGGGCCGTATCCTCACTCGATTCATACTCGATGACAAGCGCATCCCCCGAGATATGGGCCGAAAGATCTTTCAGCTTCTGCTTCCTCGACATATCCATCGCACGGACCAGACGGAAGATGGCTATCAGCTTCAGCGCCGTCATCTTCGACTCATCCGACAGGATGCGGAATGGCTCATCGTCATCATTCGGGATCCCCTTGTGATCATAGTAGACGATGCACGCCACGATATCCTTCTCGCGGTCGGAGATCCCGAAAATATCCGTCCCGCGGACCATATTCCACGCCTGCATGGACGAGCCCAGAAGATTCACATACTTCCCGATCTGGTACAGGATGATCGCCATGCGAAGCAGGAATTCATCACGGTCATTGAGCCCATTTCCGCGGTCAAAGGCCTGAGCGATCACTTTGCTGTAGAGCTCCATCGCCTTCGCATGCACCGGTTCATAGTAATAGTCCGCCGCGATCGAGCGCGTCAGCTCCAGATTCTGCGCGCGCATGTACGCAAGTGCCGGATCATTCGTCTTCTGCGCCCCATAGAAGAGCGATGCCGAGCGCACGAAGGTCATCCCCATCATGACTACATGCTTCACAGGGATCGCATTCAGGATCTCCTGATAAATATGCAGCGTCGGCGAGACAGTGAGCGCCCATGCCTCACTGATGTGATACTTCTGCATGATCATCGAAGTGGAGAATTTTCCCACCTCGTCATACACCTTGCCGAATTCCTGAGGCTTCACCTCGGCGATATCCCGCTGGTCAAGGTCATGGTGCAAGAGCATCGCGACGATCCTCGCCTCACGTCCCGAGAGAACGACCGAATCGATATCATACTTTCTGATCGATACCCAGAGCGGCTCCATGATCGCATGGATGTACTCCGCCAGTGCTTCCGGGAAATAGCGCGACTCGCGCTGGTTCGTCGTGAACGTCTCCAAAAGACGGAGCGTCCCGATGTGTACATTGTGCTGGTAGCAGAGCGAGCCCTTCTCCCACACCGTCAGCCCCACGCACCCCGACGTGATGTCGACGAAGAGGAAATTCTTCCCCAGACGCTCATTCGCCGCACGGTTATACTGCTTCAGCTGGTACGAAAGGCCGAAATGCTTGAAATAGATCTCCTGCGGCATGTCCACGACCTGCACATTGAATCCCGTCTTGACACGGATCAGATCCAGGATCGAGCGGCAGTTATCCGCCTCACGGAAAACCGCCGTCGCATACGCCGCATATACCTTCACCTGATAATCCGACAACAGCTGCTTTAAGCCATTCAGCATGCGGCAGAGCTTCCGGATCGAAGCGAAAGACAGATTCTTATGATTGAATACCTCTTCCCCAAAGTTCGTATCCTTCCTCACGGACTCGATGACACGGACTTCATTGACATTCTTGTACTCCACGATGCGAAGAGACAGATTCGACGAGCCGATGTGAATGATACCGTAAATGAGCGGCTTTTGTTCCGACATAAGTGGCCCTCCTTTTATAAACAGCGGGTATCTTGTAATCCCATATATCCGTAAAAATGAAACGTAAAAGTTAGGAGTGAGAAGTGAGAAGTGAGAAGTGGTGGTGCGGCGCATAAAATAATGAAGCGCCGCGGAGTTTTGATAGCACTTCGCGCCGCCGTCATCTCGAGCGTAGCCCTCGATCTTCCTTGCAGAACGATCAGTGTACCAATTGCGCTATTTCAATCACCGCTTGCTCCTAATTCCCAACCCCTAATCCCTAGCCGCCACCTTCATTTCTCATTCAAGCGAAGCGTCAGCGTTAGCTCACGGGGCGTACCGGGCTGGTGCGCGATGAAACAGGTCACACGCAGAAGCAGACCTTTTAATGATAGCCCACTCCCGTAAAAAGCAGGTAAACAGCGGGCAAAGCTTCTCTTTATAATTATACCATGACTTATATGCATAGCGGAGCATAGGGAGCCCTTCCCGTTAAAGGAAATTCTGATAGTATGGTATGGAAAAAAGGGGACGCCCAAAGGCGTCCCCGCGAAGAATACAGTTTGAAGAGGGCCCCATGGGGCGGTTGACCCCTGGGGAAACATGGATCCAATCGCTGAGGCCGACTTGACATGTATTTTTATGCCAAATCGAACTCTGTGATTGAATGAGCATTTTCCCAGCCCCTTCAGCGCGTTTACTTTTCATGCGTCTCTCCCAACGCCATTCCGATCAGTCGATCTGCCTGGTCGGCCATGAAGAGCGGAATATTCAGTACCCCCTCATCCATGCGAAGATTATTCATCGAGAAACGCACGCGGAGCTTCGTTTCTGCTGCGAATGTCTCCGCATATTTTTTAAGACTCCGGCTCTTGATATTCGTATCTGCCTTCACTTCGACAGGGATGATATCATTCTTCCGCTGGATGATGAAGTCCACCTCATAGGGCGGATTGATGCGAGACCAGTAGTGCGGCATCGCATCGAACTGGGGGACAAGTGACTGCAGGATGAAATTCTCCGTCAGCGCCCCCTTGAACTCCGTAAAAAGCCGATTCCCCTCACGGAATGCCACTGGATCGAGTTTAGACAGACGGCGCAGCACGCCCACATCTGCGAGATAAATCTTGAACGCAGACAGATCCTCATAGGCGGAAAGCGGAAGCCCTGGCGACGTGATGCGGAAGACCTTGTAGACCAGCGCCGCATGCACCAGCCACTCGAGCGCATCCTCATACTCCCTCGCCCTTGCCCCCTCTTTGATGACATTGTAGAGAAATTTCTTATTCTCCCGCGCAAGCTGCGATGGTAAAGAATTCCACACCCGTCCAATCTTCGGATACTCCCTTGGCGCTGGATGTTTCATGAAGTCTCTCTCATACGCCTGGATGATATCCATCAGCACCTGCTGCACCTGCCCCACCGACTGCGTCTCCTCCCAGCGGCTGACCACCTCCGGCATCCCGCCCGTGACATAGTACATCTTGAGCTTCTCCGCGAGCGGATTGAAAAAAGCATCAGGCAGCGGCTCGATCTCATTCACCGCCCCCAGATAGGCTGCCAGATTCTCACTTCCTGTCGCCATCAGAAACTCCGTGAAACTCATCGGATAAAGAGACAGGAAATCCACCTTCCCCACCGGAAACGATGACGGCCTCGCGAGCGTGATCCCTAGTAGTGAACCCGCGCAGGCCACATGGTACTCCGGCGAATTTTCCGCAAAATACTTCAGTGCATTCAGCACCTCGGGCGAATCCTGCACCTCATCGAAAATGAGCAGCGTCTTCCCCTTCTGGATATCCTGCCCACTCGCCATCGCCAGATTCGGAAGAATACGCTGCACATCCTTCGTCGTGCGGAAGAAATCCCGATATTCCGGATTCTCATCAAAGTTGAAATAGGCGGTATTTTCATAGTGCATCCGCCCAAATTCCTTCAAGAGCCACGTCTTCCCCACCTGACGCACGCCCTTCACGATCAAGGGCTTCCTGTAAGGAGAGTCCTTCCAGGAAATCAGCTGTCTCATTGCAAGTCTTTTCATTATTATCACCTTTTTATATATAATTATGTGACTTTTCTCACACTATTATATATAATTTCGTGATTCGCCGCAAACAGAACTTAAAAAAGAGGGAAACCTGTCAAGGCTTCCCTCTTGTGTCTATCTTTCACGCATGGCAGGCGCTTATGGTCTGAGCTCGTTTTGAGAACTTGGCTCCTCATAATCGGCATCTTTGTTCTTGTGAAGGATCACGCTGGAAACACTCGCCGTCCCGCTATCGCTTCCGCCCGTGCCGGAGCTGCCGGAGCCGCTGCTGTTATCGCTTTTACCCAAAGTAAAATTTTTCCAAGTATACGTGACATCAGGTTTATTAGATACGAAACGCTGCGCCACCATGCTTCCTTCAAATTCTTTGCTTCCATTATACGTAATATCTCCCTGGGGGGCATAGACCAGAGCTTTTAGCTTCAGGTGTTCAGGCAAATTGATTTGTATATTTCCATGCAGCGATATGATCTCCACATGATCCGCAGTAAAATCTATATCCTGCTCATTCACCGTAACATCCCCGTCCGCCACAATGACTCTATGTGCCTTCATTTGAGGTTGATACAAATTAATCCACCCTGCTTGCTTTTTATCAAAATTCCCATTGGTCGAATAATAAACTTCCTGATCCTCATATTTCCCATTTTCGCCCCATCCCGTCGGGTATTTATTTCGAAGCGTCTCAGCCACATATTTATAAATATTTCCAGTATCCGCAGAATCCTTCTTTACTGAGATATCTAAATCGAACCGGCTCTCTGGCGGTAAATTAGCAACCACAACGTCCTCTCCACATTTGGTGCCATTATCATACCCAATACGAATAAAGTGATACCAGTTTGAATTGGGGTCATTCGGATTCACCTGAATATCATTATCATAATATCCTGCATCAGGCGGTGTAACTTTCTTATAGTTATGCTCCCAGATCCCAATTTGATAATATAGCCAAACGTCATAATCCGTCAAATCTTTACCAGCACTGAAAGCTCCCGGATCTACCAATACATTTCTTACCCCATCTGCAGTATTATACGTACCATTTAACCGGATAACTCCATTGGCATGAACCTTCCCATGGATCCGCTGTCCCGTATTGCTCCAAAATAAAGAATAATCCGGCGACCAGTTATTTTCCTGTGAATACACCTTATTCGCGCCGATAAATGCATAATCAAAGACCCCATTCCCCTGTGACGGCTGGCTCGCCACCACCTTCGCCGTCGCACGCACATCCACAGAGAAGCCATGGATTCCGACGAACTCGATAAACTTCGACCCGATCTTTTCTGTCGCATCCAGCGTCAACAAGCGTCCTTCCGTCTTCGTACTGTCCTGCGGCCCTCTATCATAAATCTTCATGCCATACTTCTTCCGGATCTCATCGAGAGAGAGCGTGCGATCCTCCTCATTATCCAGATTCGCTTGCAGGTATTGCTCCGCGACGCGATACATCTCCGCCGAATTATTCTTGTCATACACATACGCCGCCGCAAGCACCGCCGCGTCCGCCGCCTTCTGCAGGCGCGCGTGACGGGCAAAGCCATTTCCGAGGTCCACCGCGAGCCCCGCACAGCCGAAAAGGATCGGGATCAATATCGCAAAAAATACCATGTACGCCCCGCGCTCATTCTTGATGCGGGAAAGCAGTCGATTCAAAAAAGTCATAGTATCACCTCATGTGAGTTAGGAGTGAGGAGTTAGGAGTGAGGAGTGGAGGAAGGGGCGCACAATTCATATAGCGCCCCAATACCTCTCATTTGATAAAACAGTCTATTCATGATTTATATAAAACTCCGCGCCGCTTCCATATTTTATGCGCTGAGCCTTCACCTCAAACTTCTCACTTGATTGGATAGTCAATTTAACTGCCAGTTATTTATGAAACGCAATTCCCATCACCAGCCACGAAAAACCATATTCGCATTTAGTATACCATAGTCTCCGCAAAGATTTGAAATGAAAAATGCATGCAAAAACGCCCGCCGGACGGCGGACGTTTTCATTGATCAGAGTGACTGGTGGCTAGTGGCTAGTGACTGGTAGCTAAGGACAGTGACCGGCACGCAAAGTGCGGTCATCGCCCATTTCTTACTCCGAGGCGCGTCCTTATCTGTTGCGCCGCTCTACCATTTCTCATTTCTAATTTCTCATTTCTAATTTCCTAGTCACACGCAAAAACGCCCGCCAGATGGCGGACGTTTTCATTGATCAAAGTAACTGGCGACCAGCGCGCGGAATGCGGGCATCGCCGTTTACAAAAATCGACGCAGAGCGTCACTCCGCCTAAGCCTTTCCCGCATGGGGAAGGCAAATTAGTAGCGGCTACGCCGCCATTTTGGCTGACGGTATTCCCGTATCGTCAGCCTTCCCCTCGAGGGAAAGGCGATTCCTGCTCAGCGGCGAAGCCGCCACCTTCATTCCTAATTCCTCACTTAATTTCCTTCCAGTCTCGCTACGCCGAGCGGCGGGCTTTCAAGGAAGGTGACTTTCGGATTTCTCTGGGCGAGCCAGCCTGCCTGCCATGCATTCGGCAGAAGGTAGACAGGACGCTCGCGGCGGTCATAGACGACCATCGCATTGTCGATGCCAATAAGCTCTTCCGGCGGGACATCCCCTTCTGTCCAGCGGGCTGCGGTGTAGGAGAGCGGCTCCAGATTCACATGGACATTATATTCATTTTCCAAGCGGTACTTCATGACTTCGAACTGCAGCTGGCCGACAGCGCCGATGATGAAAGACTCCATGACGTAAGGCTGCTTGTAGACCTGGATCGCCCCTTCCTGCGCGAGCTGGGAGACACCATTCAGGAACTGCTTTCTCTTCATGCTGCTTTCCGGAGACAGACGGGCGAAAAGCTCCGGCGGGAAGACCGGGAAATCAATGAAGGTGACCGGATGCTTCTTCTCGCAGACGGTATCGCCGACACCGAGCTCACCGGTATCGAAAAGACCGATGATGTCGCCCGGGTAGGCTTTCTCGACCGTCTGTCTTTCCGTTGCGAGGAACTGCTGCGGCTGGGAGAGACGGAGCATCTTGCCGCTCTGGCGATGCAGGACGGTGATGCCTTTCTCGAAGACGCCTGAGCAGATACGCATGAAAGCGACACGGTCATGATGCTTCGGGTCCATATTTGCCTGGATCTTGAAAATGAAACCGGAGAACGCCGGATCTTCCGGCTCGATGGTGCCTTCCAGCGTCTTTCTCGCTTCCGGCGGCGGCGCAAGCTCGAGGTATTTCTCCAGAAATGGCTGTACGCCGAAATTCGTCATAGCCGATCCGAAGAACATCGGTGTCAGCTCTCCTTTTGCGACTTTTTCCGCATCGAAGGGATCGCCCGCTTCATCGAGAAGCTCCAGATCATCACGGAGCGCATCCAAAACTTCCTGCCCGACCTGAGAAACGATGGCTTCGTCATCGATCTTGCCGGAGATCACTTCCAGCTTCTTCACGCCATGTGCATTGTCCTTGATGAAGATATGGCACATCTCCGTCTCACGGTCATAGATGCCCGTGTAGTCACCGTTCACACCGATCGGCCAGTTCATCGGGCAGGAGCGGATGCCAAGCACATCTTCAATGTCCGCCATCAGATCGAACGGATTCTTACCGAAATGGTCGATCTTATTCACGAAGGTGAAGATCGGGATCCCGCGATCCGAGCAGACCTTGAAGAGCTTCTTCGTCTGCGCTTCGACGCCCTTCGCCACATCGATGACCATGACCGCCGAGTCGACGGCCATCAGCGTGCGGTAGGTATCCTCCGAAAAGTCCGCATGCCCCGGGGTATCCAGGATATTGATGCGGCAGCCCCGGTAGTCGAACTGCAGCACCGAGCTCGTGACGGAGATCCCGCGCTGTTTTTCGATTTCCATCCAGTCAGACACCGCATAGCGCGCCGTCTTCCTCGCCTTGACGGAGCCTGCGAGATGGATCGCACCCCCGTAAAGCAGTAATTTTTCCGTCAATGTCGTCTTGCCGGCATCCGGGTGGGAAATGATCGCAAACGTCCGGCGGCGTTTGATTTCTTCTAAGTCAGTCATATTGCACCTCAATCAAAAATATATATCGCTTCATTATAGCATATTTGTATGACAGTTCGTAGAAAAAAAGGAAGGCGAAAGCGGCATTCCTACACAAAAACGCACAGGCGGAAAAGCCTGTGCGTTTCTCTCTGTACTTCTCATTTCAGATCACGAAGGACATGATACTTAGATCCAGATCCATCCTTTCGTGTGTTCTCTCCCACCTGCATCGAGACATTCTTCTCCAGACGCAGGATCTCACCCGTATCAGGATTCACCCGATACACATCCGTCTTGACCGTCGTCCCCGCCGGCTGATCGGCCAATGTCATCCCGCCATTCTTATCTGGGCTGTAAATGGCGACCGCATAGTACAGCTGGCCTTTTTCCTTATAACCGACCATCGCCCAGCTGTCACTTCCGAGCGCAGTGGAATCGATCTGTTTCACAAATTTCGACAGACTGTCACTATCGATCAGCCCATTCTCCGTCGTAAACTCCGGGCCTTCTCTTTTATCGAAATAGCTTCCATTCGTTCCACCCATCCAGTCTTCAAACGAGGTGAACCCATTGCCCGTCTCTTGTTTCGCGAGAGGAAGAAGCTTCTCCTTCAGCCACTTCATGTGACGGTCATAGACCTTATCACTTTTGCTCCCCGCTTGAAGAAGCTCTGCGGCGGAGCCAAAGATCCTAGGGATCCCGTCTCCGTAAGACCCCAAAACGCCCCATCCGATCCCGACCACCAGGCCCGGCATGGAGGGCATACTCCACAAAGTTGTTCCCCTTCTGTCTCATATCTCTTACCAGTCCTCTTTCTCGTATAATAAATTCCAGGGTTTCAGTTTACCATCTTTTCAAGAGAGCCACAAGGAAATAATAAGAGGCGGAGACTCACCCGCCCCGACGCAAGAAAAGGTGAAAGCAGGGAGAAGTGGCTAGGGATTAGGGATTAGGAGTGCCTAGTGACTGGTGACTAGTGACTGGTGACTAAATACCATCTTCGTGCATCGCCATTATTTATACTTCGCGGCGCTTCTATATTTTTATGCGCCGCACCACCATTTCGCATTTCTCATTTCTAATTCAAGCGAGACTTTCAAACGGAATCAAAGGATGGCACGCCCCACGGGCAAACCAACAAAGCAAGAAGCGGACTTTTTCCATGCTACATCATGACGAAAAGACCTATCATCAGGATCGCCACAAAGAGACAATAGAAGAACTTCCCCCAGAACGCCTGCCGATTCTTCTTTGTCGAGACCTCGAAGCCGCAATGCGGGCAATACTTCAGCCCCACGACATCCGGCACCGGGCCACGGCAATGCGGACACATCTCGCAGTGCCCCGCCGCATACTGCGCGCGCTCCTCCGCCGTCAGCTCCGGCAGGATCTCCACCGGCGTATTCAACAGTCGGCACCCGCACGCCGGGCAGAAACGGAGCATATTCCCCTCATACACCCGCCCGCACCCTCGACAGCGCACAGCATCCTCCGGCAGCGGCTGCTCCAGCACCTGATGACACGCCGGACATCGATCCCAGCGCTTCCGCATCCCATGCCCGCAGTACGGACACTTTGAAAGATGCGGCCACGACGCCTCCGGGCTCCCCGCCTCCGGCGCCTGCGAAGGCTTTGAAAGCGACGTATAAGAGATCCCCGTCCCCGGGATCCCCACCGTCGTCCGGACACCATTCTGTCCGAACGTGATATGCGCCCCGCGCCGCCCGATCGACGTCGAGACCCCGCGCTTCCCGACATTCAGCGTCACTCCCGGCATGATCTTGATCCGCCGCTGAAAACGAAAACCCATTTCTTCTACCTTCTTTCTCCTGTTGTCTCATATATAAGACAATATAGCACGGTTTCTGTCTCATCCATTAGGACAATGATTTTGATACAATTCCACGGTTTTTCAAAAAGACGCACCCGTCTTAAAATCGTCTGTAAGCTCAAAGTAGCGAAAGTTGCTCTTTGTATAATGTATCATATCAGAACAATAAAAAAGCCTCTAAAGCAGTTTGGTTATTTACCTTGTCTGCTTTAGAGGGATCATATCACAGAGAAGCGGGCTTTTCTGATTCCTATTATTCAAACTCGGCAAGCCCAAAGATGTTCTTAAATATATTTGTTTAAGTTTTATATCTTTTTTGTCGTTATTTTATTTCTGTTGCATATATTATTTTGGCTCGCTGATTTTCTGTTGCCATTTTGTTACCAGAGCATTATAAATGCTGTAAATAAACTTGACAACATTTATTTTGAAAACACCGCATCATTTCTGGAAAGTAGATACACACAGTATTGATTCATGCTGATTCCCTCTCTCTGAGAATGTTCTGCCAGTGATCTATGCAGGCTTCGTGGAATTCTTAATTTAAACTGTCCAGAATAGTCTTCCAGACTGTCTGGTTCATGAATCTCTACACCGTCTTCTAATGCAGCTTCAATCCATGCTTTTTTTGCATCCAGTGCATTTGCTACCGCACTCTCCACTGTCTCTCCACAAGTAATGCAACCAGGCAAATCCGGATAAGAAACCACAAATCCGCCTTCATCTTTGTCTTCCACAATTTCCATACGATAGGACATTGCCATATAATCATTCAGCGTCTTCATCATTCTTCGCCTCACTTTCTACAATCTGCCTTACCATTTCTACATATACTTTCTTGATTGGTTCGTGCTTTGGTATTGTAATTGGCATACACCCTTGCTTTCTAAAAGTGTAATGACTGCTTCCACTTCTTGGTGCATTCATTTCGTATCCGTAGCTTTCCAATACCTTTCGTAACTCATCAAACCGGAGGTCTTTTGATAAATTACATATACGTGTTATCAGTTTATCCCACTTTGACATTTGTTATACCTCCTATTTATATTATGCGTGGTATCGTATATGGTGTCAATCAATTTATTCTATTATTCCATGATGATTCTACATTTCTAACAACTTCTATTGGTTTTCCCTGGATTATAGTCTCTCCGCCTTTATTTCCTGCATTTCTTCCTAAATCTACGAGATAATCTGCTACATGAGAAATAAACTCTATATTATGCTCAATAATTAATACAGTTTCATTCTCTTGATTTAATTTCAACAAAATTTTTTCTAATAGTTCAATATCCTTACTGTTAAGTCCAGCTGTCGGCTCATCTAAAATATATAAATTTTTCCCTTTAGTCTTTGCCCCCAAACATTTAGCCAATTTAATTCTTTGAGTCTCTCCACCAGATAAATTCATTGACATTTGGCCTAACGATATATACTCTAAACCTATATCCTCCATACATTGCAAAACTGATCTTATACTCTCAACATCATTAAACAAATCTTTAACTTCACCAATTGGTTTATCTAAAACATCATTTATATTATTTCCTTTGTACTTTATCTCAAGAACATCATCATGAAACCTTCTTCCATGACATTCAGGACATTTTATATATGAGTCTGGCAAATACGTTAATTCAATTTTTTTCTTTCCAGTTCCTTGGCAACTCTCACATCTTCCCCCAGAAATATTCATACTAAAATCTGATGATGAAAGTCCTGTTTTTTTAGCATCTTCCGTATTCGCAAATAATTGACGTATATTGTCATATATTCCCAAGTACGAGATTACAGTTGATCTTGGAGTTTTTCCAATTGGCTGTTGATTTACATATAACACTTTCCTTATCTTAGCTATATTACTTATTTTTCTACAATTTATTGGTCGCTGCTTTTCACAGCTATTCGCTATTACTTTAGCCAATGTACTTTTCCAGAACCCGACACTCCAGAAATACAAGATATTTTACCATATGGTATTTTAACATCAATATTTTTTAAATTATGATAATCTATTCCATAGACACAAATTGATTTTTCTGCATCCTTACTCTCTTTAAAAGCAATATTGTATACATAATCTTTTTTTGTTGTTGAATCTTTAATAAGATAACCTCCTTTTGGCCCCCCTACAGGTCCCAATTCGATTATCTTATCAGCCTCTGTAATATATTGTTTATTGTGTTCGATGGCAATTACTGTATTTCCTTTTTTAATCAATGACTTTGTAACTTTAATAATAGAATCAATATCCCTATAATGCAATCCTTTACAAGGTTCATCCAAAATATATACTATTCCTGACAATGAACAAGATAATTGATTTGCAAGACGTACTCTCTGAATTGTAAGTGTCAAGTTTTCCTCGGTAATTCATTTGACTGTCGATAATTACTATCTC
>ERZ773202.434-NODE-434-length-39854-cov-9.406794_pt1 | contig 39854 bp, 34 predicted proteins | sample MGYA00580998_ERZ773202 | MGnify/ENA primary metagenome ERZ773202 (study PRJEB29015, sample SAMEA2737803) | human gut metagenome | biome: human gut; feature: human-associated habitat; material: faeces | place: China | collected 2012 ...
GCGGAACCCATCACGACAGAGATGTGAATGCCGCAAAGAACATCCTGCGCAAGGCTTTGGAAGACAAATCCAAAGCTGCATAAACGGAAATAAAACATACCGTGGGGCACACGGGAATTCACGCTTGGGGAGATCGTGTAAGACGCCAATTCCTCGGAGGCGGCGCAGTGGTCGTCGAACCAAGAATCCCCTGCTTTTAAGCATGGGGAGTGTCAATGGAAGGTCTATGCGAATGAAGAAGAGACGCGGGCCCTGTTTGACCGCTATGCGCACTGCACCGAGGACTTCTGCTCGCGCCTCGAGCAGGGCTGTTCATTCCCGGACCTCGTCCGGGCCGTTTGATGGAGTATGATGATTCATTACTTATATAGAAGGAAGTGGAGGTTTTTATGAGCAAGATCGCAATCATTTACTGGACTGGTACGGGCAATACGCTGGAGATGGCCAGAGCCATCGAGAAGGGCGCGAAGGATGCTGGCGCCACGGTGGAGGTATTTGAAGTCGAGTCGTTCGGTGGTGTCGACCGGCTCAAGGAGTACGACGGCCTGATGTTCGGCTGCCCGGCCATGGGCGACGAGGTGCTCGAGGAAGGCGCCTTCGAGCCGTTCTTTGCCGAGGCCGAGAGCCATCTGCAGGGTGTGCCCGTCGCGCTCTTCGGCTCCTACGGCTGGGGCGGCGGCGCCTGGATGGAGTCCTGGGCCGAGCGCACGCGCACGGCAGGCGCCAAGCTCTTCGGTGACGGCCTCGCCATCGAGAACGCCCCTGACGACGAGGGCACAGCTGCATGCGAAGCGCTCGGCAAGGAGTTCGCCGAGGCCCTTTGATTTACGACATAAAAATAAAGCCGGCAACATGGCTTTGTCATGTTGCCGGCTTTTCTCATGCACGATACGTACATGAGGCCCGCTTCGTGATACAATAGCAGGAGCCACCCAAACGGTAGGCGGTTCATTTCCTCGCAGAAAGGTCGAAATACCTCGAAAGCGAGTGATGCTGATGGATCACGAGACGATTCAGCTTCTGCTGATTCTGCTGATCTTGATTGAAATCAAGAAATAACCGCCGGAGTGCCCAAACTCAACGGTTATATCCCTTTGACGAAATAACCAACGAGCGAGGCGTGAGCCGTCTATCGGTGGCTTTTCTTGTCTCTATTATAAGCGAATTTTCTTTGGACGTCAATCTGGAGCAGGGTGTACAATAGGAATAGAGCATCAATTCTATCAGGAGGGCATATCATGTTTTTTTCTTCTATCCATGCCAAGCAGCAGAGCGTCGCGCTGCCGGCGGCCATCGAGAAGGCGCTGGATTTCCTGAAGGCGCATGACTTCACGAAGATGGAGCCGGGGCGCTATGAGATTCAGGGCGATGATATCTTTGCGCAGGTCTTTGATGCAGAGACGAAGCCGGCCGAGGAGCAGCGCCCCGAAGCCCATGAGAAGTACGCGGACGTCCAGTTCCTCGCCTCGGGCAGGGAGCGCCTCGGCTTCACGCCGGACACGGGCAGCTATGAGGTCGATGGGCGCTTCGATGACCGCGACCTGATCTTCTACAAGAAGGTGGAGAACGAGTGCTTCATCGAAGCGCGTCCGGGCTGCTACAGCGTCTTCTTCCCCGAAGACATCCACCGTCCGGCCTGCGCATCGGGTCAGCCCATGACCGTGCGCAAGGTCGTCGTCAAGATTAGTGTGAAGCTGCTCTGAGACACGGAAAGACGATGCATGAAAAAAGGTGATTGACCGTCGGTCAATCACCTTTTTGATTTATCACAGTGTATTCAGTTGGAGAACTTATGCTTCGACTTCTTCCGCTTTGACATCTGTAGCATGGTCGGCGGCGAAGACGTCTTTGCGCTGGCCGTTGAGTTTGTACTGGATGGTCAGGACGAGCAGGCCGGAGACGAGCATGGCGGCACCCATGATGAAGTAGCCAGCGGAGAAGGAGCCCGTGTTGACTTTAACCCAGGCCATCATGTTAGGGCCGACCCAGCCGCCGAGATTGCCGCAGGAGTTGATCAGGGCAACGGAACCGGCTGCGGCAGGCCCCGTGAGGAAAGTCGTCGGGATCGTCCACCAGACGCCCATAGCGGCATGGATACCGATAGCGGAGAGGCAGACGAGTGCGAGGGCGACGGGCAGGCTCTGTGCGAATGGGGAGAGGCCGAGGCCGATGGCGCCGACGAAGAGCGTGCAGGCGACGTGCCAGACCTTGTCGCCCGTCTTCGTGGCCGTCTTGCTGATGACGAGCTGGACGAGCAGTGCGGCCGTCATCGGGATGGCGATAGCGCCGCCGAGCAGCGAGGTCGAGAGGCCGGAGAGTTCTTTGAGCACGTCGGCATCCAGAAGTAGAAGCCCCAGAACCCGACGACCCAGAGGAAGTAGATGAGGCAGAGCTTGAGGACTTTCGGATCATGGAAGGCCTGGAGAACCGTGTATTTCTTGCGGGACTGCATGGCAGCCTGCTCTTTGTTGAAGTTGTCCGTCAGGTACGCTTTCTCGGCATCCGTAAGCCAGCCAACCTGGTCCGGGCGATCCTTGACGCAGAAGAAGAAGAAAACGGCGAAGGCGAGAGCCGGGATAGCTTCGAGGATGAAGAGTTCCTGCCAGCCGTGCATGCCGAAGAAGGAACTCTCGAGCAGCACGCCGGCAAGCGGTGCGCCGATGATGTTCGAGAGCAACAGCGACGTCAGCATGAGGCTCGTGGCACGGGCGCGCTCACCAGCCGTGAACCAGCGCGGGAAGAGCACGGAGTAGATGACCGGATAGAGGCTGGCCTCCGAAGCACCCAGCAGGAAGCGGCAGAGGAAGAACTGGAACTCGGTCGTGACGAACGCCATGAAGATGCAGACGAGGCCCCAGGTGAACATGATGCGCGCGATCCACTTCGTCGCGGAGAAATGCGAGGCGACGAGCGAGCCCGGAATCTCGAAAATCAAGTAGCCGACGAAGAAGATGCCGGCGCCCATGCCGAAGACCTCCGGCGTGATCCACGGCAGATCGGCCGTCATCGTGAGCTTGGCATAGGCGAGGTTGACGCGGTCGATGCAGGCGATGATCGAGACGAGGAAGACCGGCAGGACGATGCGCCAGTCGCGTACTCGTTTGAGACGGGCAAGATCGACGTTTGCTACTTGTTCCATAATGATACCTCCAGGATGTAATGAGATGAATGAAAGCAGTCACAGGGGTGATTTATGAAAATAAAAAATCCGTCCCTCTGAAAGGGACGGATTGGATTTCCGCGTTACCACCCAAGTTCCGTGCAAAAGCACGACGCTCTGACGTACTCAGGCATTCGTAAGGTTCACGACGTACCATCATACGCGGCTCCTGTAACGGGGAGCATCCGTGGCCGCTTACTTTGGGTTCAGCGCCATGCCTCGAGGATGATTTTCGACTCCCTGCTCATCACCGGCTTTCACCATACCCGGCTCGCTATGCATCAGCAACGGAAGTGTACTCTTTCCTGTCTTCGGCTGTGTTCGTTATGTGAACTGTTGTTTTGTTTATGGGTACTATCATAGCGCTCGTGTGTAATGTTGTCAATAGCTTTCTCGAAAAAAGTTGCGGATTTTTTTTGCGGCCGTTGACGGATTTTGGCGCAGCGTGAAATTATTTGCCTGAAAAGTTCGGTTTTTACGCGATGGGAGAGGATTTTGAGCCACTTTTATAGTATAATAATAGCAAGCAGAAAGGAACGATGGAAATGATATTTGAACGGGAAGCCGTCATCCACGATGAAGGCGGCATCCATGCGCGCGTCGCGGCAATGATCGTGCAGCGCGCGCAGGAGCTCTGCGAGCGCTATGACTGCCACCTCTACATCCGCAGTGAGCGCAGTGAGCGCTGTGAGATGCACAGCCTCATGAAGCTTGTGGCCCTCAAGGTCGCACAGGGCGACTCGGTCTTCGTGTCGTCGGAGGGGGACAACGGGCGGCAGGCCGTCATCGAGATGGTGCGCTTCCTCGAGAGCGACTTCATCATGAACGAAGCCTCGGAGATCCACGGCGTCGACAAGCTGCTGCACGAGAATGCCCTGATGCAGGAGCGCCTGCAGATGATCCTCGAGTCGGTGCAGGACGGCATCTGCGTCGTCGACCGCAGCGGCGAGGTCACCTATGTCAATCCATCGTACCTGCGCATCGTCCACAAGACGCCGGAGATGGTCGTCGGCCAGAACGTCTTCGAGACGGCTGCCGACGGCAACCGCTGCGCCGTGCTGCGCTCGGGCATCGCGCGCATCGGCAGCATCCGTCACAAGAAGGATGGCACGACGATCGTCGCCAATGTCAACCCAATCTTCGTTGACGGCGAGATTGCCGGTGTCGTGTCGGTCATCAAGGACATCACGGAGATCCAGACGCTGATGGAGCGCCTCTCGCAGGTCTCGGCCAAGGCCGAGTACCTCGAGCAGGAGCTCCTGCGCACGAAGAAGACGGCGCAGGCTTTTGCCAACTACATCGGCAAGAGCGGCAAGGTCGTCGACGTGCTGGCGCTCGCCTCGAAGGCGGCCGACTCCTCGGCCAACGTCCTGATCCGTGGCGAGAGTGGCACGGGCAAGGAGGTCATTGCGGAGGGCATCCACTACGCGAGCGGCCGCCGCCGCGGCCCGTTCATCCGCGTCAATTGCGGTGCCATCCCCGGTGCCCTGCTCGAATCGGAGCTCTTCGGTCACGAGAAGGGCGCCTTCACGGGTGCGGTGCGGCGCAAGCTCGGCAAGTTCGAGCTCGCCAACCACGGCACGATTTTTCTCGACGAGATCGGAGAGCTCGACAAGAACCTGCAGGTCAAACTCTTGCGCGTCCTGCAGCAGAAGGAGTTCGACCGCGTCGGTGGTGAGGAGACGATACACGTCGATGTGCGCATCATCGCGGCGACGAACCGCGACCTCGAGGCGATGGTCCGCGAAGGCACGTTCCGCGATGACCTCTACTACAGACTCAACGTCATCCCGATCATCCTGCCGCCGCTGCGCGACCGCCCCGATGACATCCCGCTGCTCGTCGAGCACTTCATCGAGAAAATCAGCAAGGAGAACAAGAAGGATGTGCGAGGCATCACGCCGGACGCCATGCAGATGTTCATGCATTACCGCTGGCCCGGCAACGTCCGCGAACTCGAGAATGTCATCGAGCGCGTGATCACGCTGATGGACACCGACCTCATCACGGCGGCCGTGCTGCCTTCTTATATAAAAGGCGATATCGCCGGACGCGAGGTGCAGAGCCTCGCGGACGACACGGTCCTGCCGTGGGAGGAGTACGAGAAGCAGATCATCGCCAATGCCCTGCGCCAGGGCACGAGCTTCAACGGCGCCGCAAAACTCTTGCGCATCAGCCACAAGACCGTGGCGGCCAAGGCCAGGAAGTACGGCTTGGTATAATTTACCAACGATTGGTAATAATTACCAACGAAAAACGCGATTTTGGTAAAATTTACCAACATTGGCGACGGATAAAGCCAGATGACGGCGGAACAATCCAAAAACAAATGAGTGCATGATCTCGGAGGCCTTGTATACAGGGCTTCCGGGTCAAAATAAAAAAATCCTGTACGATGGAGGAAAGTTGGCACGCATCTTGCATTACTAATAAGTGCTGATTATGTTCCTGTAACGACAGGGAAAGTAAGATTAATGGTTTTTAGATTGGAGAGGTTCAAATGACTCAGGAAACGATTACGATTGAAAACAAGACTGGTATCCACGCTCGCCCAGCTTCCATCTTCGTTCAGACGGCTACGAAGTTCAAGTCCAAGATCCAGCTGCAGGCTAAGGGCAAGACGATCGATGCTAAGAGCATCCTCATGATCATGAGCATGGGCCTCGTCAAGGGCACGGAAGTCACGATCATCGCTGATGGCCCGGATGAAGCAGAGGCAGTCAAGGCTCTGAAGGATCTCATCGAGTCCAAGTTCGGCGAGGAATAATTCCGGATTCGAGCGTAAGAATCGAACAGAAGAGGCAAGTGACCTTCCTCCGGCTCCGGCGGGAGGGAGGTCATTTGCATATGTGCAGGGAAATGCACGCGAATGCAGGGAATTTTTCAGGGGGAAAGCAAAATGGCAGAAATCATTCGTGGTAAAGGCGTCATCTCCGGTATCGCCATGGGCAAGATCATGCTCGCGGGCCAGAATCTCGACGGCTATCTCGTCAACTACGAGCCGGAAGACAAAGAGACGGAGAAGAAGAAGGCACAGGATGCGCTGACGGCTGTTGCAGAGATCCTGCGCGAGAGCATCGAGAAGCTCAAGAGCAAGGACATGAAGGAGCAGGCCGCCATCATGGAAGCACATCGCATGATGGTACAGGACCCGATGATGGCCGACAACATCATGGCCAAGATTGAGGAACTCGGCAATGCGCCGCAGGCTGTCCTCAAGGCTGCTGAAGAGCAGGCTGTCATGTTCGAGCAGATGGAAGACGAGTACTTCGCTGCCCGCGCCGTCGACCTTCGCGATGTCGGCAAGCGCGTTGCCAAGTACATCCTCGGCGTCAAGGAGCCGGAAATCGGCGACGAGAAGGTCATCCTCTGCGGCCGCGAGATCGAGCCGTCGGTCATCGCTGGCATGGAGACGGAGAAGATCGCCGGCGTCCTGCTCGGCTCGGGCAGCACGACGGCCCATGCTGTCATCATCGCGAAGGCACGCGCTATCCCGACGATCGTCGGCCTCAACAAGGAAGACCGCATCGACCGCATCGCAGATGGCGACCATGTCATCATGGATGGCGAGCGCGGCGAGATCGTCATCAACCCGGCACCGGAAGACATCGCGAGCTACGACGAGAAGATCAAGAAGCAGAAAGAGCTCGCTGCCCATTACGCAGCACTCAAGGACCTGCCGGCTGTCACGACGGATGGCGTCAAGGTCGACCTCATGGCCAACATCGGCACGCACATGGACGTCGACAACGCGCTGAACTACGGTGCAGAGGGCGTCGGCCTGTTCCGCTCCGAGTTCGTCTTCATGGGCCGTCAGGACATCCCGACAGAGGAAGATCAGTTCAAGGCCTATAAAGAGGCCATCGAGAAGTGCAAGGGCAAGCTCTGCGTCATCCGCACGATGGACATCGGCGGCGACAAGCCGCTGCCGTACCTCAACATCCCGGAGGAGGAGAACCCGTTCCTCGGCTATCGCGCCGTCCGCATCAGCCTTCAGCGCCGCGACCTCTTCCTGCCGCAGCTCAAGGCCATCCTGCGCGCTGGCGTTTACGGCAAGGCAGCCATCATGATCCCGATGATCATCAACGTGGCCGAGTTCAAGAAGGTCAAGGAGTTCATCGAGGAAGCAAAACTCGAGCTCGCGCATGAGGGCAAGGCATACTCCGATGATGTCCAGGTCGGCATCATGGTCGAGACGCCGGCAGCTGCCATCATGACGCCGGTACTCGCCAAGTACGTCGACTTCTTCTCCATCGGCACGAACGACCTCGTTCAGTACACGCTGGCAGTCGACCGCGGCAACGCGAACATCTCCTATCTCTACAACCACTTCAACCCGGCTGTGCTGCGCCTCGTCCAGCGCACAATCTCGAGCGCTCGTGAGAACGGCATCTGGGCTGGCATGTGCGGTGAGATGGCCTCGGATCCGAACGCAGCCGTCCTGCTCATGGCCATGGGGATCAGCGAGCTCTCGATGAGCGCACCGTCGATCCCGCGCGTCAAAGAGAAGATCCGCTCCATCAGCTCCGTCAAGGCTAAGGAAATCCTGGCTGACGTCATGGCGATGGAAGACGGCGACGACATCCGCAACTATCTCCAGAAAATCCTCGGCTGATCCACTTGAAGCAGCCGTCGCGCAAGGCAAGGGCCTCCCAAGCGGGAGGCCCTTGTATTGTCTCGGTGTTGCTCGTGGCTGGACAAAAAGGATGCTGTAGAGTAAACTGGAATAGACCATCAAAAAAGACTTGTATCCCTGTGAAGGGAACCCGCAAGGGGAAATAGGAGGGGTAATTTTTGGAAAAAAGAGGAAGTTTCTCGACGCGCCTGGGCTTCATCCTGGTCTCGGCGGGCTGCGCCATCGGCCTCGGCAATGTCTGGCGCTTCCCGTACATCACGGGCCAGTATGGCGGCGCATCATTCGTACTCATCTACCTGGTGTTCCTGGCCATCCTCGGCCTGCCCATCATGGTCGCAGAATTTGCCGTCGGGCGTGCGAGTGTCCGCAGTGCGGCCATGTCGTTCGACGTGCTCGAGCCGAAGGGGACGAAGTGGCATCTCTACAAATACGGTGCCATCGCGGGCAACCTGCTGCTCATGATGTTCTACACGACCGTCTCGGGCTGGATGTTCTACTATATCTACAAGATGGCGACGGGCGCCTTTGACGGGCTCGACGCTGAGGCGGTCGGCGGCGTCTTCAGCGGACTGCTCGCCGACCCTGTGACGATGGCGGGCTGCATGATCCTCGTCGTCCTGCTCTGCGGTGGCGTCTGCTACCTCGGCGTCGAGGCCGGCGTCGAGCGTATCACGAAGTGGATGATGGTCGCGCTGATGCTTTTGATGATCGTGCTGGCTGTCAACTCCATCCTGCTGCCGAACAGTGAGATCGGCCTCAAGTACTACCTCTATCCGGACTTCAGCAAGGTCACGGAGTACGGCGTGCAGGAAGTCGTCTTCGCTGCGATGGGGCAGGCGTTCTTCACGCTGAGCCTCGGCATCGGCGCGCTCGCCATCTTCGGCAGTTACATCGGCAAGTCGAAGCGCCTGACGGGCGAGGCCATCTGGGTCATTGTGCTCGACACGTTCGTCGCCATCATGGCGGGCCTGATCATCTTCCCGGCCTGCTTCAGCTACGGCGTCAACCCCGGCAGCGGCCCGAACCTGCTGTTCGTCACCCTGCCGAACGTCTTCAACCACATGCCGCTCGGCCACTTCTGGGGCGCGATGTTCTTCCTGTTCATGGCGTTCGCCTCGATGTCGACGGTCATCGCCGTGTTCGAGAACCTCATCTGCTGCTTCCTCGAGCTCCTGCGCAAGGACCGCAAGGTCATTATCCGCTGGGGCATGCTTGTCATCATCCTGCTCTCGATGCCCTGCGTCCTGGGCTTCAACGTCTGGAGCGGCTTCACGCCGTTCGGCCCGGGCTCGAATGTCCTGAGCCTCGAGGACTTCATCGTCAGCAACAACCTGCTGCCGCTCGGCAGCCTCGTCTACCTGGCCTTCTGTACGAGCCGCTACGGCTGGGGCTGGAACAACTTCATCAAGGAGGCCGATACCGGCAAGGGTACGGCTTTCCCGAAGTGGATCCGCTTCTACGCGACCTGGATCCTGCCGCTGATTGTCCTCTACATCTTCGCAGCGGGCTACTACGCGATGTTCTTCAAATAAGGGATGTAAGTGGCATGACATTTTGGTGTGAACCTGTGAGAACGGAAAGGGATGGGATGATGCGAAAGAATGCGGGGCGCTTTGCGCTCGTACTGCTCGCCGTGCTGGCGCTGTCAGCTGCCTTTGTCATGGCAGGCTGTGGCAAGGCGCAGAGCGATGGGACGGGCAGTCCGGCCAAGCAGCAGACGCTCGACGACAAGGTCAATGCGATCGTCGACTCGATGACGACGACGGAGAAGGTCGGCCAGATGGTCATGATCGGCGTCCAGGGTACAGAGGTCACGGATGACAGCCTCTACATGCTGCACCAGTACCATATGGGCGGTGTCATCCTGTTCGACCGCAACATGGAGTCGGCCGACCAGACGAAGAAGCTCATCGCCGACCTGCAGACGCAGGCCGACCAGAAGGTGCCGCTGTTCATCGGCGTCGATGAGGAGGGCGGGCAGGTCGTGCGCGGCAAGTCCTTCCTGACGACGCCGCCGTCGGAGCAGGAAATCGGCAGGAGCGGCGAGGTCACGCGCGCGGAGGAGTCGGCCCGCCAGACGGCAGAGAAGCTCAAGAAGCTCGGCTTCAACGTCAACTTCGCGCCGGTTGCCGATGTCGGCGATTACGCGCGCTCGTTTGGCTCCGACCCCGAGCAGACGGCAAAGTTCGTCGCGGCGGCCGCACAGGGCTACGAGCAGGAGCACATGATGTACGCGCTCAAGCACTTCCCGGGCATCGGACGCGGCACGGTCGACTCGCATGAGGACATCTCCTCCATCACGGCCACGAAGGACGAGCTCATGAAGCGTGACCTCGTGCCGTTCCAGAAGGTCATCGACGAGCGCCAGCCCGAGGACTACTTCATCCTCGTCTCGCATCTGCGTTATCCGGCGCTCGATGCGGAAAAACCCGCGAGCCTCTCGAAGGCAATCCAGACGGATTTCCTGCGCGGCGAGCTCGGCTACCGCGGCCTCATCATCACGGATGATGTGGAGATGGGCGCGCTCGCGAAGCACTACAGTTTCCGCGAGCTCGGCGTCAAGGCCGTCGAGGCGGGCAGCGACATCGTGCTCGTCTGCCACGAGTACCCGCATGAGACGGACGTCTACCTCGGGCTGCTCGACGCCGTTCAGGACGGCACGATCCCGATGGAGCGCGTCAATGAATCCGTGCGCCGCATCGTCAAGGCAAAGCTCGTGCATGCGCAGTCCTGAGATACAAGATAGATGATGGCAACAAAAAGACGCTCTGGCATCAAAGGTCAGAGCGTCTTTTCGTGTCTATTCGTTTGTGCTGCTCAGCTGCGCCGCACGGCGGCAAACTCGATCTCGGGCACGTGGTCGATGAGGTTCATCTCGTGGGCGAGCTTGTAGAACGTCCTGAGCCCGTCGAGGTACTCGTCGGTGAGGTCCCAGCGGATGATGGGGCCGAGGTATTCCTCGAGCTGCTCGTAGGTGAAGGCAGGCTTCTGCGGCAGGATCTCGCGGATGGCGGCATCCTTGCGAGACGCTTCCGACCGGAAGGTCTGGAAGGCACCATGGATGCGATTGTAGACGAGCTGTAGTTCCTCCGGCTGGCTCTCGGCGAAGCGGCGGCTTGCGACCCAGAGCGCGTAGACCATCTTCTTGCCCGTCATCTTCTTCCACTCGAGGCCGAGGTCGTAGTAGTAGAAGCCCTCGCGCGGATGGTGGTAGAGCCAGAGCGCATCGTCGCCGATGAGAAGGGAGGCAGTCGCGTCTTCCGGGATTGGGTCCTCCGGCGTGATGTGGCGCACGTAGTAGTTCGGGATGGCGCCGTAGGCCAGGCGCAGGATGATCTTCAAGAGGCAGTGCGACGTCGCCGACTTGGCCGTCAGGATGATCTTGTCGTCCTTCAGCGACTCGATCGGCTTGCGCGAGGCGAGCAGGATGCTCTCGACATCGCCGTCCGTCGAGACGCAGACATCCGGCAGTACGACGAGCTCCTCGCTGTGGCGGGCGTATATGATGGATGAGATATTGCTGACGTCGAGGCGGTGGTTGATGATGTCGCTGTTGAGCTCCGCCGGAACGCCGCGCGTAATCTGGAGCCCGTCTGCTGCGCCGTGCGCATAGCTCCAGGTCAATGGCAGGACATTCAGGAAATTGATGTGTCCGACCTTTGGACAGGTCATAAAAATCCCCCTTTTTCTGTGCTTAGTCTCTCTCATTATACACGCTGGCTTCCAGAAAATATATGATTTTCGTATGTATACGGTATTTTTACGAGAGCAGGCGGCGGGGGAAAGGCTGTTCTTGAACACGATGATACAATATGCTACAATTATCATAGCCATAGTTGATGAAATCAACTGGACAATCTGCTAGTATGTGTCTGCCCGGGGGATAGGGCAGTTTTTGGGAGGAATGCTGCATGGATGAATATATCAACATAGGGCGCTGGTTCTCGGTGCTGCACCGCCGCTCGCAGATCTTCGTCGTCGAGGCGTGCGAGAAGCTGCATCTGACGTACTCGGAGTACGTCATGCTCTTGCGCATCTACGACCACGAGGGCGCGCGGCAGGATGAGCTCGCGACGATGCTCTACCTCGACAAGGCCGTCGTGACGCGCACGATGACGATGCTCGAGAAGAAGGGGCTCGTCTACCGCGAGCAAGATGCGCGCGACAAGCGGGCCAAGCACGTCTACCTGACGGAATACGGCAAGGAGCAGCACGCCTACCTGCGCAATGTCATCCAGCGCTGGGTCGACTACCTCGTGGCCGACATGGCGCCCGCGGACGTCGAGACCATCGTCAAGGGCTTCGACCATCTCGTCGACAGGGCCTGCCGCGCGGACATCCGCAAGCTCGCGCGCGATATCCCGGAAGATCAGCCGCTGGGACCGGCAAAGGGGGATGACCATGCAGAATAATCGCAAGGGACTGGCGCTCATCATGGCGCTCGTCATAGCGCTCGCGGCGGCTGGCTGCGGCCAGAAGGCTGCGACCGTCGAGAAGGCGCCGCTCGTCAAGACACAGCAGGCCGGCAGCGGCACGGAAGCGGATACGGGCACGTATGCCGGCACCGTGCGCGGACGCTATGAGACAAATCTCGCCTTTCAGGTCGGCGGCCAGATCCTCTCGCGCAATGTGCAGGAGGGCAGCCGTGTGCGCGCGGGTGACACTTTGATGGTCATCAACGCGAAGGACGTCGTGCAGCAGTCGAATGCCGGAGACGCGCAGGTCGCACAGGCCCGCGCTCAGCTCGACCTCGCGCAGCGCAATCTCGCGCGCTACAGTGAGCTCTACCAAGAGGATGCCGTCGCGGCCTCGGTGCTCGACCAGTACCAGGCCAACTACGATGCGGCCTTCGCGACGTACCAGCAGGCGCTCGCCACAGCAGCGCAGGGCCACAACGCCCTCGGTTACACGAATTTGACGGCTGGCGCTGACGGCGTCATCTCAGAGATCAAGGCCGAGGAAGGTCAGGTCGTCGCGGCCGGCCAGACGGTCATGACGCTCGTGCAGACGGACGAGCTCGAGGTCGAGATCGCCGTGCCGGAGAACCGCATCGATGATGTCGCGGTCGGCACGCCGGTCAAGGTCTCGTTCTGGGCGCTCTCACAGGAGGTAAATGGCACGGTGCGCGAAGTCGCGCCGATGGCGGACAGCACCTCGCGCACCTACAAGGTGCGCGTCTCCATACCGAATCCTCCAGAGGGCATGCAGCTCGGCATGACGGCTAGCGTGGCGGTGGCGCATGAAGGCGGCAGCAGCTCGGCTGGCTCCGTGCTGCCGCTCTCGGCCATCTACCAGACGGGCGACGCGCCCGAGGTCTGGGTCGTCACGGATGACGACACCGTCGCCTTGAAGAGCGTCGAAGTTGAGAATTTCGGCGACAACACGGTGCTCGTGCATGGCCTCGCGCCGACGGATGTCGTCGTGACGGCCGGCGTCCACAAGCTCCGTGAAGGTCAGGCCGTGCGGACGGAGGCGGACAAATGAGGAATCTGACAGAAGTCGCCCTGAAGAACAAGGTCCTCGTCTGGTACGTCATCGTCGTGACGGCCATCGGCGGCATCTTCGCCTACAACAAGCTCGGCCGCATGGAGGACCCGCAGTTCACGATCCGCCAGATGGTCGTCTCGGCCGCCTGGCCGGGCGCGACGGCGCAGGAGATGCAGGAGCAGGTCACGGACAAGCTTGAGAAGAAGCTGCAGGACACGCGCGGCCTCGACAACATCAAGAGTGAGACGCGCGATGGCCAGACCATCATCTACGTCGAGCTCTCCGACGAGGTCGAGAAGGCGAAGGTGCGCGACACCTGGAAAGATGTGCGCAACCTCTGCGAGGACGTCAAGACGGAGCTGCCAGAGGGCGTCTACGGCCCGTACTACAACGACCGCTTTGACGACGTCTATGGCTCGCTCTACGCCGTGACGGGCGATGGTTACTCCTACGAGGAGATGCGCCAGCAGGCCGAGAAGACGCGGCGCCTGCTGCTCAACATCCCGAGCGTCCAGAAGGTCGAGCTCATCGGCGAGCAGGAGGAGAAGGTCTACATCGAGATGGACCGCGCCAAGCTCTCCGAGCTCGGCATCAGCCCGCAGGTCATCGCCAATGCGCTCGCGCAGCAGAATAACATGACGCCGGCCGGCATGGTCGAGACGGACTCCGACAACGTCTACGTGCGCGTGACGGGCCAGTTCGACGACGTCGAGGCCATCCGCCAGATGCCAGTGAGTGCGGGCGGCAAGGTCCTGCGGCTCGGCGACATCGCCAAGGTCGAGCGCCGCTATGAGGAGCCGGCCGCGCCGAAGATGTACTACAACGGTGAGCCGGCCATCGGCATCGCCGTCTCGATGGAAGACGGCGGCAATATCTTGAAGCTCGGTGACGACCTCAAGGGGACAATCGGGAAAATCCAACAGGACCTGCCCCTCGGCCTTGAGATCCATCAGGTCTCCGACCAGCCGAGCGTCGTCGCGGAGTCCATCCACGACTTCGTCAAGACACTCGTCGAGGCCATCATCATCGTGCTGGCCGTGAGCTTCCTCTCGCTCGGCTTCCGCACGGGCCTCGTCGTCGCGGGCTGTATCCCGCTCGTGCTCTGCGGCGTCTTCGTCGTCATGTACGCCGTTGGCATCGACCTGCACAAGGTCTCGCTGGGCTCGCTTATCATCGCGCTCGGCCTGCTCGTCGACGATGCAATCATTGCCGTCGAGATGATGAGCGTCAAGCTCGAGATGGGCAACAGCCGCTTCGACGCGGCCTGCTACGCCTTCCGCGCGACGGCCAAGCCGATGCTGACGGGCACGCTCATTACCTGCTGCGGCTTCATTCCCGTCGCCTTCGCGAAGGGCATGGCCAGCGAGTTCTGCAGCGCCCTGTTCCCCGTCATCGCGACGGCCCTCCTGCTCTCGTGGATCGTCTCGGTCATGGTCGCGCCGCTCTACGGCTACTACCTGATCCGCGTCGAGGTCAAGAAGGACGCGGCGGGCAAGATCGACCCGTACCAGAGCCGCTTCTACACGTATTTCCGCAAGGTGCTCACGTTCTTCCTGACGCACCGCAAGGTCGTGCTCATCGCGACGGCCTGCGCGTTCTTCGTCTCGCTCTTCATGATGAAGTTCATCAAGCAGGAGTTCTTCCCGCCGTCGCTGCGGCCGGAGATCCTCGTGGAGCTCAAACTGCCGGAGGGCTCGTCGATGGCGGCCTCACAGGCCGTCTGCGACCGCATGTCGGACTTCCTGCAAGAGCGGTCGGACAAGCTCGAGAACTACTCGTACTACGTCGGCCAGTACGCGCCGCGCTTCGTGCTGACGGTCGACCCGAAGGCGGACGCCGACAACTGTTCGCAGTTCGTCATCGTCGCGAAGGACACGGCGGCCCGCGAGGCCCTGGCTAAGGACCTGCAGGATGCCTTTGCCGATGAATTCTCCGATGTCAGCGGCAACATTCAGTTCATCCAGACCGGCCCGCCGGCCGACCACCCCGTCATGCTGCGCGTCTCGGGCTACACGGTCGAGCAGGCCAAGGAGACGGCAGCGCAGGTCGCCGACATCCTCGCCGAGGACCCCAACAACACGAACATCCAGATGGACTGGGGCCAGAAGAGCAAGGTCGTTCACCTCGAGCTCGACCAGGACAAGCTGCGCAGCATGGGCGTGACGACGCAGGCGGTCTCGCAGATGCTCTACACGGAGATCACGGGCGCCAAGGCGGCGGAGTTCTACACGGGTGACCGCACAATCGACATCGAGCTGCGCCTCGCCGCCGTCGACCGCGAGAACATCGCCGAGCTCAAGGACCTGCCGATTTACCTTGGTCAGGCCGGCTACGTGACGCTCGACCAGATCGCCAAGATCTCGTACGATGGCGAGGACGGGCTAATCAAGCGCTACGGGCTCATGCCGACCGTCACGGTCAGCGCCGACGTCAAGACGGGCACGGCCAACGACGCGACGAAGAAGGCCTATGATGCGACGAAGGACCTGCGCGAGAGCCTGCCGCTCGGCTGCTCCATCGAGGAGGCCGGCACGCTCGAGGACAGCAACAAGTCGGTCGGCTTCCTCGTCAAGCCTATCCCGGTCATGGTTTTCCTGATCATGACGCTCCTGATGTTCCAGCTCCGGAGCTTCAAGGACATGGTCTTGACCATCCTGACGGCGCCGCTTGGCATCATCGGCGTGGCCATCGGCATGCTCGTGCTCGACAAGGCCATGGGCTTTGTCGCCATCCTCGGCGTCTTGGCGCTCTCCGGCATGATCATCCGCAACTCGGTCATCCTCATCGACCAGATCCAGAAGCATTTGGAGGCGGGCGAAACGCCGTGGGATGCCGTCGTCGACTCCGCCGTGCTGCGCTTCCGGCCCATCATGCTGACGGCCGCAGCGGCCATCCTCGGCATGCTGCCGCTGATGCCGAGCACGTTCTGGGGGCCGATGGCCGTCGCCATCGCCAGCGGCCTGCTCGTCGCCACCGTGCTGACGCTCTTGGTGCTGCCGACGATGTACGCAGCGATGTACAAAATCCATAAGCCATGATGATATGACGCAATAAAAAAGACCGCTCGCTTGAGCGGCCTTTTTTATTAGGTCACGGTAAATTCGGGATATTGCGGCTGATGGCCGTGTGGCGGATGATGTCGTCGACACGCAGGTCGACGGCGAGCTCCTGCTTGTTGAGCGTCTCCGCGAGCGCGAGCTCATCGGGGTCATCGTTCTTGATGCCCGTGAGGAAGTGCTGCCAGGCCTCGAGCGTCAGCTCTGTGGCCCGCTGGCGCTGGTCGGCGAGGTAGCGGGCGCCGGCGGGTACCTCGACGCTCGCGAGCTCCTGCTGGCGCGCCTTGAGCGTCGGGATGACCTCCTGCTCGATCAGGGCTTCAAGGCCCGCCTTCTGCTCCGCCGTGAACGTGCCGGAGTTCGTCTTGCTCAGCGCGTTGAAGCGGAGCTTGTAGGCGGCGAGCTTCTCGTTGTAGGAGGAGACGATATTCTTCGTCGCGTCGCTGTACTTGGCGATGTCCTCGTTGTGCAGCGGCGTGACGGCGTCGAGATAGTCGCGGTAGTTCTTGAGGTAGGTGACCTGCCAGTGGCCGTCCGTCGCCTGTTCCATCGCAGCCTCGAGCGTGAAGCTCGTGCCCGTCCAGTCGTCGCGGATCTCGATCTCCGCCGTCGCCGTCGTGCCGTCCTCGGTGACCTTGCCGATGCCGACGAATGAGGTGTTGCGCAGCTGGCTGCGCGCGAGGAAGCGCTCGTAGTCGATGCCGAGCTGGCGTCCCTTGAGGATGTCCGTGCCCTCAGGCAGGCTCCACTCGCCCGAGCTCACGCGCCGCAGGATCGTGTCCTGCGTGCCGCTCGTGAGCTGCGGCTTGACCGTGATGTAGAACTTCTCGTAGGCGGCCTTGTTGACCGCCGTCAGCGTCGTGTCGTAGGAGAGCAGGTCGGCCGTCAAGTCGTCGTAGCCGCGCGAGGTCACGAGGTCGAGGTTGACGTAGTGACGGAAGCGGTCCGCGTCCTTCTTCTGGACGGCGACCACAGCCTGCTCGAGCGCGTACTCCGGCGTGCGCTTCTGCGCATAGAGATGCCAGCCGAAGAAGGCGCCGAGCGCGAGGATCACGAGGATCAGGACTAGCAGGGCCTGGCGGCGCCGCCGCACGCGGCGCTTGCGTATCGTTTTTTCCCAAGTATAATCATCCATCTGGTCAGAGTCCTTTCCAGTCAATAGATTCAGCATATACGATTATCGTTTATCGTTCAGTCTGTACTGTCATCTTATAGTATACTATATGACGTGGCGCGCGTCCAAAAAAACACCAACCGTCATATGTTTTCCTGGAATTATCTGGTAGAATAGAAGGTAGAATTCTGTGCTTTGGAGGAAATGTTCTTTATGAAATGGGTCAACCATCAGGTCTTGACGGGCGTCATTGTCTACGCGGCTACGGACGACATGCTGCTGACCATCTACAGCATGGCGGGGGCAATCTTTCCCGACAAGGTCGAGGGCAGCCCGCGCGCGGGCAACTACTGGAGCTGGCGCAGCCGCCACCGCGGCTGGTCGCACTGGCCGATGCTCTACCTCGGGCTCATCTTCTTGCTGAGCCAGTTCGAGAAGGCGCAGCCCAGTGCGCTGCCGACAGGCGACCTCACGACAATCGGCATCTACATCTGCATCGGCGCTCTCTTGCACATCGCCGAGGACGCCGTCTGCGGCAAGGTGCCGCTCTTGACGCCGTATCACAAGGTCGGCATCCGGCTCTTCAAGGTCGGCTCGGTGCCGGAGTACCTCTTCACGATAGCGGCCGTGCTGCTCTGCTACGGCCTGCGCACGCATTTTTCGTTCTTGAGCTGAGAAGTTGAGAGATTAGAGATTCAGGGGATAGGTTAGGGAAGGGGAGTCAATATGACGGATTATCGCACGAGCAACACAAGCAAGAAAAAGACAAGCAAGATTCTGCGCCTCATGGCCGAGAAGTACCCGACGAAGGAAGCTGTTTACGAGAAACTCATCTACCTGCAGTCGTACCTCTCGCTGCCGAAAGGCATCGAGCACTTCATGAGCGATCTGCACGGCGAGTACGCCTCATTCTTCCACATCCTCAACAACTGCTCCGGCGTCATCCGCGAGAAGGTCGACTACGTCTTCGGCGTGCGGCTGACGGAGGAAGAGAAGGCGGAGTTCTGCACGCTCATTTACTACCCGAAGGAGAAGATTGACCAGATGCGCGCGGAGCGGCGCGCGACGCCGTCGTGGTACCGCGAGAATCTCGGGCGGCTGCTCGAGCTCGCCAAGCTCATGAGCTACAAGTACCCGGCCTCGAAGGTCAGCGGTTTCATCCCCGACCGGTACGCCTCGGTCATCGTCGAGCTCATGAACACGCACCCCGAGGCCGACCAGGCGCAGTTCATCTACCTCAAGAAGCTCCTCAATACCATCGTGCAGATCGACAGCGGCGCCGACTTCATCGAGGCGTTCACCGTGCTGATCAAGCGGCTGGCTGTCGACCGGCTTCACATCGTCGGCGACTTCTTCGACCGCGGTAACCGGCCCGACGCCATCCTCAACCTGCTCATGGAGCATCCCGCCGTCGACATCCAGTGGGGCAACCACGATGTGCTCTGGATGGGCGCGGCGCTCGGCAGCGAGGCCTGCATCGCGACCGTCGTGCGCAACTCCCTGCGCTATCAGAATACCGACGTGCTCGAGCGCGGCTACGGCATCAGCCTGCGGCCACTGACGACGTTCGCCTCGCATATCTACCCCGACGAGGCCCCCTTGAAGGCCGCGGAGCGCGCCATCACCATCATGATGTTCAAGCTCGAGGGCCAGCTCATCGCGCGCAACCCCGACTTCCAGATGGAGAGCCGCCGGCTGCTCCACCAGATTGACTTCCGCTCCTCGTACGCGCGGCTCGGTGACGGCCGGCGCTACGAGCTCGAGAGCGCCTACTTCCCGACAATCGACGAGTCCTGCACGGAGGCGGACGTCTACGAGTTGACCGATAAGGAGCAGGAGATCATTGAGGACCTGCGCTCCTACTTCACGGAGAGCGCCGTCCTGCGCCGCCACGTCGACTACCTCTACCAGAAGGGCAATCTCTACACCTGTTGCAACGGCAATCTGCTGTTCCACGGCTGCGTGCCCCTGAACGAAGACGGCACGTTCCGCACGATACGCTTCGAGGGCAAGGAGTACCGCGGTCGTGGCTGGTTCGACTTCTGCGAGCAGCGCGCACGCGAGGCCTGGCTGCACGGCACGCCGCGCGCCCTCGACTTCATGTACTTCCTCTGGTGCGGCAGGCTCTCGCCGACGTCGGGGCGCGAGTTCAAGACGTTCGAGCGCGCGCTGATCGCCGACGAGAGCACCTGGAAGGAGCCGTCCGACCCGTACTACCGCTATATCGACACGGTGGACTGCTGCGAGCGCGTCCTGCAGGAGTTCGGCCTCGACCCGAAGCGCGGCCACATCATCAACGGCCATGTGCCCGTCAAGGTCAGGAAGGGCGAGAGCCCCGTCAAGGCCGGCGGCCGCGCCATCATCATCGACGGCGGCTTCTGCCGCGCCTACCACAAGAAGACGGGCATCTCCGGCTACACGCTCATCTCGAATTCACGCGGCCTGCGCCTGCTCGAGCACCAGCGCATCGCCGACGTCCGCGAGGCGCTCCGCGCCAACCACGACATCGAGTCCGTCTCCGAGACGATTGAACTCCAGTCGTGCCACAACACCGTTGGCGACACCGACCAGGGCCGCGTCATCCAGGACGAGATCACAGACCTCTACAACCTGCTGCTCGCCTACCAGAACGGCCTGTTGAAGCCACAGGCGTAATTGATCCCCAAAAGAAAGGTGATTCCCATGACCTCTATAAATTCTTTCCCTGAGCCGCTTCGCCAGAAATACGACAAGCTGCAATCCATCCTGCAGCAGCTCGGCAGCGTCGCCGTGGCCTTCTCGAGCGGCGTCGACTCGACGTTCCTCGTCAAGGTCGCGCATGACGTACTCGGCGACAAAGCCGTCGCGTTCACCGCGGCTTCTGACTTTGTGCCGCAGCGCGACGTCGATGATGCCAAAGCGTTCTGCGCGAAAGAGGGCATTGAGCACCACACGGTGCCGTTCCCAATCCTCACGGTGCCGCATGTCGAGGAGAACCCCGAGGACCGCTGCTACTACTGCAAGCACGCGCTGTTCGCGCACATGAAGGAGCTCGCGGCGGAGCGGGGGCTCGCGGCCGTCGTCGACGGCTCAAACCTCGACGATGACGGCGACTACCGCCCGGGGCACAAGGCGCTCAAAGAGCTCGCCATCGTGAGCCCGCTGCATGAGGCAGGTATGCGCAAGGCCGATATCCGTGTGCTCTCCAAGGCGCTCGGGCTGCCGACCTGGGATAAGCCGTCGTTTGCCTGTCTGGCCTCGCGCTTCCCGTACGGCACGGCGCTGACGCCGGAGGGGCTCGCGCGCGTCAACCGCGCCGAGGAATTCCTCATGGCGAAGGGCTTCCGCCAGCTGCGCGTGCGCGCGCATGGCGAGGTTGCGCGCATTGAGCTCGTGCCCGAGGACATCCCGCGCTTCCTCGAGAAGGGCTTGCGCGAAGAGACGGCCGCTTACTTCAAGCATATCGGCTTTGCCTACACGGCGCTCGACCTGCTCGGCTACCGCACGGGCAGCCTCAATGAGACGCTTCATGATGATGCAGAGACCGCCGAAAAGCCATAAGATTTGCGCTCATCGCGGCGATGATGTACTATAAAAGGTAGCAGTCTTTATACCTATAGAATGGAGATTTTACTGGATGAAATCAGCAACGAAGATTTTATCAGGTCTGATGGTCACGGCCCTCATCCTGCCGGCAGCAGCGGGCACGGCGAGCGCCGCGACGTATCATTCCGATTCCGATACGAGTCTGGGGCTGCTCGACTACCTCGAGAACGAGCACCGCGCCGCGCGCGCCCAGAAGCCGAACCCCGAGAAGGAGCAGCTCAAGGCCGACACCGAGGAGATGAGCAAGCACCTGCGCTACCCGATCGACCCGACGAAGGCCGCACCGGTCGCCTTCGAAGGCGATGACCTCACGTGGAACCAGGTGACGGGCGACTTCACGGCCAAGGGCAAGGTCAAGGTCACGCAGCTCGACCAGCACCGCTTCGAGGGCGAGAACGTCGACGGCAACACCATCGAGGAACGCATCCACATCCCGGGCAAAGGTCACATGCTGCAGTTCACGCCGGGCCAGACCGAGGTCATGCTCGATGGCTTCGAGACGAACTACAACTACCGCACGCGCACGGGGACGATGGAGAGCGCCAAGGGCAAGGTCGCCGAGAACTACATGACGGGCAAGAAGTTCGAGTTCTACCCCGACAAGATTATCGTCTACGACGGCACGAAGACGAAGTGCAGTGCCATCAACCCGGACTACAGCCTCTACGCGCGCAAGATTGAGATTTATCCTGACGACAAGATGGTCCTGCACAACGTCCGCTTCAAAATCAAGGGCCTGACCTTCCTGTCGAAGTCGCAGTACGAAGTCAACCTCAAGAAGGACACGACCATCTCTGACTGGTTCCCGCGCTTCGGCTACGACAAGACGAACGGCCTCTGGGTTCGCCAGCACCTCAAGCAGCCAATCGCTAAGAAGGTTACGGCCAACGAGAACATCCGCTACACGACAAAGAAGGACTGGCGCAATGAGTTCAACATCAATTGGGAAAATGCCGGTAATTATGCGCGCGTGACGCAGGGCTACTTTGACGACAGCGACGATAACTGGATCAAGAAGCAGCCGTCCTTGCTCGTCGGCCACACGGCGCGCATCGGCAATTCGCCATTCCACTACAGCATTAACGGCGAGTACGGCCGCTGGAAGCAGGGCGAGGTCAAGAGTAACCACAAGATGTACAATGTGGGCCTCAGCTACGACCCCATCCGCTTCGAAGGCTGGAAGCTCAACCTCAGCACGAGCTATGAGGTCACGCACGAGTCGTACAACAATGCCCATTACAACGGCCTCAACTACGATGCGACGCTGACGAAGGACTTCGACGACCGCTGGTCGGGTTACGGTGCTTACCGCTACCAGAAGAACAACCGCGAGAACTCGCCATTCGACTTTGACAACGATGACTACTCGCGCAAGTTCGAGGCCGGCTTCAGCTACCGCATCGACGAGAACAATCGCGTGGCCTTTGGCTCGAAGTACGATGTGGACAATGCAACTTGGCGCAAGTTCGACTACTACTGGTTCCACGACATGCACTGCTCGCAGGTCATCTTCCACTACGAGGGCCGCGACAAGACCTGGAAGGTCAAGTGGCGCTTCTTGCCAATCTGATGCAGGGGATGTAAACAAGAGAAAGGATGAATGCGTTGCAGCAGGAATACCATGATGCCCTGTCCGGCATGCAGGGCAGGGACATCCTCGTCATCGGCGACATGGTCGCCGACATCTACCTCGACGGCCGCATCTCGCGCATCTCGCGCGAGGCCCCGGTGCTCGTGCTCGAGCAGGCCGGCGAGAAGGTCGTCGCGGGCGGCGCGGCCAATGTCGTCAACAACATCGCGACGCTCGGCGGCAAGGTCCATGCCGTCGGACTCGTCGGCAGAGACAAGAGCGCCGACGGACTGCGCGAGATCCTCGCCGCGAATGGAGCAGATGTACGTGGCCTTATCGCCGACGATTCGCGGCCGACCATCTCCAAGACGCGCATCATCGCGGGCGGCCGCGCGACGGTCAGCCAGCAGATCGTGCGCATCGACAGGGAGAGCAAGGCGCCGATGGCCCCGGCCGTCGAGGCGGAGCTGCGCGCCTACATTAAGTCCATCCTGCCGACTGTCGAGGGCGTCGTCATCAGCGACTACGGCTCCGGCACCGTCACCGAAGGGCTCCAGTCCCTGCTGATCGACTATTGCCAGACCAAGGGCATCCCGAGCATTGTCGACTCGCGCTATGCCGTCCGCCGCTTCTCTGGCATCGGTTACGTCAAGCAGAACGACGCCGAGATTGCCGCGGCCATGGGCCGTGAACTTGTGACGACGGAGGACATCGTTGCGGCGGCCGAGGAACTCCGACAGGAGCTCGCGGCCAAGGGCGTCCTCGTGACGCGCGGTGAGCTCGGCATGGTCCTCGTCGAGCACGGCGCAGTCCACGAGATCCCCGTCTCCGACAAGAGCGAGGTCTTCGACGTCTCCGGCGCCGGCGACACCTGCGTCGCGGCCGTCATCCTCGCGCTCGCCGCCGGCATCGCGCCGGCCACGGCCGCGCGCCTCAGCAACATCGCGAGCGGCATCGCCGTGCGCAAGCTCGGCACGAGCACCGTCTCTGTGCGCGAGCTCGCCGAGGCCATCGAGAAATCAAGAGAAGAATACACGTCAAAGTGAGGAAATACCATGCTGATTGACCCCAATGATATCGAGCGACTCTGTGAGATCCTGCACCGCGCCGGGCAGAAGATCGTCTTCACGAACGGCTGCTTCGACATCCTGCACGCCGGCCATGTGCGCTACCTCGAGAAGGCGCGCTCCTTCGGCGACTGCCTCGTGCTCGGCCTCAATACGGATGCGTCCGTGCGCGGCAACAAGGGCCCCGCGCGCCCCATCAACGGCGAGCTCGACCGCGCCGAGGTCGTCGGCGCACTCAAGGCTGTCGACTACGTCGTCTTGTTCGGCGAGAAGACGGCCGAGACCATCATCGCCAAGGTCCGCCCCGACGTCTACGTCAAGGGCGGCGACTACACGCTCGAGACACTGCCCGAGGCCAAGATCGTCCAGAGCTACGGCGGCCGCGTCGAGTTCGTCCAGATGGTCGCCGGCCGCTCGACGACAAACGTCATCAAGAAGATTGAACAACTACAGGAACAGGAAGGGGAGGAATGAGCCAGCTGTGAAGAATATCCTGATCGTCAAGATGAGCTCCATCGGCGACGTCATCCACGCCCTGCCCGTGAGCTACGCCATCAAGGAGACGTATCCCGATGCCCACCTGACCTGGGTCGTCGAGCCGCCGGCCTACGACATCGTTGCGATGGCCGCCTGCGTCGACGAGATCATCGTCTTCGAGAAGAAGAAGTTCCGCAGCGTCAAGGGCTTCCTGCAGAACTTCCTGCCGCTGCGCAGGAAGATACAGGCGCGCGACTACGACGCCGTGCTCGACCTGCAGGGCCTCTTCAAGTCGGCGGCCGTCGCCGCGCTCGCCAAGGCCCCGAAGGGGCAGAAGTACGGCATGTGGAACATGCGCGAGGGCAGCCAGCTCATCTCGAAGCCCGTCATCGGCGCCCACTGCCACGACCACGTCATCGAGCGCTACCTCGACACGGCGCGCGCCATCGGCTGCGCGGTCAAGGAAGTGCGCCTGCCGATTCGCGTGCCCGAGCGCGAGCAGCAGCTCACGCGCCAGATCGTCGCGCAGGCCGGCGCCAATATGGCGAATCCCTACACCGTGCTCGTCGTCGGTGCCAGCTGGCCGACAAAATGCTGGCCGGACGGGCACTTTGCCATGCTCGGCGACTGGCTCTACAACCACGGCGTCATCCCCGTGCTCGTCGGCAGTGGCCCCGTCGAGACGCAGAAAGCCGCCGAGATCGCGGCCAAGATGGACATCCCGCCGATCGACCTCGTCGGCAAGCTCAATTTCAAGCAGCTCGCCTATCTCTTCCAGCAGTCGGCGGCCGTCGTCGGCGGCGACACGGGCCCGACGCATCTCGCCGTCGGCATCGGCGCTAAGACCGTCATGCTCATGGGCCCGACGTACCCGCGCCGCACGGGGCCCTACGGGCAGATGGAGAACCTGCTCGTCGTCGACCGCGACTGCCGCGAGTGCATGAAGCGCGCCTGCCCGCTCGGTCACGACTGCATGGCTGTCATCAAGCCCGAGCAGGTCGAAGCGAAGCTCAAGGCCCTCGTGCCAGCGCTCAATGCCGTCACCATCTGAAGTCAAAAAGTCTAGAAGGAAGTTTCTATGTACAAGAATATCCTCGTCATCAACACGATGCACATCGGCGACCTCATGCTCGTGACGCCGGCCCTGCGCACGCTGCGGACGAACTATCCCGAGGCGCACATCGCGCTCTTGACGGACAAGCCGCTCGGCGACCTCGTGCGCTGTAACGAGAACCTCGACGAGTGCATCCTCATCGACAAGCACGGCAAGGACAAGGGCCTCCTCGCCCTCGTGCGCTTCATCCGGAAGATACGCGCGCGCCACTTCGATCTCGTCATCAACTTCCACCGCAACGAGCGCGCCTCCGCCATCGCCGCCTTTTCGGGCGGCAAGCGCATCGTCGGCTACTCGCAGCCCGGCTTCAAGCACTTCTTCGACAAGGTCATGCCGAACTGCGCGATGGCCGACACGCCGCCGGAGCTCGTCAAGCACCAGGTGCTCTGTCACCTCGACGTGCTCAAGGAGGCCGTCGGCGTCAAGACCATCGACGACCGCGGCCTTGAGATGATGCTGCCGCCGGAGGAAGAGGCAAAGGCCGCCGCGCTCTGGCAGACCGAGTTCGCGCCCGGCGCCAAGGTCATCGCCTTCAACATCGGCGCGAGCTGGAAGACAAAGCGCTGGATCGACAGCTACTTTGCCGCCTGTGCCGACCGCTTCATCCGCGAGGGATACGACATCGCCTTCCTCGGCGGCCCGACCGACGTGACGCTCGTCGAGAAATGCCGGGTACAGATGGAGGAGAAGGAGCGTGTGCACGTCTTTACGGGCAAGATCAGCCTGACCGTGCTCGCAGGAATCTTGCGGCGCTGCTCGCTCTTCCTCACGACGGACTCCGGCCCGATGCACGTCGGCGTCGCCATGAACGTGCCCATCGTCACGATGTTTGGCGCGAGCCCCGTGCCGACATTCTACCCGTACGACGGCAAAGACGTCCTCATCAAGACGCCCGAGCCCTGCCACCCCTGCGGCATCCACGAATGTCCGCGCAAGGGGCAGGATAACATGGCCTGTATGAAGAATATCCCTGTAGACACCGTCATGAAGTACGCGGAGGAACTCCTCGCGGCCCACGACGGCGCGCCGGCCTACGAGTGGCCGCCCCATCCGGGCGACTACAAGTGCCGCGTCATTGAACTTTGAGATTTTGAGCCTTTACGCTTGGGATGTATTGAGAGGTGTCCAATGGAAAACGAACAGCTTTATGATTTTGTCGCCCAGCGCACCGCGCGCTGCAAGATCCTCGTCGTCGGCGATGTCATGCTCGACAAGTATTACTATGGCGAGGTCACGCGCATCTCGCCTGAAGCCCCCGTGCCGATCACGCATGTGCTCGAGACGAAGGAGACCTTGGGCGGCGCGGCCAATGTCGCGCACAACCTCGCCCTGCTCGGCTGTGAGACGAGCATCGCGGGCTTCGTCGGCGAGGACTACCACTGCCAGAGCCTGCTCGACAAATTCACGGCCCGCGGCATCGACTACCACGGCCTCATCACGACCGACCGCCCGACGACGACGAAACTGCGCGTCATCGGCGGCCACCAGCAGATGCTGCGCCTCGACTTCGAGGAGTCCGCACCGGTTGCCGGGCCGTACGCCGACCGCTTTCTCCACTACATCAACCAGAAGCTCAACGAGAGCCTCGACTGCGTGATCATCTCTGACTACGGCAAGGGCTCCTGCACCGAGCAGAACTGCCAGAAGATCATCCAGGCCTGTCACGCCCACGGCGTGCCCGTCGTCGTCGACCCGAAGGGCACAAACTGGGCCAAGTATGCGCACGCCGACTACATCACGCCGAACCTCAAGGAGATCAATGCGGTGCTCCTCGAGCCCATCCGCAACGAGGACAAGGCCGTCGAGAAAGCCGCACACTACGTCATGCGCAAGTTCAAGCTGCGCAACATCATCGTCACGCGCTCCGAAGAAGGCCTCTCGCTCGTGCGCGAGGACGAAGTCGTCCACATCCCGACGAAGGCACAGGAAGTCTTCGACGTCTCCGGTGCCGGTGACACCGTCATCGCCGTCTTCGCCATGGCCCTGGCCGGCGGCCTCTCGCCGCGTGACGGCGCCTACATGGCCAATCTCGCCGCCAGCGTCGTCGTCGCCAAGCTCGGCACCTACGCCGTCAGCCGCGACGAACTCATGAAGGTGCTCAAGGGCGAATAAAGAGCAAACAGTCACTTAGTGAACTTATACAGGAGGAATCCACATGATTATCGTAACAGGTGGTGCCGGTTTCATCGGCAGCAACATCGTCAAAGAACTCAACCGCCGCGGCCGCACGGACATCCTGATCGTCGACGACCTCAAGGACGGCCAGAACTACAAGAACCTCCGTGGCCTGCAGTTCATCGACTACCAGTACAAGGACGACTTCCTTCAGAGCATCGAGGACGACGACTTCGACGGCACGGACATCGACGCCGTCTTCCACGAGGGCGCCTGCTCCGACACGATGGAGTACGACGTCAACTTCATGATGCGCACGAACTACGAGTACTCGAAGTCCCTGCTGCACTTCTGCCTGCAGCACCGCATCCCCTTCATGTACGCCTCGTCCGCCTCGACGTACGGCGGCGGCAAGAACGGCTTCCGCGAGGGCGACGCGTGCGAGGACGCCCTGAATCCGTACGCCTTCTCGAAGCTCGCCTTCGACCGCTACGTGCGCCAGGTCATGCCAGAGGCCCACAGCCAGATCGTCGGACTCAAGTACTTCAACGTCTACGGCCCGCAGGAGCACCACAAGGGCAAGATGGCCTCCATCTTCTACCAGCTCTACAACCAGATCAACGAGACGGGCAAGGCACATCTCTTCCGCGGCTGGGGCGAGATTGCCGGCAAGCCCGTCGAGGACGGTGAGCAGCGCCGCGATTTCGTCTACGTCAAGGACGTCGTGCGCGTCAACCTCTGGTTCTGGGAGAACCACGGCCCGTCCGGCATCTACAACTGCGGCACCGGCCATGCCCACAGCTACAACGAAGTAGCCACGGCCGTCATCAAGGCCATGGGCAAGGGCGAGATTGCCTACCGCGACTTCCCCGAGGTCCTCAAGGGCAAGTACCAGAACTTCACCGAGTCCGACCCGACCCACCTGCTCGCCGCTGGCTACGACCAGGGCTTCACCGACATGGACGAGGCCGTCAAAGAGTACGTGACCTTCCTCGACAACGGCGGTTACTATGAGTATGGAAAATAAAGCCGTCTTCTTTGACCGCGACGGCACCCTCAACGTCGACATCCACTACCTTCACCGTCCCGAAGACTTCATCTGGATCCCCGGCGCCAAAGAGGCCATCCGCCACGTCAACGACCGCGGCTACCTCGCCATCCTCGTGACGAACCAGTCCGGCGTCGCCCGCGGCTACTACCCCGAGAGCGATGTCCAGCACGTCTACGACTGGATGAACAGCGAGCTCCAGAAAGTCGGCGCCCACCTAGACGCCCTCTACTACTGCCCGCACCATCCCGAGGGCACAGTGCCCGCCTACACCAAGACATGCACCTGCCGCAAGCCTGCCACCGGCCTCATCGACGTCGCCTGCGCCCGCTTCCACATCGACCGCGCGAAGTCCTACTTCGTCGGCGACAGCGACGGCGACATGCTCTGCGCCAAGAACGCCGGCCTCAAAGGCCTGCGCTACGAGGGCGGGAGCCTGCTGGACCTGGTACAAAGCATCTAAAACAAATAGCTTGTAGAAAAAGAATCATGTTCAACATGGTTCTTTTTTGTTGCAGAAGCCAGCGTTATCGATTAAACTATAGAGTAGTTGCTCCGAGCAATTATATAAGGCATAGTAGAGGTGAACTCCATGTTTTCATTGTTTTTTGACGGGATACAGCAGGATTTGCAGATTGCAATATTTCCGCCTGTCCTATGTACATTGTTCCGTTTGATTTTCATTGAAATCTATCGTCCCAAGAAGAATCCATTTGGTGAATGGCGCAAGTGGATTGCTTGCTTCCGCTACGGCTTCTGGTGGGGCATGGACTTCAACGCGTACGTTTTCTTGCTGCTGGTCCTTTTCGTCAGCCTGCCGGGCGCATTCTTGCCCACTTACTTTGCCGTCGGCGATACGATACGGCAGGCCGCTGTCACGATCTATGCTGTCGTGCTCTACACCGCCTTCCTCGGCAAGATGATCTTTTACTATCATTACCACGACATCTACAACAGCACGCTCTGGCTGGGCAAGAAGGCCGAGAAGCACAATCTGCTGGACATCTTTTTTCACCAGAACCACGGCGTCCTGCTGATCCTCAGCTACATCCCGTACACGCTGCTCTGCTGGTGGGCTGGGGGAGCATTTCTTTCCATCCCACAGCTGACGTACTACCTCGTGCCGTCAGGAGCCCTGCAGATTGCCATCAACACCGCCATCGTGATCGGCGTGGTGCTCATATTCTACTACTTCCGCTACGGTGGCACTCTGATTCACGATAATAAACCGGAGTGGGACACGATCCCGAGCATCGTCAAGGAAGACATCTTTATGGCGCGTGCGACGGTGGATGACCTCGTCGCGCTCGAGAACGTGCTCAAGCATCCACTACAGGAAGGCCTGAGCCATACGGATGAGGAAGATGAGCCAGTCATCGACGCCATCATGCCCGAGGCGATGAAGGGCGGCAAGTGGAAGGACCTCCAGAATCCCACTGAAGCCTTCGTGCACGAGGCGAAGGGTGCGCGCATCAAGAAGCCAAAGCACATCTTCCTGATTGTGGGCGAGAGCTACGCGCAGATGCCGCTCGACGATATCTACAGCGACTACCACATCATGGATGGTGCCAAGGTATTCCGCCAGGACCCGCACACGGTATCACTCAACAACTTCCTGCCAGCCGGCATGATCTCGCGCCCTGCTATCGTCAGCCTGATGACGGGCATCTTCGATGCGAAGCTGGAGCTCAATGAGCGCGAAGACTTCTGGCATGGCACGCTGGCCACGACGCTGCCCAATCAGCTGCGCAAGCTGGGCTACCGCTCCATCTACTGGTACGGCGGCAATCCTACGTACGGCAACTTCGACAAGTTCGGCCCTGCCGTGGGCTTTGACAAGGTCATGGGCGCTACGGAATTCTGCCCACCTGATTCGCCGAAGACATGGGTGGGCGTCTACGACCACATCTTCCTGCAGCATGCAGCAGAGCTCATCCAGGAACTCGATGACGATACGCCGACCTTTCACTACATCTACACGACCTCAAACCACGGCCCTTACAAGATGCCGCTCAAGAAGCTCGGCTTCGATGCCGATGCAGTCCTCAAGGACTTGCCGGAGTCGGTGCGTCATAACCACAAGAAGCAGAAGGTCTTGGGCACTTACTGGTACAGCGATAAGGCCATCTCGGACTTCGTGGCGGAGATGGAGCGCGTCTATCCAGATGCCCTGTTCATCGTGACGGGCGACCATGCATGTATTCCCATCCATCCGGGAGACACCTTGGCACGTCAGGATGTCACCCTGCGCGAGCAATATTGCACTTCCTTTGCGATGCACCATCCAGAGCTCACCCAGGACATCCTTTCCGGCAACACAATCGGCGGCCATATGAACATCATGCCGACCATCTTCGAGCTGATTGCGCCTAAGGGCTTCTCATACTATTCCCTTGTGCCATCGCTGACCGAGCCGATTGATCATGTCGTGACACCGTATCATTGGCTTACGAGAGATAACATCGGTCCCGCAGGGAAAACAATGTATCAGGCACTCTCGGCATCCGATGAGGAAATCCCGATACAAGAAGAGAGTCATGTGTACTTTGCCAAGGAGGTGGCTGGGGTGGATGCCTTGACGGCGTGGATTGTCCGCCACCCCGAAGACCTAAGAGATGCTTCCAACATTTCTTGATGCCGAAATGCGATAATGGTGGCTTGAAAGAGGCCTGTCGAGAGATAGGCCTCTTTTATATTTGCGTAACAGACTTGTTTAGAGTAAACTTATGATAAGAAGGATGTCAGAGCCATCCTGTAGAATACATAGAAGGAAGATTACATGCTGGACTATATAAAAGTAGGAAAGATTTTTTACAACACGAAGCGCTCGCGCGGCGTGAAGCGCTTGGTCGTTTTTGTCGCAAGGTGCCTTTGCCACAGGCAACAGATGGAGCGGCTGCACCAGTTCTTCTCACGTGATGCACTCCTCGCGAAAGTGGCCGAGGAGAACCCCTTTGTCTATGAACAGCCGACGCGCGCCTTTTTCTATAACAAGTCAACGTTCGCGGAGCGCGCTAAGCTCGTCGAGCAGCATATGGACTATCTGGCAAAGCATCTTAAGGAGGATGTGCTTCTTGGTCTCTACAGCGAGAAGCCCTACATCCTCTGGGAGAGCCATGACGAGGGTGGTCATCTGCGCTTTGAGCTTACCTATCATCCGGGCCAGCGTAAGGAAGGACTCTTGTCCGTCGTCATGCGCCTTGATGATGCAGACCTCTACCAGATGATGTTCTGGATCGCGCCAAACAAGGCCGGCGAATGGGCAATCTGGATCGGTGCGATGCAGGGGCCGAACATGGAGAATGCCAAGGACATCGTCAAGAAGGTCACGAAGCGTTGTCATGCCTACCGCACGAAGAACTTCATCCTGCACGCGACGCAGGAGACGGCCAAAGCCCTCGGCCTTAAGCACATCTACGCCGTCACGAACTACGGCTACTATGCGAACAACCACATCCGCCGCGACCGCAAGCTCAAGACGAGCTTCAGCGACTTTTGGAAAGAGTCAGGCGGCCGTCCGTGTGCCGACCAGCGTTTCTACGAGCTGCCGATGACAGAATACCGCAAGACCATGGAAGAAGTCCCCACGCGCAAGCGCGCCAACTACCGCAAGCGCTACGCCTTGCTCGATGAAGTCGATGCTTCTATTGCAGAGAAGGTCCATGCACTGTTGAAATGACGAGAAAACGAGGAAAATATGAGCTCACTGGCTATCTTGATCCTGACGCGCAATGAAGAAGAGAATATCATCTCGGTAGTGGAGAATGCCAAGAAGTGCACGGATGAGGTCATCATCATCGACTCGGGCAGCACGGACCGGACTGTTGACTTGGCAAAGGAACACGGAGCGAAGGTCAGCTTCCGCGCCTGGACGGATGACTTCTCGGCACAGCGCAATTTTGCGCTCGAGCAGACAAGCGCCGACTGGGTGCTCTACCTCGATGCCGATGAACGGCTCAACGATGCGCTCATCGCTGAGGTCAGGCGCATCGTTGCGTCCGGCAAGATGGATGCACAATACGCCATCACACGTAAATCCGTCGCTTTTGGCGTGACCTTCAGCTATGGCGTGCTATATCCCGACCATGTCCTGCGCATGTTCCCCCGCGAAAGCGTCACTTGGGTCAACAAGGTCCACGAACACCCCGAGTGCTCGCTGCCCGCCAAACGCCTGCCGGGCTACATCGAGCATCATACCTATAAAGACTGGCACGAGTGGGAAGAGAAGCTCTGCCTCTACACGACCATTTGGGCAGAAGATGCCTACCGAAGAGGGAAGCGGACGACTCTGCCAGGGATCTTTACCCATAGCTTAGGTGGCTTTTTCAAGATGTTCTTCGTCCGGAGAGGTTTCCTCGACGGGTATCTCGGCATGTACATGTGCTGCAATCATTTCTTCTATACGATGCTCAAGTATTTGAAACTGCACGAATTGCAGAGAAGAGGAGCCTGATTTATGAGGATTGCGATATTAGAATCCATCGTTATGCCTGCTGGCCATGAGGTAGAATTTGACCGCATTCTCGTAGAGGAACTCAAGAAGCAGGGGCATGAGCCGGTGTTCTTTGTGCCGGAACACTTCCCGTTCAAGCTCGACTATCACTGTGATGTCGAGTATCTTGCGGGCGGCGAGGCGATATCGTATGCGGGTGTCGGCAGGATCAAGCGGCTCTGGCTGTCATTCCAACGGGAACGCCGTCGCCTGGCCTGGTTCAACAGCGCCTGCGAGAAGGCGAAGCAGGGCCATTGCGATGCCATCGTCGTGCCAACGAACAGCTGGCGCGTCATGCGCTCGGTCTGGAACAGTGCCATCAAGAACAGCCCCGTTCCGGTTCTGTTCCTATTCCATGGGATCATGCCAAAAGACAGAGAGCGCTTCTGTGATGGCGTCAAGAGTCTCCGGGCTTACTCGAATATCCATCTTGGTGCTCTGGGCTTGCAGACGTCGTTCCCTGAGCTGGCCGACTGCCCGAACTTCCATACAGTCATGGCACCGGTATACATCCCGTTCGATCTGCCAGTCACACCGGAGTTTCATGTGCATGAGCCGCTGCGGCTCGGCTTTTTCGGGCAATATCGCCGTGAGAAGAACCTCGACTTTTTCTTACAGGCATTTGTTAAGGCGACCTTTACGAATCCCGTTGAGCTCACGGTGCAGGGCGCTACCGTGACACAGGCAGACAGCGATGACTTCGAGCGCTTGAAGCGTGAGTATGCATCGCATGATAATATCCGCTTCTTGCACAAGAACCTCTTGGGCATCGAATGGCAGCGTGAGCTCATGGACATCGATGTCCTGCTCCTGCCATACGGTGCCGAGCGCTACCGCTATCAGCCGAGCGCCATGTTGTTCACCGCAATCGGCTATTACAAGCCCGTTCTGCAGTCTCCTGAGATGAACCCAGAGATCTTGAGCGAATTCAAGATCGGCGAAGCCGTCAAGCTGGATTCAGTAGATGTATTCTCCAAGCAGTTGGAACACTTTGTCAATACCTTCCCACAAAAGGCAGAGGAATACCGCCAGGGACTGATTGGGGCAAACGAGAAATATGGACAAGATAAACTGATCCAGCGGATTGTGGGAATCCTGTCGAGAAAATCTTGAGAGAAGGTGAGAGGATGGAAGAGATACAGCACTTGCATGTGCGCGACTTTGGCCCTATCCAGTCCTGTGATATCGAAGTACAGCGATTGACCGTGCTGACTGGGCCACAAGCGAGCGGCAAGAGCACTTTGGCGAAATTGATTTATTTCTTCAAGATTGCCAGACAGTATATCCAATCGCAGGATTTATCATCTACACAGGTGGATAAATGGCTTCGCTCTGTATTCCTGCGGACCTTTGGCGATGTGACAAGCCTTTCCGATGCGATGCAGGTCCGCTATACTTTTGCAGATGGGCATTGGCTCGAAGTCATTAAAGGCCAGCATCCTCAAACCCATTCGCAGACAGTATTATTTCACTGCAGTCAAGATATTAGCCAGTTGACAGGGGAGAAGATGGAGACTGTTTACATCCCTGCAGGCCGCAGTATGATCACCCTTTTGAGCGATTAGCTCCCGGTGCTCTTCACTGATCCGAACCGTCAGCTGTCCGCATTGGATTACTGTACCAATGCATACATCCATCGGATTTTGTCTCTGCGCCAGTCCTTTGCCAATGGCTTAGAAGGCTTATTGAAGCAGGAGATTGAAACGACCGATAAGCAGTTGAATCTGTCTGTGCTGAAACATATGATGCAACTGACAGACAAAATCCTCAAAGTACGTTACTGTTACCGCGCAGGTGAAGAACAGCTCTTACTGGACGTAGACGAAACAGTCAAATCCATCAAGGTCAATTTTGCTTCTTCTGGTCAGCAGGAGACCGTATGGGCCTTGAATCTGCTCTTTTACTATTTACTGGAAGATAAGCCGTCATGTATCATCTTGGAGGAACCAGAAGCGCATCTCTATCCGGATTCGCAGAAATACATGGCAGAAGCTCTAAGGGCTTTTGCAAATGCTGGCAATCAGATTGTTATCATGACACAAAGTCCATATATCTTGGGAGAATTAAATGATCCAGGGGATATATCTTTATGGAGAAAATAAAATGGCAGCTAATACACTTATTCTGTTAGGTGGTATGGACTGGTTAGAAAAGTCTATGCAAGCATCTGGATTAGTTGACGTAGCAAGTGTGTATAAATCGAGAAATAAATTGACAAAGCCACTGTTTAAATTGCAATATCATACGAAATTGCTATACCGCTATCGGCATGTGTGGTATGATGATTGGAAAAATAAACTTAATCAATACCGTACCGTAATTCTTTTTGATGCTTTTGAAGATACCGATATCATTGAATATATTCAGGGAAGATTTTCTAAAATACGGATAATTATTTATTACTATAATCCGATATACAATAGTTCTTTACTGAATAGAATTATTTCAGCTGGTGTAGAAGTATGGTCTTTTGACATTAGAGATTGCAAAGAATATGGTCTGATGTATAATCCTCAGTTCTATTTTTGGAATATAGTATTTCCAGAGAAAAAATCTAAAGATATAAAGGCTAAAAGTATAGCATATGATCTTATTTTTATTGGAAAAGATAAGGGAAGGATGCCGTTACTGATGAAATTAAATAAATATCTTAAGGAAAGAGGAATTTCCCTTTTTATAGGTATATGTCCAGATAAGGAAACTAGATATTCAAGCGAATGCAAGCAATTCTTTATAAAGTCAATTCCATATAATAATTATTTGGATTATTTAAAGCGGAGTAGATGTGTATTGGATATAGTTCAGGAGGGCCAGGTCGGATTGACCTTACGTATCATGGAAGCACTTTTTTATAATAAAAAAATTATTACCAACAACCGTTCTATTCAAGATATGAAAATCTATGACAAGAACAATGTTTATATATTAGGAATCGATAATAGAGACTTGGTAGAATTTATAAAAGATTCTAAATGTGAATGGGATGAAGAGTTAAAAAAACAATATATATTTGATAAATGGTTGCATCGATTTTTTGACATCCAATACGATATAAAGGGATTATGACCTAGTGTCTTTTTATCTATCGTAATCCAAACTTCGCAGTTGCTGATGTGCTGATTTGTTCTTAGCACTAATCTGCGAAATTAGTATATTATATATTTATTTGCTGATTGACTTATTTATCATTATTTGGATATGTAGTAAAAATTTCGCTACATGAATAACGGAAGTCTGTTTTGAAAGGGGTTATGTGATGTATAAAGATAATTTATTGAAGAGAACATGGGGGATTATTTTTTTGCTGCAAAGTTATATATGACAAAAAATTTCTGCTAGTATATTAATAAAAAGGGCTTGTACATGTATATTAATTATAATTGTATTGGTTATAGGAGCCTTTTCACGAGTTGATAAATTATCAAGAAGTAATAACCACGAACGTATCTTATTATGGACATCGAGTTATCATATGTGGAAGGATCATAAGATTATTGGCATTGGACTGGCTAATTGGAAAGTTGCCTATGAGAAAGAATATATTTTACCAGAGGTAAAGGAGCATGATTTAACGATGCCACATAATGTATTTATGATATTTCTTTCTCAAACAGGAATCATAGGCATTTTAGATTATTTTATTTTTTGATTGGAATGATGACTTTTCTTGTAAAAAGGATAGTAAATGGATTAGATAATTATCTATATTATGCTATGCTATAGGCATTTATTACGATTACGATTCATGGATTTGTAGATTCTGGCATTACAAATAAATTTGCGATGAAAGTATTTTTTTTTATACAGGAGTGGCTTTAGCTATGGATAAACTGATTTGTGGGACAGGAAATAATTCAGCTGGTCGAACTTCGCATAGCGCTTGTATGATAAAACAGAAGGTGATTAAATGAAGAGCTTTGGTAATAGTTTTTTTTATGTAAATAATTTTCTTGTCTCAAAACTTGAATACAGATATTCTGAAAGCAAGAAAAAAGAATACCATATCACTTATAATGTAAATGATGATTTTATTCCCATAATGGGCGCATCTATGATTTCGGTCCTGGAAAACAATCAAGATGTTACATTAGTATTTCATATCTTTACAGATGAATATAGTCAAGAGAATGCAAAGAAAATAGAAGAAATTGCAAAAAAATGGAAATGTACATGTATTATCTATAAATTGAATATGGAACCATTTCATGACTTTCATATAAAAGTAGAACGATTTTCTCGTATCACGTATGCACGTCTTTATATGCCAAAGATTGTTAAAGAATATACATCTCGTTATATTTATCTAGATGCTGATACAATGTGTGTTGCATCATTGGATAAGATGTGGGAGATGAACTTGCATGGTGCACCAATGGGAGCTGTATCAGAACGTGCTTCCGCAGTCGATTATCGTGCAGGATATTTACATCTAAAGAGCGGAAAATATTTCAATGATGGAGTGATGCTGGTGGATATTCCTTGTTGGGAACAGCAGCATATTACAGAAAAAGCTTTTTCTTATCAGTGTGAACCGAGGAAACGCTTCTTAGGACAAAGTCAAGATGTCTTGAATTTAGTATTTGATGGAACAAATTTCTTTTTACCTGACGATTATAATGTGTATGATGGTGGTGAATATGATCGGGGACATAGTGTCATTGTTCATTGGACTGGTCGTCGTAAACCATGGCAGATGGTAGTATCATCTTTTGATGAGCAATGGCGTAGATATAATGCATTATCACCGTGGCCGACAATCACGAACATACATCCAGTAAAGAAACCGGAGAATTACCATGATTTTAAATACTGGGGACGGTATCGTAAAGAAAAAGGTTATATAGGAGATTATCTTACTGGCATGTTTTGGTATAGTATATTGAAGATTCGCTATAAGCTAGGAATTTAAAAATGGCCATCTTCATGATGACCATTTCATTTACTTTATATCATCCCGTATATATTTTTTGCCATGCAAGGTCAGGGCGTGGTCAATTGATAGGTTATATCTCGATGATGTTATATCGTATTCTGGCTGATAAGAATTCGATTCTGCATGTAGGATGCCAGAAATGCTTTCAAACATCAAATCGTTTGTAAAGATTTCTTTTTCGTTATTACGTGAAGATTGGTAGGTTCCTGGGTAAGCTGCCTGGTACTCTGGTGACAAATAAATCCAGAAGGGGATATGAACCATATCAAAGTAAAATGGTGATGAAGTATGTGTGTATTCCATATTCTCACCATGATCTGAGAAATAGACCAGAGCCTGCATGTGAAGATTTTCTTTTCCGTACTGATAGATTTCTTTTAATACGTAGTCAGTATATTGTAGCGATGCATTGTACCAATCTGTTTTCGATTCGGTTGGTAAGTTATTTTTCTCGATAAACTCTTGCGGTATGCGTCTGTCATAGCGGAAATGGCTTCCGTTCAAATGGATGATGATGAAATTGTTATCCGAAGAAGGAATGTTTTTTAGCTCAGATAGGATTGTCTCATCATAACCATGCAACCATTTTATCGTATCTGCTCGATTGGCAATGACAGTGATTCCAGCATCAGAGACAGTACTCTTATTCTGAAGCGATAGCCAATAAGTATGATAGCCGGCCTTACGTGCTACATCTAAGAGATCGATAGAATCCTTTAATGGAATGTTGTTATACTGGTTCGATGAAGTCAGTGCCTGTGTAACAGCCATGACTGTATTTGGGAAATTAGCAAATGAGTTGTCAAAAAATATGAAGTTTTGATCATCTCGTACTGATTTTTCCCAAGGTGTTGTATTCTTGTCGTATGAAGGTGTGAAAGCCGACATCATGTCTCGATTAGCACTTTCACCAATCACAATGATTATAGAGCCAGGAGTTTTTTTACTAGCTAGAGTATTAGGTGTTTCAATTATTAAGTTATTGTTATTTTGTTCAATATTGTTTTGTAACTGGATAAAGGCATTCATAGGGCCATTTAGACGACGTAGATGTAGTGCTTGATCAATAGGGAAAACTGTTATAATATAATTGAAAAAGAAAAAGAAAGATAGTATAGTAAAAATAATAGTTGTTCTATTTTTGAAATCTAATGAGTAACGTCTAGCTGTTGTTTTTAATGTGATTATGTATATTACTGTAAATAGTAAAAATAGGGAAAGCAATATAAGAATGAGTTGAATGCTTGAAAAAGTAGCTGTCAAATAGTTTACGATTTCATCCGGATTCGTTGCTATAACCGATAATAATGCATATTCATCAAATTCTTGCCCGTATATCATAAAATAAAATGCATAAAATATCGGGGATAATAGCATAAGAAAAATAAATAAGGAATAAGTGAAAGATAAAATCTTTTGGATAAAATTATGGGCCTTGGAGATACCAATTGTTACAAGAAGAGAAACCGAAAAAAACAAACATGGAACGAGATAGTAGTTCCCAATATCATGTTGTAATAAATCAGGAACTCGTGAAAAAACAATAGTATAAATTCCGGTCCAGATTCCGGTCCAAGACAAGCAAGCTATCCACTTACTTCTTAAAGTAGAATCTTTGAGTTTGTTAGTTCCTAGTATAGTATATAAAAAACCACAGACAATCCAAGTGAAAATCATGCTGCGTATGAGTCGAAGGACTGTCATATGACCTACATCAAGAATTGGGCTTTTAAAGAATAGGATAAAAATCAAGTAAAGCAGTAAAAATCCCCAATGAGTGATATAGACTTTTTAATACACAATCTTTAGCGGGAAAATAAACAGGAGGTTTACAAGTAAACAGTTTTTTCATATACACATCACCTAAAATGTAACATCAGTAAACATTTAACTTGTAATAGTCTAATACTTCCTTAAGTGTAATGCAAGATGTTGCTGAAAATAATTGGCTCTGTCACAACAAATGGTTGATTTTTGACGAGAAATAGCGTATAATAATA
>ERZ773202.443-NODE-443-length-39141-cov-32.937164_pt1 | contig 39141 bp, 27 predicted proteins | sample MGYA00580998_ERZ773202 | MGnify/ENA primary metagenome ERZ773202 (study PRJEB29015, sample SAMEA2737803) | human gut metagenome | biome: human gut; feature: human-associated habitat; material: faeces | place: China | collected 2012 ...
TAGATATGGAGCACAGTCGTCTTACACCAAACTACTACTTTGCATCTACAGAGACAGGCGTAGCGCAGATGGCGAAGGATGCAGAACTCAGCATCTGGTTTGAAACCGATATCAAGAGCAGCATGGCAGGTCAGTTCAACCCTCTCTTCAAGAACTTCACTCAGAGCGAGAAGATGAATATCAATTGCGAGATAGATGATGTAGCCCAGGGTGCTCCATTGGCATTCGACAAGAGCTGGAATTTCGAGTATCAGACAGGCAGTCCTGCCCTCTCAGGAGGTGTAACTGATTTTGCCCGCCTCTTCCCACAAGGTCTGCCATTCTTCGGCATGAAGCAGGTGAATTTCCTGGATAAGAATAACGACCAGAACTATTACTTCGCCGCCCCATTGCCAAGCGCAAGATTCGGAGCGTGGCTGTAATATTAGTCTGTTTTTATATCAGATATCCATACTTCTTGAGCGCTTCCTCTACCTTGCTTTTATAGATCGTTTCCACCAAGAGAATGAAGCCCTCAGCCTTCAGCGTGTACTTGCGGATGGTAGGGTCGGTGAGGATGATGTGCTGCAACTCCTTGTCGTCGGTCGGAATCTGCAGCAGGGAGTATTTCTTCTTGGGTGCCTTCATCGGCTTGCATCGCTTCTTGATGTCATTGAAGAACTTTGCCCAGTTGTCGGGCAAGTCCTGGGAAGAGATGTATTCCTTGAAGAAGTCAATCTTGCTGTTGATGTCCTGTAGCTTCTCACAACCATTCAGAAAACTCTCGTAGCTCACCTTGTACATTTTCTTGGAGATGGCTGTCGCCATGTTGCCTAGGAGCGACTCGTACGGATTGTTGTCCACCAGCGACTTGATGATGAGGCGTTCTGTGTCCAGTTCGAAGTAATGGATATCTGCCTCCTTGGTGCGCACATATTTCCTCTTGATGTCCAGGGCATAGAGCCCCAGGTTGGTGAGTCGTACATAAGCCAAGGTGTCATAATAAGAGGTGGCTCCCTCGTCGGGCTTTTCCTTGTAGGCTATCTCCACGAAACCGAATGCAGCCATCATGAAGAGTGCCGCCTTGAGGTAAGGGTAGGTCAACTCTTGGATGGTGTCATCGCAAAAGAGTTCTTTGCCATCATATTCATTACAGAAATTGGCCTTGAGGAGGTCTGAGTAGTAAAGCAGCAAAAATTGACTCTCTGTGTTTTTGGGACTCACTCGGCAATGGAACAAAAGTTTGTCTATCGGCAACCAGCCTTCTTTGTGGAATTCCTTCAATACCGACTGAAGAACGTTTATCTGATACCCACAACTGCAATAGTCGAACATATTTTTTCTGAATCCTGTGATGTGTGGCAAAAGGATAGGCATCAGGTACTCTTGCATTTCATCCAGGTTCTTGAAGAGATCCTTCAATAGGTCTTGTGTCTCCGTTAAATCGTTGTTGTGCAAGTCCATGCAATAGATGGTGTAGAAATTGAGCACAAACGAAGCGCAGATGTTGGAGAAATATTTGTTGCCATCCGTGAAAAATTCAGGGAGATTGAGAAGCTTTGATTTCTTCTTCAGTTCGCTGGCTGGCAGCTTGTTTCGTCCCAGGTTCAGCTGTCTGCTGTCGAAGAGTGAAGACATGATAGGTACGGCGGTGAAAATCGTATTCTCACCGCTATAGGTCTTGTATGCTTCCGCATCAGGCAATTCCTCGCATTTCTCGATATTCATCAACTCTGGGAAGAGAATAGGCAATGTCTTTACATAATAAGTGTTGTCTGCCAATTCAAGGTAATAATTAGAGCGCCCGTATGTGTTCTTGTTAGGAATTGGCGCTTTTGCCTCTCTGGTGCCATACCAGTTGCCAAGTTTCTGGTTGATCTTAGGAGCGTCCCAGAAATGCCTGCTCTCTGTGATGCTAGGTTCGCCGAGAATCTTGGTTGCGTCAGTATGTAGGATGTAATGGTTGGCGGCAGTCTGCTTGAAGAGTTTTTTTACAGGTTCCGACCATTCGTCGTAATATAGGGAGAAGTTGTTGGTATGCTTCATGATAGCAAGAAACGCTGCATAATCCTTCTTCAGTTTCTTCTTGTTGGATAACATAAGCGTGATAGGGGCTGGCTCGTATTTCTTGCCGTCCTTGTCCAGTGCCACCAATTTGTACTTCTTAAAGGTTTCACGCACGCTGTAAGCTGCTTCCTGTAGTTTACTAAAACCATATCCGTGCATGAGGGTACTTATTATTTGTTCATTCTCCGTCCCTTCCGGAACGTATATGGTTTTCTCTGGTCGCTTGTCGTTTATGTCCCAGAGTGTTGTTTCTGTTGCCATGTCTTGTTTCTATTATGAAATGATGTTTTTATCCCAGAATGAAGTTGATGTCATCTTCCGACAGATGCTTGGAAGATGAACTGTCGGCACCTATCAAGCCCTCGAAGAGCTCGGCCTTCTGTTGTTGCAGGAGCTGTATCTTCTCCTCGATGGTTTGCTGGGTGATGAGCGAGTAGCTGAGTACCTTTGCCTTCTGTCCGAAACGGTGCAGTCGGTTGATGGCTTGTTCCTCGGCAGCCTTGTTCCACCATGGCTCGAAGATGAACACGGTGTTGGCGGCTGTCAGGTTCAAACCCACGCCACCCGTCTTCAGCGTCATCAGCATCACTCGGCATTGTGGGTCGTTCTGGAATCGCTCCACGATGCTCTTGCGGTCTCTCGTTGAACCTGTCATGCAGGCATAGTCCACACCGTTTTGGTCCAGTCGCTCGCTGAGTTCTTCGATACCTGCTATGAAATTGAAGAATACCACCACCTTGTGTCCGTTGGCCACGGCTTCGAGGAGGGTGTCGGTCAGCAGGTCGAGCTTAGGCGACTTGATGTGTCCGTCGCTGAGGCTCTCTGGGATGGAGGCGATGCGGCGAAGTTCGTTGAGTGCCTGGAACATTACAAACTGCGACTTCTGAATGCCCTCGGCGGCTATCGTCTGGCGCACCTGGTTGTAGTAGTACTGTCTTCTTCGCTCGTAGAAGTCGTGCTGCTCTGGACTCATCTCCACGAAGAGGGTCTGCTCGATGCGGTCGGGCAGGTCTTTGAGTACGTCCTTTTTCAGTCGGCGAAGCATGAACGGGAATATCTTCTTGCGGAGGCTCAACAGGGTGTCCTTGTCGTTGTCGCGCTGGATAGGACCCGTGTAACGGCTGTTGAAATCGTCCAAACTGCCAAACATCGTTGGGTTGAGGAAACGGAAGAGCGAGTATAGCTCCGTCAGATTGTTCTCCACCGGCGTACCACTCAATGCCAGTCTGTGTTCGGCATGGAGTACGAGGGTGGCTTGGGTGGTCTGCGTGGTAGTGTTCTTGATGTTTTGGCTCTCGTCGAGAATCACATAGTGGAACTTCTGCTTGGAGTAGGTCTCGATGTCGTTGCGCACGATGGCGTAGGTGGTCAGTATCACCTGGTGCTTCATCGCCTCCTTGATGTCTCGGTCGCCTGCATAATAGGTATAGACAGAGAGTTGTGGGGCGAACTTCTTCAACTCGTTCTGCCAGTTGAAGAGCAGGCTGCGAGGCATTACGATGAGCGTAGGTTTCTTCACCTTCGGATAGATGAGGGTGAGGACACCGATGGTCTGCACGGTCTTGCCGAGACCCATGTCGTCGGCGAGACAGCCTCCCAGGTTGTTGTCGTAGAGATATTTTATCCATTTGATTCCCTCTGCCTGGTATGGGCGCAACTGGGCGTTCAGTTTTGGTGCCTTCAGGGTTTCCTCGGCAAGGTGGTTGAAGCCCTCGTACACTTCACGGTGATGCTTGAACGCCTCACCCTCCAAAGGCTCGTTGATGAGGTCTTCTATCTCAGGCAGGTCGAAGAACGACACCTTGACCTTTCCATCCTTGTCCTTTTTCTTGAAGATACGTTCCAGACGTCGCATGTATCCGTCCTCGATGATGGCACGGTTGCCGTCCGACAGCTGGATGTATTTCTTCTTGTTGTATTGCGAGAGGATTTGCTGGAGCGAGAACTGTTCGCCTTCGAGCGTGATGCTGGCGTCGCCCTCCAGGAAGTCGATGCCTGATGAGAGGCTGATGTTCAGCTTAGGCGTCATTGGCTTCACCTTGTACTCACGCAGTTTCTCGGCACCGATGAGCTGGTAGGTTCTCAGCAGGGATGGGAGCGATTGGAGCAGGAACGGACCTGCCGTTTCCTCGGGGATGATGAAGAGATGGTCCTCCACATACACGTCCTTCTGTGCCGCCTTGCTAGGGGCGTATTGTATGATTTCCTTTCTGAGGTTGTTGGTGATTTCGTCTATTGGCAGATGGGCGAGTCGCTTTACCACAATCTTTTGGTCGAGCGAGAGTGATGCAACCATGCTCAGGTCGAACTGCTGCACGAAATCGAGCGGCAATCCCTTGTATGATTCTACGAGTCGAAGGAACAGGGTCTTGTCGGCATCTATCTTCTCAAACGAAAGAGAAGGGGTAGGTACGATGTCGGTGTCGGAGAATTCCACGGTGTAATACTCGTAAGTCACCTGCACGCTTTCGATGAAGGAGAAGAATACGGAGAGGTATTCTTCCAGCATATCTTCGGTGAAACGGGTGGTAAAATAGCTGAGTTGCTGATAGTTGTCGCCGATAGGGGCGATGGGATAAATGACATTGTCTGACAAGACGAAACTGTCTGACAGAAGACTGAAATACAACTTGTTGGCTTCGTATTTCTTGGCTCCGTCATATTCTTCAGCATCCGAAGAATCCTTGGCGGCAATGATAAAATGCGGTTCGATGTTGCGGCCGAATTTCTTTAACACCAGTTGGAGCACAGAGGTGTCTGGGTGAACGGATATGGCGTGACCCTTCTCATCGATGAGGTTCTTGCAACGGATGAGCTGGTAGAGCAAGTGAGGGTTCTGGCTGAGACTCACGTCGGTAGCCTCGCTCTCGTCCCAGGAGATTTGGAAAGCCATCTCCTCCTTGATGCTGTCGATGCTGCGCAGGAGTTGAGCCGTATCGCCCGAATAGTAATGATAGTCAGCCTCCACCGGCTTCAGTTTTTTATCTACCGGGATGATGAAAGTATCGTTTTCCCCAGTTCTTATCATGAAGAAAATCTCCTTACCCGTCATCGTCTTGCCGCTTTTGGCAATGGTGATGGGTTGGAGCTTCTTGAATTGTGTCAGAAAATCGCTCATCTTATTTTTCTGTTTTGATTAAATTATTGTGTCAAAATCTTTATTTGCCTACAAAAATACAATAAATATTCGGAATATGCAAGCTTTTATTTGTGAGAAGTAAAATATTTGCTCGAAAAAGTGAAAAATATGAGGGAAAGTTTTGTTATGATAGGATAAAGTTTTCCTAATATCGAGAAAAATTGAGGGGATTGCAAATCCCCCAGCTTTAAAATAAAGTGTTAATCTTATGCTAGCCATGGATATTCTGCAATTAGTTCTTTTTCAAATTCTTCTGTATCAATATATTGTCCATTCTCATACTCTTCCTCAATAGCTTCAATCCTAGCCACGGCTTCTTCTTCATTGGCCGGATGCCAGCCCACTGGAATCTTATTCCAGTCAATATCTTCTTCTGCACATTCATCCTCGGGAAGTGCCATGGCGGCATTTCCGTGATAGGCTGGTGCAGACTCTGCTACGAAAGCTGCATCTTTCTGCTCTTCTGGCAATGTATATCTTTTCTCTTTCAAAAGCTTGCGTATTTAATCTGCTGCAAATATACGTTTTTTATCTTAATGACGCAAGAAAAAATGGAAAAGCTTCTAATTTTAACAAAAATATAACGCATAATTTGTTGGGTATTCATAAAAAAATGGTAATTTTGCAACCAGCAATTGAATACAAAATCAATATTAAAAATAAAGAACTATGATTAGATTAAATGTGTTTTTTGAGAAGAAGGAGGAGGTAAAGGTTGAGGAAATCAACGCTTTGTGTAAGGAACTGGTAGAGAAGTCCTTGAAGGACCATGGCAATATTGCCTATGACTATTTCACCAGTGGAACTCGTAATGGGGTGATGATGATCTGCGAGACATGGGAGAACGAGGAAGTTCTGAAAGCTCACATGGCTTCTGAACATTTCACTACATTGGTTCCAAAGATTGAAGCTCTTACCAAGAACGGCTTGAAACTGGAGCAGTTCACTTTCTAAATCTTTTCAGACATCAGCCAGTGATGATACATTTTCTTCTTCATCACCGGCTGATGTTCTTTATTATCAAGCCGTGCTTCGTATTATCTATGCCCATGAGAAAGTGATTGGCATAGATATTACCGGAGAGTGTTCTGCTACTCTTGATTATTTTACTGAAGTTGAAGATGCTGCGATAAACAACAAGACTAATGTTGAACTGACGCAGATGATCTTGACCGAAAGTTAGATTCACGGTTCCTTTTAGTTCTGTTCGTGAAAAGGGAAGTCGCCGGCTGACTTCTCTTTTCATCAACTGAATGATTTCTTATTTAACTTCTGTGAGCTTACCCGTCTGGGAATCGATGATGTAACCATGCAGATTGACATCTTTTGGTACAAGAGGGTGGGTACGGATGGTATTAATAGTATTTCTTACAGAATCCTCGGTGTCGTGGAAGCCCTCCAGCCAATGGTCTAGGTTGATGCCGCAAAGTCCGATGGTGTCGATGACATCCTGATGGATGCCGCGCTTGAGCATCAATTCCTTCATCTGCTGTCCGTTCATGTGGCAGGCACCGCAGTTGGAGTGGGCGATGACCATGATTTCCTCTACACCCAGTTCGTAAATGGCAACCAGGAGGCTGCGCATGGCGGAGTCGAATGGACTGATAACCAGTCCACCTGCATTCTTGATGAGCTTGGCATCTCCATTCTTCAATCCCAAGGCTGCTGGCAGAAGCTCTGTCAGGCGGGTATCCATACAGGAAAGGATGGCAAGCTTCTTGTCTGGGTATTTGCTCGTAAGATACTTCTCGTAGCCCTTATTGGCTACAAATTCCTCGTTGTACTTGATAATTTCCTCTATAATCATAGTAGTGCAAATGAAATGTGAAACGAATTTTTCCTATTTCTCAGGGGTAGGCTTGAGATAAGTCATGAATTTCTCCGGCTGATAGTTGAGAATCAGTTCTTCCGGAAACTCTGCTTTCTCTACCAGTGGCATGATGTTGCTGTAGTCGGCAATCATGGTAGAGAAGTGGGCATCACTTCCGAAGATGACAGGGGTCTCGTACTTCTTGGCAAGTTCCAGCAGTTCCAGGTTATTGGGAGCTGCCACCGTCTTGTGGCGGATGGGAGCCATGGAGTGGTTATTGATTTCGAGCAGGGTATGTGTCTCCTTGGAAACCTTCATCAGAGCCTCGAAATCCAGTTCTGCCGTTCCATCTCCAGGATGGGAGATAATCTGCACGAATGGATTGTGCATGGCATTGATGACACCCTGCGTGTTCTCTTCCTTAGTTCCTCCCAGCCAGCAAAGGCTATGGATGCCGGCGATTCGGATATCAAGCATGCGCCAGTAATCCTCATCGAGGTCAATATCGCCCTGGGTATTGAGGATATTGAGTTCTGCTCCCAGCATCAGCCTGATTCCATAGAGCTGACGGGGAACACAATGCAGGTTTCTGAAATAGATGGGATCACAGGTGCCCGGGATATGTGGTCCGTGCTCTGTGATTCCCAGTATTTCCAACCCCTTTTCTTTTGCAGCCATGGTCATTTCCTGCAAACTGCTGAAGGCATGACCGGATGCTATGGTATGTGTATGAACGTCTAATAATGTTTTCATACTGCAAAGGTACGGATAAAGTTTGAAAAAGCAAAGATTCTTCGGGCTTTTTCTCTTATTCGGGTTGTTTTGGGTAGCTGGATAGCAAAAACGGCTGCCAGTTTATAAAAAACTGACAGCCGTAATGATAATAGGTTTTATTTCGCAAATCCTTTCTTTTTCTTCATCCTCTTACCCACGAAGTTCCAGGAAGGCATCTTCTTCAGGGTACTTCTCACGGGCTGTACATCCCAAAGCAGGAAGATAATCAGCACGGCAATGCCGATGAGGCAGGTGATGCCATAGAGATTCCGGATGCTGAGCATCAGAAGATTGGTGGCATCGTAGGGCAAACCGCGCGACATGTTGTCTGCCATCTGATAACGGAGCCCGAAACTGTACAGGCCTGAGCACATCGCCGACATCGGACCATTGCGGATGATGCCTGCCATCGTCAATCCCATGAAGAAATGCTGGAACGGCATCAGTTCTTCCAGATACACGGTGAGCATGCAGAAGAAGATGGCATTGCCGAAGCTCCGCATGAAGCAAGGCAGATAAAGTGCCTCGATGTTGAGACCCGGATCGATGAGGAAATACATCATCACAGGATAACATACCATCGTTGCCACGCCTATCGTGAGCAAACGGGTGTATTTCTGACAGAGCAACTTGCACCAGAATAGGCAGAAGAGGCAACCGGCAAGGGCACCCACCCATTCCACGAAGTTGAGCACATTGGTGGTAATGTTGCCGAAATGCAGCACGCCACCCGTAAAGGCGGTTTGCAACACTTTAGGCGTACTGCCCATGAACTCTACGAAGGCGAAGAGGATGAGCAGCGGGATGAGTCGCTTATACTTCCATGCCGCCGGAGCGATGTAAGGGTGACGGATGTGGAGCATTCGCTGGATGCAGAAATATCCGGTAAATATAAAGAGCAATACATCCATCTGCATGATCTTCGAATCGAGCCAGTTGTAGTGCTCGCCATAGGTGAAGAAGAAGATGAACTCCAGCATCCATGCCGACCACAGGATGCAGCCCAGATAGTCGATACTGATGAAGGGCAGGGGGTTCATGAAGCGGAAGTCGTGGGTGGTGACATACACGATGAGTGCTACCAGGAGCAGGGCTCCTGTCATCGCCCAGTTGATGATGCGCCAATCCTGATAGATATAAATCAGATGTTCGGTGACCCAGGGCGAGAGGAACATGTTTCCCAAAACGATGCAGTAGAGCAGGGGGAAGAAGATGGTGAAATCGCGCTTGGAGGTCATCCACAACTGGATGGTGCTCATACATTCGAAGGTTCCGCAGAGCTTGAAGAAACCTGCGATGTAAGCGAGGATGCACATCAGGGGCACAGAGTCGGTCCACATGATGAGGAAATTACAAGCTGCCACTACCAGTGCCGCATTCAGCAGGAGCTGGCGGTTGGTAAAGTGGAACTTCATCTTGAAGAGGAAGGGGAATGGCATCGCCACGCCCACCACGTTGAACATGATGATCATGAGCACGTCTTCTCTCATCAAACTGTACTCGCCCATCACCTGGCTCATGGCTCCTCCATAGATTCCGCCCGACATCAGGAAGATGAAGGCGAAGAGGAGATAAATCCATGGCTGTAACCGGCGAGGAATATATCCATTGAACGAAGGAACTCGGAAGGGTCCCTGAAGCATTGGAGGTCCTGGCATTTTTTATAATTAATAATTTATAGTTTATAGAACATTCTTGATAGTTTATAATTTAGAACATTCTATTTAATACGAACCTTGGTCTCTACGTTCAGTCCGGCACGGAGCAAGGCTATCTGTTTCGGGTCATTGTCCTTGGTGAGGGCGATGCGAACAGGCACGCGCTGCTCTACCTTTACGAAGTTGCCGGTGGCATTATCCACTGGAATCATGGAATAGGCATTACCGGCTGCGGCAGAAAGGGCTTCTACCTTGCCATGGAATACTACACCTGGGATGGCATCGGCGGTGAAATCTACTGTCTTGCCCACGGTGATGCCGTCCATCTGAGTCTCACGATAGTTGGCTACCACCCAAACATCATTGTCATCCACGATGCGGGCGAGCATCTGACCAGGCTGTACCAGCTGTCCCTCGTGAATATCCTTTCTTCCCATCACGCCATCGCAGGTTGCCACGATTACGGTATAGGAAAGGTTGAGGCGAGCCAGGTTGAGCTGTGCCTCTGCCACGCTCTCTCCGGCACGTGAACCGCCGAGCTGCTGGGTCTGTACATTGCGAACCGATGCGGCACTAGCCTTGCGGCTGCTTGCCTGCTCATAACGCGCCTTGGCTCCCAGATAGCGGGCATAGGCATTGTCGTATTGCTGACGGGTTACCGCATCCTTCTTCATCAGGGCTGCAAAGCGGTCGAAGTCCTGCTTGGCATTCATCATATCCACACGAGCCTCCTCGATGCCGGCAGCCGCTGTCTGCACATTGGTATTGGTGGTGCCCATGCTGGCGGTTACTACCGAAGAACTTGACTTGGAGCCACGCAAGCCGGCTTCTGCCTGAGCCACATGCAGACGGAACTCTGCATCCTCGATGATAACAAGGGTATCGCCCTTCTTTACGTGCTGATAGTCGTTGAAACGAATCTCCTTGATGAATCCCGGTACACGGGTATTGATAGGGGTGATATGGCGGTTTACCTGTGCATCATCTGTGTAAGCCACATCGCTGCTATGATAGAAATGGCTGAAGCACCAGCCGATAGCTCCCAGGAAAAGGAGGATAATCACTACATTATATATTCTCTTGATAATCTTCTTGCTCATAATTTTGCTAGTTTATTTTATAGTTTTTGAAGAGCAAATGAATTGGCTTTCCCTTCGGACGCCGAACGTTGTTTCTTCACTCTTCGTTCTTCACTTTCTAAATCTCTCCTGCCACGTACTTCATGCGATAGTAGGCATAGACGATGTTGATGCGGGCATCCACCTCGCTGAGCTCGGCATTGAGCTTGAGATTGGAGGCATCCACCATGTCTGTAACCAGAGCGAGCTGGCTGAGATAGCGGGCATTCATCACGTCGTAGTTCTGTTGTGCCAGTTCCACGCTCTTTCGCTGCGTTTCCAGTTCTACATAGGTTTGCTGATACTGCAAGTAGGCAGCCTGCACATTATTGTTGAGCTGCTCTGCCTGAACGGCATGTGCCTCTTTAGCCTGTCGGGTCTCTACGGCTGCCTGCTTGATGCGTTTGTTGCTCTTGAAGAGAGAGCTGAGGCTGTATTTCACGCCTACGCCCACATACCAGACGTTGAGGTTCTTTTCAACAGGTGGCAATTCGAAGAGGATAGGTCCGTCGAAGTTGTCAGCGGCAACGAAAGCTACCTTTGGCAGAAGATCGCTCTTGGCTATCTTCTCTTTCTGTTCAGCGATGCGGATGGCGTTGTTGCTCTGCTCCAGGAGTGGAGAATTCAGGGTGCCTGCCGTCTGCCAGTAAGCCTCACCCTCCTTGCCGTAGGTCTTGTCGGCGATAGTAGCATCGGGGATAATCTGAATCTCCTGGCTTGTCTGGTTCATCTGGCTTCCTTCTTTCTTCAGGTATCCCAGGTTCATTCCTAGGATATTGCAAAGCTGATGGTTCAGGATGCTCCGGTTGTTTCGGAGCGCCGTCAGACCGAGTTTGAGACTTTCCATCTGGAGTTCGTATCGGGTGATGTCATTCTTCAGCGCCATTCCGTGCGTCTGTTTCTCCTTGATGTCATCGATGAGCTGGCGGGTCAACTCGATGTTCTTTTCATACACCTTGATGCGGTTGTCTATCTTATAGAGGTCGAGATATTGCCCCAGGGCGATGAAGCGGATCTGCTGTCGGGTGAGTTTCACGCCTACTTCTGCCTGCTGCTTTCCGAGTTCGGCGAGTTTGATACCTGCGTTGATGGCTCCACCGGCGTAAACCACCTGCTGTGCCTGGAAGGCGAAGTTGTTGCCGAAATGTGGGGATTTCAGTCCATGAACGTTGCTGAAGTTACGGTCGGTAATCAGCGCATTGCCGATGTAGCTGAATGAGAGGGAAGCATCAAGGTCGGGCAGTTTCTTGCTTTTGGCCGCTTCGATGCCGAGATGGGCTGCTTCTACTCCAGATAATGAAGTGCGGAGGCTTTTGCTGTTATCCTCAACCTTCTGGAAGAGCTGGCTGATGGTCATGTTTTCTTTCTTGCTGACGGGCAAGGAAGCAGCCGCTCCTACGGTGGTTTGTGATTGAGCCGAAGCCCAATGGGTTCCTCCTGCAAGCAGAAGGCTTACAAATAAGATGTTCTTAATCATTGATCATTACTTTTTGAATTTCGGGTGCAAAGGTACGGAGTTTTGAGCGAACAATCGCTTTAAATATTTCGCAGCGGATAGACGATTTGGGAATAATAGTTCTTTTATGTCACATATTTTGTGTAAATTTGCAACCGAAATAGGAATAAAGAGACATAATAACTCTATATATAATAAGGTGTAGATGGAATTATCAGAATTAAGCAGTTATCAGGAAGCAAGCCTTTTTCGCTCTGGTTTGGAGGAATGGAAGGAGGGTCCGCAAGTTTTGACTTACGGAGCAATATTGATTTGCCGGAAAGGAGAGGCGAGACTGAATGTGAATTATAAGGATTGGGAACTTTATGAGGGGGCGGTGATTACGCTCTTTCCGAATGATGTGGTGGAATTGAAGGTTGACGGGGATTTCAAATCCCCTCAAACAGAAAATGGGGATTGCAAATCCCCTCAAACTGCGAACAGCTTCCAAGCCGAAATCCTGAAATATAATCCTTCCTTGCTTCGCGAAGCAAGCTTGCAGCTGGAACAGACGGTATATTCTTCCTTGCGGGAAGACCGCTGCCGGCAGGATACCCCTGTGGTGACAAACATCATCAATGGGATGTTTGGCTTATTGAAGGTATATTTCGACCAGTCGGAATGTACCTGCATCTCGCAGTTGGTTTTGTGCCAGTTGAAGGCATTCTTCATCGGTTTTCATGAGTATCTTCAGCGCAATCCGCAATACCGGCCAGATGAAGTAAAATCGTATCGCGTAAGAGAACTGTTCAATCGGTTTATGATGATGCTGGAGAGGGATTACAAGATATCAAGGGATGTGAACTATTATGCTGCCCAGATGAATATCTCTTCGAAATATCTCACTAACATCGTGAACCAGGTAACGGGGCATACCCCCAAGACCATCATCGACCAATACGTGATTCTGCAGCTCAAGCTGCATCTTAAGCGAACTACGCAAAGCATCAAGGAGATGGCCTGGGAGTTTCATTTCGCCGACGTCAGTTTCTTCTGCCGATATTTCAAGAAGCATACAGGTCTGACACCGCAGCAGATAAGGTCGTAATCACAGTCTTCAGCTTTTCTCTGATCTCGGCTTCTTCTATCTCGCTGATGTATTCTGGTGACAGCGCCTTGAGTTCTTCAAGGCATCCCATCTGCATCATGGTGGCGATAGGGAGGAGCTTATGTGCCGCCTTTCCTATGCGGTCGGTAGATAAGGATTCCTCTTCTATGGCTTCTTTCAGGTTCTCGAGGTGTGCGGCAAGTTCCTGCTTCACGGTATCGAGAATCTCCTTCGCTGCCTCTTCGTCGCCTTCGGCAAAAGCAAGAAGAGCATCCAGCTGAGGGTTAGATTTCTGCTGGGATGATAAATCAGGCTGGGATGGAGTTTCTGGCTGAGCATCCTGTTGAGGCTGGGACTCTATTCCCAGGATATCAGACAGTTTCTCCATGCTGAATGGCTTGAACAGGCAATCATCAAAGCCTGCTTTCAGGAGCTGTCCCAAGATGCTTGTATCGTGAGCCGTCATTGCCACCACCATCATGTTGGTATGGTTGATGTGGGTAATCATATCCATGCCGTTCATCTCCGGCATTTCGATATCCATCAGCATCAGGGCTGGCTGCTCGTTATGCAGCGTGGTGAAGGCTTCCATCACATGGTTGCAGGCGAATACCTGCCAGGTATCGCCTACGATGCGGCGCAACATCTCTTGGAGAAGCTGGAGCTGCAGCTTGTCATCATCCAGAATCAGAATCTTGTGGTTGGCAAATTCCGGCTTCTTCTTTATATCAGTAACCTGATGGCTGCCGGAATCCTGTCCTTCCTTATCTTGAGCAGAATCGGGAGAAGGATCATGCTCAACTTCTGATGGAGCCATTTCCTGAGCCTCCTTCTTTGGTGCTGGCTCGATAGGGATGGTGACGATGAAGGTAGAACCTTTGCCCAGGGTAGAGTGGAGAATGATTTCTCCGCCGAGCAGCGAAACCAGTTCCTGGGTGATGGATAATCCCAAACCGGTACCCTCGATGCCCTGGGCGCTCTTCAATCTCGTAAACGCCTGGAACACTTTCTGTTTCTCCTCATCGGTCATTCCTTTTCCCGTATCCTTTACGCTCAGGGTAAGCGTAGGCTTGCCCAGGATTTCTGAAACCTGTGCCTGGATGGTAACGCTGCCCTGGTCGGTATATTTGATGGCGTTGCTTACCAGATTATCCAATATCTGACGAATGCGGAAGGCATCAGCACGGAAGTACTCCATCCCCTTCATCTTGCATTTGAATGAAATCTCCAATCCTTTCTCTTCTGCCCGCAATCTCATTCCCTCTACCGATTCAGCTACCAGTTGTGCCGGTGAGAAAGAGGTAGGCTGAACCTTCATCAGTCCGTTCTCCAACTGATGATAATCGAGCAGCGAGGCAACGAGATGTGAAAGATGTGCGGCAGAGTTCTTGATGTTCTGGAGGCATTCGATGCCCTGAGGATTGCTGACGTAGTCTTTCATCAGGTCGATGAAGCCCGAGATGGAGGCTGCTGGCGCCTTGATATCGTGGGTGATGGTGAGGAGCAGGCGCTCGCGCTGGTTCATGATACGCTGGATTTCCTCATTGGCAGCCTCCAGGTTTTCCCTGTAGATGCGCTCCTTTCTGGCATCGCGCCAGATAAACCAGATCATGATGACGATGGCAAAGAAGGCTACGATGGCGAGCAGTTCCATCTGCCACAACAGATGCTTTCTTGCTTCCATCGCCTTCTCGATGGCTTCCTGCATATTGTCTTTTTCACGCTGGTGCACATCGCTCAGATGTTTGGCGGAGCGCAGGGCGAGTTTGGCACTCACCATCTTCAGCTCTTCCATCTCCTTGTTGATGCTCTGCTTGTGGTCTTGTGTAGCCACTTTCTCCTTCTTGTCTATCTGTTCTAGGATGTTTGCCACGTTTTCCGCCACGTTTACTGGGGTGGTAACAGAATCGATGACAGCCCGGTTGCTGTCCTGTTTTACGCTCAAGGTTTCGGCGTGCTCCTTCTTGAAGGCATCGGCGAGTCGGCGGAAGAACCCCCTTCGGGTCTTCAATACCTCTACCGTGGTCTTCTTCGCCTCGTGGGTTTGAGGTGCCTTGGAGTGAACCAGTATGGAATCCTTTCCCGTATTCAGATTCTTCACCTTATTCTGCAGATAGTTTTGGGTAGGTCTTCCTGCCATGGCATCAGACAGTTGCTTCAGGTTTCTCTGCTCCTCTTTGAGCAGGGAAGAGATGGTACTATCGGCGGCACCCCTTTTCTGGATATACTCGCGCGAAGCTTCATTGATGGCATTGATGCTCTTGGTGTTGCTATACACCAGACTGATTGCCAGAATCATGATAATGGCAATGGCGCTATATCCGAGGGCTACCTTGAGAGGAATATTGTTCTTGTGCATGAGAAATCGTTTAAAATGATGAGCAGACTGATATCTTGCTCAATAGATATTTGTTTGCAAAGTTAATGCAAAAAAATGATATTAGAAAACAAAAGGGCTAAAAACAAGTCAGGAGACCAATGAATTCTATCATTAGTCTCCTGCCTGATTGAAAGCGACGCGTAATTACTAGTGTTATTCTATCTTTTCCTCAGTTAATTACTATTTTTTAAAGGTGATATTACTCTGCTACAGTAGAATCTGTTGTGGTAGAATCTGCTGGAGTCTCTGCTGGAGTTTCAGCTGGTGTCTCTGCAGGAGTCTCTTTCTCTACTGTTGTGTCTGCTGGAGCAGCTGGTTCTGCTGGAGCTACTGTGTCAACTGGAGCTTCTGTTGATACACTTGCCATCTTGTTGCTGGCGAATACATTGCTCACTGAAACCATAACCATGGCAGCGATAGCTGCAAATACTAACTTCTTCATAATCTTTATTTTTTTATTGTGAATATTATGTTTGTTATTACACAATCTAATATCACAATCTGCGTGCCAAAAGAGTATGAAATTATGTAAGTGCTTGATAATCAGATAATGCTTCTCTTTATGCCAATTCTCAGAGTTGTGGAATCTGTGGAACAAGTGTGGAATTATTCCCCAAAAAGTTGGGGAATGGTCATCAGATACCGTACTTCTTCATTTTATTGTAGAGTGTCTTTCTATCTACGGCGAGCAATTGTGCAGCCTTGCTCTTGTTGCCGCCTGCTGCTTTCAGTGCAGCTTCTATTCTCTGCAGTTCCGTTTCCTCATCGTGCAGGGCGGTTGGGGCTTGTGGCTGGATATGCGCCATACTCTGTTCCAGTTCGGTTACTCCGATGTATCTTCCTGTGGCGAGCAGGGTAGCTCGTTTCATCACATTGTTCAGTTCTCGCAGGTTGCCCGGCCAGTTGTAGGCGGCAATTCGCTCCTTGGCTTTGCCGTCGAGTCCTTCCACATTTCTGTTCAGCTCCTTGTTGGCGTGCTTGATAAAGAGGTCGGCAAAGAGGAAGAGGTCGGCACCACGGTCTTTCAGCTCCGGCATGTAGATGGTAAACTCGTTGATGCGGTGGTAGAGGTCTTCACGGAAGTTGCCTTCAGCCACACGCTGAGCCAGGTTCTCATTGGTAGCACAAACCAGTCGGATATCGATATCTATTTCCTTGTTGCTTCCCACCGGACGGATTTTTCTTTCCTGGAGGGCACGGAGCAACTGTACCTGCACTTCATAGTTCAGGTTTCCCATCTCATCGAGGAAGAGAGTTCCTCCGTTGGCAATCTCGAAAGCGCCCTTCTTGTCCTGGTCAGCTCCCGTAAACGATCCCTTCACATGACCGAAGAATTCTGATGCCGCCACCTCTTTAGGAATGGCACCGCAGTCGAGTGCGAAGAAAGGCTTATTGGCTCTAGTGCTGAGTTCGTGTATTCTTCTTGCCACATATTCCTTACCTGTACCGCTGGCACCCAGGATGAGTACCGACATAGGGGTAGGGGCCACCAGCGAAACGAAACTGTAAAGCTTGCGTGAAGCCTCGCTTTCACCTTCCAGGTATTTGGGCACATCCCCATTGGCAGAGGAAGCCTGATTTCCTGCCTGCTTGCCAGGTGCAGCGTTTGTAGGAGTAGAATTTGAGTCTGTGGAACGCAGACTATCTGCTGAGGCTGCATTCGGATCCTGTTTTTTCGGGGTCTTGATTGCTTCCTTGATCTTATCCAGAAGGATTTCCGGATGGAAAGGTTTTGCCACATAATCGGTAGCGCCTGATTTCATGGCGAGCACCACATTCTGAATTTCTGCATAGCTGGTCATCACGATGAAAGGCACCTGCACGCCATGCTTTCTCATCCATTGCAGCAGGAAGATGCCGTCGTGATCGGGAAGGCGGAGGTCTGATAATACCAGATCGAATCCTCTTTCTGCTTCCTCGCAAACCTGTATGGCTGCCTTGACCGAAGTGGTTTTCTCCACTTCAAATCCCTTCTTCCTGAGCCATGTCTGAATCATGGTTCCAAATGCGATATCGTCTTCAACTATTAGAATCTTTTCCATATTATTGCGATCTTACTGTCTTGTTGTATCTTTCTTATTGTATCTTTGTCTTCTAAAAAGATAGAGTCGTTTCTGAGTGCAAAGTTAGCACTAATATTTGGAATCAGCAAGGAAAAAGTGCTTTATTGTTTGAATGATTCGAAAAAATTAGGAAGTAATCACATAAAAATGAAAACAATCTGAGTTTTTTAACACTTCATCAGTCTCAGTATTCAGGAAAAATATGTATTTTTGCATTTAAAAAACGAATCTATACAATATTAACGTAATAACAATAGCAGTTATGAAGAAACAAATACTTACATTGGCTATGCTGTCCGCTCTGGCGCTCTCAGCTCATGCCCAACAGCCAGCCAGTCAGCTGTTGCCTTATCAGAACCCTAACCTTTCTGCCGAGGCAAGAGCCAATGACTTACTTTCACGCCTGACCCTGGAGGAAAAGACGAAGCTGATGATGGATGCTTCGCCTGCCATCTCCCGACTGGGTATCCCTCAGTTTCAATGGTGGAACGAGGCGCTGCATGGTGTGGCACGCAACGGATATGCCACGGTTTTCCCTATCACCATGCACATGGCTTCTTCCTGGGATGATGCCTTGCTCTATCAGGTGTTTACTGCCGTAAGCGATGAGGCGAGAGCCAAGGCGCAGGTGGCGAAGAAGTCGGGTAATGTAAAGAGATATCAGAGTCTGAGCTTCTGGACTCCGAATGTCAATATCTTCCGTGATCCTAGATGGGGACGTGGACAGGAGACTTATGGTGAAGATCCTTATCTCACTACACGTATGGGACTTGCCGTGGTGAATGGCTTGCAGGGACAGTCGTTTGACGGCAAGCCGCTGGCGGCTCCTGGTGTTCTGGCTTCTGATCAGTCTAAGGCTCCTCAGTATGTCAAGACACTGGCTTGTGCCAAGCATTTTGCCGTGCATAGCGGTCCGGAGTGGAATCGCCACGTCTTCAATCTGGAGAATCTGCCAGCCCGGGATTTGTGGGAGACTTATCTCCCTGCCTTCAAGTCGCTGGTACAGGATGGACATGTGGCTGAGGTGATGTGTGCCTATCAGCGTATAGATGGTGCTCCCTGCTGTTCCAACGCCAAGTTTGAGCGCCAGATCCTCAGAGACGAATGGGGATTCAAGGGACTGATTACCTCCGATTGCGGAGCTATCTTCGATTTCTTTATGCCGGGCTATCATGGTACGGCAAAGACCGCTACCGAGGCAACTGCCCAGGCTGTGAATGCCGGTACCGACCTGGAGTGCGGCAGTGCCTATCGTACTATTCCGCAGGCTGTGAAGGCGGGAATGATCAATGAAGATAAGGTAAACCAGAGCCTGAAGCGTCTGCTGGTGGCTCGTTTCCAACTGGGCGATTTCGATAAGGACGAAACCGTGTCGTGGACTCAGATTCCTGAGAACGTCATCGCCTGCAAGGCTCATAAGGATCTGGCTGAGAAAATAGCTGAAGAAGGCATCGTACTTCTTCAGAACAGAAACCAGCTGCTGCCATTGAACCGCAATCAGAAGATTGTGGTGATGGGACCTAATGCCAATGACTCCATCATGCTGCGAGGCAACTATTCGGGTTATCCTACCAGTTCTACCACCATCCTCCAGGGCATCCGCAACTATATGAAGGGGGCTGAGGTGAAGTATGTTCCGGCTTGTACCTTGACAAGAAACGAGGTGCAGGAGAGCCGTTTCAACCTCTTCCGTGAGGGAATGAAGGCTACCTATTGGAACAATCAGGAACAGAAGGGCGAGCCGGTGGCTACGGATGTGATGAAGACTGCCATCAATCTGAGCAATGGTGGTAATACCGTGTTTGCACCGGGTGTGAATCTTACTCATTTCTCTGCCCGCTATGAGGGAGTGTTGACTCCTGACAGGGATGAGGATCTTACCATCAATATGGGTATTGATGACGGTTGCCGCCTGATAGTGGATGGCGATACTATCGTGAATATGCGGGAGTGCTGGGGCCGCGTGGCGCCTATCATCAAACCGCTCTCTCTGAAAGCAGGCAAGCCGGTTAAGATTCAGATAGATTATACCCAGAGGGAAGATGTGGCTGTGATGCAGTTTGATATCCTGAAGACTTCGAAGCCTACCAACAAGCAGATCCTGGCAGAGGTGGGCGATGCTGATGCCGTGGTATTCGTAGGCGGTATCTCTCCAAACCTGGAGGGAGAGCAGCTTGAGATTGAGGAACCGGGATTCAAGGGCGGTGACAGAACCGACCTGGAGTTGCCGAAGGCTCAGCGTCAGGTCATCGCCATGCTGCATCAGGCAGGCAAGCGTGTCGTCTTTGTCAACTGTTCGGGATGTGCCATCGCCATGGTTCCTGAGACGGAAAATGCCGAGGCAATCCTTCAGGCATGGTATCCTGGTGAACGGGGTGGTGAGGCTGTAGCCAAGGTTCTCTTTGGCGAGGTGAATCCATCGGGCAAGCTTCCGGTTACCTTCTATAAGAGTGTGAACGATCTTCCAGATTTCCTCGATTATACGATGAAGAATCGTACCTATCGTTATTTCAAGGGTGAGCCTTTGTTCCCATTCGGTTACGGTTTGAGTTATACCACTTTCGAGTACGGCAAACCTACCCTGATGCAGGTGAAGAGCAGGAAGCGTGACGGCAAGGCTGCTGATTACAAACTGATGTTCTCCTTGCAGAATACGGGCAAGCGAGAGGGTACCGAAGTAGCGCAGGTTTATATCAAGCGCATGGATGACGTGGATGGACCTGTCAAGAGTCTCAAGGCATTCAAGCGTGTGTCTTTGAAGGCTGGCGAGCGCCAGATGGTAAGCATCGATCTTCCTCGCAAGAGTTTCGAGGGTTGGGATGCCCAGACCAACACCATCCGCGTGGTTCCTGGCACTTATCAGGTATTTGTTGGCGGCTCCAGCGCTGATGCAGCCAAGACTAAGATTGAAGTGAAGGTCAAGTAAGTCTCATAGCTGAAAGTTCGGCATATTCGGCGAACTTTCAGCTATGGCTCATTTTTTAACCATTATGCTTGGTTTATTCGGATTTTCTTTGTAACTTAGCAGCGCAAAACGTAAAGCATGTAGGAATATGGCAAAATTAGTAAATAAATATCCTGTAGGAATTCAGACATTTGAAAAAATCCGAGAGAAAGGTTATCTCTATGTAGATAAGACCCAATACATCGTGGATTTTAGAGAAAAGCAGATGTCGTATGTCTTTCTGAGTCGTCCAAGGCGATTCGGCAAGTCGCTCTTTGCCTCTACCCTCCAGGCTTATTTTGAGGGAAGAAAGGAACTCTTCGAGGGATTAGCCATTGCTGATTACGAGAAGGTATGGGTAAAGCATCCTGTGCTCCACTTCGACCTGAGTGGTGCCAAGCACATGAGCGTGGAACAGCTGGAAAGATATTTGGCAGATATGCTTGAAGAGCAGGAAACCATCTGGGGATACAAGACTCATCAGGTGGATGCCAACCTTCGCCTGAAAGATCTGGTGAAGCGGGCTTACGAGCAGACGGGCAAGAAGGTGGTAGTAATCATCGACGAATATGATGCTCCTCTGCTGGATGTGGTGCATGAAAAGGAGAACCTGCAGCCGCTTCGTCTCATCATGCAGAACTTCTATAGTCCTCTGAAGATGCTCGACCCATACCTGGAGTTCACCTTCATTACAGGTATCACCAAGTTTTCGCAGCTCAGCATCTTCAGCGAACTCAACAACCTCGACAACATCAGCATGTTCGACCAGTATTCAGCCATCTGCGGTATCAGCAAGAAGGAACTTACCACGCAGATGAAACCGGATGTGGCAGCGCTGGGCGAAGACCTTGGAATGACGTATGAAGAATGCCTGGCAGAGCTGACAAGATTCTACGACGGTTATCATTTCAGTGAGAAATCCGAAGATGTTTTCAATCCGTTCAGTCTGGTAAAGGCATTAAATGCACGCAAGATAGCTCCTTACTGGTTTGGCTCAGGCACGCCAACTTATCTTATCAAGACGCTGCAGAAGTATCACGTCAATGTGATGGATATAGAGAAGAAATCATGTGATGTGGATGACTTTGATGTTTCACCGGAAATGATGACTTCAGCGCTTCCGCTGCTCTATCAGAGTGGCTATCTCACCATCAAGAAGTATAACCCGATGCTGCATCGCTATACTTTGGAATACCCAAACAGAGAGGTAAAGATAGGTATGCTCAAGAGTCTTGCGCCTAACTATCTTTCACCAATATCCCTGGACAATAACAGCTTGGTGGGTGATTTCCTGGAAAAGCTCTATGATACTGATGTAGAGGGAGCGATGGTGCGCCTGAAGGCATATCTTGCCAGTATCTCCAACCGGTTGAGTAATAAGAGTGAACGGGATTTCCAGACCGTGTTCTATCTTATCTTCAATCTGATGGGTGCCCACATGAGGGTAGAAGAGAACAGTGCAATAGGTAGGGCTGATGCCGTAGTGTATATGCCGGATGCCGTATTTGTTTTCGAATTGAAGTATGATGGTTCTGCTGAGGAAGCAATCAGGCAGATAGATGAAAAGGGATACCTGATTCCGTATTCTGCCGATGGCAAGCGTTTGTTTAAGATTGGCGTAAATTACGACAGCACCCAGCGTACTATCAGCGATTGGATTATCAAGGAAGAATAAAGAAAAGATTAGGAAGAATAGAGAAAAATCCGAAACAGAAGCTTGCCAAGTTATCTGTTTCGGATTTTTTTGATACTTTTTCGTTAGGATGAGCCGAGTATTTAGAGCCTACTTAATTTGTTAACGAATCTAAGTCATAGTTTTCTTTCCTGCAACTCATAGATTTCTTCCCTGTAGCTCATAGATTTTGGCATCATAGCCCATTGTTTTTAAGCAAAAATGGGCTAAAAAAATAACACGGACAAATTGAATTTGTCCGGCTCTTTTGTCCGAACGCTTATAAGTTGTTAGAAATGAATGATTTATAAAGCACCGGACAATTTGTCCGGACAAATTCAAATTGTCCGTGTTTAAAAATGAAGCTTAATTCAGCCCTACCACATTCGTAGTAATGCTTCTGTCCTCTTTTCATATTTTACCTCGCCTTGGCAAGATATTGCTCTAGTACAGGGCAATATAATGCCAAGGCGAGGCAAGAAACGATGCGTCCTCTCGTATTGGAGGAATTGGCGTATCAGGCTTTCTTCTGATGCGTCGTATAGAATCCTAATCTCTTTTTTACTCTTCACCCTTCACCTTTGCGCCTGAAACCCCGATAAACACTGGGGTTTCGAGAGGTGAAGAGTGCTTACTCACTCTTCACCTTGTGTGCAGGATTTAAAACTTACTGTTGTCTGGGACTGAATTGTCTGCGTTCAAATCATAGTTGTAGGGCTCTTGCATCTTTTTCTGCTCATCATCGGTTAGACGCTTATAGACAATCTTATGGACTCAAGTGTGGAAAATGTGGAGATTTACACAAAAGAGGTATCAAAAATGTGTAATATTCCACATTTTCCCCACTTCAATTAAAAATACAGAGATATGTTTAACAGAACGATTATTCACGGTAACCACTCTGTACCCCTATAGAAAGTAACCACTCACTCTTCACCACTCTTCATCCGCTGAAAATCTTCAGATGGATGCTGTAGAAACGGAAAAATTAATAAGGTGAAGAGGGGTGAAGAGTCAAGCTGACTCTTCACCCTATTAAAACTTCTGAATATCAGATTGTTATGATGGATTGGTGAAGGGTGAAGAGTGTTTTGCAATTTTCGTGGTTCTTCCGCTTTTCTCGTTGGTAAGACCATATATTCACTCCTTCTGTACTGTCTCATCATGCTTTCCCAAATCGCAGTGGATAATAAATCTCCTTTCACGGAATGTGGATTGTGTTGAAAATAAGAGAGTTAAGTGTGAAAGGAAAATGGTGGGTGTCTTTGCTATGAATGTTGGGATGAAGCATAGTAACCAGAAGGATGAGGGATAGATATTGGCAGGCGAAAAGTGGAGATTTATCGACTGGATGAATAAGGTCGTCTATATGGATGACTCGGGTCATCTATATGGCTCACTCCCGTCATCTATATGGATGACCCGGGTCATCCGATACAAAGAAGCCTTTTCTATTCTTTTTGTGATAGTTGCTTTCTCCTTTAGACTAAGTTGCCTTCTCCTTATATCTATAGTCCTTTCTGCTGATTATTATTGTTGTTTCAGAGAATTCTCCTTTCACACTTAAGAAACTGATTATGAGTATGTTCTGGTGATTGTGAAAGGAGAATGAAATTTTAATTGCTGTTTTTGAAAAGCAATTTCATAAGGTGACTTTATGTTGAATATGCTTTGAATAAAGGTTCGTTTGATGTCAAAATTCGGGTGATTTAAAATTATTGTGCAAAGGTACGAACAAATGAGATGACTACACTGGTATAAATGCGGAGCCGCTTACAAATAAGGTGAATAGGGGCTGAAGAGTGTTTTGTATTTTTCGTGCTGAAATTCTCTGTTGCAAGTAGGACTATTATAATTCATTTTTCTCTTATAATATTTTTTATTTAGCTTATTTTGTCGTGTGTAAAAAATGATGGCTATATTATCTTGTTTAGTCATTTATGAGATAATATAGCCATTGTTTGTTATGGATTGTAAGGTACTCTTACTTGATCTCAACAGTTATCATAATTTGATTGTTTGGGAAGTTTTTGTCATTTTCGTAAATGTAGGTAGTATAATTGTACCACCCATTAGAATCACCTCCCCAACCTAAGTTCATATGGAAGAATTTGCCAATTGAAGAGTCTGTATTCTGTAGATGTAAACTATAGTCGACAAAACCATTTGGCGTCTTTTCTTCAAATTTAAACCTAGGATCATTAGGATTAGGGATAAATGTTGCAACACTCTTGCTTTCTGTGTTTCTGTATCCATCGCATACCCAAGCATGTCCAGCTTCTGAATTTGCACCTTGTATATAAACAGGGTTTTTCTGTATAATTTGGCTACTTAGTTTGTCTTCAGTAGGAGAACCTGTAATATTGGCAGAATAGCCTAAAGCTCTGAATGTATCTCTAGCTTTGATATAATTTGATGAAGTACCATTTTCTCCATACTCGATAACACACATATTTCTAATATCTTTTATGAAATAGGAAAATGCATCATTAAGAGAAGGGTTGATGCCTATTTGGCTCCAATTGTATTTGCTAGGATATTTATGATAGTATGTAATTTGAGCAATAGCTATAGGAACGCAACCAGCTAAATGGTTAGGAGCGTCAACATTGAATGGATAACGTTGATGCCATTCCGTTTTAAGTAATGCTTCAATGGATTTTTGCGTGATAGTCTTTGTAAATAGTTGAACTACGTCCATATAATTGTATTGAGGATCTGAACAAGATTCCATTTCTTTTAATAATGACTTGTATTGATCTTGAGGCAAATAATACTGGGCAGCAGTGATGTTGCCAAGATATCTATATCCTTGTGCTTCTTTATATGCAATTTCTTGATTCATCTTTTTTTGTATATCGCTGGAGATAGCACGACTGACCTTCGGAATATCAGTTTTTTCAAAAGAAGCCCATTGCAAAGCATATTTCAATCTTAATGAATCAGAAGTGCATTGCATGGCCTTTCTGATACATTCTTTATATTTTTACTTATGAAGACGGAACTTGCTGATTTATCAGACAATGAAAAATGTCCTGTGTCTGAAAATGCAAGAATTGGAGACGTATTTTTACTGGCGCTAATTAAAACGAAGCCTTTGTTTTGACCATAATTTACTATATACAGTAAAGTTTTGTTGGCTAGGCTGTCTCTAACTTCCGTAACTTCAGTATCAGTTATACATCTTGTAGATGTAGAGTTGCCCGTAAAAAATAAGGTTGCAACCTTATTTGCATCTACAGAAGTAATTGTAGATGGCTCTCTTTCTATATACAAAGAGCTATTGGTTTCAAGATTTTGGTTGCTTGCTGAATCTGACAATCCAGAATCTTGATTTGTACATGACTGTGCTAAAAGCATTGTCAGGGCGGAAATGATAAATAAAATTCTTTTCATGATAGTTGTTTTTAGGTGTTATAATTGATGTTACTTGATAAAAAAACACTAGCACAAAAGTACTAGTGTTTTTTATAGTATTCTTATTTTACGTTAGGACCTTCACCCCACTGTGGAGCACCCTGGTCCTGCCATACACGCTCTGAGTTCAAAGTAGTACCGTCGTTGGCACCTGCTGTAAAACCTTGGTCTTCGTAAGCCTTCTTCAAGATATCCTTCATCAAGTCTGTATCAACGATATTTTCAAGGCGAGAACGACGAGCAATGGATGTTGCTGGATAGCCCTCGGATGCGTAGTCGATACGAGGATATAATGTAGAGTTGAATTCTGGGACACCAGAACGACGAGCTGTTACAAACATATCCTTAGGCTGATAAGTGAAGTGGATTTCCATCTGAAGGAAAATCTTTTCCAAGTCAGCATCCTTGTCGCCTGTCAATTGGTAAGCTGGATGAGTCAACATCTTGTCTATTTCTCCATCTTGCAAATCAATGACTTTCTCATTAGGGTCATAAGAATAAGTATTTCCATAATATGGAATCTTGTTCAAACCTGCCAACTTGTCGTATGCTTCAACAGAGTAGCGAATAGCTTTTTGGAAATATGCGTTAGCATCTCCACTGATTGCACCATAGGTGGCAAACTCTGCTAAGTAGAAGTTCACTTCTGCTGTTGTCATGTACATACCATACCAAGGACGATCGTCTGTACTTTGGATAACCTTGATGGTACCATCTTCTTCAGCAGGACGTGTTGGCAAAGTGAAATCTAAGCGACCTTGAAGCATATACTCGCTGAAACGAGAATATGGACGATAAGTCTTATTGCCAGGAATCTCCTTCTGGTAATCAGTGTAGTTGAAGTATTCCTTGTAAGCACGGTCTGTACTATTGTTTACACCATATTCTGTAGGCAATCCATAGTAGCGTACCCATGGCTCACCTTTGCCTTTCCATGCCTTGAAAGTCTCTTTCCCATTGACGGTCTGTGTCTCCACATTGTCCATAATGTATGAAGGAATATCGTCCTTTCTTCCATTCTCCAAGAACCATGCTACGATTTCTGAATTCCAAGAGTTCTTGGTATAGAAGAAACGTACACGTGGGTCGTCATTGTCAATCAAGAAGTTGCACATCTGTTGTGTTGGAGCCTGACCATTGTAAGAAACAGTTGTGTTGGTAGTGTTGTATGCAATATCACCCTTATCCAACTTAGAATCTTTTCCTGTCGTGATATTCTCGCTAGCCTTGTTGAATACCATATCGTCGTCCAAACCATCAAGAACTCCACAAGAAGCACTTGTTACTTCTTGCGCAATAGCCTTTGCACGAGCAAAGTCTTTGTGAATCAAACGTGCTGCAATCTTCAATTTCAAAGAGTTAGCAAGTTTTGCCCACTTAGCCCAACTGCCATCATATACGAGGTCGTTATGGGATGGTGACTCTTGGTTTGTATTTGTTGTAAATGCCTTGATGCAGTTGTCGAGGTTGTTTAACCACAAATCATACAAATCTTGCATTCTGTCATACTTAGGTGTGTATGTTCCACCATAGCGTGCTTGTGCAGACTCAGTGAAAGGCATGTCTCCACAATCGTCGGTATCGTAGATGCCGAGATAAGTAATCAACACATCAAGGGCAGCTTGAGTGTTCTTGTATTTCGCGGCGTCTTCCTCGCTCATTGCTGCAAGTTCTTTTTCCATAGCATATTTGTAACCAAGTACATTGATGCTTTGGAAACCTTGGCGTGAAGCACCACCAGTGAATGCATCTTGGTTCATACCACCAGATGGAACAGCCAACTGTGACGCAATAAAGAACTTAGGTGCTTGGTTGAACCAAAGCATATAAGGGCAGGCATTCCATTCGTAGATAGCTTGGGTGAGAAGCTGTGAAGGAGAGGCTACAGTCACTGCCGAAGGGTCCTGATTCAAGTCTTTGAATGTGTCTTGGCAGCTAGTTGTAAGTAACATTCCACCTACGACTCCTGCAAATAATAGTGACTTATATTTATTCATATTATTTATCTTTATTTATTCTTATTTACTTTAGAAAGCGGCGTTTATGGTAAACGTGAAGTTTGCTGTTACGCCATCATAGTTGCGGATGCGGAATTCTGAAGCTACAGTACCACGTACAGACTCAGGATTCTCCTTGTTTGGCAAAGAGTTGAGCAGGTAGCCTAAGTTGTGACCTGTTGCTGTAAATGCAAGATTACGTGCTCCGATAGCTCTAGCCCAGCTCTGAGGTGCAGTGTATGAAAGTGAAATTTCACGCAACGCAATGTAGTTGAGCTTGTGGAAACAATCATCTGTAATGACACCTCTGTTGGTGTTAACATTAATCCAGCAGTTGTTCCAATATGTCCATGTGTTGGCATGAGAAGGCTCAACAACACCCTTGTCCATCAGCTCTTGGAAAGTCTCACCTGTAGAATACTGACCAGTTCCTACCGTGTAGAGTGTGTTGTCTGCTTGACGAATCTGAGTTCCTTTCTTGAAGATACCCTCTGGAATCACACCGTCATGGTAGGTGAGACCATCCCAACGTGAAGTATAAGTTGCGCCACCATGGGCTTCATCACGATAATTCAATGATGTCTTAGAGAAACCGTATGCTGTGGCATAGCGTCCATTGTATGATGCAACATATCCGCCGAATCGAGCATCGAGTGATACGCTCAGAGCTACATTCTTATAGCGAAGTGTTGTGTTCACAGAACCCAAGAAGTCTGGGTTGATGCTACCGATGGTCTCAACTTTGTTGGAACGCCACAAGTATGCACTCTTGGTACCGTCATGGAAGCCTAACACGTTCAATCCTGATTCTTTGTCAACTTCAACCTTAGAGTCGGTCTTCAAAACACCATATTCACCACCAACTTCTGCAACAGAACCAATACGGAAGTTACCGTATGTTACATCACCTGCCAATGTGATGTAGTCTGCCACAAGCTCGTGAAGAGACACAATCTTAGACTTGTTCTTTGTATAGGTGAAGTTCAAGTCCCACTGCCAATCCTTGCTTTGGATAGGTGTTGTGTTCAAGGCAAGCTCAATACCTTGGTTCTGGATGTTACCTGCGTTGATGTACTTATATTGGATGCCAGACTCTGTAGGAACCTTGATTCTCATAATCTGATCCTTGGTATTCTCTTTATAGTATGTTGCATCGATACCAATACGGTTGTTCAGGAAACGCCAGTCAAGACCAAGTTCCCATGAGTTCTTACGCTCAGGTTTCAAGTCCTGGTCATAAACGGTGGATGAAAGCTCTGTTCCTGCAACACGGTTATCGCCTACCTTACCAGAGTTCAGAATATACGCAGTATTAATCATGTATGGATTGGTATCATTACCAACTTGCGCCCAAGAAGCACGAATCTTGGCAAATGAAATCCATGATGGCAACTGCTTGCGCAAACTGTTGGTGATGAGCCATGAACCAGACACTGATGGATAGAAGTATGAGTATGTTCCGTGGCCATCGGCATAAACCAATGAAGAAGACCAGTCGTTACGACCAGTTACATCAAAGAACAATTGGTCTTTCCAACTCATACCTGCTTGTGCTGCAACAGACAACATACGCTTTTCACCGCTTACAGTACCAGAGTAAGTAGGCGTGTTAACGGAGTTGTTAATGAAATATTGATTGTGTGCAATCAATCCTCCATTAGTGCTCATTGATTGAGCCTGTGCAAATGAGTTGTAGTACTCTCCACGGAGGAAACCATGAACTTCGAAGTCTCCAAATTGCTTATTGGCATTGAAGTTTACATTCAAGTTGGTCTGCTCTTTTGTAGAGTTTCCTAAGCTGTAGCTACCACCCTCGTTCTGATAACCATTACCAGGATATTTACCCTCAGAACGTACATAGTAATAGTTGTAACTTCCCTCTGCAATGAATTTCAACCAGCTGGTAAGCTCTGCTGTAAGTTTTACGTTAGGACGTACAACAGTTTCCTTTTGGTAGTACTCATTTTCATCAAGAGCCCAGAAAATATCCATACCAGGGACATTTCCGTACTCATCACCATAGCTTGTACTTACCAAACCTCCATGAGAGGCCTTGTAGCGGTTTCTAAAAAACTTGATGTCGTAGTTTCTTGCGAAAGTACCATTCACAAAATACTCTCCTAAGTTCCATGCGGCATTCTTTGGCTTAGAATTAGAGAATGTAACACCAGCCTCAACTTCTACCTTGCTGGTTATCTTATGCGAAGCCTTTGCCATCAAGTTGAAGCGAGAGAACTCATTGTTTGGGGTTGTGCCTTGAGCATACTTATATCCCAAAGAAGTATAGAAGCTAGTCTTCTCATTGCCACCATTGAAAGCAACGTTTGTTGTCGAATTAAAACCTGTATCGTAAAGGTCACGATAGTTGTTCTTTACAGCACTGTATGGTCTCATCGTTCCATCAACATACTCAACCATACTACCGTCGAACTTAGGACCCCAGCCATAGTAACCACTTTCCATCAGGCTCTTAACGGAGTTTACGCCATCAGAGTTTTTGTCGAACGCCAAGTTGTTATATGGACTGTCTGCCCATGAACAGTAACCTGAAAGATAACCAGGTCCGTATTCGTTCTGGAAACCAGGTGTCTGAATAATGGTGTCAAAACCAAATGTCTGAGAGAAGTTGATGCCTAAGCCTTTCTTGCCCTTGCCACTCTTAGTGGTGATGACAATAGCACCGTTCAAACCACGAGAACCGTAAAGTGCAGTAGCGGCAGCACCCTTCAATACAGATACGCTCTCGAAGTCTGCAGGGTTCAAGTTCTTCAACTCGTTACCGTAGTCGTTGTTGCTGCTGTTCCAGTCGGCAGAACTCTCATGGATGTCGTTGTCGAGGATGATGCCGTCCACAACATAGATAGGCTGGTTGTTTGAACCCAAAGTAGAGGCACCACGAATCAAAATCTTGGATGTACCGAACATACCACCATCACTCTGGTTGATTTCAACTCCAGCAACCTTACCTTGCAATGCGTTGGTTGGGTTGATGATACTTGCATTCAGGTCTTCACCTTTCAATTCTGTAACTGCATAACCGAGAGCCTTCTTGTCACGCTTCATACCCAAGGCTGTTACTACAACCTCCTTCAAGCTCTGTGAATCTTCTTTCAGAGTCACATCCAATGGACCACCATGATAGATTACCTCAATTGTTTGAAAACCGAGGTATGAAATGCGGAGAGCAGCTCCTTTCTTGATTCCTTTAATGGTGAATTTGCCATCGAGGTCAGTAGCACTACCGATAGATGTGCCTTTTACAAGGACTGACGCACCAATAATGGGCTCGCCAGTAGCATCCTTGACGATACCTGTACATGTCTCGTCTTGCTGTATGTTCTGAACACCGTTTACGGCAGGAATACCTGCGTAAGCAGCACCAGCAGAACCAACCATCAAGGCGAATGCCAGATTCATTGTTTTGTTAGTTTTTGCCATAATACAAACTTTTAATGTAATGAATAACTATTTTTATTTAATTGTTCTTGCTTGAAATGTTTAATTGTACTCACTTACAATCTGATTTTCTTTTATTTATTATCTAGGTTGGTAAGTTCTTTTAAATTTTTTTGGCAAAGTTATATAAAATATATTAAATGGAATACAAAAAACAGAGAAAATATTTCGACTTTAATGGTATTTAACCAAAAAATAAGCTGTGAACGATAACAAACGGCCACAGCTTGTTAATTTTAACCAAAAAGTTTGCCAATGCTGCGCAATTTTGTGCGATATCCATAAATGGCAATCACCACGAAACAGATGAATGGAAGAATGAACGACGCATTGGTAGATGGCATTCCGAATACGGTATGCATATCGATGATGGATGCCTGCAAAGGTGGCAGGACACTACCGCCCAGGATTGCCATGATGAGACCGGCTGCACCAAACTTGGCATCATCGCCAAGACCCCTCAGGGCTATACCATAGATGGTAGGGAACATCAATGACATGCAGGCACTGACTGCTACCAGGCAGTAGAGACCCCAGATGTTGTGAAGGGCAATGACGCCGGCTGTGAAGCAGCCACCTGCTATCGCCAATATCATCAGTAACTGTCCTGCGTTGAAGAAGCGGAGGATGAAGGTGCAGATGAAACGGGAACAGCAGAACAGTACCATCGCTACGATGTTGAACTTCTGCGAGGTGACCTCGGCATCAATCTCTGCCATACCTTCCTGCATCAGGATGCGGGTGCCATACTGGATGATGAAGGTCCAGCACATAATCTGTGCGCCCACATAGAAGAACTGGGTGAATACGCCTTCACGATAGTGAGGCATGCGGAAGATGCGGCGAAGGGTAGGCACGAAGTTGATCTTGTTGTCTTTCTCGCTGTTCTTCGGCATCTTGGTAAACAGGATGACGAAGAAGATGGTGAGGATGACCAGACCGATAATCAGGTATGGATTGATCAGTACCGAAAGGTCGTATTCCTTGATTGCCTCAAACTCGCTAGCTGAGAGATTGGCGCGCCCAGCCGTATCAAGCGGGTTGAGTTTTGCCTGTATAAAGTTCATCGCCACATACATACCGAGCAGCGAACCCATCGGGTTGAACGATTGCGCCAGGTTGAGTCGGCGTGTTGCCGTCTCCTCCGTTCCCATCGACAGAATGTAAGGGTTGCTCGATGTCTCCAGGAAGGAGAGTCCGCAGGTCAGGATGAAGTAGGCGAGGAGGAATGGATAATATTCGCCCATCATCTTTGCCGGATAGAAGAGGAATGCACCGAAGGCATAGAGTCCTAATCCCAGCAGTACGCCTGCCTTGTAGGAGAAGCGGCGGATGAAGATGGCGGCAGGGAAAGCCATGGCGAAGTAACCGCCGTAGAAGGCTACCTGTACCAGTGCACCATCCGTAGATGACATTCGGAAGATTTTGGAGAATGCCTTCACCATCGGATTGGTGATATCATTGGCAAATCCCCACAGTGCAAAGCACGATGTGATTAATATGAAGGGTACGAGGTAGCTCACCCCGTCTTTCATCAGGATTGATTCTTTCTTTTTTTGTTCCATATTTCAGGTTAATATTGTCTGCGTTTATGTTTGTAGGTAAATATTCGGATGGATCAGATGCTTTGTCTTACCACGGCTCTCAGCTCGTCGATATCCTTGATTTCTCCCTTGGCAAGTGCCTGGGTCAGGATGTTGCCCATACCCGTAGCCTCTATAGGACCCGCAATGACTGGAACGCCCAATGCTTCGGAGGTGAGACGGTTGAGTAACTTGTTCTGTGAACCGCCGCCGATGATGTGCATGCACTTGATTGGCTGTGGTAACATCTCGTTAAGGTGAGCAGTGGCCTCGGCATACTTGGCTGCCAGCGACTGGAGTACGCAGCGCACGATTTCTGCCTTGGTCTGAGGAACCTGCAACTGATGGGTGGCGCAGTAGTCGATGATAGCCTGCTGCATGGATGCCGGATTCTGGAACGCAGCGTCATCCACAGGGATGATGGCATTGATGTGAGCTTCTTCTGCCAGAGGAAGGATGATGTCGAACTGCTGTTCTTCGCCATTCTCCTTCCATTCTGCCATCAGTCTCTGCATGATCCAGAGACCTGTGATGTTCTGCAGGAAGGTGATGCGGCCGCCGATGCCGCCCTCGTTGGTAAACTCTGCCTTTCGGGCTTCCTCGGTAAGGATTGGCTTTTCTATCTCAACACCCAGAAGCGACCAGGTTCCCGAACTGATGAATGCCATCGGGTATTCGTCTTCTGTGGCTGGTACGGCTGCTACCGCACTGGCTGTATCATGAGAACCTACAGCGATGACATCTACTTCTCCGAGTCCGGTTTCCTCTGCGATGTCGCGGCGCAGCTTTCCTCTTACGGTGCCCGGCATCACGATCTTGCCGAAGATGTGGCGTGGAAGCCCCAGCTTGTCGATGGTTTCCCAGTCCCAGTCCTTGGTGCTGGCATTCAGCAGTTCTGATGTGGATGCGATGGTATATTCATTGTTGGCTTCGCCAGTGAGATAGTAGCTGAAGAGGTCTGGGGTGAAAAGCAGATGAGCTGCCTTCTCCAACTGTGGACTGTTGGCTTTCTTCAGACTGTATAACTGGAAAAGGGTATTGATTTCCATCACCTGCGTGCCGTTGATGGCATAATGTGCCGATGGATCAATCTGCTTGAAAACTTCTTCCGGCATTCCCTTGGTGCGGGCATCGCGATAGCATACCGGGTTGCCCAGAAGGTTGCCGTCCTGGTCGATGAGACCGAAATCCACTCCCCAGGTATCGATGGCGATGCCATCCACCTTGAGTCCCTTGGCTCCTGCCATCTTCAGTCCCGTCTTCATATCCTCGAAAAGGGCGAGGAAATCCCAATAGACGTGGTTGCCTAATCTTACCTGTCGGTTAGGGAAACGATGGATGAGCTCCATTTCGAGCTTGCCGTTTTCTAGTTTTCCGGCAATTACTCGTCCGCTGCCTCCACCGAAATCTATAGCTAGATAAATCATAGTTATTTATAAATGTTTGGGTAGATAAAAGTTGTTTCGTATAAAAGCGGTAGGAGAGTGCCCGTAGCGGGCAGCTTTCTCTCCTACCGCTTCTCTCATATAGAGGATAGAGATTTATTGTTTTTTACCTAATACGTAAACCTCGAGATCGTCGATTTCTTCCGGTGTCAGTGTGGTGTATTTGCCGCCACTCTGAACGATGATTCTACAAGCCATCTCAAAGAACATGGCACGTTCGAACACCTCGTCGAAATTCTTTCCACAAACTACCTGTCCGTGCTTCAGCAAGAGAGCTGAGTTGTGATCCTTCAAGGCTGCGATGACAGCTGCAGCCAATTCTGGAGAACCAGGACGATAGTAAGGAATCACAGGGATTTCCTTGCCTACGTGGCATGGTACCTCTGCGGTTACATTGAAGTCCTTGGGAGTTTCCTGCATGCAAGCCACAGCTGTTGCAAAAGGAGACTGGAAGTGGAGAACCACGTCGCAGTCAGGACGTTCACGGAGTACACCGAGGTGGAATCCGCTCTCCATAGAAGGTTTAACGCCATTGAGTACTTCGCCCGTTGCTACCAGGCACTGAGATACCTTCTCCTTCTGGAGGCTAGGAACCCATGAACCTGTACCTGAGACAAGAGCCTCGTCGCCGATGCGCCAAGAAAGGTTGCCACTACTGCAGATGGTGAGGGCTGCATCGCCTACGCGGTGAGCCTGCTCCAGGAATTTCTGAATATGCTCTTCTGTAATCATTTTCTTTTTCTTTCTATTTGAATGATATTCGTACTGATGGTGTTACACCTTATTTATATATAGGACCGTAGTTCTTGCAAGCACGGAAGTCTGCACCTTCCTTGTCCATACCGAATGCGTTCCAAGATGCAGGACGGAAGATCTTGTCGTCTTCTACGTTGTGCATGCATACTGGGATGCGGAGGATAGAGCAGAGGGTGATGAGGTCGGCACCGATATGGCCGTAGCTGATAGCACCATGGTTAGCGCCCCAGTTGTTCATCACAGAATATACATCCTTGAATGGAGCCTTGTCGCAGAGACGTGGTGCGAACCAGGTAGTAGGCCATGTTGGGTCTGTACGCTTGTCGAGAACCTTGTGAATCTCAGGATCAATCTCTACAGTCCAACCTTCTGCCAACTGGAGCACAGGACCAAGACCCTTTACGTGGTTCAGACGAACCATGGTTACAGGCATGCCGCCCTTGCTGAGGAAGTTGGAAGAGAAACCGCCGCCACGGAAGTAGTCACGGTTAGCTGGATACCAGGTAGTTGCCTTCAAGCACTTATCTACATCCTCCTCGGTCATCTCCCAAGGCTGCTTCATGATTGGGTTGCCCTCTGCATCTGTAGCCTGACCAGTACCGTCGAGTGTGGTAGCACCAGAGTTGATCAGGTGGATGATACCGCCAGCTGCCTGACCTGTAAGTTCCTTACCGGTAACACGCTTCACTGCCTCTGGACTCCAATAGGTACGAACGTCGCTGAAGATCTGAGCACGACCTGTCAACAGGTGGTTGAACAGCATAGCTACGCCGTTGCCTGCATCATTCTCTGTAGCGAGAATGATAGCCTCACGGATACCATTCCAGTCGAATGAAGTATTGAGGAGAGCCTCTGGATAGTCGCCGTTAGGATAGAAGTCTGTCCACTGGCGCTGTCCCTGGAAACCACCGGCGATGGCATTGTGCCCCAAAGCTTCCTCCTTGAAACCTAACTCTTCCAGTCTTGGGTTACCGTGCATCAAGTCGCGTATGATGATAGTCATCTTCACGATGAACTCCCAGTCTGCATCCTTCTGCTCGCGGGTCTTTGCCTTTTCATGGTTAGCGATGTCCTCACCCTCATTGCACATACAGTGCTCGCGGGTCCAAGCCATAGCCTTCTCGTACTCCACTGGGTCGTAGATACCCTCTGTCATACGGCGGATGATCTCAGTAAGGTCAACACTCTCATTGCGCATGCCGAGGTACTCCTGGAAGAAGTTAGGGTCAACGATAGAACCGGCGATGCCCATGCAGGCGCTACCCATAGAGAGATAAGACTTGCCACGCATGGTAGCTACTGCCTGAGCTGCTCTTGCAAAGCGCAGAATCTTCTCTGCTACATCAGCCGGGATAGAGTCATCTTCCAAGTCCTGTACATCATGACCGTAGATGCCGAAAGCTGGCAATCCCTTCTGGGCATGAGCTGCGAGAACAGCAGCCAGATAAACAGCACCTGGACGCTCTGTACCGTTGAATCCCCAAACTGCCTTTGGCCAGTGTGGGTTCATATCCATAGTTTCTGCACCATAGCACCAGCAGGAAGTAACGGTGATGGTAGAGCCAACACCCTCGCGCTCAAACTTCTCAGCGCAAGCTGCACTTTCTGCTACACGGCCGATGGTACTGTCAGCAATCACGCACTCTACAGGAGAGCCGTCGCCATTACGTAAATTCTCTGAAATCAGTTTGGCTACAGACTTAGCTAAATTCATGGTTTTTTCCTCGAGGCTTTCTCGTACACCTCCCTGACGTCCGTCGATAGTAGGACGGATACCGATTTTAGGATAGTTATTCATAATTTTTGTTCTTTAAGTTTTTATAGTTACTATATTTTATATACATTATATTATAAGCACAAAGGTAGTGATAAAAACTGAATCTTATCACTACCTTTATGCTTTTTTTATATTTGTTTTTCTTTATTTAGAATTAAACTTGAATGCCAGAGGTTCATTCTTGAGTCCGGATGGAAGGGTAACGGTTACCTGATTGCCCTTGATGGTGTACTTGACAGACTTGCCGTTCTGCAGCAGAACGAGCTTACCCTTAGGCTTGTTCTCTGTCCAGGTAATGGTCTTAGGGGTCTTTTCTCCATCTTCCAGTGCATAGATGGCGTAGAGGGTCTTGCCGTTCTTGTCGGCGGTAAACCATACCTTGCCATCATTATAGTGGGCTGTATTGACGGTAGAGTAAATAGCCTGACCGTTCTTGTTGAGCCAGTTTCCTATCTGCAGGAGGTTTTTCACAACTTCCGGTTGCAGGGTTCCGTCTGCCTTCGGACCAACGCCGAGTGCGAGACATCCGCCCTTTGCTACAATTTCTGAGAGAATACCGATCACCTTGTTAGGTGACTTGAACTTAGCATTTGGTGTCCATCCCCAGGCATGGCTCAGGGTGATGCAGCTTTCCCAAGGAATATCGAGCTGCTTGGCTGGGATACCCTGCTCAGGAGTCTGGTAGTTCTCATTCTTTCCACGAATGGTTCTATCTACACTGATCATACCCGGATTGCGCTTGCGGGCATCTACCAGAATGGTATCAAGACCGATTTCCTCGCCGGTAATCCATCCGCCATCGAGCCACAGGATATCGATGTTGCCATAATCAGTGGTCAGCTCGTTGAGCTGGTTCTGGGTAAACTTGCGGTAGTTCTGCCACCAATCTGGATGCTGCTGTTTCTTGTAATTGATGCGGCGGTTAGGGGTTGCATAATAAGGGTTCCAGAACCATTTGCTGTGCCAGTCTGGTTTGGAGAAATAACAGCCAATCATGAATCCCTTGTTTCGGTAGGCATTGAATACCTCCTTGGCGATGTTGTGGCGTGGATCCTTGCCGAAAGGTCCATGGGCGATAGAGAAGTCGGTATATTTGGTATCAAACATGCAGAAGCCATCGTGGTGCTTGGTGGTGAAGATCATATACTTCATACCTGCCTTTTTCATCACGTCAGCCCATTTGCTAGGGTCGAAGTTCACTGGATTGAGGGAATCTTTCTGACTCCAGTACCATACCTTGTCCTCCTCGTAGGTTGGTTTGCGCTCACGTACAATCCAGTCTTCCGAACAGATTGACCAGGATTCTACGATACCAGGTACGCTATAGAGTCCCCAGTGCATCAATACACCGAACTTCTGGTCCTGCCAATGCTTGAGTTTGGTTAATACTTGTGGATCTGTTGGCCAGACGTAATCTTCAGTGTTTGACTGTTGGTGAACGAAGCTTTGTGCTTCCTGTGCCTGTATCTGGGTAGTGAATCCTGCAGATAAGGCAAGGCCGAGCATCATTAATTTGAAATGTTTCATATACCTTGATAGTTAAATTGGATTGATGTTTTAATTGTTTATGCCGTTTTGATTTATTTATGTGCTGCAAATTTACAGCTTTTTTGCGAAAGATGCAAGAAAGTTACAAAAAAGTTACTTGAAAGATGAAGAAAAAAAGATAATAAAAAAAAACGGGTTTGCGTTACTTACCCGTTTTTTCTGTTTCCTTCGGCATTATTGCCTGTTTCTTTTGCTGCATCAATCAAGTTTCCAAAGTCATCGCAGAACTCTGTCATCTGATGATAGAGCAGGTTGCTGCCTTTATCAGATAACTCAGTATCTGGCAGAGGTCCGGAGTTGATGGCCACGGTGAAGATGTTGGCTGCTACACCGGCACGAACGCCCAAAGGAGCATTCTCTACCACGATGCCTTCCCAAGGCTGTAGGTTGCCAGCTTTCTCCAATCCCATCAGATAAGGGTCTGGATTTGGCTTGCCTCGCTTCACATCATAAGCAGTTACGATATGCTCTTCATCGAGATATTTGCCGAAGTCATTGAGAAGTCTCTGGATGAGTGGGCGCTGACCGCTGCCCGTTACGACTCCTACTTGCATACCGGCTTCCTTGATCTTCTGCATGATTTCCTTCACACCAGGGAAAATCTCGGCGGTAGGCATGGAGTGGAAGATGTTGGTCTTTACATCATACATCTTCTGTGCTTCATCCAGCGTGATGTCGATACCCTTCTGCTTCTTCACCATCATCTGGATGGTGTCAATACCTCGGGCTCCCTCGGTGGCATAGGCATCGGCGGCAGTCATGTGGATGTCAAACTGCTTCATCGACTCCTGCCATGCTACGGCATGATTGGGCATACTGTTATACAATACGCCATCCATATCAAAAAGAACGGCTTTAGGGTTGAATTCCCCAAAGCCGTGGTCTTTTAAGTATTTTGAAATAATTTCCTTCATCAATTACTTCTCGTTAGCCAGACGCTCCTGGATAGCCTTGCTCTCTGCCTCATAACCTGGCTTGTTGAGCAATGCGAACATATTCTTCTTGTATGCCTCAA
>ERZ773202.460-NODE-460-length-37684-cov-6.777778_pt1 | contig 37684 bp, 30 predicted proteins | sample MGYA00580998_ERZ773202 | MGnify/ENA primary metagenome ERZ773202 (study PRJEB29015, sample SAMEA2737803) | human gut metagenome | biome: human gut; feature: human-associated habitat; material: faeces | place: China | collected 2012 ...
TAAAGTTGTTATGCATGCAATACAGTAGCTCTGGAAATCCGTAACACCACCTGCAGGCGGCAGTTCATAAGTTAAACTCTGGTTTAACCGCGCAGGACAGCAATATTGCGTTTTAATGAAACAAGCGCTGCATCCACATCTGCCCGTGTCGTATTGCCACAGAGTGTGATTCTTATCGTGCCTGGTGCATATTCTTCCGGCACTCCCAATGCCTTGATCACATAAGAAATCCGTTCTTCACCTGTATTACATGCGGAACCGCCTGATGCACAGATTCCATCTTCGTCCAGCAAAATCAACAGCGATGCCCCCTCAAGTCCTTTAAAACTAAAATTCACATTTCCCGGTAACCGGATACTGCGATGTCCATTCAATTTTGTATCCGGAATTTCGTGCAGTACACGCTCGATCAGATAATTGCGAAGCATAATTTCTTTTTGTACTCTTTTTCTCATGTTTCCGTAAGCAATCTCTGCTGCTTTCGCCATTCCTACAATTCCGGCTACATTCTCCGTACCGGCACGTTTTCCTCTCTCCTGACTTCCGCCATGGATAAAAGATGGGATATCAATGCCATCACGGATATACAAAAAACCAACGCCCTTCGGTCCATGAAATTTATGTGCACTTGCGCTCAGCAGATCGACCGGATAATAATTTACGGAAAGTGGTATCTGGGCATACGCCTGCACAGCATCTGTATGGAATAAAATCTGTTTTTCGCGCGCAATTTTTCCAATCTGATAAATTGGCTCGATCGTTCCGACTTCGTTATTAGCAAACATCACAGAAATCAACGTTGTATCCGGTCTTATAGCATCCATTACCTGTTCCGGCGAAATCAGTCCATCCCCGTCCACTTCCAGATAAGTAACATCATATCCCAGTTTTTCCAGATACTCGCAGGAATTCAAAATGGCGTGATGCTCAATGTTGGTTGTTATAATATGCCGCCCTTTTTTCTTACAGGCGGCTGCAATATTTTTTACTGCCCAGTTATCAGACTCCGAACCACCTGATGTAAAATAAATCTCTGAGGTTTTTGCATGCAGGGTTGCTGCAATGACTTCCCTCGATTTTTCCAATTCTCTTCTCGCATCTTCACCGATACTGTAGGCTGTGGATGCATTTCCATAATTTTCCTGTAAATAAGGTTCCATCGCCTGTTTTACAGCATCAGACATCTGAGTTGTCGCCGCATTATCCAGATAAATCTGTTTACTCATTTTCTCCTCACTTCTCTCATATACTAAATTGATGAATCTGGCACTTCCAAACGCACTCATTCGGTGTCCAGAAATTTGAATCCCGGGAGGTCAAATGTCAAAAAATCTATCTGTAAAAAGAACTTTATTTACCGGAACCCTGCTGCTCACAGCTGCCGGCATACTCTCCCGTTTCATTGGTTTCTTCTATAAGATATTCCTCTCACGCACAATTGGTGCAGAAGGTCTCGGAATTTACCAGCTGATTTTTCCTGTTATGGCTCTTTGTTTTTCGCTGACCTCCGCCGGAATCCAGACATCTGTCTCAAGATTTGTATCCAGTGAGATTGGAAAGCAAAATCCTGCCGGAGCCAGATTTTATCTGCTGATCGGACTGATTCTGTCTGTATGCCTGTCTGTTTTTACAGGACTTTTTATGTGGAATAACTCTGAATTTATCGCAGGCTCTTTTCTGCAGGAAATGCGCTGCGCCCCGCTGATCAAAATACTGTCCTTCTGTTATGTTCCATGCAGTATCCACTCCTGCATTAACGGTTATTATTACGGATTAAAAAAAGCGCTTGTACCGTCCCTCTCCCAGCTCGCTGAACAGTCTGCACGTGTCGGAGGCGTCTATCTGATTTATCTCGTTGCACAGAGTAACGGCCGTTCCATTGCCATCTCTGACGCCGTGTGGGGGCTTGTATTAGGTGAATTTGCCGGAATGCTTGTCTCCTTAAGTTTTATCGGTTTTGGAGCCTGTAAAGGCAATATAAGAAAAACGACATGGTCTCTGCTTACCATGTCGTTTCCTCTGACGCTCAACCGCCTGACGCTTAATTTATTTACAACTATCGAAAATCTGCTTATACCATACCAGCTAAAACTGTTTGGATACAGTTCCTCTGACGCACTGAGTATCTATGGCATCCTGACCGGAATGGCATTTGCCATCATCATGTTTCCAACTGTCCTGACCAATTCCATCTCCGTCCTTCTGCTTCCGGTCGTCTCCGAAGCTCAGGCGAAACACAATGACAGACTCATCCGGGAAGCCATTATAAAAACAACCGAGTCCTGTCTTCTACTTGGTCTACTCTGTACGATTGGACTTTTGGTTCTCGGTGATTTTATCGGCAACTTTATTTTCAAAAATGCGCTCAGTGCCACTTTTATCGTCACAATGAGCTGGATCTGCCCGTTTCTTTATCTCGGAAGCACATTAAACAGCATCTTCCATGGACTTGGGAAACCCGGTATCACACTGTTTTTAAACCTTTTCTCCTGCCTGATCCGTATTCTTTTTATTATATTTCTGATTCCAGTTATCGGTATCAAAGGTTACCTGACCGGTCTTTTGATCAGCCAGATCGCACTTTGCGTCCTTGCTTTGCTCTGGCTCTACCGCCTGATGAAAAAGGGCAGTTCCGGATAATCTCCAGGCTGCCCCTTTTCTCTGTTCCTATAAAAATTTACAAGTTCTACAAAACGGTCTTTCCATGCTTTACAATTTGTCTGATGTTAAAATCTTCATCCACGATCACACAGTCGGCATATTTGCCATTGTCGATACTTCCATATTTCTCCCACAGTCCAACTGCTTTTGCAGGATTCTCTGTTGCACATGCCACAACCTCCTCAAATGGAAGTCCTGCTTCTTTGACTGTGAACTTCATGCAGTTAAATAAGTTGGTTACAGATCCTGCGATCGCACCGTCCACTGTCAGGGTTGCCTTATTGCCATGTACCTGAACTTCCTGTCCTCCCAGAGAATAGATTCCATCCGGCTTACCGGTTGCCATCATACTGTCACTGATCAGGATAATCCTGTCTTTTCCAAACATCTTAAAACTCGTGCGGATGGTGGATGGATGCAAATGTACACCATCGCAGATCATCTCAACCATAACATTTTCATTATCACAGGCTGCTCCGATCACGCCCGGTGCCCTGTGGGTAAATGGAGGCATTGCATTGTAAAGATGTGTCACCTGTCTCGCACCATGTTCAAATGCTTCCTTTGCAGTATCATAATCGGCGGTTGTGTGTGCCACTGACACGCGCACTTCTCCTTTTACGCTGTCAATAAATTCCATTGCTCCAGGTTCTTCCGGTGCCACAACGCAGACACGGTATAATCCGTCCGCCTCCTTCTGCAGCCTGCGGAACATCTCCGCGTCAGGTTTATGCACATATAATGGATTCTGAGCACCTTTTTTCTCCATGGAAATAAAAGGTCCTTCCATATAAATTCCGACTAACTCAGCCTCTTTTGTAAGCAGTGTCTCATCCGCTTTCTGCTCCTCATGGAATGTTTTTGCAGCTTTGCTGATCGTCGTCAGTTCCTCCTCCGACAATGTCATCGTTGCCGGGTGAATGGAAGTGATACCATTTTGCAGCTCATACTCTGCCATGTGGCGCATCGCCTCTACGGTTCCGTCACAGAAATCGACTCCTGCGCAACCATGAAAATGAATATCGATCAGTCCCGGGATCACATAACAGCCCGCTGCGTCGATTTCCTTTCCATCGCCGGAATCTGCTGCGAAAAAGCTGCCATCTGTCGCTACTTCCTTCTCAACGAATTTTCCATTTTCAAATACTTTACCGTTTAAAATCTTCATTGCGATTTCCCCCTTGTCCTGTCCGGTGCTTTTTTCTATACACGGAACAGCTTGTCTTTTTTTTCTTAGCTTTTATTTTAGAATCCTGCTCATGGAAAGTCAAGTTTCACGCAAAAAAACACAGAAATATACAAAAAATGCACAAGAAAAACCCCGGAAATATAAACTTCCAGGGTTGTCTGTTATGAATCGTTATGAAAAACTACTTGTCCGCATTAAACACGTGATAAGTATTCACCTGTACGTGTATCAATCTTGATCACATCATCCTGCTCAACGAATAATGGAACATATACAGTTGCACCAGTCTCAACAACTGCTGGTTTTGTAGCACCTGTAGCTGTATCGCCTTTGAATCCTGGCTCTGTATCTGTAATCTTTAACTCTACGAAGAGAGGTGGCTCTACGGAGAATACGCTTCCGTTGTGAGAACATAACTTAACCATCTCGTTCTCTTTTACAAATTTTAATGCATCACCGATATCATCTTTGGATAATGCAATCTGGTCGTAAGTCTCAACGTCCATGAAGTAATATAAATCACCATCAGCATATAAGTACTGATAATCTTTTCTCTCGATACGTGCCTGCGGACATTTCTCTGTTGGACGGAATGTCTTCTCAACTACACCACCACTCTTAATATTCTTTAACTTAGTTCTTACAAATGCTGCACCTTTACCTGGTTTAACATGCTGGAATTCGATAATCTGATAAATGTTACCTTCTAATTCAATAGTGATACCATTTCTGAAATCGCCTGCTGAAATCATTCAAACTTCCTCCTTAAAAAATTGCGTACGAGCACAAGGCTCTCTGATTTTTCTATTTTATAATAAATAGCCACACTTTTCAAGCTTTTTTTGTGGAAACACCATGTTTCTCTGAATAAAAAGCTATCTTTTTCCCATATTTTCTAGTTTCTTGTCTCAATTTCGTGGATCATATCAATTCTTGTCTGATGTCTTCCACCCTGAAATTCTGCATCTAAATATGCTTTTACAATGTCTTTTGCAAGCTCGCTTCCGACAATACGCGCGCCAAATGCAATAATATTGGCATTATTATGCTCTTTTACCAGTCTTGCAGTTGCACAGTCGGAACATACTGCTGCGCGGACACCGTTTACCTTATTTGCTGCGATGGAGATTCCTACTCCGGTACCGCAGATCAGGATTCCGCAGTCAGCCTCGCCGCCTACAACTGCACGTCCTACTTTCTCTCCGAACTCCGGGTAATTACAGCTCTCATTGCCATCTGTTCCAAAATTTACAACTTCGTGTCCAAGACTTTTCACATAGTCCATGATGATAAATTTCAATTCTGTTGCTGCATGATCGTTTCCAATTGCGATTTTCATTTTTAATGACTCCTTTTTCTTTCTATCTGTACGGTCTGATGCCGTTATTTACCTGTTTTGCTTCTTCCGGTATCTGGCATAGAAAAATAAAACAATTTTTTCCAGATACCGTTTTAATACGATCTGGATCTCCTCTTTCGGATGGATCGGTTTCACCAGAATAGTTCTGATCCCGGCAAGATTGGCACCGTAAACATCCGTAAAGATCTGATCACCGACGAAAATGGTATTCGTGGCATCCGTTCCCATCTCCTGCATTGCCCTGCGGTAATTGCCCGGTTTCGGCTTTCCTGCCTTATAAATATAAGAAACATGTACCGCATCATTGAACATTTTTACACGCGGTTCTTTGTTGTTGGACAACAGCATACACTGAAAGCCCAGTTCCTTTAAATGCGCAAACAAGGCACATGCCCGCTCATCTGCAGGTGCGCCATGCGGCACAAGTGTATTATCAATATCAAAGATGACTCCCCGATAGCCCTCCTCGTAGAGCCTGTCAAAGTCGATCACATATGTGGAATCTAAATATTCTCCGGGATAAAATTTTTCCAACATGAATGTTTGTCCTTTTCACTTTCTTTTTCGCAGAAAAATACCGTATGAATTTCATACGGTATCATAAATCATTTATAACCAGAAGTTTTCTTCTTCTCTTACCTGTTTCAGCTTCTCCGTAGATGCAAACGCATCGTCACCAACAAAGAACTGATACTGCTGCAATACCTGATCTTTTTTCAAATCTGACAATGCTTTTTCCACATCCAGCTTTGAAATATCACTGTCGACGCCTTTCAAATCGTAAGACGCATCGGGCTGATATTTTGCATTAAAATCGGCAACTCCGTAATCTTCTTTCTGTGCTGCCGGTATCTGTTCGACTTTTGCATCCGTACTGTCATTCTGTTCCACAGTACCTGTTACCGGTATCTGCTCGCTCTCCCTTGCCTCCTGAATCTGCTGGCTTCGAACTTCATTTATCTTTATGGAATTGTAATCATAAAATCCCGCGCCTGTGCGGATCCCCGATATATTCATACAATCTTCTCCACTAAAACAATATCATGAACATTCAATGCTGAGCTTCGCTACTATAAACGCAACTCTGTTCTTCATGATATAATATCGACAAATCTGTTTTAGAACTTAACCCCTATTTATCAAGCATCTTTTTCAATTCACTCATAAAAGTATTCACATCCTTAAATTCACGGTAAACAGATGCAAAACGTACATATGCAACGGAATCGAGATTCTTGATCTTATCCATTACGATCTCTCCGATCAATGTACTTGGGATTTCTTTTTCCTCTCTGTTAAAGATCTCTGTTTCAACTTCATCGACAAGCTGATTGATCTGATTCACAGAAATCGGTCTCTTATGGCATGCTCTTAATACACCGGCTTCGATCTTGGAACGATCATACTGTTCACGGGCATTATCCTTCTTAATGACGATGAGTGGAATGGTCTCCACTTTCTCGTATGTCGTAAATCTCTTCCCACAATCATCACAAAGTCTTCTTCGGCGAATGGAATTATTATCATCTGCCGGTCTTGAGTCAATGACTCTTGTGTTTTCGCTGCTGCAAAAAGGACACTTCATAATCACTACCTCCAACCCATTAACCCCTATTATTTTCTAGTATATATGTCCTTTTTGCGATTGTCAACGAAATATTTTTTAAGATATACTTCTGTAAATTTGTACCAGTTTTATGCAAGGATTTCCTTTGCGAGTTCTTCCATTTTGGCAACATCTGTGTCTTTCATTGTGGATTTGATGCTCACAACATTCTCACATACGTTTACCTCTTTCATGCCTTCCAAAATGCCTTTCATGCCTCTTGCTGCGCAAGGTGCCCAGGAACCGTTCTCGATCAGTCCAAAAGTACGTTTCTGGAGATTCTTATGTGCAAGGCGGTGCAGGAAATCTTCCATCGGAGGGAACACCCCTGCATCATAGGAAGCTGCCGCAAGGATGATTTTTCCATAGCGGAAAGCATCTGCAACTGCCTCTGCCATATCATCTCTGGTCAGATCCATAAATACTACTTTGGATGCTCCATTTGCGCGGAGTACTTCTACCATTTTTTCAGCGGCTGCTTTTGTATTTCCATGAATGGATGCGCAGGCAACTAAAACACCGTCCTCTTCCGGCTCATAGCTGCTCCATGTAAGATACTTTCCGATATAAAAACCGAGATTTTCTTTCAAAACCGGTCCATGCAGCGGGCAGATCGTCTGAATGTCTAACGCTGCCGCTTTTTTGAGCAGTGTCTGAACCTGCACACCGTATTTTCCAACGATATTGATAAAGTATCTTCTCGCCTCGTCTGTCCACTCTTCTTCTGCGCTCAATGCACCGAATTTTCCGAATCCGTCTGCGGAGAAAAGAATTTTTTCCGTCTCTTCGTATTCCACCATAACCTCCGGCCAGTGTACCATCGGTGCCATCACAAAATGCAGTTTGTGTGTTCCAAGCTCTAATGTATCGCCCTCTTTTACCACAAGGCAGCGCTCTTCTAAATGTGCGATATCAAAAAACTGTGGCAGCATCGCTTTTGCCTTTGCGCTCAGTACAAGCTGTGCCTGTGGGAATTTGTCTGCCGCACGTTTGATATTTGCCGCATGATCCGGCTCTAAATGGGAAATGACAAGATAATCTACCGTTCTTCCATTTAACACATTCTCAAGATTTGCGAACCACTCATCTGTTTTCCGCTCATCGATGGTATCCATAACCGCTACTTTTTCATCCAGGATCACATAGGAATTATAAGAAACTCCGTTCGGGATCTGATACTGGCTCTCGAATAAATCTAAAGTGGTGTCGTCTGCTCCAATATACTTTACTGCTTCTGAAATATAGGTATCTTTCATAATGGCCTCCATATGTTTTTATCATCTAATAATAGGAATTATTACTGACATCAAGATAATACTTTGTGATGAAAATGTCAATGTTTTTCCTTTTCATTATGCTTATTTTTATACTACAAAATCTTTGTTGTCCACTTCGAGCAATCCCAGACTTCATTGACAATATCCTGATAAAATTCCGGTTCATGGCAGATCAGAAGGATACTGCCGCGGTATTCCTGCAGAGCGCGTTTTAATTCGTCCTTTGCGTCAACATCCAGATGGTTGGTCGGCTCGTCTAAGAGCAGAACATTGGTCGATTTATTGATCAATTTGCAAAGTCTTACTTTTGCCTGCTCTCCACCGCTCAACACGCGGACGAGGCTTTCGATATGTTTGGTCGTAAGTCCGCATTTTGCAAGGGCAGAACGCACTTCGTACTGGCTGAAAGACGGGAATTCTTCCCAGATCTCATCGATACAGGTGTTCCTGTTCTCGCCTTTGATCTCCTGCTCAAAATATCCGATCTCTAAATTCTCGCCGAGTTCCACAGAACCGCCAAGCGATGGGATCAATCCTAAAATACTCTTTAACAGTGTCGTCTTACCGATTCCATTGGCGCCGACAAGTGCGATTTTATGTCCACGCTCCATGGAGATATTTAACGGTTTTGACAGCGGTTCGTCATATCCGATCACAAGGTCTTTCGTCTCGAAAATATAGCGTCCCGGTGTTCTTCCGAGTTTGAAATTAAATTCCGGCTTCGGACGCTCGGCAGCAAGCTCAATGACATCCATTTTGTCTAACTTCTTCTGGCGGGACATTGCCATATTTCTTGTGGCAACACGCGCTTTGTTCCGGGCGACAAAATCCTTTAACTCACTGATCTCCTGCTGCTGTTTGCGGTAAGCTGCCTCTAACTGGGACTTTTTCACCTCATAGACTTCCTGAAACTTATCGTAATCCCCGACATACCGGTCCAGACGCTGATTTTCCATATGGTAAATAATATTCACAACGTCATTCAAAAACGGAATATCGTGAGAGATTAAGATAAACGCATTCTCATACTCCTGCAGATAACGTTTCAACCACGCGATGTGCTCTGCGTCAAGATAGTTCGTCGGCTCGTCTAAAAGAAGAATGTCCGGTTTTTCCAGCAAAAGCTTTGCCAGAAGAACTTTCATACGCTGTCCGCCGCTTAAATCCGTGACATCATGGGACAGTCCGAGATCAAGCAGACCGAGCGCTCTCGCCACTTCCTCCACCTTCGCATCAATGATGTAAAAATCATGCATGGTGAGTGTATCCTGTATGACTCCGAGTTCCTCCATCATCGCATCCATCTCGTCCGGTTCTGCCTCACCAAGCCTGTCACAAATTTGGTTCATGTTTTCTTCGAGTTCAAACAACCATGCGAACGCCGATTTTAACACACTCTCGATTGTCATGCCTTTGGTCAGTGTGGAGTGCTGGTCGAGATAACCGACACGGACGTTTTTCGCCCATTCCACTTTTCCCTCGTCCGGCATAAGCTTTCCGGTCACGATATTCATAAATGTGGATTTTCCCTCGCCGTTGGCGCCGACTAATCCGATGTGTTCTCCCTTCAAAAGCCGGAAAGACACGTCATTAAAAATTGCCCTGTCACCAAATCCGTGTGTCAGGTGTTCCACGTTTAAAATACTCATACTGAATCCTTTCGTTTTTAATTACATTGTTCAATTTTTCACAATTTGCTCTACTCTGGTGGGAAGTTTCGCAGTTATTTTTTACTTGTACAACATCTTCTTCGTCTTTTTCAGGACATGGAAATATGCCGGGAATAAAAATGCATCCGCAAAGATCCATGCCACCGGGCTTGCAAAGCACGCTGCCACGTAGCCGAAAACAGGCACAAACGCAAATCCGACTAACGTTCTTGCAACCATCTCAAACACACCCGCCAAAATAGCAAATTTGCTGTAGCCCATTCCCTGGATCAGGAAGCGCACGATGTTGACAAATGCCAATGGGATATAGAATGCACTGTTGATCAGCAAAAACAGTCCTGCATTGGAAACGACTTCCGGCTCTGCCTCTCCGACAAAGAAGCCTGCCAGCGCCCCACGGAAAAAGATCATAATGACAAATGCCAGCACCGCATACGCACATCCGAGAATGGACGCCGCCTTTAAACCTCCTGAGACACGGTCCAGTTTTTTTGCCCCGACATTCTGACCGCCATAGGTTGCCATCGTAGAACCCAACGCATCAAACGGGCAGCAGAAAAACATTCCGATCTTGCTTCCGGCTGTCATTGCGGCAACCGCATGAGAGCCAAGGGAGTTGACCGCACTCTGTAAGATAACGCTTCCGATCGCCGTGATGGAATACTGCAGTCCCATCGGAACGCCCATTCCACACAATGTCATCATGTACGTTTTATTTACCTGCATTTCCTCTTTTTCCGGATGCAGTATCTCAAAATGTCTGATACTGTAAATAAGGCATCCCACACCGGAGATCAGCTGTGAGATCACCGTTGCCCATGCTGCACCTTCCACTCCGGTTCCGAGCACTACGATAAAAAACAGATCCAGTCCGATATTAATGACCGCAGCGATCACCAGAAACACAACCGGTGTCCTGCTGTCCCCCATGGAACGGATAATTCCCGAAACCAGATTGTACAGATAGGTGACCGGAATCCCCCAGAAAATGATCACAATGTAACGGTATGCACCGTCAATGATATTTTCCGGTGTGCGCATCAGCTCCAGGATCGGCATACAGAAAATGACCGTCACGATCGTCATGACCACTGCAAAAATAGCAGAGAGGTAAATGGCGTTCATCATAAAGCCACGCATGCCCTTATAGTCTCCTGCGCCGAATTTGTGTGCCAGAGGAATCGCAAATCCGTTGCACACTCCCATACAGAATCCGATGATAAGAAAGTTGACGGAGCCTGTGGAACCTACCGCTGCAAGGTCATCTACTCCGAGGAAACGTCCTACGATCAACGTATCCATCAGATTGTAAAACTGCTGAAATAAAAATCCAAACAAAAGTGGTACGGAAAATCCAAGAATCAGCTTCATTGGCGATCCGTTTGTCATATCCTTCGTCATATCTTTTTCCCTCGAAAAAATTGTGGTGATATCACATATCACCACAATAAGTATTAAAAACTTCAAAAAACGTATCCGTCTTCATCCCGGAACCTGTCTCAAGTTCCAGATTCTCCCAGAGTTCTTCGTTGATATTCGAACTCAGGGAAGAAACAAATCCATTGTATTCATCATCAAAAGCTTCCTTTTCTCTTTTGTCTACAATATTGGCTTTGTTCGCCTCTGTCAGCTCCTGATTGTATTTGTTCAGGCATTTAATGAAATAAAAGCCTCCATCCACTGTGATCTTACCGGAAACCTCATCATTTTCCATCTGAAATGCGATCTCTTCTACTGCAGCCGGGAGATCATCCCTTGAAATATTTACCTGAATGCTGCCAAGCTCATTATAATTATTGGCGAGTGTTGCAAAATCTTCTCCCTGGGCTAATCTGGATGCGATCTCATTTGCCCGGCTCTCATCCGAAACAAAAATCTGCATGATCTCCATCACCCGTGCCTCATCATCGCTGACCTCCTCATTCACCGCTTTTGTGAGTGAGTGGTACACTTTCTGTGCCAGCGCATAATGCTCATAGTACTCTTTGATGTCACTCTCCGAAACGCCCATATAGGCAGTCTCCTCCTCCGTGAGCGAGGCAAAGTACTCCTCTGCCGCCTGAGCGGTCTTTTCCTTTTCTTCTTCGGAAAGCTCCATCTCTTTTTCCTTTGCAAGCTGGTCTAAGCAGACCACCTGTGCCAGCTCCCGCATTGTGATATTTTTCACATAGTTTTCCAGGGAACTGTCTCCAAAATCATGCTGCCAGAGATCGAGTCCATAGGCTGTTCCGTAAATATTCTGGTAGTTCACCAGATATACCTTCGCCTCTTTCAGCCCGCAGGACACATTTCCAATGCGGAATACCTGACGGTTGTTCAATGTGTTTGAGACGATCACTTCCTTATTTCCTATCTTGCATCCTGTGAGCAGAAAGGAAAAGCAGAGCAGACATATCAGTGTCATTTTTTTTCTGTTTTTTTTCATGCTGTTCATTTAAGCTTCCATAGCTTTTAAAATGCTTCTCGCAACAGAGATTCCGTTTGCGGATGCCTGCTGCAGACCACGGGTTACCGATGCTCCGTCACCGATGGCACGAAGACCTTTTACGCTTGTCTCAAAGTCTTTGTTTACAACAACCTTGTTCGAGTAGAATTTTACTTCAACACCATATAATAAAGTCTCATCACTTGCAATACCCGGTGTTACCTTATCAAGTGCAAGGATCATCTCCTCGATATCCACCATAATACGATGTGGGAATACAAGGGAAAGATCTCCAGGTACTGCATCCTTTAAAGTAGGAATCAGGTTATTTCTGCAGAGACGCTCCTCTGTCGTTCTTCTTCCTCTTCTGAAATCACCGAAGGTCTGTACTAAAATTTTTCCGTCGCAGAGCATGTTGGAAAGCTGTGCAATCTGTTTTCCGTACTCGATTGGTGTTTTAAATGGCTTTGTGAAATTCTTGGATACAAGAATTGCAAAGTTGGTGTTGTTTGTCTTTAAATCTTTGGATTTATAAGCGTGTCCGTTTACAACTGCAAGTCCATTGTCATAGTACTCAGTTGCTACTTCACCGGATGGATTCGTACAGAATGTACGCACTTTATCGTCAAATGTAGGTGTGTGGTAAACTAATTTTGCTTCGTAAAGGTTATCGTTTAAGAATTCCATAACCTCATCACGCACTTCCACACGGACACCGATATCTACCGTACCAACCTGCGTCTCGATTCCATGACCGTTACAGATATGTGAGAACCAGTCTGCTCCCTCACGTCCGACTGCGGAAACGATCTCTTTTGCATAGTAAGTCTCATCTTTGTCTGTCACAAGACCTTTCACCTGATTATCCTCAATAATAATATCTTTGACCATGGTATTGAATTCCATCTCAACACCCTGCTCTAACAGATGCTCCTGCAATCTGGAATAAATCTTGTATCCTTCCTCTGTTCCAAGGTGACGGATTGGACATTCGATCAGTTTTAAGTTTGCTGTGATTGCTTTTCTACGGATCTCGCGGATTTCTTTTTCTTTATCCACACCGTAAACTTTTGTATCTGCTCCGAATTTCAAGTAAATATCATCCGATTCTTTTAATAACGCAACTGTCTCGTCATATCCTAAAATCTCCGGAAGATTTCCACCTACATCCGGAGATAACGATAATTTTCCATCGGAGAATGCTCCGGCTCCGGCAAATCCGGTCGTGATGGAACATGGCTGACAGCCTACACATACTTTTGTCTTTCTCTTCGGACACTGTCTGTTCTCGATACGGCGTCCTTTTTCAATCATTAAAATTTTCAGGTCTTTGTTGGCATGGATCAGTTCATATGCACAGAAAATACCAGAAGGACCTGCCCCAATAATAATCACATCATAATTCTTCATATAGTTTTCTCCTTGTCAAAATGCCTTTTTTACAGTCTTTTTCTGCTGCAAAAGGACGTTCTCATTCTGCCTGTTTTGCAAACTTTTTGAGTATAATAAACATTTTTTCTTTTGTCAATCCCATTCCGGAAAATTTATAAAAATTTAAGCTTCCACGATCAGATATCTGCCATCCGGGAGGGCAAATACTTCGCTTGCCTCCTCTAAATCCTTAAGTGACATTCCCTCGATATCAGCCCCCTGATCTTCGAAATAGGCTTTTACCTCTTTTAGATTCTTACAGACAACCGCCATGCAGTCCTCTAAAAATTCCTCTGCCTCTTCCATTGTCTCTGCCACCGGCTCCGGCAGAAGCTGTTCCTGATACGCCAGAAAATATTCCAGACATACTTCATCAAATTCGTTCATACGCTGTTCTCCTTTGTAATTGTGTGTATATGCAGTTTACCATAGATAGGGATCAATTCCAAGCTTTTGCAGTTCCTTATAAATACGTGCAACAGGAAGTCCGACCACATTATTGTAGTCACCTTCGATTCCCTCGATATAGATTGCACATTTCCCCTGGATTCCGTATGCTCCAGCCTTATCCATCGGCTCTCCGGTCGCCACATAGCGGTCGATCTCAAGTTCCGACAACGGTTTCATGGTAACTTCTGTTTTCTCGTAAAAGGTATGTGCGCCCGCTCGTCCATTTTTGTCCAGAAACACAAATGTAACGCCTGTATACACAGCATGTTTTCTTCCCGACAGAAGCGTGAGCATCCGTTTTGCATCCGCTTCATCCCTCGGCTTGCCAAGGATGGTATCATCACATGCAACAACGGTGTCTGCCCCGATCACCAGGATATCCTGCGGTGTCATGAGTTCCCCATGTCCGCTCTCATATGTTTTTACCATTGCTGCGACCTCTGTCGCTTTCTGCTCGGAAAGCTCCATCACAACCTCCTCCGGCACGCTTTTCGAGATAACTTCCTCTCCCTTTGCCGGGCAGATTTCAAATTCCAGTCCGATCTGTTCTAACAATTCTTTTCTTCTCGGCGAAGCCGAGGCAAGTATGATCTGTCCCATTTTTTTCTCCTGTTATAAAGTGATCAATTGCTCTAGTGAGAATGAATAAATCAAAATTTCCTTCACTTTGAGCTTTCGTGCGGCAAAAACCCGCTCCAACGCATCCGCATAAAGCTTTAACTGTGTTGCATAACGGTCAATCAGCTCCTGCGCAGTATCCACACGATCTGTCTTGTAATCCAGGACTGTGATTCCGTCATCCTCAATCCAGAAAACATCAATGATTCCCTGAATTAAAGTTAAATCTTCCTCATGCATATGATTTTCCCGCGACACATTTTCTAACACAATTTCCTGTTGTGCATTTTCAGTCTGCACCTCATTTTCTATCATCTGCGCACCTGCTCCGAAACCATAGTTTTCCAGTTCTTCTTCCGTAAATCCCATGACAAACGGTTTCTCACGATAAAGCGCTCCCATGCGCTGTGCGAGAGCCATCCGCTTTCCTGTTTCCGAGGAAACAAAATCCGCCACAATCTGCTCTTTCACAAGTGCGCGCATATCCGCAGTGATCTTCTCCTCTTTTTCCATAGCCTCCATCTGTTCCTGCACGCTTTTTTCTGAGGCAAAATCGTAGCACTCCATGACGCGGTGTACTGCGGTTCCTCTCAACGCACCACGGTTTGCTGTATTTGATTTTATTTTCTGTTCTGCTTTACTTTCTGCTTCCTGCCCTGCATCCTGTGCCTTATTTTGTGCCTCCTGTTCCACACTTCCCTGTCTCTGGATAAAAAGAGGAATCGTTGGCGTCACAGGTTCTTCCAAAAATGCCGGGATGGTCTCCTCCTGCTCTGCCTCAAATTTTTCACGCATTGCACGATGCTTTAATTCAGATACGGAATATTTGTTTTTCCTCAAAACGTCAACCTGATATGGATAACGCTGCGAAAACCGCTGCTTCAACTGCCCGACCAGCTGTGGGTCCGCCGCTTTGATCTCCCCGATCCGCTCTGTCAGATCTTCATTTTGCTCTAACTGGTTTTCCACTTCGTCTAAGACAAGCTCTGCCGCTTCCACGATCCGGACCGGGTATTTGTCCCCATAGGAAAGCACTGCCGGAAGTATCCAGTCCAGATAACCGGAAGCCCCTTCTCTTGTAAGGTAGGAAAGCGGTCTGTCTGCTGCTTTCGAAAGATTCGCCTGCTGCCTGAAAAATTCTAGTTTTTCCGGGGCATCCTTTAATGTCCCGGTGAGAATGAGCTTTTCTTTTGCACGGGTTAAGGCAACGTATAGCACACGAAGTTCCTCTCCGAGATTTTCCAGATCGATCTGCTTTGCAATCGCCTTCTTTGCGATAGTCGGTGATTTGATACGCTTTTTTCCGTCCATGTAGTCAAGACCAATACCAAGTTCCGGGTGAAGCACCATTTTGCTCCGTGTGTCCTGTTTATTGAAATTTTTGCCCATACCGCTCACGATCACAATTGGGAACTCAAGACCTTTGCTCTTATGGATACTCATAATTCGGACAACGTCCTCGTTTTCCCCGACCATGTCTGCCTCACCGAAATCCACATCATATTTCTGCAGCTCATCAATGTAACGCACAAAGTGAAACAGTCCCTTGTAACTCGTTTTCTCGTAGGCTGCGGCTTTTTCCAAAAGCATGTTTAAATTCGCCGTTCTTCTGTTTCCTGCCGGCATTGCCGCCACATAATGACCGTATCCGGTCTCGCGCAGGATGATCTCGATCAGCTCATGGATCGGAGTGTCCGGGACGAGCTGCCGTAATTGCCTGTATTTTTTGTAAAATTTGAGCAATTTCCGGTGAGCGGTTGTCTCTATATCATCTTCTTTTTTCCCGTCCGCGTTTCTTCCCTGCTTCTGATCTGCCTCTGAATCTGCCTCTGAATCTGAAATTTCTTTTTGCCCGTCCTCTTCATAAAGTCCTTCTGCCAGTTCGAGCACCGCTTCATGAAAAGGCACACTGCCATCTTCAAGCCTTAACACCGCAAGCTCCTCATCAGTAAGCCCTGCCATCGGCGAGCGGAGTACTGCCGCCATCGGGATATCCTGCCTTGGGTTATCCAAAAGCCTCAGCATGGACAGCACCGTCTGTACTTCCACCGTTGAAAAATATCCGGTCGAAGAAACCGTGTGCGCCGGGATTCCATTCTCGTTCAACACTTCCACAAGGGAATCCGCCCAGCCGGACAGACTGCGGAGCAAAATTACAATATCGGAGTAACGTGCCGCCCGAAGTGTTCCGGCTGCCTTGTCCGTGACCGGCTGCGTTTTCATCAGATGCTTGATTTCTTCTGCCACAATTTTCGCTTCCAGTGTCTTTTTATCCGTAAGTTCGGTGTCCTCCAATAATTCGTCGTTGCTGTCTGCAAGCAGGATCTCCGGGATGAAGTCCGCGCTGACAGGATAGCTTGCCCCCGGATACAGTGCAGCCTCCGCATCATACTCCACATTTCCAAGACTCCGCGCCATAATTTTATAAAAAATATCGTTTGTGCAGGTCAAGACTTCCTCTCTGCTTCGGAAGTTTTTGTGCAGGTCGATACGCTGCGTGGTGCTCTCTTCCAGCGAATAGGAATCGTATTTTTTCATGAAAAGTTCCGGTCTTGCGAGACGGAATCGGTAAATACTCTGCTTTACATCCCCAACCATGAAAATATTATTTTCCCCACGCTCCTCTCTGGAAATGGAGCGAAGCAGTGTCTCCTGCACTTCGTTGCTGTCCTGATACTCGTCGATCATGATCTCCTCAAAGGTATCCCGGAACTCTTCCGCAGTCTTTTTCGCCTTCTCCGTCTCCTCATCCACAAGGATCTGCAATGCAAAATGTTCCACATCATGGAAATCCACCAGATTTTTCCGGCGTTTTGCGGCTGCAAACTCATCTGCAAACTGCTTTGTGAGACGGACAACCTCCTCTAACATCGGCTCCGTGCGCTCTAACTGCTCGATCATCATCTCCGGCGAACAGAAAAAATATTGTCTGCAGAGTTTTTTCACCACATCCTTTGCCTGCTCCCTGAGACTTTTCACCAGCTCTAATTTATCGGGATCTCCCTCAAACCCTCTGCTGCTCGCAAGTCTGTCGTATTTGATATCGGAAAGCGCCCCGGACAGTTCACAGAAAGAGGTTAGTCTTGACAAACCCTCATATTTTTCCAGATCACTCTGCACTGCTTTCTCGTACATATCCGGTCCGTCATCCTGCTGTGTGATTGCAAGCGCCTGCTTTAAGAGCTGTTCACAGTCTTTTAAGACAAAACAGATATTTTCCGTGAGCGGAGCAAGCCATTCTGCGCGGTCTAACTCCTCCCTGGTTTCGATGCTGTAGGCTCCCACAAACGAATCCAGCCATTTTTCCGGCCACGGATAACTTCTGGAAAACTCATATAACTGAAGGATCATCTCATTTAATGCAGCATCGGTTCTTCCCGAAGCATAGCCCTCCACAAAATCGGAAAATGCTTCCGAAGGCTCCTCATAATTTTGTTCCAAAACTCTGCCAAGAACATCCTCGCGCAGTAATTTTAACTCACCCTCATCCCCGATACGGAAATTCGGTTCCAGATCGATCTCATGAAAATGATTGCGCACCACATACAGACAGAAGCTGTCGATGGTCGTGATCTGTGCATTGTGAATCAAGGTCAACTGCCTTAACAGATGCTCATCCCCCGGCTGTTCGTCTAACGCTTTCTCAATCGCATTTCCGATCCGCTCCCGCATCTCTGCCGCTGCCGCATTGGTAAACGTCACGATCAGCAGATGGTCAATGTCGACCGGATGATTTTTGTCTGTTATGATTTTCACGATCCGCTCTACTAAAACAGCGGTCTTTCCAGAACCTGCTGCCGCAGATACCAATATATTTCGATTTCTTAAGTCAATGACCTGCTGCTGCTCTGTGGTCCATGAAACTCCCATATTTCTCACTCCTGTTATTTACTGTTCCTGCTTTTCGTTTTCCATACGCTTTAATATCTCGTCCGCACTGTCAAATTTTTCCAGTTTATGATAGGAATAACCCGGCATCCGGGTGTCAAAACCGCAGACGGTATGGTATGGACAGTAATCACAGCCACTTTTTCCGTCCAGCGAGTATGGATGAATCGAAATATCTCCGGCAAAGATTTTTTTCCCGGTCTCTTTGATTTTCTCCTGTACATAATCAGACATCACAGAAAAATCGTAAGTACTGGCAACCTTGGAAGATGCTTTTAAGCTTCCGTCCGTTTTTTTTCCGATTGGGATGACCGAAGAATTTCCGGCAAAATCTGAATCCATCGCCTCATAGATTTCCGGATCATCGTTCACCAGACCATTTAATTTTAACTGCTCCAAAACGCTGTTTCGTATTTCTGCCTCTGTCTCATTTCCAAGTCCGTCTACTATCGGATTTTGAATGTGATAGTAGAAAATACCCGCCGGTTCCGCTTTTTTGCCCGGATGGCGTTTTTCCTCTAATTCCAATGCCGCATTCATATAGACCACAAGCTGTAATTGCAGTCCGTGATACAGATTGACGAGTGAAAAACTCGTGTTTCCCGATTTATAATCAATAATCTTCACATAAACTTTATCCGACGTCTCGTAAGTGTCCACACGGTCAATCCTGCCGAGCAGGTTCATTTTTTCCTCATCACTCAGCTGAAAACGGATGGCGTCCAATTTATCTGCCCGCGAAAAGGACACCTCAAAATCACTCGGCACAAATTTTCCCTTCTGGATCTGGGTGGTAAGTGCCCACACCGTGCGCTTGATGGTCTGGCGCATCCGACCGGTCAGGTAACGGTTTCTCACGTTCTCAAACGCTCCGGCATTTTTGCACCCGGCAATCGCGTCATTCATGCTCTCCTCTATAAATGTCTCCTGCACATCCTCCGGGATGTTAAACCAGGTGTACTCTGATTTTTCCACACGTCTGGAAAAATGTTCAAGCGCATCATGGTAAATATTTCCCATGTCCACGCTTGCAAACTCTAAAAGCTGACGCTCCTTTAGGCGTAAACCGTAATTCAGATAATGCGCGTAGGCACACGCCGCAAAACGCTCCAGTCTTGTGACGCTGTTCTCCAACACGGTTCCATAAAGTGCCTGCGTCACTGCGTGGCTGATTGGCTCATCGCTGTGCACTTCGTAGGCAGTTTTTAAAAGTTTTTCCGTTTCCGGCTTCCACTCGGAATCTGTGAGGTAGAATTTTGAGAGAGCATTCCATAATTTTCTTTTTTCTACCTGAGAAAAATCAGATGCCCTGTCATTATCCTGCAGTCCCTCCAGGAAAAACGACATGCTGCTCTTCGGCGTCATGATGCAGTCCGCAGAAGTTGTCTCCTCGATTTCCTCCACCGTTTTCTCCGGGAACATTTTCAAGAGCGTTCCAACAAAATACGACCTTCTAAGTGCTTTTCCGTCCGCATTCACTTTTGAAAAAGTCACATATAAAAAATCAGATGGCTTCGTCACATTCAGATATAGATAAAAGCGCTGGATGAACACTTTTTCACGCGCACCCGGTGCAAGTTCCAGATGACATGCCACCATTTTCTCACGTTCAAACTGCGAGATGATACCTCCGGCATTGCCCGCTTTCGGCACAACACCGTCATTGACACCGATGAAAAATAAGATTTTGATATGGTTCAATCTGGTTCGCTCGATGTCACCGATCGTCACTTTATCATTTCCCGGCGGGATCACGCCGACTCTTGCAGCCTCAAATCCGGCGTCTAAAATATCCGCATACTCTTTGACCGGAAGCACTTCGTCTCCCAGGAAGTCCACAACCTTATCAAACAGATCCATGACAATTTTGTAAATCTGGGCGTACTCTTTCGCCTTGACCTGATTGCCCTGCCGTTCAAATTCCAGTTCTTTTTGTTTTAATTTTTGTTCTATTTCTAATTTTTCAATTAATTCATACAACACAGTGGTCTCGTCACGCACAGTCTTTCCCTGTGTGAACGCTTCCGATAACGGTGCAAAGAAGCCATAAATCTTTTCCCGCACCTCATTCATTTCTGTGAGGTTCTCTTTTTCGGTATCATCGAACACAAACGTCCACTGTTTTTCCCATTTTTTTCTGCCGCGTATCCCTTTGGCAAGCACATAGTTTTCCAGCAGATCGATCTGCTGCTCTGTGATATCGGTCAGACCGCAGCGCAGAAAACGGAACACGCTCTCATAAGAGAAATCAAGTTCCACCACCTCAAGCACCGCACGGATAAACTCGATAAAAGGATGAAACAGAATGGTTCTCGTCTGGTCGAGAAAGTACGGAATATCATACGCTGCAAAAATCTCATCCACATAGTTGTCGTAAAGACTGACGTCCCCGGTCACCACTGCGATATCCTTATAACAGTACTGTTTCTCACGCACAAATTTCGTGATCTCACGCGCCACAAAGTGAAGCTCTTCCCTCGGATTTTTAAGGCTCACGATCCGCAGTTCATCCTCCTTCTGCCGCCATTTATGATAATACGGTCGAAACAGATTCTGCTCCATGAAGTACAGGGATGGAGCATTTTTATATCTGTGATTTTTTCCATCGGATAACACAACAGGCTCCTCCACCGTGACATGAAGTTCCTCTGCCATTTTCATCAGAACCGAAACCGTCTTTTTACTCATGGAAAAAAGTTCCTGCTCGCCCCTGCAATGGTAAAAATCCTCGCCTGCATCCATCGTCACGGAGACAATGATACGCTCTGATAACACTAAAAGTTTTCTAAGAAGCTGATTCTGTATCGGTGTAAAACCGGTAAATTCGTCAAACACAATCACGCTGTCTTTTATAATATTCGAATCCTCTGCGGCATCGCACAATAGCGATAACACTTCCTCAGAGGTGATATACTGCCCTTGCAGATATTCAGAAAAACTGTGATACATGACCGAGATATCCTGCATTTTCAGGCGCAATGTCTCCCCGACATCCTCCGTCTCCAAAAATGTATCCAATTTTTCTGGTGACACGTTATACTGCGTCAGCTCGGAAATGAGGGATTTCACCTCACTGATGTACCCCATCCAGTTTAAGTTACCGCCCAGCACACTTAAGTTTTTCTTCTGCTCCCCTGCAAGCTTGCGGAGCACCAGATTCTTTCCGGTCTCCTCCAACACGCGCAGGTTCTGTTTCCCAAGCTCGTCAAACACACGGTATGCAAGGCGCGCAAAACTTAACACATCCACGTTCATGATAGCATGTGACTTTTCAAGCCGCACAAGCTCGCGCTGTGTCTGCATGGTGAACTGCTCCGGCACAAGCACCAGATAATTTTTCTCCGGATGCTCTGCCGCCTCTTTTAGTATGTTCCTATATAAATAGGATGATTTTCCACTTCCTGAATTTCCGAAAATAAATTGCAGCGACATGTTTTTCCCTAACTTTTTTCAAATTCTAATTTTCGTTTTCTGTTCCTTTTCATAGTACATCATTCTATCTTTTTTGACTAGAATAAAGTTCCCGGCTTATGATGTTTTCCATCAGAAAATTTCTCCAAAAGAATGGAACAAAAAAGCTGCCATACAATCCGGGAATTTCTCCTTTCAGTACGACAGCCGTAATCACTGATCTCTATTTCTGTGCTTTTGTCTTTTTCTTCCGGTAACCATTGATGTCATATTTTCTTTCATACTCATCAAAGTATGCCATGTAAGTGTCATTCTTTAACTCGCGGACACTCTTTAAATACTCATGGGTATCAAAGTCTGCTGCCTCAAGCTCGATCATGGCAACTGCGATGTTCGAGCAGTGTGCTGCGATTCGTTCCAGGTTCGTCAGCAGATCATTAAACGCAAATCCCTGCTTCATCTCGCATTTTCCGGTGCGGAGTCTTGCGATATGACGCAGTTTCAGTTCATCGCAGAGGATACCGATCAGTTCGCGGAGTGGTTCTACTTTTGCCGCCATCTCAAGGTCATCCGCACAGAATGCATCCACCGCAAGACTGACACACTCTTTTACTGCATTCTCCAGCACATCCAGCTCATACTGTGCCTCATCCGAAAATGCAATTTTCTTCTCGTTCAGCTCCGCCGCAACCTCTGAGATATTCACCGCATGGTCGCCCAGACGTTCGAAATCACTCACTGTATGCAAAAACTTGGATACCTGCTTCGCCTGGCTTCCATTCATCTCATGCGTGGACATCTGCATCAGATAGGTTCCCAGCTTATCCTCATATTTATCGATCAGCGTTTCCTTTTCCTGTACCTTATTAAACTTTTCTGTCGAATACACAAGGAACAGGCTTAACGCGCGTAAAATATTCTTTCTTGCCTTCTTTGCCATGCCGTTCATCGCAAGATGGCTCTGTGTGATCGCAAGATCCGGGTAAGCAAGGAAACGCTCCTCGAGCAGATCGAAGTCTGCCTGATCCTCCTCGTCCTCCGGCGAATCTTTTACAACAAGATAAACAATTTTTTCAATCCATTTGATAAATGGAAGAAGTACTAAAATCGTTGCCGCACGGAAAACCGTGTTTAACATTGCGATCAGTACCGGGCTCATGGTGGCATTCATAAACGGGAAATGCACCACAGCATTGACAGAATAGAATACAATTGACCAGAACAGCATGCCGAACAGATCGTTAAACAGATAGATCAGGGCTGTTCTCTTACCATTTTTGTTCGTTCCGATCGAGGAGAGCAGAACCGGACAGGCTGCGCCGACACCGATACCCATGGTGATAGGAAGTGCCGCTGCAAAAGTGATCGTTCCACTCATGGACAACGCCTGAAGGATACCGACTGAGGCGGATGCACTCTGCAATACCGCCGTAAATAAAATACCTGCCAGTATACCTGCCGCCGGATTTTTAAACATTGTCAATACATTCACAAAATGCTCATTATCTTTTAATGGTGCAACTGCCCCACTCATGGTCTGCATCCCCACCATCAGGATGGAGAACCCAAGCATAATGTCACCGACATTTTTAAAGCCGGATTTTTTTACAAACATTTTAAAGATAATACCAATGATCGCCACGATCGCTGAGATAGTCGCTGTGGACAGCAGCTGTGCAATCCCGTTCGAACCGTCAATGTACGACAGACACAAAATCCAGCCTGTCACACTCGTTCCGATGTTAGCTCCCATGATGATACCGATCGCCTGCGCAACCTTCATCATTCCGGAGTTTACGAAGCCGACAACCATAACAGTCGTTGCGGAGGAGGACTGGATGATCGCTGTCACAGCAGTTCCAAGCAGCACTCCTTTCAACGGTGTGTTCGTCAGCTTATAAAGAACCAGCTCCAGCTTATTACCCGCTACTTTCTTCAGTCCGTCTCCCATCAGGGACATACCAAAAAGGAACAGTGCCACTCCGCTGAGCAGCGATAAAATAATAGTAAATGTTGTCATTTGTACTCCTAACCACGTTATACATCCTAACGTATCCCTGTCTGCAATTTTATTTACATACTTTTTACATAATTTTTACATTTAACCGACTTTTCTTATTATACTGTACCTCATGGCAAAATCACAATCATTTTATTTCTATTTTAAAATTTTTTACATTTCGCCTAGGAAAATACCGTTTTCAGACAAAATTATTATCACTTTTTTATCTATTCTCATTTAGTGAGAGCAGATTCAGCCTTTTTTGTCTGCACCTCTCCGCTCAATCCCTGTTTTCTTATAGTATTCTGCCTTATCCTCATACATGCGCTTCTCAGCTTCCTGCAGAAGTTCATCCAGATGTGTGTCCGCCCTGTCCTGCCAGATCACTCCCACTGCGATATTTACGTCCTTCTCAGCTGTCAGACACTCTAACTGCCTTATGCGTTCCGCCAACGTGTCCTGATCGATCTGCGCGCACAATACAAGCAGCTCATCTCCCCCGATACGGAATACGCCGTAATCGCCAAACACCTGCTCCAGACATGCACCGGCTCTAAGGATCAGGTCATCCCCTGCCTTATGTCCCAGTGTGTCATTCACACCTTTTAAACCAGTAACGTCACAATAAACTACGCCGATGCTCTGCTCCGGATTGATCTGTCTCACATACTTTTCCATCGCAAAGCGGTTTCCAAGCTGAGTCAGCGCATCCTTATAGCTCAGATCTTCCAGACGCCTCATCAGATTCCTGCGTTTGATACAGGACTTGAGAAAAGAACCCATGATCTGAAGCATATCCGACGTATATTCCAATGAAACTGCCGGCGGATTGTCAACTCCGTAAAAAGCAATGATTTTTTCCGCATCATAAATTGGCATGGCAACAATGGAATGGATATTCTGCCGCTTCAGATTTTCATATTGAAACGGATCACTCAGGCGCATCTCCTCAATATCCGGTATCCGGACATATTTTCCCTCCTCAAAAATGTGATACCAGTTCTCACAGATCTCCGGCGGAAGATTCTGGAGATTGTCGATCTCCGGTGGCACTCCCGGCGCTGTCCATTCATATGTATTATCATCCCTGCCATCTCTGTTCCTCTCAAAAATATACGTTTTCTCTCCGTTCAGCGCTTTTCCGAGATATTCCAGAATAATACGGATCGTCTCGTCCGGCGACTCGGCAGAAAGTGCTTCCTTCAATGCCTCGTTGACAAAGGACTCCATATCCCTGTACTTCTGGATCATCTTGTCCTGTGAACGCTCCTCGCTGATATCTATACTGATCTCGATCCGGTACTTTTTCTTTGTGACAGGATCTTCCACCAGGGTATCTTTCAACATCATGTATTTATCGATCACCGGATTATAATAACGCCACTCGACAAACTTTCCGGCACAAAGCCTATCATTATTGCACATGCCGCAGGGAACAGAAGATTTCTGCAGCACCTCGTAACATTTCATCCCTTTCACATCATCCATGGACTGTAATCCATACACCTCTAACAGTTTGCGGTTCATATAAACAAGCTCATCTGTCTCTATGTCTGTAGCGTACACGTACTCACCCAGATTATCAAAAAACTTCCAGATAACTTCTATTTCGTTCATTCTTTATACTCCGTTTCATGCAGATATGAAATTTTTATATAAAAATCTGTATAGTAAAATAGCACCTCCTGCGAGGTACTATCCCACTATACGCCTTTATTGCGCAGATTGCAAACAAACTCTTCCATAAACTTCTTTTTTTCACAGGGTTTTCCAAAGAAATATCCCTGAAGATAATCTGCCTGCAGTTCTTTCATCTTAAGATGCCAGTCTTCTTCTTCGATCCCTTCCACACAGATGCGGATGCCGATGCTGTGGACCATCTCAATGATCTTTTTAAACAGCTCATAATCCCGTTCGCAGCTCATTGCCTTTGCTGTGAAATCCTTGTCCATTTTCACATAGCCAGGATTCATGTCACTGATGCAGTGGAGATTGGAATACCCGGTTCCAAAATCATCGATCACGAACTGAATCCCATTTTCCTCAAGCACTTTCCTGAATTTACAAAAGGCCGGTGTCATATCCATGAAGCCGCTTTCAGTCATTTCTATGCAGATGCGATCCGGCGTCAGTCCATTGTCCCTGACCGCAGTGAGTATCTTGTCTGCGATCTTTCCATGCTCGATCTGATAACAGGAAATATTCACGTTCACCCTGAATTCCGGTATATATTGCTGTATCTCACGGCACATTTTTGCTGCCTCATTTAACACAAACCTTCCCGCCGGAATGATCAGTCCTGTCTTTTCCAGAAGCGGTATAAACTCGACCGGAGACAGCCACTCCTTGCCTTCCTCTGTCACCATGGTATACCGCATCAGTGCTTCTGCACCGATCACACGCCCGGAAACACAATCTACGATCGGCTGATAGTATACTTCAAAACCTTCACACCCGTTAGCAATGGAACTTCTCAGTGCACTTATAATTCTTCCATTCCGCTGGAATTTCTCGTAATCCTCCTGCCTGTAAAAATAGATGTTATTTTTTCCCATCTGTTTTGCCTTTTTCAGGGAAAATTCAAACTTTTTGCGGCACTCCTCATAGCCTTCTGCCACAGTCGATGCATCGATCACTCCTGCGGAAGCTGAAAATACAACTTCATATTGTTCAGAGATGATGAATTCGTCTATTTTCTCACCGATCTTTTTTTTGAGCTGTATGGCATCATCCATGGAAGTACTGTCAAGATCCACGATCACATACTGATCTGCGATCAGATGAAAGAGTCTCTGATTTTCGGACAGACACTCTTTCATGCAGTCTGCAACACTTTTTAACACATAGTCGCCATAATTGCTGCCATGTGTTCCATTCACCGCTGCAAAATCATCAATTCCAATATGCATAAGAAATCCGGTCGTCACAGGTTTCTTCTGTGACCGCAGGTAATCACAAAATTCCATTCCGCCTAAAAGTCCGGTCACATTATCAGCCCGCCGCTGGTTTCCAGTCTCATTCAGACATCCCACCAGATACCCCGGCTTTCCATCTTCATCATCGATCACCACTCCGCGGCAGTTGACCCACACCGGAAGCCCGTTTTTGTCTAGCCACCGGTAATGGATATCATGCACCTTTTCCTTTCCGTCCATCACTGCCTGCATATGCTTTGCAAACATAGTGCGGTCTTCTTCGTAGACAACGGACATGATCTCCTGCTTTACATTCCTCACATGTGTCTCAGAAATCATAAACCGATCCAGGGCAGACTGGGAAATTTCCATCTTATTATTCTGGAGATCGATTACGTACAGGTAATCATCCATGCATTCCGCTATGATCTCCAATAAGATCTCTGCTGTCAGATCTCCTAATATTCCATATACATCCTTATTCATAACCAGAGAACCTTTCCTCTTTCTTTTGCGCTTATACTCCTGCGCATCCAATTGAATTTATCTGGTCTGATATTATTTTTCCGTCTTTGCAACTTTAAATCTGCGGATCATTGTACGTAAATTGTCTGCTTCGCTGCTCATCTCTTCACTTGCAGCCGCACATTCCTCTGAAGTAGCTGAATTCGTCTGTACCACATCATTGATCTGCTCGATTCCTTCATTGATCTGATGGATCTCTGCTGTCTGTGTCTCTAAGGTGTCTGCGATATTTGTCACTTCACTTGTGATCGTTTTTGAATTCTCTGCCACTTCCTCTAACTGTGCTGCTGTTTCCTTGGCAACTATCATACCTTTTTCAACAGCATTCACAGAGCGCTCGATCAGTGCCGCTGATTCCTTTGCCGCTTCTGCACTCTGATCTGCCAGGACATTTACCTGATTTGCAACTACTGCGAAACCTTTTCCTGCCTCACCGGCTCTTGCAGCCTCAATAGATGCGTTTAAGGCAAGCAGGTTGGTCTGGGATGCGATCTCATTGATCGTCGCAATGATCTTGTCAATCTCATGCGATGCATCATTGATCTCGTTCATGGAGACAACCATCTCCTGCATCTTTCCGTTGCTCTCGATCAGCGCCTGTCCAAGCTGTTCCACTTTTCCGCTGATCTCCTTTGCTGCCTGTGAATTGTTTGCCACCTGTTCGGAAACACCGGTAACGGTAGCGGTCAGTTCCTCGACAACTGCTGCCTGATTCGTTGCGCCGTCTGCAAGCTCGTTCGAGCTGGATGCCACCTGTTCTGCTCCGTTGGATACCTCATCGGAAACCCTCTGGATTCCTCTTACCGTATCAGACATGCTGTTCTGGAACTCCATAAAGGATTGTAAAATACCAACAAAGTCCCCTCTCCACTCTACCTCTGGCTGTACATCAAAATTGCCCTCTGAGAACTGTTTCATGGAGCGGTCAATATCATCGACATACGTTCCAAGGATATGGATGGACTTACGCATGCTGTGTGCAAGTCTTCCGATCTCGTCCTCGGAGTGGTATTCCAGCTGGCTGTGCAGATTTCCTTCCGTAAGTTCCTTCGCCACGTCCTCGATCGCATGTAATGGTTCCAGAATGGTTTCAAGTACCATCCTGCTCACTTTCTTTGCGATTGCCCATGCAAGGAGCAGGAAGATAATGATCACTGCAATACCGGCAACTGCACAGAAGATCGTGCTCTGGACAGCCTTACTTCTCTGTTTATCAGTCAATGCATCTAATTTCTTTGAAATTTCTACTAAGCTGTTTAATGCAGGGGTACACTTATTTAAGATACCATCGACAGCCTGATCTTCCTTACCGGCCTTGATCTCTTCCATGATCTCATATCCGATCGTTCCCCAGTCCGTAAATGCACCTTTATATTCTGTATAAAGATCCTCTGTAATGACACCTGTGCCGTGTAAAACATTCATCTGTGTATCTACGGTCCCGAGAAGCTCTTTCACCTTCTCCTCGTAGCTGTCGTAAGTGGATTCGTCATCATTCAGCGCCATTTCACGGATATTTCTTGCTGCTGTATTTATATTAATTCTGCATGTTTTTACTGCCTGATCTGCTGCGTTGACATTATTGACATAATTCATCATATTGGCAAACAGAATGCCTATTGCAATAATAGAAATCACTCCTGACAGCAGCATCATGTTAATGACTTTTCTATAACCGTAACTGATCCTTTTCTGCAGATACATATTTTCAAGTTTTGTTTTCATTGTACTCTTTTGTGACAACATAAATTGTATTTTCCTTTCCATTCTAATATACTTTTTTTCTTTCTCTGATATATTAATTTTTCCAGTCTGACAATGTATTAATTGCCTCGTTTTATTTCACTTTTTATCTGTTTTTTCTTCTACCCTCCACCTGAAAAATCTGTCAATTTTCTTCTAGTTTCTCACATTATAGTCTCATATTTTATGTCTGTCAAACCTTAAACAACTTGTTTATCAATTATTTGTTTGAAAACGTTTCTAAATTGTATTTCCGACCGCTTCCTTTGCAAGGTGGTCTGCTTCTTCATTGCCATCCACACCGGAATGGCCTTTTACTTTCACAAATTTAATCCTGATTTTATTTTTTGCAGACTGCATATATTCATAGTAGGCGATCGTGCCCTGCCTGTTTCGTTTCCAGGCTCCCTCTGCCCACATCTCGATTCCCATGTAGTCGTAATAAATCGTCACTTCCGGAAGTTTTAACTCGATCGCACGTTCTACTGCAGCCATCGCTCCTAATATTTCTCCTGAAACATTGCGCATAGATGCCATCTCCGCATCGTTTCCGCTTCCCTGCAGCACTTCTTTCTCTCCATTATGAATGAGAAATCCGCCGTAGCCGTAGACTTTGGTGGCAATGTTGTAAGAACCGTCGACAAAGGCGTAGACTGCCGGATTTTGTTCCTGCTTCCCTGTATCTGGTTTTTCTGCTTTTTCGCTCCGCTTTCTGGAGCTGCCTTCTGCACCCACGAAGGCTTCCGCTTCCTCAAGTGTTTTGAAGCTTTTATATACGGCACCCGGAAAACCGTCTACCATTTTTTTGCAATCATCCCAGCTGTTGTAGATTCCCGGAATTTTACCTTTTTTTACTGCGTAGAATTTTGATGCCATGTATGCTTCCTTTCTGACTGATATTTCATTATGATAATTCCAGCCTGCAGCTTCCTCTCATCTGCAGTGGACACTCGTAAACATTTTCGTCCCCATTTCTTCCGATGTAGGACAATGGGCATTTTCTGCAATCCTCTAATGCAAAATCTGCCGGAACATCAAACTCGATTTTCGCTTTTTTACTTCCTTTTGCCTCATTCTCATGCCTGATATTGTCCCAGCTTAATTTCTGTCCGCATCCCTGACATTTTTCAGTGCCGATTGAAACTGCGCGTTTGCATGTCGGACAGGCATAGTACTCTTTCCCTGTCATATCCTTTGTCTCTATTACCTCTGATGGGAACTGTTTGATCAGTTCTGCTCTTAAATCGTCCTGCATTTTTTGTCTCCTGTATTCTAATTTTTTATTTAAAGCATGTGATGTTTGTTGTTATCGCCATTCTCACTCACCATCACTGTAAATGCCAACAACTTATTTTATCACAACAATTTTTAAATTTCACTAACATTTATATCAGTATTTTGAAATATTTTCTATGTAATTCTCAATTGCAAAAATTGTCGATTTTTCAAAGTTTTTGCATTTCAGTGCATAAACTTTATGTCCAGATCACGGAATCAATGACAAGTGAAGATGTTCGCAAAAGAGAATTAACACCACCCCAAAAAAGGAACCAGAGATTTTCTCTGGTTCCTCAAAATTATAGTATATTCTTCATGAACTGGAATTTTACGCTTCCTGATTCATATTCGCCAGCTTCGCAGCCTGGTCGGCTGCGATGCACGCATCGATGATCTCCTGAATATCACCATTCATGATCTTGTCTAATTTGTAAAGTGTCAGGTTGATACGGTGGTCTGTCACACGTCCCTGTGGGAAGTTGTAGGTTCTGATCTTTTCAGAACGGTCACCGGTACCGATCTGGCTCTTACGAAGTTCTGCTTCTGCGTCATGTGCCTTCTGCTGCTCTAAGTCAAATAACTTTGTACGGAGCAGGGCAAATGCCTTTGCTTTATTCTGGATCTGTGATTTTTCTGTCTGGCTGTAGATCACGATTCCGGTTGGAATATGTGTCAAACGAACCGCAGAGTCAGTCGTGTTGACACACTGTCCACCTGCTCCTGAAGCACGGCAGACATCGATACGGATATCTTTCTCATCAATCTGTACGTCAACATCTTCTGCCTCCGGCATCACAGCTACGGTAATAGTAGAGGTATGGATACGTCCGCCGGATTCTGTCTCAGGCACACGCTGTACACGGTGTACACCACTCTCGTATTTCAATACGGAATACGCACCGTTACCAGTTACCATCGCTGTAACTGACTTCATACCTCCGATACCGATTTCTTCAGCTTCCATCAGTTCAACCTTCCAACGACGACTCTCCGCATAGTGCACATACATACGGTAAAGCTCTGCTGCAAAAAGTGCTGCCTCATCGCCACCGGCACCTGCACGGATCTCTAAGATGACATTACGCTCATCGTTCGGATCTTTCGGCAGAAGCAGGATTTTAAGTTCGTTCTCGCACTTTTCCACCTGCTGCTTCGCTGAAGAAAGCTCTTCCTTCAGCATCTCACGCATCTCCTCGTCGCTTTCGCCCTCCAGCATGGATAAGCTATCCTCGATCGTCTGCTTCGCTTCCTTATACTCCTGATATTTCTCTACGATTGGTGCTAAATTTGCCTGTTCCTTCATCAGATTCCGGAAACGTTCTGCATTGCTTGCCACATTCGGATCTGAAAGTTCATTCTGCAATTCGTCCAAACGGGCTACCAAATCCTCTAATTTATCAAACATGTTTTTATCCTCCAACTATCCTCAATTTCGTTCCATACGGACGAAATCATTTTTCTCTTCTTTATTGAACGCAAGACTTCAGATACCGTGCCGTCACGATCCGGTCAAGCCCTGCATAATCTTTGATTCCTTTTATATCCGTATATCCGTTCTCTACAAGGAGTCCCCGAACAGCGTCCAGCTGATCCTGTCCGATTTCAAACAAAATATATCCATCTTCATAGAGATACTCCCTCGCTTCCCGAATAATCTTATCATAAAAATACAATCCATCCGCTTTTCCGTCAAGCGCCAGATGCGGCTCAAAATCACGCACCTCCGCCATAAGCTTTGGAATCTCATCCGTCCGGATGTACGGCGGATTTGATACTATCATATCATATTTTCCTTCGATCTGCATAAATAAATCTGTTTGTATCACTGCACAATCTGCCTGTAACCGTTCCCGGTTCTTCTTCGTCAGGGCGATTGCAGCGTCCGAAATATCTGCAAGCTCAACCAGATCTCTACCATGCCGGAGCTTCGAGAAACTGATTCCGATACAACCACTTCCGCAACACAGATCTAACACCCGGCGTTTTCTGCCATCCGGGGTATCCTTCCAATTTTCCGCGATCCTGCAGGCTTCTTCTACAAGCAATTCCGTCTCCGGTCTTGGAATCAGAACCTCCTCTGCTGTGGCAAACTCGTATCCCATAAATTCTTGTGTTCCAAGAATATACTGGCACGGCTTATGTGTCATACGTTCCGTGACATATGCATGCAGCCTCTGTGCCTGTTTCTCCGTGACTTCCTCTGCCATACGCAGAATCAGTGTTGAATATGTACAGCCCGCCACATCCATTGCCAGAAGCCGGATATCACTGTCCGCCTCCGGAATATCTGCCTGTCTCAGGCGTTCTAACTCTTCTTTCATCAATGCCTGCCACGTCATAGTTTTCCTCATTTCTCGCTCTTTGCCTGTTCTTCGAGATATGCACGCCAGTCTAAAACCGCCTCCACCGAAGCGATCGCAACCTCAACCATATCCTCCGTCGGCTCCTTGGTCGTCAGTCTCTGGATCAGAAGTCCCGGTTTACTGAGCAGATTAGCGATCCACGACTCACTGTTTCCTGCAAACCGGATAAATTCATAAGAAATTCCTGCAATCACTGGAACAAGCAGGACACGCAGCAATAACCGCAGCCACATGGCATCTACTGTAATACACATAAACACCAAAATACTTACAATCATAACGATGAACAGAAAACTCGTTCCACATCGCTTATGAAACCGCGATGCCTGCATGACATTCTCCACCGTCAGCTCATTTCCATGTTCCAGACAGTTGATTGTCTTGTGCTCTGCACCATGATACATATACGTCCGCTTAATATCTTCCATACGTGAAATCGCAATCACATACCCAAGAAAAATTGCCAGACGGATCACGCCTTCAATCAGTCCGATCAGCGCATGGCTTTTTATCACAGCATCTAACAGCGATGCAATCCACGCCGGAAGCAACATAAAAAGTCCGACTGCCAGTACAATCGAAAATGTAACGGTCCCTGCCATCTCTGCTTTCTCCGCACGTGATTCCTGTTCTTTCGTTTTTTCTTTCTTCTTTTTCTTTTCCTTCTTCGGCGCTTCCTCTTCCTCGTCCTCGAAGAACTGTGCCGAATACATCAGTGTTTTCACACCGATAGTGAGCGACTGTACAAAACTGAATACCCCTCGCACAATCGGCAGATTACAAACTGCCGGACGGTCGGAGGTTCCTGTACACCGATTTGTCTTTACTTCTATTTGCTTATCTGGTTTTCGGACAGCGACAGCATATCGGTCATTGTTACGCATCATGACACCTTCCATAACTGCCTGTCCGCCGATATTTATTCTGCTCATACTCCACCTTTTTCATACATATGAAAATAGGCTTGCTACATTATTGTAACAAGCCTATTCCATGTCATTTCCGTATTATGCCTGAACACCGTACTTACGATTGAACTTATCGATTCTACCACGAGCCTGTGCAGCCTTCTGCTGACCTGTGTAGAATGAATGGCACTTTGAACAAATTTCAACGTGAATATCTTCCTTTGTTGAACCTGTTACGAACTCGTTACCACAGTTGCAAACAACCTTTGCCTGATAGTACGCTGGATGGATTCCTTCTCTCATTTCTTTCACCTCTTAAATCATACTTGCTACCATGTGCTAGACATAGCAGACTGTTTATTACACAACATACGGATTTTATCATACCATATCAAGAAATTCAAGCATTTTTTTGATATTTCTGATAATTTTTGTCACATTTATTCCGGCTGTTTTCCTATCTTCTTCCATATGGCAAAATCTTCTTTACCATCTCGATAAATTCCCGGTTATTCTTTGTTCTTGCGAACAACTTCAGGATTTCATCGGTAAATTCTTCCGACTTTGCAGAGGTCAGTGCCTTATGGATCATGTTGACTGCCTCCTGCTCCTCTGGAGTCAAAAGCAGATCGTCACGTCTCGTACCAGACTTCGCAATATCGATTGCCGGGAAGATTCGTTTCTCGGATAATTTCCGGTCAAGCACCAGCTCCATGTTGCCGGTTCCCTTGAACTCCTCGAATACGACATCATCCATACGGCTTCCGGTCTCTACCAGGGCCGTTGCAAGAATTGTCAGGCTTCCGCCCTCACGCATATTACGTGCCGCACCGAAAAACCGCTTTGGCATATGCAGTGCTGCCGGGTCAAGACCACCAGACAACGTTCTTCCACTTGGTGGTACCGTCAGGTTGTACGCTCTTGCCAGTCTTGTGATACTGTCAAGCAGGATCACAACATCCTTGCCATGCTCGACCAGACGTTTTGCACGCTCGATTACCATCTCCGATACACGCTTATGGTGATCTGGAAGCTCATCAAATGTCGAATAGATAACCTCAACATTTTCACCCTCGATAGACTCGCGGATATCTGTCACTTCCTCTGGACGCTCATCGATCAAAAGCACGATCAGATGCATGTCCCGGTTTCTTGTGCTGATACTCTTTGCAATCGCTTTCAGCAGGGTTGTCTTACCTGCCTTTGGAGGCGATACGATCATACCTCTCTGTCCCTTTCCGATCGGAGAAAGCAGATCCACGATACGGATAGCGACCGGAGCACCTGTCTCGTCAAGTGAAATACGCTCATTCGGGAAAATCGGTGTCAGATCCTCGAATGGTTTCCGCTTTGCTGCGACCGATGGCAGCATACCATTCACATGACGGATAAACAAGAGTGCCGAGAACTTCTCGCCTTGTGTCTTGTTCCGCACCGGACCTCCGATGATATCACCTTTCTTCAAACAGAACTTCCGGATCTGTACCGGCGATACATAGATATCACGATCACCTGGCAGATAGTTTGCACTACGGATAAATCCATAGCCCTCAGTCATAACTTCCAGAATACCATTTGCCTCCGAACCACTGTCTAGCTTCGGATTGTATTCCTGTCCGTCAAATACCTGAATCTCCGCTTCTGTCTCGCCTTCCTCCGGCTCAATGTTCCGAAGCTCCTGATAATTTTCTGCCGGATTCTTTATGCGGTTCGCCTGTCGTGTATCCGGACGTACTTTTGCCATTTCCTGGTTTTTGCGCTCCGCAGCTTTCTTCTGCTCGGCTTCTTTTTTCTTCGCTGCCATCATCTTCTCCATATTTTCCAGAAGCTCGGCAAGCTCGGCTTTTTTGAGTGTTGAAATATTGCGGATTCCTTTTTCTTTCGCATACTCCCGCAACTCAGCCAAAGACATTTTTCTAAATTCCATGCGTGTCTCCTTTTTCAAATAACCTACTTTTATGTTGCATTTTGTACTTAACTATTTGTATTCTCTAATTCTGGGGCATCTCACTGAATAATGAAGTGATACTTTATACCTTTAGAAAGATTATATTTATCTTAGCACACTTAATGAAACTCGTAAACCTTTAATTTTGCTTTTTTTCTTGATTTTTGCTTTCTGGTAGCGTAAAGTAAAAAGGACACAATAGGAGGAACGTATCATGGAAGGGTTATTACTATACAAACTGATGATTTTATATATGCTGGATCGGACCGATTATACGATGACGAACTCTCTGATCTCGGGCTTTATTGTTGGAAAAGATTACACGAGTGTGTTCAATCTGCACGAGTCCTTAAGCGAGCTGATCAACGATGAGTTCATCTCCACGGACACAATCCGCGACACGATTCATTATAAGATCACAAGCTCCGGCGAGGAGGCACTCTCCTATTTTGAGAACCGTCTGCCTTACGCCATCAAGGAAGATATCTTAGAATATCTCAAGGCAGAGCGTATCAACGTAAAAAAAGAGTCCGAAATCTATGCGGACTACTTTTACAACGATTCGAACTGGTACACCGTACAGTGCATCATCAAAGATCGAAAGGAAACCTTGATCGATCTGAAATTCGATGTCCCAACAAAATCACAAGCCGAAACCATTTGCAACAACTGGCGCAGCAAAAGTTCCGGCATTTATGAATATCTTGTCAATCAACTGTGGATGTCTGAATAGAATCCTCAATCAAGTTCCAAATCTCCTCTTTTCCCTGTTTTGATACAGCGGAGAAGGGAATTATTTTTGTCTCTTTTCCACATCCCAGTGTCTCTCGAATCACTTTTATGTTCTTGTCTTTCTGACTCCGCTTGATCTTGTCCAGCTTCGTCGCAATGATAACCGGCTCATATCCATTTGCCACGATCCAGTTATACATCGTTACATCATTTTCTCCCGGTGCATGCCGGATATCAACCAAAAGCAATACTGCCTTTAACTGTGTCGACGCATGCAGATACCGTTCAATCATCTTGCCCCATTTGTTACGGATTTCCTGCGATACTTTCGCATAGCCATAACCGGGCAGATCAACAAAATACAGATTCTTGTTGATATTGTAGAAGTTGATCGTCTGTGTCTTTCCGGGCGATGCCGAAGTCCTCGCCAGCGATTTCCGGTTCAATAATCCGTTGATCAGCGAAGACTTTCCAACATTTGATTTGCCCGCAAAAGCAATCTCCGGGAATGTATTTTCCGGCAATTTACTCGTAATGCCGCATACTGTTTCTAATTCTGCTGATTTGATAACCATTACGCGATTGAATCCTCTTGCTTTATACGCTTACGGGAAGCGTTTTTCTTCGTTCTTGGTTCGTCTGAGCGCTCAATGATCGGACCTGCAACGCCATCCACCATATCCTTAGTAATACGGCAGCTGACAACGGTATCATCAGAAGGAATCTCATACATCTGTTCCATGATCGTCTTCTCAATGATCGCACGCAGTCCTCTCGCACCGGTCTTTCTTGTCATAGCTTCCTTCGCAATCTCACGAAGCGCATCTTCATCAAAGATCAATTCGACACCGTCTAATTCAAACAGCTTCTTATACTGCTTGCAGATGGAGTTCTTTGGCTCTGACAAAATCTGTACCAACGCATCCTCATCCAGAAGATCCAACGTAACACTGACTGGCACACGTCCGATAAACTCTGGAATCAGACCATACTTTACAAAATCCTCTGGCAATACCTGCTTTAAAATCTCGCCAACCTTCTTGTCGGAAGAACGGTCTGCGATCTCTGCATTGAAACCGATGGATTTCTTACCGATACGGTTGTCAATAATCTTCTCCATACCTTCGAATGCACCACCACAGATAAAGAGAATATTCGTCGTATCAATCTGAATAAACTCCTGCTGTGGATGCTTTCTTCCACCCTGTGGTGGAACGGAAGCAACCGTACCCTCGATGATCTTCAAAAGTGCCTGCTGTACACCTTCACCCGATACGTCTCGTG
>ERZ773202.462-NODE-462-length-37605-cov-6.902850_pt1 | contig 37605 bp, 27 predicted proteins | sample MGYA00580998_ERZ773202 | MGnify/ENA primary metagenome ERZ773202 (study PRJEB29015, sample SAMEA2737803) | human gut metagenome | biome: human gut; feature: human-associated habitat; material: faeces | place: China | collected 2012 ...
GGCGGTTCCCCAATGTCTTTCATGTCTTTTGTTAATTTTTCACAATTCAATTTAGATTTTCATGAGTTTCGCAATTGTTTCATATGATTTCTGCAATCATCATCTTCCTGCCCAGGCTGTGCAAGGATGTCTTTTTTCTCCCAGTCTGCAACAAATTCCACGCACCTGTCTGCCGGGAGCGGCCTGCTGATCAGGTAGCCCTGTAAAAAGTTGCAGCCGAGCTTTTCCAGCTGTGCTGCCTGTTCCCTTGTCTCGATCCCCTCTGCCGTCACCCAGATGTGGTTCCTCTGGGCGAACACGAGGAGTGTCTGCACGATCGGCATGCCCATCTTCCGGTTCCCGATGCCCCAGACCAGCTCCTTGTCCAGCTTGATGCTCTGGAACTCGAAATCCATCAGCCGCACGAAATTGGATTCGCCCTTGCCGAAATCATCCATGACCAGGTTGAACTTCTTATCCTGCAGCCTGTGTGCGGTCTCCAGGAGTTTTCCGTTATCCGCCGACTTCCCGAGTTCCGTCATCTCCAGCCAGATCTTCCCATGCTGGAGGCCGTACCGGTCCAGGCAGCTGCTGATCTCCTCCCAGACAGTCTCCACCATGCAGGTCTGCGGCGACAGGTTCACGTTGATCCTCGTGATGCCGTACTCCGCAAACCTCGTGAACCACCGGCAGCACTCCCGGATCATCCACAGGTCGATGTCATGCACCCAGCCGCCTTCCTCCGCCTCCTGCACAAGGCTCTCCGGGTCGAGGAAACCTCCCTTCCCGTCCCTTGCACGGAACAGTGCCTCAAGCCCGGTGATCCTGTGCTTTTCCACGTTGTAGATGGGCTGGAAATAAGCTTCCATCCCAAGACTGGAAATATCTTCCCAAGTATAAGCTCCTGTAATGCTCATGGTCTTTTACCTCTTACCTGTTTTTTTGTTCCATCTCCCAGCCCCCGCTGCCCAGATGACCTTTCCTTTTATCTCTTCCCTTCCTGCCGCACCGAGCATCCTGCTGTCCATGGACACCGGGCGGTTGTCCCCGAGAAAGAAATAACTCCCTTCCGGCACGGTGTACGGATAATCCACGCTGTCTCCTGTTTCCGACATGCCGTAGATGACATCCGTCTCCTGCACTTTTGCGCCGTTCCTTGTCAGGTGTCCCTCACGGTCCACCTCCATCACATCCCCCGGCAGCCCTGCGATGCGCTTGATCAGGTATTCCCCGGATGCATCCTTTAAGATGACGGCATCCCCATAGCCCACGCCGTCCGGGAGGATGCGCAGGAAGAACACGATATCCCCGGGATGGCAGGAAGGGCGCATGGAATTCCCATCCACGCGCATGATCCCGCACACCCTGAACACCAGGATCCAGACCACGAACAGGATGACAGCCCGCTCTGAGCGCGTCTTTCTTTTCCGTTTTTCCTCGCGGACCTTCAGGAGTGCCATGTCAAGGCTGTACTGTTCTCCCCCGTTCATGGCTGTTCCCGGAGACCGGTCTCTTCCGGTCCGTCTGCCTGTATCTGTCCTGGTCTCTGCGGCTTTCCATGCAGATCCCTGGTGTCTTCCTCCGGCGGACACTCTGAAAAGATGCAGTCCAGGCCTTTTTTCAAGGATTCCAGCCGGCTGCGGTACTGATGGTAGAGCGCCTGTTCCTTCTCCACTTTCTCCCTTGTCTTTGTCAGGATGACGTCCATCTGTCTCCCTGCCTCTGCAAGGATCTCCTCCGCCTGCCGACCTGCCTCTGCAAGGATCTCTCCTGCCTTCCTCTCTGCCTCCGTAAGGGTCTCCACTGCCTTCTGGTCTGCCTCTGTAATGGTCTCCACTGCTTTCTGGTCTGCCTCTGCAATGGTCTCCACTGCTTTCTGGTCTGCCTCTGCAAGGATCTTCTTCCCTGCTTCTTCAGCCTCTTTGAGCATGCGTTCCTTTTCGGCACCGGCATGGTCCAGGATGGTCGCCGCAGTCTCCTTTGCACCGCCCAGGATCTCCTCCGCCTTTCCTTCTGCCTCCGCATAGAGCTTCTCCTGTGCGGGGATCTGTGCCCGCAGTCCTGCGTTCTCTGCCGCAAGCTGCATCTTTTCCAGATATAGTTCCCTCACTGCCTCCTCGTTCTTCTGCCCATAGTACTCCACCAGCTCCCTGATGTAGAGCACGACTTCCTCGCGGTCATACCCTAAGACGGCTGTCCTTAACTTTTCTATTTCCTTAACAAAATTCCTGTCTTTCATGATCTGTCACTTCCTTATAATCCCTTTTTCAGGCACAACAGGGGCAGCCTGCGCTGCCCCTGTCATGTCATCCTGCAAGTTCTCTTGAAAGTCTTGATTCAAACACTGCAAGAGCTGCCATGCAGCCGGCTGTGATGACTGCGCCGGCTATATAGATCGGAGTATCTGCCACACAGTGTCTGCCTGTCACAGCCAGTAAGATGCCCGCTGATATATAGGCTGCACACATCACCACCTGGGCTGCAATACATTTTTTCTGCGTCTTCCGCAGTGCTTTTCTTCTTTCAGGATCCATGGTCCTTATCCTCCTGTTCCCCGTATTTCTGCCATGAATGGGGCTGACAGGGATCTTTCCTGTTCTGCCCGCTCATGTCAGATGTTTTGTAAGTAAGTATTTTGGAAAATTTACATATATCATTTTGGGTTTGTTGTTTGTAAGTTTAGATGTCAGGTCTTTCTTGTTTTTTTATTGTCCGGGGATATGTGGATATCCCCGGGATTGTTTTTTCGTTCTGGTATCTTTCGGGGTTACTGTCTTACTCTCCGTCAAGTTCCTCGCGGATCTTCCGGATACGCAGGACTGTGTATCCTGCGATCACAAGGATCAGGATGACTGGATACCAGTGGAATCCGCAGTCTGCGAAGCTGATGTGTCCGTCTGCATCACTGCTGTCTGCCGGGATGCTGTCGCCTGTGTTTCCGCTTCCGTCTGCATCTGCTCCGGTCTCTGTGCTGTCTGCGACATCTGTAGTATCATCGGAACCTGTATCTGCATCGGTCTCTGTACCTTCTGTCACATCCTCACCATCCGTCTGGTCTGACTCGTTGTTGTTTCTGTTGTTCCTGTTGTGTTTGTTGTTTTTGTTTCCGCCGGACGCATTGTTTCCATCCGCTGCGGCGATATCTGTGGCATTGGTCTTGCCATCTGTAACTCCGGTATTGGTTCCGTTCGCGTTTCCATTGCTACTGCTTCCATTATTGCTTCCGTTTCCGCTGTTATTGCCGCTTCCGTTTCCGCCATTACCGTTTCCACCACTGCCGGAGCCACCGTTATTGTTTCCGTTATCTCCGCCATTGCTTCCACCATTGCCGTTATTGTTGCCACCGTTGCTGCCGCCATTTCCGCCGTTGTTGTCTGGTTTGCTGCCGTCACTGCCGGAGCTGCCGTTGTTTCCACTGTTGGAGCCGCCGCCGTTTCCGCCGTTGCCCGGATCCTTGCCGTTTCCTCCATCGCCTCCGTTTCCTCCGGTTCCGCTGTTGGATTCTCCACCGTTTCCGCCGGATCCTCCATTGCCGTTATTGGAATCTCCGCCGTTTCCACCGTTTCCTCCGGTGTTGTTACCACCGTTGCCTCCGGTTTCGCCTGAGTTTCCTCCATTGCCGCCGGAGCCGCCGTTGCCCTTGTCTGAGTCTCCGCCATTTCCACCGTTGCCGCCACTGTTCGTGCCGCCGTTGTTATTGCTTTCTCCTGTGGAGCCGCTGCCGCCGTTTCCTCCGTTTCCACCGTTTCCGTTGTCGGATTTACCGCCGTCTCCGCCATTTCCACCGGATGTTGTTCCACCGTTATTATCGGTCTTTCCCGGCTGCGTGGTCTCGGTTCCTGTGCCGCCGTTTCCACCGTTTCCGCCCGGGTTCGTGTTATCTCCTGTTGCGTTTCCGCCGTTTCCTGCATCACCGCCTTTGACAGTTCCGCCAGGATTGACGGTGATGGTCTTATCGCCTGCGCTGATTCCGGTTCCACCGTTTCCACCATTGCCCGGTGCACCGGTGTCTGAGGATCCTCCCTTGCCGCCATTTCCGCCGGTTACTGTACCGCCATCTATGGTAGGGGTGATCTCTCCCTCGATACCTGCTCCACCGTTACCGCCATTAGCAGCATCGGCTCCGGTACTGTCTCCTGCATCTGCTCCGTTTCCACCCTGGACTTTTGCGTCTGCTCCGACTGTGATCTTTGCATCTGCCGGGCGGTCCGGTGTTGCGGTTCCGATACCGGCTGCACCATCCGGATGGGCAGCAGATCCGTTACCGCCCTGAATGGTACCGTTACTGATCACCAGATTGGTTCCCGGATGATCATTTCCACTGTCTTTCTTAAAAATCAGTCCCGGCTTTGCACTGTTCGCAGCATCAGCGTCATTACCATTAATGCTGTTGCCACCCAGGTCAACCTTTACATCTCCCCAGGTATCCGGGATTTCCACGCTGTGATTGATATCTTTCTTTACAATCACTTTGTAATTGCCTTCATCATCTACTACTACTTTGACATTCGGGTTTTCTGCCTCTTCATCTTTGTCTTTTTTCCCATTCGCCTTAGTATCACCCTGTTTATCTTCAAACTGTTTTGCAATGTCTTCTGCATCAACAAGAGCAGTTTTTCCGGTTGTGGAACCAAGGACATCTCCCTCGATCTTATACTCGGTTCCCTTCTCAAGACCGGTGATCCGGTAGATGCCGTTTGCGGTCTCTTCAATCTTTGCTCCCGCTACCACTGCGCCTGACATGCTATATACTTTGTATTCCGATGCACCGTTCGGCACACCTTCAAAGGTCAGTGTATAGGCTGTCTTTCCGGTCACAACAGGGATCGCATTGGTCACTGTAACATTTACTGTTATGGAAGCATCGCCATACTTGAAAGTCAGCGGGAAGGTTCCTTCTCTCTGCACTGCATTCAATCCTTCCACAGAAATGAGGTTTGTGACATCCTTACCGTTTGCATCATACGCTTCTGCTTTGGCACGCTTGACTGCCTCTGACGTATTAAATACTCCTTTTTTGACCGAATTCAGATGGATCTTGAAATCGTTGGCTGCAATGATATTTCCATTCGGGGATATATGGGCCTTCTCACGGAATACCGCATGCAGGTCTGTATCCGCACTGATCACAGTCCGGTCGGTATAAACCTTTCCTGCCGTATCCTTCCATGCCATAAACTGATATCCTGGCAGGACTGCACCTGCCGCCATCTTCTCATAGGCTGCCTTATCCAGCTTTCCGCCTTCCATGACCATCTCAGTGCCGATCTGCTTTTCCGGGTTGACTTCTTTATTCCAGAATGTCACGGTATACGATGGAACCAGGGTGACATCAATGGTCGTTGCCTCCCCGATCGTACTGCCCACTTCCCCATTCGTATAAGCAATGATCCTGTTATTCTGATCTTTTACTGCTTCCACCATTGAAGTAACGTCTTTGGTGTTCGCCAGAATGCTTTTTAATAGCCTGCTGCCCTCCACATTGATCTTAAGGTGTACAGTATTGTCATCTACCGGTACCACTAACTGGTATTCATGGTCAAATCCGCCTGTGGCTGCTGCCTTGGTGGTCCAGTTTCTCACAGGGTTACCGTAAGCTGTGTCCAGCGTTCCACCCTTGATACGGACCGTCAGCATCTGACCTGCAACAAAGCTTACGTTCAGATAACTTGGTTGTGTGACTGCCCGTGTACTGCCCTTCCAGCTTCCTGCGTTCTCACTGAAATTTACTGCTCCCAGATCTGTCGTATTATCATGAGAGAGCCATTTTGCTGTAAATGAAGGATTCTGTAAACTTCCATCCGGTGAAAATTTCAGATTGTCAAGCGTCGTCTGATCCGGGACAATGATACGGATATTGCTCAGACTCTGTTTGTTCGCTTCCAGGCCTGCCGGAATCGTGCTTGCATCCATGGAGCCTCCGGAAACATGGATATGCACGACGTGGGACTTTTCATAGGACGCTTCCAGATTGTAAGAGGCCGATGTGGAAGTGAACTTATAGGTGTAACTCTTATCCGTCCATTCAAAGCCTGCCTTCAGGTCTGTGGCATTTCCTGTCTCTACCAGCTTCGTGAGTATATCAAAGGTTTCATCCTCCGTAATCCCTAACGCTCCTTCCGTAGGGTTCGGATCTGATGTATTCATGGCAGGGAACTTCAATGTGACTTCCACATTCTTAAATACTTCCACTTTGCCGTTCTGACTGCTTACCGTGATATCTTTACTCTTCTGTTCGTCAAAATAAGTCGCTGTAAATTCCGGTGTCGTCACAGCGGAGCCAGCCGCTGATGTCACCTGAATGGTTGTCCTGTCATGGGTTACGGTGGAGCCGGAACTGCTTCCGCCATTCACTTTACCAACATAATAGATCAGGTCGCCATTGACCGGCTTCTTAACGGTTACCGTGATGATGCCGGTACCCGGGTCCTTAGACTTATCAAATTCGGAAGCAGCCAGCATCTGTGGATCTCCCTGTGCATCCACGCCCATGGATACCCACACCTTATCTACATCAATGGAATAATCCTCTCTCGGCTTAATGGTCACCGTGTAATGTGTAAGCTGATGATAAGGATTATTCGGCTGTGTCTGTGGTTTCACCAGTTCAGCCGGAAATTTCGGGGAACCAATTGATGCCAGTGCTGCCACTCCGCTACGTTCCTCCCAGTTTAATACAGCGGAGTATTCTCCAAGGTAAAAGGTCTGGTTATCCTTCGCTGCGGTATAGGTATAGGTTACACCATTCTTCACAGCAGTGAAGGTATCTCCAATAGCTTTTAATGTGACACTCGCCTGACTGTCACCTAAGGTAGTATTGTTGCTTGTATCTACCGCCTTGACTGTATAATCTGCTGTGGATGTCAGCACGTAGCCGTCCACCGTGATCTTTCGTACATTCGCATCCGTGTTGCTTACCGTAACCGCACCACTGCGGAGTGTGATCGCACCGGTATCACTTACATCAATGTTCGTACCATTGCTATCTGCATGAACGGTGTTACCGTTCATTTCCTTAATAGAAGATGTATTGTATAACAACTCGTTGCTTGCAGGTGTCAGGTTACTACCTGCGAGCAGTTCCACGATTCCATCTTCCCTTACCTTTGCTAAGGCTTCCGAGACTGTCTGATACCGTGTTGTACTAATCTGTGCCTGTGCACTCGTCACATTTGCATTCGGATTGACACCAGCTGCAGCAGAAATACGATTTTTACGGGAATTTGACAGCAAATTTCCAGCAAATATTCTGGCATTCTCGAGCTGGCTGCCTTGAAAAGAAGAATTTGTCCACATATTTGCATCGGTGGAAACTGTCAGTCGTCCCCATTTAACTCCATTCAGACTTCCAGCCGCCTGGTCAACGCACCAGGGTTTGATGCCCTGTCTGATAGGCGCTGTTACGAATCCTGGGCTTCCAGTCCATGGATAAGTTTGTGTTGACATCAGAACTGTAACATCTGTTGCTCCACCCGGAATATCAATTGGGCTTGCAGCTGCTAAAGACCAGGTTGTCATTCCAGCAGTAAGTCCCGTTCCTGTCGTTGTTTGAGCTGTTCCAAACAGCACTCTGCAGTCACGGTCTGGCGTATCCAAAGCCATACCCAAATTTTGATTCACGGTAAACTGCGCACCGAGTTTCCCTGCAAGTGCAGATGCTTTTTCATTCATTTCTTTAAAAGTTATCTTTACTCCAACATTATCTAGATAATATGGATGAGAATCCTCTGCCTGAACAAAAACACGCCCACCGTGATTTAAATAGTTTAACAGGATTGCTTTGTCACCATCCGTAAGATCAATATATGGGGCACGAATATAAATCAAATCGTACTTTCCTATAGATTCCTTGGTCTCACCTGCCGCTACAAGAGTCAACGGACTGCTTTTATTGGCTCCTCTATATTCCTTCACTTCTGCCCCTGCACTCTGAAAAGATGTCGCAGTATTTTCCCATAAAGGACCTGGTGCTCCTGTGTAATTATCACTAGCATAAGAAACCGGATCCCAGATTAAAACATGCTTCTTGCTGAGATTCAAGATCAGTTTGTCATACGCATAGGAAATGACACAGTCACTACGGTCTGCTGTGATGGCAGTTTCGTTGTTTGTGTTGCTGCTCTGCTCTCCGTCAATTGCATATCGTCCACCATGCATCACCTCTTTAGGAGCACTTGCGTTCATATCATCCGCATAGCTGATGCCAATAGCCTGCAAAGGCTTTGCATTCAGACGCACTCTCGCCCCATCAGAAACCACAAGATTCCGTGCTTCGCCGTTCTGTGTATTGCCACTAATCTGAGGTGTTATGGATGGATTCTTATCATTATATCCCAGATCAAGCAGAGCACCATTTTGTACACACACCGCTCCCTGGTTATCTGCTGTATTTCCGGTGATCGTAACATTATTCAAAGTCAGGTGTCCGCCATTCTGGACATTGAACAGCGTATTGGTTCCACCTGTCAGTAATCCATTGCTAACCGTTATGGTCTGTCCGCTGCGCACATTTATCGTTTTTCCCGGTTTGATCGGTACGCCCACTCTGAAATTAATTTCAATTACATCTTCCGTTAAAAGACTTTCATCGGGCCATGTAGCCAGATCATCCAGAAGTCCTGCACTACGTACCAAAGACGGTGAAACAATTACCTTTCTGGCAAAGGTCGTGATTCCTTCCGGGATTACAAAAGTATCCTCCGTCTGATCCGGATCAGAAGTATCCGCATCGCTTGTATTGTTCTCAGAATCCGGATTCTCTTCCAGCGGATTAAGAACAAATGTCACCTTGTACTCTCCCGAAAGCATAATGTCAAAATTTCCATTATCCTTTATATTCAGTTTGTACTTATTTTCATCATAAACAAGTCCTGCCGCAAGGTCATAGTCTTCCTGCCCCTGCTCCAGATAGAGTTCCGGAACTTCAAACTCCCCGGTTTCTTCCACGGCTGCCTTCACAGTAACTGTTCTCTGAAATGTGATGGTCTGGTTTCCCTGCGTGCCATCCTGTCCATTTCCCTGTGTTCCTTCTGTTGTCACAGGCGTAAGGGAATAGGTCACTTCATAGGAGCCGATCTTGTTAATATCGAAGCCTCCAAGATCCCCTACCGTTAACGTATATTTTACATCATCATAGAGGATCTCATCTGTCAGGTCATAGCCTTCCTCCCCCTGTACCAGCACCAGTTCCCGTGCTTCATACATAGATACTTCGTCCTCAGAAGCCGCTGCTACATGAACTGTTCTTGTAAAGGTGATGACCTGCTTTTCCTGCGTATCAACGGTGTTGGTGGCATCCCCTTCCGGTGTCTGATCCGTATCTTCCACCGTTGCCATGGCATCTGTCGTTTCTATCGTTTCTGTGCCTGACACTGTCTCGGTGCTTTCTATGTTTTCTATGCTTTCTACACTGTCTGTGTTCTCCACACTTTCAGTTACATTTACACTGCTTTCCTTTTCCGTCAGTGCGTATGAAATCTCATAATCTCCCGCCACATTGACATCAAAGTTTCCTGTGTCAGTGACGGACAGGGTATATTTTTCACTGTCATACGTGATCCCTTCCGTCAGGTCATAGTCTGTCACGCCCTGTGTGAGCGTCAGTTCCGGTGCATCATAAGCTTTGCTCTGCTCTTTTGCACCTACGCCGTGGATTGATCCGATGAGCAGTGCGGCTGCCATCACAAATGTCAATGCACGGTTTACTTTTGTCCTTCTCATAGGTTTCCTCCTTAATTTTTATTGCATAAAGAAAGCTCCACAACATAATGTAGATTATGTTGTGTGGAGGAATGGCTCTTTTGCCCGGTTTCACCGGGATTTTGAACAGATTTATAAAATTTCTGGTTTTTAGCAGTTATTTACGAATGTAGTATGATTAGAAAAACATGATTTCAAGCTGTAAAACCTTGAAACACTGAAAAATCAGGCGTTTACAGAAGTCTGGTCTTATTTTTGTGCAAAAATGGCAACAAATTCCTAGAGAAGTACTATGAAATTAGTGCTTCTTTTACAAAAGGGGGATTTTTTTGTCGAATTTTAGCATCAGACTATTGACGTTTCTCGGATTTTTTGATAAAAAAATAGTACTTGGAAGATATTGGTAATGATTATCATACTTTCATCCGAATGCATTCACAACATAATCTACATTATGTTGTGTCTTTTTATTTCTGTCGTTCAGACGACCAGATCCAGACGCTCCAATTTTTTGACATGGTCTTCCTCTGTGGTCGCTAAGTAGATCCTTGTGGTATTGATACTGCTGTGTCCAAGGATATCCGCAAGCTGGCTGATGTTTTTATGTATGCTGTAGTAGACACGTGCAAAGAAATGGCGGAGGTTATGCGGAAATGCTTTCTCCAGTGCAACGCCTGCTTTTTCGGCGTTTTTTTTCATTTCCGTCCAGATGTTGCTGCGGTCTACCGGGTTTCCGTTTTTTGTGATGAAGACTGCACCGCTTCTGATGCCTTTCTTTTTGCAGTAGTCGAGCAGTTTCATTTTCAGTTTGTGTACGAGATAGATCTCGCGGTGTTTTCCTTTGCAGGATATGCTGATCTTTCCGGTGCCCACTGCCTCCACCGTGACCGATGCAAGTTCACTGATGCGCATGCCGGTGCTGCCGATGATCTCGATGATCATGGCAAGGCGGAGGTTGCCATTCTCTTTTGCAGTTGCGATGAGTTTTTCGTATTCGGCGCGCATCATCTCTTTTTCCTGCGCATAGATGTGGTTTGGCTGGGTCTTGAAGATCGTGACGAAACAGTCGTGCCAGCCTGTGTATCCGAAGAAGCCGTTTAAGGCGATGAGCATGCTGTTGGCGCTGGACGGCATGTATTTGGCTTCGAGATGTTTTTTGTAGCGGATCACGCATTCTTTGGTGATGTCTTTCTGTTCCTGTGTCTGCAGCCAGGCGGTGAAGGTGCGGATGTCGCGGATGTATTTGTCGATGGTATTCTGGGATTTTTCCTGTGTATAGATATGATTTTGATAGGATTGTATGGTATTTTTGTCGATTGTCCTCATGTTGTTTCCTCTCATGCTGTTCTGATTTTCTGCCCACGTATCTCCGGGGAAACCGGAGGATAGTTACAGTATACCGGGTGATTGTGATGAGGACAATCGGGATGGGGGAATTGGAAGAAATTGGCAGGAGGGGCTGTAGTGAAAGAGCCAGCTCCTGACGGGCTGGCTCTGTGATAGGTTGTTTTGGTCTGGGTTGTTTTGGTCTGGGGCTATCTGGATTCGGACTGGAGTTCGGCGATGGCGGTGTTGTATTCGGACTCGGTGTATTTTTTTAAGATACTCTCTTTTGGGATTTTAAATTCGAGCATATTTTTTATTGCAGTGATGTTGGCCTGCTTAGTTGCTTTTTTTACAGCTTTCTTTGAATATTGTTCCATTACTTCGCACATTTTTTGAACACCTCCCTCTTCATGTTTCAGATAGTGCACACGGTTGGTTAATTTCGGAAATTTGGCATTATCTATCTCTTTTTGCAGAAAACAGTCCATGTATTCTGAAATAGTTGTTCCGTCTTTTACAGTGGTATTGACGAATACACGCTCCAATCCGTCATCTACTTTTTCCTGTGTTTCCCGGATCACACTGTCCACGTGATAGATCACCCTGCCACGTTACACTTTTTTCCATTTCCAAGGATACAGAGTGCATCCAGACGGACAGATCGCCCGTACAGGTTTCTCTTACTGCTCTGTACGATAACGTCTTTTACGATGAGTTTCTCATCTTCTAAAATGATACGCAGCATCTCCTGACATACGCCAATATCATCTGCCAGTACTTCAAAAAACGTATCATCAATAGGTCTGAAATTTTTAACCTGTTCTATCTTTTCTTCTAATGTCTTTTGTTTTTTCCTGGTCATTTGACCTCCTGCTTTTATGGTATACAAACAGGCTTTCCGAATGATCTATGTTTATTATATAGAACCCCTCAAGATTCTTCAAGACTGTTTGCATGGATTTTTTAGTTACTGTTCTAAATCCCCTGTCTGTCATTTTCTCCTGCTGGATGATCCACCGATGTGGTGATGGATTTTTGGTTACGTTAGCATGTGTTGTAACTTTGATTTGATAAAAAAGATAGGTTTATTGTAAGGGGTTGGATGGGGAAAGTCAAGGAATTTTCGGTTAAAAAGAGCCAGCCTATAACAGCTGGCTCATGAAAATTCAGGCAATAAAATAATCCTATTCCCCAGATTCATATTCATAATTTTTTTCAAATTCTTCTGCTTGCATATCAAAATACTCATTCATCTGGATTTCTTGCAATAAATGATTATATCTTATAAGCTCCAATTCATCATCTGAATTTTCTATAAGTTCTTTCAATACATCTTTTGCAACTTCTTCTCCTGGTCCTCTTGATATTCTCAGAAGTATATTCCACAATTTTTCAATATCTCCATATTTATCAATAAACATATAAAAGATACTGTTAATAATGGCACTATAGCTTTCTTTATCTATTTTCTCTTCACTCTTAATTAGCTTTTCATATTCAAGCAATTGTTCATCATAGCTTTGTATTGCCATTTCACTTATAACAAAATGTTTCTTATTATATAAATTTATTGCATTAACAAATTTCTTTGTAAGTAGGTCACACGAAAAAGAATTGTCATAATCCTGATAAGCCCAATATTCTCCATCAAACTGTTCCGGCTCTTGTAAACCATCGCATCTCATCAATTTTCGAGCTATCTCTAATAGCTTTTTTATATACATAACAGCTAATCCATTTTTTTGTATTACATCAAATAGTGTTATAACTGCCTTTTGGGAATAAAAATATATTAAATCTTCTTGGTCAATCTTAGATTTTATCTTTTCAATCAAACTTTTTGCTTCAAAGTGACTTAATCTATAAATATTTTCCAGTTGCATTGTATCCGACATAATTTCAAATGCACTTCCCTCTATTTCTTCTCTTTTACTTTGCTGTCGAAATATTATAGTAGGATTATTTCCATATACTTTTTCAATCACTGTATCACTTTTTAATATCTTAACCAAATTAGCAATTTGCTGCCCTAATTGCTCCTTATTTCTATAGAAAATTACAGTTTTCAAATTTTCATGGTTGATAAATTCTCTTAATACATCACCATCTGTAACATCCAACGAATGACCAAAAATATATAATGTATTTTCTTCTTTTCTTCCAGCTTTTACATTCTCATCAATTTGTTGCAACCACTTTTTATATTCATTTCCAGCCTTTTTATATATTCTCTGATAATACTTTTTAAAAGCAATAAACTCTATTTCATCACTTCTTCTGTCCTCTGAAAGATATTCGTCAATTCCTAATACCATATTATTGCTTTCTGTATTTTGCTGAATACAATTCTCAATTTCTTCTTTCGATGCATCTGTTTTACCCGTAAAAAAATAAATATTATTAGTTGCTACACCATGTGCAAAAGAATACTCAATTTCTTTTCTGTTACAGGCATACAATTTTCTATATGTATCAGAATAATTAAAACTAAATACTTTACTAGGATGTACTTTTTCAATATCTGGGTTGTAATATTTAAGTTCTTTATTTCCAACATAATCCCAAATATATATCTCTAATGCACCTATTAACTTATTTAAGTCACATAACAACTTAGGAATATATTCTTTTATAGTCTCTTCTTTCAATCCTCCTGGAGCTATAATATTATATAATTTACTTTTATAATTTTTTTCCAGGTTCTCATTTTTACTATCCCCCATTGCAATACCTTCATAATATTTTATCAATCCATCCATTGTTTGAATCATGGATGATATTTCACTTTCAAAGTCAATCCAATTTTCCTTATTTGCTAAATGTTTCTTATATACCTTTTGAAAATAATTAATCCATACATTATTTTCCGTAAAAGTATGCAATGCCACAACTCTATCTTCATATTCAGGATTCTCAAAAATCGTTTTCAAATAATCATCTTTTATATCATACAACCTTTTGGGTACACTATTTGCTGATAAATATGCATATTTAAATCTTGTAACAAATTCCAAAAACTGTGTATATTTAGTTGGTAATTCATGTTCCAAATCAAATCCATTCCCAATCATTAGTATCTTCATCTGAAATTTTCTCCTTTATTTTCTCTCCTAGTACAAATTGATTATATCATAGACGCTTTCTTATTGAAGTTCATTATCAAAATTTTGATTTTACCGGAACATATTTTTACTGCACATAGATGTGGTTTAATGAAAGAGCCAGCTCCTGACGGGCTGGCTCTGTGATGGGTGGGTTTTGGGGTTGGTTTGTTTTGATCTTGGGCTATCTGGATTCAGACTGGAGTTCGGCGATGGCGGTGTTGTATTCGGACTCGGTGTAATCTTCCAGAATGACTTCCTTCGTTGCCTGAAAACGGATGATCATGTTTTTGATGGCGGCAATGTTTGCCTGGCGTTGACCGATTTCTTTGCCGATTTCTTTGCCAATTTTTTTGCCAGCTTCCTCGCCCTGCTGATATGCTTTTTCTGCGACTTCTTCTGAATATTTTTTCATTATTTCACACACTGCGTTTACACCTCCCTCTTCATGTTTCAGATAGTGCACACGGTTGGTTAATTTTGGAAATTTGGCATTGTCTATCTCTTTTTGCAGAAAACAGCCCATGTATTCTGAGATAGTTGTTCCGTCTTTTACTGCGGTATTGACGAATACACGCTCCAATCCGTCGTCTACTTTTTCCTGTGTTTCCCGGATCACGCTGTCCACGTGATAGATCACCCTGCCACATTTAAAGATATCGAACTCGGAAATATACACAACGATCAGATCGATCGTCTCCTCAAATTTATCATCCGTCTGCGAGTCCCGCACCGTGATGACCGATGCATTGAACCGCACTCTTTTTAAATGGTGATCCATGTTAGAACGCTGCACTTCCACGTTACACTTTTTTCCGTTTCCAAGGATACAGAGTGCATCCAGACGGACAGATCGCCCGTACAGATTTCTCTCACTGCTCTGTACGATAACGTCTTTTACAATGAGTTTCTCATCTTCTAAAATGATACGCAGCATCTCCTGACATACGCCAATATCATCTGCCAGTACTTCAAAAAACGTATCATCAATAGGTCTGAAATTTTTAACCTGTTCTATCTTTTCTTCTAATGTCTTTTGTTTTTTCCTGGTCATTTGACCTCCTGCTTTTATGGTATACAAACAGGCTTTCCGAATGATCTATGTTTATTATATAGAACCCCTCAAGATTCTTCAAGACTGTTTGTATGGATTTTTTAGTTACTATTCTAAATTTGTGTCTGTCATTTTCTCCTGCTGAACGGTTCACCGATGTGGTGATGGATTTTTGTTATGTTAGTATGTTTTGTAACTTTGATTTGATAAAAAAGATAGGTTTATTGTAAGGGGTGATTTTGGGAAAGTCAAGAAATTAATTGACTTTGTTTATCCGCGCTCCTTTTCCTTTTCCTTTTCCCGTTCCTGCTCCTTATCCTGCCGCAAAATACTGTCAATGTTGTGTTTAATAATACCATATTCTTTGGTCTGTTTTTTAAACGGTTGATTGCATAGGTAGTAAATAGCGATTTTACTACTTTCCTAACTACCTTTGAGACGGAATGCATGAAGGGAAATTATCTTACAATCGGTAATTTATCATATCTGTACTCAGCCTTAAAAGATTCCGAAAAGAACACAATTGCAAAGTATTATTCTGAAAAATACAACAAACAGTATAAGCCATCTTCTCATTTGAGAATTAGTAGTAGAGACATGGAATCTGCATTAAAGATTTTTAACTTAATAAGAAACCAGTGTGCTCATAGTTATTGCACATGATATACCCTATTCTCATCGCCACGCTTCATCTCCAGCGCTGTCCCATCCTTCCAGTCACAGCAATTGCGTAAGTACTCCGCCTCCGTGTTCAAAAAGTTTTCCGCATTTGGCGGCAGCACAATCGGCTCAATCGTATTGTTTTCGTAATTGCAGACATAAATGGTTTTGACACAATTTAAAAATACCCTGTCAAATCGCATTTTTTTCTTTTCCTGTGTATATCTCATATATTCAAACAGTGCACCTGCATCAATATCATTCTCGTCGGTCGGATGTAGAAAAAGATACAAACCATTGTAGTGCTTATGGATATAATTTGCATTTAGTTTTTCCAGTTTGCGGTCAAAACGATATTTCGCCTTGGAAAGATAATCCTGCTGCACAGTATTATCTGGCAGAATCGCCCAAAACCTTCCATTGTAAAAATTCAACCGCTCTCCATATTTATCAAACGCCAAAGAAGGTAGTTCCTCTTTCCGGCAACCAAGATATTTTTCGATAAAACTCTCCTCCTGCCCGTCATCCGGCAAAAGTGCCTGACTGACTTCCAGCCCGAAATCCATGTTTGGATTAATCCAGTCCGGCGATTCACTTTTCACAAAATATGGTTCGTATTCCTTCCACAGATATTTCAATGATACCGCCGCATAAATTTCATTCAAAAGCTTTTCATATGCCACCAGATTTACCTGCCTTTTCTTCCACAATTTTATTGACGAAAATGTTTTTTTCCGATAGGATGATTATATCGTGATTTCATCACTCAATAATTTCGCCGCTCGCCGAACATATAAATATGTTCTTTTCGCTTGCGCTCATTATACCATAACTTATTCGATTTTTCCTGAAAGGATTCAAAATATGAAAAAAGTAAAACAAATTTTAGCAATCGTCGGTGTCATTATTCTGGTTGGACTTTATGTCTCTACCATCGTATGTGCAGTTTCTGCCAGTGAAAATTTTATGAACATGCTCATGACATCCATTTATGCCTCTGTGATCATCCCTGTTTTGATCTGGGCATACAGTTTTATTTACAAACTGATCAAAAAAGATTCCGAAGAAAAAGATACTGCAGAGCATTAAAAAATCAGCACCTGAACAAAATTTTCTGTCAGGTGCTGATCCTGCTTTTATCTTATTTATTCTTCTGTGTTCTCAGATACAGTTTCTGTGTTCTCAACAGTCTCCGTGCTTTCTGTATCCTCTGTGACTGTCAGCTCCTCAATCGTTTTGGAAAAAGCATCCGCAAGAGACGTTTCTGTCAGATAAATGCTTCCTCCATCAGCTGAAATAATATAGTATGCATTCAAAGTATCATTTTTATTTCCTACAAAAAGAGAAACAGACCCTTCACTTGTTGTGTAGGATATCAGATCTTCCGGCTGGTCAAATCCAAACTCTTTCAGATCTGTATAATCACTGATCTCTTCTATTGCTGTCAGCGATGACAGTGTTGAAAGCATGCTGTCGATTGCTTCTTCATCCATATCCAGTGATGTGTCTCCGTCATAGGTCCATGTATCCCCATCTTTTGTAAAAGAATAAGTCACGTGATCGATCTCATACGTAAATGCTGTGATCGTGTCAACGTCCACTTTGGAAATATAAATGGTAGAAGCCTCTTCTTCCGCTGTTTTCTCTTCCTCTTTATTTTTGTTATACCATTTCATTCCGAAGGTGGCAGCGATAAGCACTGCCAGCACGATCAGAATTACAATAAACTGAATTTTCTGTTTTTTCATATTCTATCTGTCTCCAATCTTGATTTTCTATCATCTATTGTTTTATTTTTTTCTTCTTGATGCCCATATCACAATTCCAAGAATCATCATAATGACCGGAAGCACGATCATCAGACCAAGCCCATACAGGATCCCTGCCGCCGCATCCACCGTGATGGCGCTGAGCGTGTAATCTTTTGTTGGGATCACACTTGTTGCAAGATCAGAATCGCCAACCATCTGGGCAATGATATCTGTAAACATTGCGCTGTTATTTCCGGAAACGATCTGGTCTGCACTGTCTGCAAACATTTCCACAGATCCGGCGACCACTACTTTTGCGACTGTATCTTCATCGATTGTTTTTTCCATGGCAACCGCAACCGCAAATGGTCCTGCAGCATCTCCCTCCTCCAGCTCTGATGTTGTTGCATTTACTGCATCTGTCTTGGATACTGCTTTATCTGTCGTCTCCAATAATGCTGTATAAGTTGTATCATCTGTATCTTCCCCATAGGTGATTGCCTCGCTGTATGGAGCAAAGATATATGAACCGCTGACAGAACTTGTATATGCACTTGAATTTACGTCAGGAAGCAGATAATACGGTGTATTGCTATAGTAATAGGATTTATCATTTTCCATCACAATACCGGAAACCCGTTCCATGCCGCATGCCGACAGGATTGACTCGAAGTTTTCCAGACCCTGTGCCTGAAAATTACAGGTGATCAGCACTTTTCCACCCCGATTGATATAATCGATCACTTTGCTGGCATCATCCTCCGAAAAATCAGTGGTCGGTCCATTAATAATCAACGCTGCTGCATCTTCCGGAACCGCATCCTCTTTTAATAATGCAAGGTCAGATAAAGTGATATTTGCTTTTTCAATTGCCTCTGTAAAGCCACCGGACAAAGCTGTTTCCCCATGTCCGGACACCTGATAGATCACCGGAAGTTCTGTCGAATCCATGGTCACATACTGAATCGCACTTGTAAGCTGTCCCTCTGCATCATATCCATCAATGCTTCTGGAATAACTGCTGTAATCATAACTATAGGTATACACATCATTGTAATCAATGACTCTGGAACGCTCGCTGCTCACAACGATCATGCTGTTTGAAGTTACAGAACTGTCTGTATACTGTGCTGCAAAAGCCGGGTTTGCAGCCGGATTGATATAGGAAACTTTGATGTGATCCGACAGGGATTCATATCTCTGTAATGTCTCATCCAGCTTTGTGTCTTTTGATGCATCGGACACCAGCACATAAATTGTCACGTCCTCGTCGAGACCTTTCAGATAATCCTTCGTATCATCTGTGATGGAGTAAATTTTCGTTGAAGTGACATCAATGGAGGTCCATGTTGCCGGAAGTTCTGCCACGAACAGGTTCACAACAACGGTCACTGCCACCATTGCAATGATCATTCCCGTTGAAAATACACCTGTCGATATTTTTTTTGAGCTGATGCTCCAGCGGCGTTTCTGAACGGACTGCCCTGTCAGGAACAAAAGTAATCCAATGATCGTTACGTAATAGACAATTCCCGCCACATCCAGTGTCCCATTCATAAAGTTATCAAGCGGCGTATAAAAATCGTAGCAGCCTAAAATTTTTGTCAGAAGATTTCCGCTCTCTGAGATCAGATTACAAATGCTTCCCATCATATAGCCGGCAAATAATGCAACAAATGTCAAAACTGCGGAAATCACCTGGCTTTCGGTCAATGAGGAAATAAACATACCAACGGCAATGCAGGCGCAGCCATACAGCCAGAATCCAAGCACTGCTGCATAGGATTCCCCTAATGGGATCGTTCCGTAGGACATTAACAGCAATGGTGTGATCGCAATGATCACCATATCTATGGTAAATACAAAAGCCATTGCGAGATATTTTCCCAATACTACTTTTCCCACAGATACCGGTGCAGTCAGGATCAACTGGTCTGTTCTGCTGTGGCGTTCCTCCGCAAAACTGCGCATAGTCAGCACAGGTACCGTGATCAGCATGATAAATGCGATCGCCGACAGTGAGTAAGAAATATAAGGATAGCCTGCGCGCAGATTGTAAACATAAAAATATAGTCCATAGAGTACAAGAACTGCTGCAATAAACAACCATCCTGTCACCGTCTGAAAGTAAGCTTTTACTTCTCTTTTTAATATCGCAAACATTATTCCCCGTCCTCCTTACTCTCTTTTCCAAAATGAGACTTTACAAAATGGAGTTTTTTCTCCGGCAGAACTTCCTTCTGTGTCCCCTCTTTTTCCGTAAGTTCGAGGAACACATCCTCAAGAGATTTTGAAACGGGATTCATCTGCAGAATGACAAATCCATGGTTGACACAGGAAGCAAACACCTGTTCCCTGATATCCATTCCCGGTTTTGCGATCAGATTCAGATGTACACAATCTGGTTCTTTTGTCTCTAATGTTACACACCGCTCCACTTCTGCGATCTGTGTCAATGCGTCTTTGACAAGTTCTGTATTGCCTTTGATCAGAAGTTCGATTTCCTGCGCTCCGGACATCTGTTTCATCAGATTTTCCGTGGAATCGCTTGCCACTAATTTTCCTTTGGAAATAATGAAAATGTGATCACACACTGCAGATATTTCAGACAAAATGTGCGAACTTAAAATAACCGTATGATTTTTGCCAAGTTCTTTGATGAGGTCACGGATCTCTATGATCTGTTTTGGATCAAGTCCGACCGTTGGTTCGTCCAGAATGATGATCTCCGGATACCCTAACACTGCCTGTGCAAATCCGACTCTCTGCCTGTAGCCTTTTGACAGGTTCCGGATCAGTCTTGACTGCTGTGCAGTGATTCCGGTCGTCTCCATCGCCTCCTCCACATATTTATTTCTCCGACCCTTTTCGAGTTTCTTTAACTCTGCCACAAAGTTCAGATACTCCCTGACTGTCATATCCACATAAAGAGGCGGGATCTCCGGCAGATATCCCACACATTTTTTTGCCTCTTCCGGCTGTGCAAAAATATCGAATCCGTTAATTTTTACCTCTCCGCTGGTTGCACCTAAATACCCTGTAATAATGTTCATCGTGGTGGATTTTCCGGCGCCGTTTGGTCCTAAAAATCCATAAATTTTTCCTGGTTCCACAGTCAATGTCAGATCATTCACTGCAATATGGTCGCCATATTTTTTTACCAGATGGCTGATCTCGATCACAATCTTTTCCTCCTTACTTCCGGCTCGCATGAAAATCGCGAAATCCGTCTGTTTTCACGAATTTCGCAACTGTCGGTTTTCGATAGTATTATCTTATCGAAAAAATGTGTTTTCTTTTGGGAAAAAATGTGATAACTTTGTGAAATTCATCTGACATTTTCACTTTCTGGCTTTAGCCGTTCATAAATTCCACATAGCGGTTGATCACATCCGCTTCTGTCGCTCCAATGATAAAATAGTAGTCGATGAGCTCCATATGCTCTGTGGAAATGTATGGTCCATACATCGGAATGTTACAGCATAATACATCGCTGTCCGCTGCCACTGTAATTCCATAGCCGAGATTGGAATGCACCAGTGGAAAACGTTTGGATTTTTCCCCATAACAAATGTATTTTGTCGTATTTTTGAGTGGAAGCCTGTCATCCTTTAAAACACCCTTGGCTGACAGCCGTTCCGATCTTGACCAGTCAAAGTACATCCAGTTCTGTTTTTTCACCACATCCATCTGTCTCGGTGGAGCTGTCTTTTCTTTCAGCACTGTTTTTCCGGCGGCATTGGCATAGGAGATGGCACCACTTTTTTTGTCGACGGTAAGCTGGATCTCTTTTGTGTTTATTAAGATTGCCTCTCTTGTCTCTTTCTGCTGCCACTTTATTTTCGTCTGGCTGTTCTGGAACAATTCTTTTATTTTCTGTCCTGCGCCGAATGTCACACGGATCACAGCGTCATTCACCGGACTGACATGGAGTACACCGTAGTTGCTGACACAGGCAACACCGCACGCCGTCTGCTCCGCCCAACGGACAGCTGTGTCGATCCTGCCATGTCCCGATGGACGCAGGATGCTGTTGTCCGGAATATCCCCGAATTTATGGACAGATTGCACACCCGATAATTCGGAAGTGTGGTGTTCGGAGAGGTTCATGGATTTCTGAATGGTTTTGGGTTTTGTGATTGGCTTCTCAGATAACTCCGGCTTCTCCACCACTTCAGGCTTCCTTACCACTCTCCGCACCGGCTTTTTCTCTTCGACTTTGAAAACTTTCTGCTCCCGCTCCGGCACCGGATCAGCGATCAGTCCGGTCAGAATATCTTTGTATAACACCGCAAGTTCGTGCAAAGCTCTTGTTGCCGCCACGTATAAGAGTTTTACATGCGCGTCGTCTGACGGATATTTTTCTCTGCTTGGGTCAAACAACAAAACAGCGTCAAATTCCAGACCTTTGGTATACGCTACCGGAAGGATCATGACACCGCTTCCAAATTCTGTGTTTTCCAGATCATCACCTGTGACGGACAACTTTTTGCCAAGCTTCTTTTTTATCTTCTCTGCCTCTTTTTCATCTCGGCATACGATTGCAATGGTTTCAAGTCCCTCTTTCTGCCAGTGTTTTACCTGCTCTGCTGTGTAGCGGTATAACTCTTTGTCATCCGAAAGCTGCGCCATCGTCACATCTTTTCCGTGTCTTATGATCGGTTCGACCGGATAAATCGGAAAATTGCCGTGCTGCAAAATACGCATTGCAAAATTAGAGATTTCAATCGTATTCCGGTAGCTCTTGCGCAACAGCTCAAAGCTGTCATAAGGGCCTGTCAGAAATAATTTACGCAGTGCCTCCCAGTCATTCAGACCATATCCGTAATGAATGTTCTGCGACACATCACCCATAATCGTAAATGTACAGTTTCTCATGCAGAATTTCAGCACACTGTAAACCATCATGCCAAAATCCTGTGCTTCGTCGATCACGACATGACTTGCTTCCCGCACAAGCTCTATCTCTTTCACACGTTTGTAAAGATATGCCAGCGCTGCAAGATCATAGACATCAAAATCATTTTCCGGCACAGGAAGCTGATAGCCTTTTAACCTCTGCTCCTCTAAAAAATCCGCATACAACTCAAAGATAGAAGTTTTCCACTCTTTTCCGCCAAAATACCACCGGTATTTTTTCTGGATCTCACGCTTGTCGTCCGCTGTGTACCGGATGTCTTTTCCAGTGATCTCGTTGTGCACTTTTGCCATCACACGTTTGTTCAACATGGCAATTTTATTCTGGATGGAAACCTCCGGGTTTTCGTTCAAATAAGCTGCAATCACTTCTGCGGTCAGAAGAATTTTGCTCGTTTTTTGAAATGTTACCTTACTTGAAGTTCTCCTTACAGAACTGGTTTTCACTGGAACTTCTAAGAAAATATCTTCCGCTAAAATCGTCTCCTCTTCGAGTTTTCTGCAGTACTCCTCCAGATTTTGGAACCAGAACAGTGTTCCCTTAATATGGATGAAGCTGTCCTCTTTCTCCAATGCATGCACGCGCATTGTATGCTCGTCCCAGTCCTCATACAAAAGTCTTGTGAAAAGCTGCTCCATTGTCATCTGCCGGATTCCATATACATCCAGATCAGGCAAAACGCTCGTGATGTAGTTCAGCAAAATGCGGTTGCTTCCGATAATATAGAAATCCTCCGGGAGGAACTCTTTGTCATAATTATATAAAATGTAAGAAATCCGGTGCATTGCCACGGTTGTTTTCCCGGAACCCGCACTTCCCTGTACGATCACATTCTGTTTCGGAGATTTTCGGATAATTTCGTTCTGCTCCTTCTGAATGGTTGCGATGATCTCACCGAGTACTGCTTTTTTATTTTTTGCCAGATATTTTGTGAGAAGTTCATCATTCGCCACGACATCCGAATCGTAGAAATCTTTTAAGGTATCGTTTTCAATCTCATAAGTCCGTTTCATCAGAAGATCGATCGCGTAAGTTTTCTCATTCTGCACCGTATATTCGCACGGTCCGACTGCATTCTCATAATAAACCGACGCCACGGGTGCTCTCCAGTCGATGACCACTTTGTCGATGATATTTTTTGAGATTCCAACCCTTCCGATGTAGAGTGCCTCATCTTTTTTCGAATCCTCATCATAAAAATCGATCCGCCCAAAGTACGGCTTCTTCCGCGCTTTTTCTAATCTGCTCCTGTCACGCTTCACCGTCTCATACATGAGCTGGGTATTGTCGATCAGCGAAAGCGCCTCTACATCTTTCGCTCCATAGGTTTCCAATAACGTATGAATGTCCTCTTTCAGGCTTTGCTCCTGCGCGATGTTTTTATCAAGATTCTGCTGCGTGATCTCAATGGTCTGCGCAAGATGCGCCTCCTCCGCCTCCCTTGTGATACCCGGCAATTTACCAGATGATTGTCTGCGTTGTTCCATTTGCGTCCCCTTTTTACGCATATACGTTATATTTCTTCAGATCCTCTTTGACCTGCTCAATCGTCTCAAAACAGATTCCGTGGATTCCGGCTTTTTCGGCTCCCTCGATATTTTCCATCCGGTCATCGATAAATACACACTCATCCGGTTTTAACCGATACTGATTTAACAATGTTTCATATATTTCAAGATCCGGTTTGATCTGCTTCACTGTATAGGAAAAAATCGCTCCGTCTGTCAACGGCAGGAAATCCAGCGCATTGTCTTTTGTTCTCCGGTAAGTCCAATCCCCATAATTAGAAAGAATATACACCTGCAAGCTCTCTTTTTTCATATTGGAAATCCATTCTTTCGTATAGGAAAACTGTTTGATTGCCAGTTCCAGATGGTTCCAGAACAGATTGATCTCTTTTTTATATTCCGGTGCCTTCTCATAAAATGCCTGAAGAATCTGTTCATCTGACCAGACACCACGGTCTGTCTCAAGCCAGACCGGAGTATTTACCGTAGCATCCGCAACCGCTTTCACTGTCTTATCATCAAATCCAAGTTGTTTCATTGCGTCTTCCGGCTCCCACGCCACAAGCACTTTCCCGACATCTAAAATTATATTTTTTACCATAAATCCTCCTTCTTCCTTGTTTTGTCACAAAAGGCAGGGTGCCACTGCACGCCTGCCTCAGTCTCTTTATTTATTGCGGTAAATGATATCTTCTCTGCCTGGTCCGTTAGAAACCATTGTGATCGGGTATCCGATCTGTCCTTCAATGAACTCAATGTAATTTCTGCAGTTTTCCGGAAGATCCTCGTATTTCTTAATTCCACGGATATCACATTTCCATCCCGGAAGTTTTTTGAATACTGGTTTTGCTTTCTCTAATTTTGCAGTTACAGGGAAGTCTGTGGTTACTTCTCCGTCGATATCGTATCCAACACATACCGGGATCTCATCTAAGTATCCTAATACGTCAAGTACGGTAAGCGCTACATCCGTTGTTCCCTGCAGACGGCATCCATACTTACTTGCAACACAGTCATACCATCCCATTCTTCTTGGACGTCCGGTTGTTGCTCCGAATTCACCGCCGTCTCCGCCGCGTCTTCTCAGTTCGTCTGCCTCGTCTCCAAAGATCTCGCTAACGAATGCTCCTGCTCCTACTGCGGAAGAGTATGCTTTACTTACTGTTACAATCTTCTTGATCTCATATGGTGGGATGCCTGCTCCGATCGCACCGTATGCTGCTAAAGTAGAGGAAGATGTTACCATTGGATAAATTCCGTGATCCGGATCTTTTAAGGTACCAAGCTGGCCTTCTAATAAGATCTTCTTGCCTTCCTTGATTGCTTTGTCCAAGAATAAAGAAACATCTCCGACATATGGAGCTACCATGTCTCTGTACTCATGTAAAGTAGCTAATAATTCCTCTTCTTTTAATAATGGTTTGTGATACATATGCTCAAGCATAATGTTCTTTGTCTCACAGGTACGTTTTACTTTTGCCTGTAATAATTCCTCGTCGAATAACTCACTTACCTGGAAACCGATCTTTGCATATTTGTCTGAATAAAATGGTGCGATACCAGACTTGGTAGAACCGAAAGAATTCTTTCCAAGACGCTCCTCCTCATACTGATCGAAAAGAACGTGGTATGGCATAACGATCTGTGCTCTATCTGAAATCATGATTTTTGGTGCAGGCACATTGCGGTCTGTGATCGATTTGATCTCACTTATTACCTTCGGGATATCCAGTGCAACACCATTTCCGATAATGTTGGTGATGTGGCTGTGGAATACACCTGATGGCAATGTATGTAATGCAAATTTACCATAGTTGTTTACGATGGTGTGACCTGCATTTGCTCCGCCCTGAAAACGGATAACAATGTCCGCTTCATCTGCAAGCATATCTGTGATTTTTCCTTTTCCCTCGTCGCCCCAGTTAGCGCCTACTACTGCTGTAACCATTTGATTTTCCTCCTGCATAAAAAAAGTGATGGTCTGTAAAAACCATCACATCTTCCTGTTTTTACTTTATGATTATACACGAAGTAATGCCATAAGTAAAATTAATATTCATTATATTTGATATAATCATTCATTATATCTCCTTATTTTCCCCACCACGGACCAGATAACACAATATTCCATATGCCATCAGACACCATCGGTTTCAGAAACATTGAAATCAAAAGCATAACCGCAAGAATCAGGACAGGTTCATATCGTACTAAACTTTCTTTCGATTCCTCTGTTTTTAAAGAGAACGGAAAAAAGAATTTTCTGCTTATTTCATATCCTATCACAGTTCCTGCCGTATTGGTGATCAGATCATCAATATCCGTAAGCCTGAATGTAAATATCTGTAATAGTTCAATCCCCAGTGATACCGCGAGTCCCATGAAAAACATGGTTTTGAAAGACCGGAAATTCTTCCAGACCGCAGGTACAAAAAATCCCATCGGTATAAATAAAATGATATTCAAAATCGTATTTTTCATATATGCAAACGGACTATTTACAATGTCTACAAACGGTATCAGATTCAGACCAAAATCTATCTGAAATGTCCCAACCTCAGGGACACCCACAACTGAAAACATTGCAATCGCATAAAATGCAAATATCAGTTTTACACAAAATGGTTTAAATTCCCATTTCCTGTAGATTGTACACTGCAAAATAGCCAAAGCAGGAATCACAAAAATAGCAGACGAGACACAGTCTATCCCGATCGATAATAAACGCATCATTTACGTTTCCCCCTAAATATCCTGATCTTGCATATAAATTTATCATATTCCTGCCCGTAATCCCATTAATATTCTATTAAGATTGATAAAGAATTGATGAACTTTTTCTGACATTTTCACTACGGAACAAGCAGAAAATCGTATAGTTTTTCCGCTGCTGCCGACATCGGCGCACGCTCGTTTGAGACAATGCAAAACTCGCGTTCCGGTATCGCCCTGTCAAATTTCAATATGAATAATTCCCCATTTTCAATGTATTTTTCTGCGAAATCCGACACGACACTGGCAACACCGAGGTTGCGCACTGCAAACTGGATGAGCATATCACTTGTCGCAAGTTCAAATTCCGGCCGGACAAATGTGCCGCGCTCTGCCAGATAATCCTCCACATATTTTCTTGTGGAAGTGCTGCCCTCTAAGCACATCACCGGAAGATTTTCAAGCTCTTTATAGCTTAATTTTCCACCCTTTAAGTACTCAAACTTTTTTCCCGCCACAAAGACATCCTGGATTTTGCGCACAGGCGTCATTTTAAAATCGTATTTGTTGTTCACCGGGGTACTGATGATCCCAAAATCAATTTTTCCGTCCTGCAAATGTTTCAACGTCTCCGGTGTCGGGGCATTCGTCACAGTCACTTTGATCTGCGGAAATGCATCATGGAACGTCTCAAGATAAGGAAGCAGATAAAACTGCAATGTCATGTCACTGGCACCCACACAGATTTCTCCGGCATCTAAGTTTAACATCTCCGAGAGTTTTTTCTCCCCGGTGAGGATTGTCTCATATCCTTTTCTCACATATTCTGCAAGCAGTCCGCCTTCTTTTGTCAAGCGCACGCCTTTGGATGTCCGCACAAAGAGAGCGCAGGAAAGATCACTTTCCAGATGCTTGACTGCCTGGCTGACTGCCGGCTGTGAGATGGAGAGCGCCTCTGCTGCGAGGGAGATACTGTTGTATTTGGATACATAATAAAAAATTTTGTAGTATTCGAGGTTTGTCTGCATTATTTTACTCCGTGATTTTACTGTGACTTGCAAATAATTGCTTTCTTATTATAACAGTTTCCCACGAAAAAATCTTTTCTTTTGCGAAAACAAAAAAATTATATTTTTTCGCAAAAATAAACATTGTCTTTTTGCGGTCCATGCCTTATACTAAGTTGCTGAAACGCAAAGAATATGCGTGTTGAGGCTAAAAAAACACGGACAGATTTTTAACTATTTTATAGATCAAGGAGTACAGACTATGACAAAAGACATGACAACGGGAAGCCCGCTCAGAATGATCTTACTTTTTTCCGTTCCGGTTCTACTGGGAAATATTTTTCAGCAGTTTTATAACATGGTGGATACGATCATTGTCGGGCAGTATCTTGGTGAGGATGCTCTGGCTGCGGTAGGCTCTACCGGATGCCTAATGTTCCTTGTATTAGGATTTGCAAATGGTATTGCGCAGGGATTTGGCGTTATGGTCTCCCACGCTTTCGGCGCAAAAGATTTCAAGCTGTTAAAACATTATGTTGCACTTTCCCTGATACTGACTGCCATTGTATCGTTAATTCTGACTATCCCTACGGTGGCAGCTTCCAGACAATTTCTTATTTTAATGAAAACACCGGACAATATCTTAGGACTCGCAGACTCTTATATTAAAGTCATTTTCGCAGGTATCCTGCTCACGATGTCCTACAACGTTGCCTCCGGTATTTTAAGAGGGATCGGCGACAGCAAAACACCGCTGTATTTCCTGATTCTCTCTTCCTTTTTAAATATTGTGCTCGACCTGTTTTTGATCGTCGTCGTAAAACTTGGAACCGCAGGCGCTGCCTATGCAACGATCATTGCGCAGGGTGTCTCCGCACTGCTTTGCTTTATTTATATGTTCCGCAAATTCGACATTTTAAAAACCAGCCGGGAAGATTACTATCTCGACGGATACGGTGTGTTCAATATGCTTTCCATCGGTATTCCGATGGCGCTCAACTATTCCATCACCGCTATCGGAACCATGATCCTGCAGGGCGCAGTCAATATTTTCGGTTCCAGTGTTGTGGCTGCCTTCACTGCCGCCTCCAAAGTGGAAAACCTCTCCACCCAGACCATGCCGACACTCGGCACTGCGATTGCCACCTACTGCGGTCAGAACCTCGGCGCAGGAAAATACAAACGTATCTACGAGGGAATGCGCAAAGGATTTTTCATCTGCATTTTTATCTCGCTTGCTGCCTCTGCCATCTGCGTATTCGGCGGACGTTTTATTGTGAGCTGGTTTGTGAGCGATCCTTCTGAAGAAATTTTTGACTATGCCATGCAGTATCTGAACACCATCAGTTTCTTCATGCTGCCGCTCGCATGGATTTTCCTTTACCGGAACGCCCTGCAGGGCTTAAACCGCGGACTTGTTCCAATGTTAAGCGGTGTTGTGGAAATGGTGTGCCGTATTATCGTGATCGCCGTCACCTTAAATCCGTTCGGTTACTGGGCAGTCCGTCTGGCAAGCCCGATCACATGGCTGATCACCGGAATCCTTCTGATCGTGACGTATTTTATCTGGGAAAAACAGAGCCGGAAAAAACATGCCGGTTCACCAGCCTAAAACTTTAGTTTTCCACCCCACTTCTGAACAGCCTCCACAAGCTGTATCAGATAACGGAACACCGGCTCCGTGATGACTGCGAACACGATCATGAGCATTGCACATTTTCCTGTGACCGCCGTGATTGCAAACAGTTCACTGAAAAACAGCATACAAAATAACCAGCCGATGACCATCGCTGCGATCAGGATCGCATGCGGTGTTGTCATCGGTTTTGCTATATGATAAAGGATCATGAAACCGACAACTGCGATCAGGATCGTGCACGACGTGGAAACGCACTCTTTTTCCACTCCGAACTCCCTGCAGAAAATCACCAGACCGCTCACCACGATAAAATCTGTAATCCCAGCCGGAAGCGCCTGGATCAGGACATTGGTAAGAAAATGCCCATGGATCTGATTCCGATTCTGCTCCAGCGCCAGAAAAAATGACGGAATCCCGATCGTAAAAACACTGATGAGCGACACCTGCGATGGCTCCAGCGGATAATCGATCAAAAATAGCATGGAAAATACGGCTAAGAGCATGGAGAAAATGTTCTTGACCAGATAAAGGCTGGCAGTGCGCCCGATGTTGTTCACCACCCGCCGCCCTTCCATGACAACCGCCGGCATTTTATTGAAATCGTTATCGAGCAGCACAAGCTGTGCCACATGCGAAGCCGCCTCACTGCCTGACGCCATCGCAATGCTGCAGTCTGCATCTTTTAACGCAAGAATATCGTTCACGCCGTCTCCTGTCATTGCCACGGTCTTTCCCTGCTCTTTTAATGCCTGCACCAGAAGACGTTTCTGCTCCGGTGTCACCCTGCCGAACACCGTGTATTTTTTTGCTGCCTTCCGCACTGCATCCGCTGTTTTCAACGTTGCTGCGTCCACCTGTTTTTCCGCATGGCGGATTCCCGCTTTCTTTGCGATCTCCGATACCGTGACCGGATTGTCCCCGGAGATCACTTTCACTTCCACTCCCCGCTTGGAAAAGTAACGGAACGTATCCATTGCCCCCTCCCGGATCGCATTGTTGAGCAGGATAAATGCAATGGGACTTGCATTTTCTGTCAGTTCTTTTCCATCCAGATTCCCCTCATACTCTGCAAATACAAGCACACGATATCCCTTTTCCAGAAATACTTCGATTGTTCCCTGAACAGCCGTATAATCCTGCCGCAGCACAAATTCCGGTGCGCCGACCACATAAGCTTTTCCTGCCAGAACCACTCCACTGTATTTTGTGGCAGACGAAAATGGGACGATTTTTTCTGCACTGTTTTCCAACGGCTCCGTAAAATACTGCTGCAATGCCTCCATCGTTGCATTGTCGCACGGCAGGGCACGCACACAGTCAGAAATCGTTTTTGCAACTTTATTTTTTTCCTCTTCGGCTGCAATGTTCTGGTCTTTTGCAAGGATAAACTGTGCCACTTCCATTTCTGGCACGGTAATGGTTCCGGTCTTATCCACGCACAGCACATTTACCCGCGCCAGTGTCTCGATACATTTCATGTCATGGATCAGTACCTTTTGTTTTCCAAGCCTCATCACCGACACCACCATAGCCACACTTGCAAGAAGGTACAAGCCTTCCGGGATCATTCCGAGAATAGCCGCCACCATGCCCGTCACACTATCTTTCATCGTCGCCCCGGAAAAAAAGTATTGCTGTAAAAACAGGATCGCCCCGATCGGCAAGATGATCACGCCCACGGTCTGCACAAGGCGGTTCAACGCCCGGATCATCTCCGACTGCTCGCCCTCTTTTGTCTGCGTCGCCTGTAACATCAGTCCTGAAATATAAGAATCTTTTCCCACTTTTTCCAATTTTGCCATGCACTCTCCCGATATCACAAAACTTCCCGAAAAAAGGGAATCTCCCTCTTTTTTTACAATCTCATCGGCCTCCCCTGTGATCAGAGCCTCGTTGACTGTGATATTGCCGGATAACACCAGTGCGTCCGCCGGAATCTGTCCACCTGCTGAAAGCGTTATCACATCATCCTGCACCAGTTCATCCGCCAAAACCTCCTGATCACTTCCGTTGCGCCGGACCGTGATTTTCGGTGTATTTAATATCGTAAGATCATCCAGAATCTTTTTGGAACGCAGCTCCTGGATGATCCCGATCAACATATTTGCAATAATAATAGGTAAAAAAGTAAGATCCCGAAAAGACCCAACTACGATCAGAAGGATCGTAATGATCAAAAAAATAAGATTATAATAAGTTACAACATTTGAGCGGATGATCTGTGCCACTGTCTTTGTGGAAGAATCTACGCATTCATTCGACAACCCTGCTTTTTTCCGAAATTCCACTTCAGCAGTGGACAGTCCACTCATATTCTGGCACATTCTGCATCTCTCCATCTCACTTTATGATGCTTTAGTATGCCCTGTTTTTTGTTAAACTATTTGAACAATCGCTAATTGTTCTTTATTTTGCTTTTAGTGCCCAGACAGCTTTGATCTGGCTTCTGATTTTTCCATAGTCCCATTTCTGACCACTGCGGTATAAAGAAAACGGATCGTTAATGGAAAATCCTTCATCATCATAGTCATAGAGCAGGATAAAATGTCCCCCTGTGGTGAAATCTCCCTGCCGCACAGAGCAGATCACGATGTCTCCCTGATCTAAGTGCTGTTTGATCTCAGTCTGGCTGATATTGATCTGCTCGGAGCGGACACCGTAAGCTGCCGCCCCCTCTGTCATAAGCGACCACATCGTTCCTGTGCCGGACATATAAAACCCTTCCTGCATGGCAAATTTTGCGATTGCAGCCGGAGTTGCCTCCTCGTTTCCAGTCAGCGCAACTACTGCCATCGCCAGTGTTGTCGGACCGCATCCGCTGATCGCAACATTGCTGTCATCCCCATATGCAAGGCAGCCCCAGCGTTTATCCCACTGTAAAAAGAGCGGATATTCTTCCTGTAACTCTTTCTCTGTCAGTTCTGCTTTATCATAATCCCTTGTGTTCCCTTTGTAATCAGCTACAAATGCGATCATTTCCGGATTATTTGCCAAATTGATCAGTAATTTTTCCGGATATTTCTCTGCATTTTCCACAATCTGTGCGTAGCGTTCATCTGACGCTTCCATCTGTTCTAACTGTCTGATTGCCTGATTTAAGGAATAATCTACCGGTTTTGATAACACAACCTGTGGAATCTCCGCAAACGGATCATTCGTTTCTTCGCTGTCTGCCGGTTCTTCGATCTCTGATGATTCAGCATTATCTGTCAGTTTTTCGTTCTCTATTTCCACGTCATTTGTAATTTGATTTTCTTTTTTCTCTTCACCGGAGTTATCCTGCGCTGATGCCAGCACTTCTTCTGTTTTTCCAAGTTCGATCTCAGGAAAATATCTTCCACAGACACATCCCAGTAAAAAAGATGTCAAAAGCATTACACTCAAAACGATTTTTCTTTTCCGTACAAGCTTTTTCTGTCTCAGTCTTCTTTCGTCTAATTCTGTCTGATTCTGTATCTGGCGCTGATTCTGCTCCTTCATCTATCGGTAACCTCTCTCGTATTTCTTTCTTGCGTAGCGTGTTCTATTATATACATAAACCCTGCAATTTTGCTACCCTCTTCATAAAATATTAATAAAACTTTGGGTTTTCTTTGGAATACTTACAGAAAAAACAGGTGCCAAATGTATGATCCATTCAGCACCTGCCCTGTCCTGTCTGTTTTTATTTGTTGCTGAGATATTCGTGAATACCCTTAGCTGCTGCTTTACCGGCACCCATCGCAAGGATAACAGTTGCTGCACCTGTCACAGCGTCACCACCGGCATAAACACCTTCTTTGGAAGTTGCACCAGTCTCTTCTTCCGCAATAATGCATTTTCTGCGGTTGATATCAAGACCTTTTGTAGTGGATGAGATCAGAGGGTTTGGAGAAGTACCAAGTGACATGATCACAGTATCTGCCTCGATCTCATATTCAGAGCCCGGAATCTCAACCGGACTTCTTCTTCCGGAAGCATCCGGTTCGCCAAGTTCCATTTTGATCACTTTTGCACCCTTTACACAACCGTTTTCATCCACTAATAATTCGGTTGGATTCTGGAGAAGATCAAAGATGATACCCTCCTCTTTTGCGTGGTGTACTTCCTCTTTACGTGCCGGAAGTTCTTCCTCACCACGACGATATACGATATGTACCTCTGCGCCAAGTCTTCTTGCTGTTCTTGCAGCGTCCATTGCCACGTTACCACCGCCGACTACAATAACTTTCTTACCAGCTTTGATCGGTGTATCGTAATTGTCTAAGAACGCTTTCATAAGGTTATTTCTTGTTAAGAACTCATTGGCTGAGAATACACCCATTGCCTGCTCACCAGGAATACCCATAAATCTTGGAAGTCCTGCACCGGAACCAATGAAAACTGCCTCAAAGCCCTCGTTGTCCATCAACTCATCAATTGTAACGGATTTACCGATGACAACGTTGGTCTCAATCCTAACCCCTAATGCTTTCACGTTTTCCACTTCAGCGGCAACAACCTTCTGCTTTGGAAGACGGAATTCAGGGATACCATAAACTAACACACCACCTGCCTGATGTAATGCCTCGAAAATCGTCACATCATAACCAAGCTTTGCAAGATCCGAAAAGCTTTTCTCCAGAGGTCCCTGATATGCCGTAACCGAATCTGCGATCGCAACATCCGGTGTGGCAACCTGATAACATAACTTCATACCCTCACTCCTTTTCTCTGACTTCCTGATACCAGTATATAAAGCAAAACATGTGCCAGGTCTTGCCGGTGCATTTTTCTGTCCCTTTTTCGTTTTTTCAGGAATTATGTTTCATTTTGTTTCGCTATATTTTTCATTTTGTTTCTTAATTCTAGTCGTAAATGTTTCACTTTCGTTTCACAACGTTACCATCCTGCATTACAAACGGTACGTTTGCCAGGCACTCCACATCCGTCAGCGGATTTCCATCCACTGCAATGATATCTGCAGCATAGCCTTTCTTTAAGCTTCCGATCCGGTCTCCCAGTCCGCAGACCTTCGCGGCATTGGAGGTAACACCCTTTAATGCGGTCACAATATCTGAACCGAGCTCTACCGCATATCCAACCTCGCGGTACAGATAACCATGGTAAGCATCGGTTCCCAGAACATACGGAACACCGGTACTCATCAGAAGCTTCAGTCTTTCCCGGACGCGCGGCCGGTTTTTGCGAACCCGGTATGCATTGTTTGCCGACAGGGTTTCCTCGCGCGTCGGATCCAGGAAAATACCGGAAGTAAAATCAACAATACATTTGGAATTTGCCAGCCATTCCGCATCCTGCGGGGTGCACATATACATATGCTCAATGACCTGTACCCCGCCGTCGATACAGTCTTTTAGGCCCTGACCGCCGATACAGTGTGCAGCAACCGGAAGGTTCTTTCTTGCCGCCTCACTGACTGCCATGGCAATCTCCTCCAGACTTAAAAAGCTCGGCACAAACTCGCTCTCCGGATCCGGAACGCCCGGAGTGATAAACAGCTTTAACAAATCGACACCCTTCTTTAACTTTTCGCGTGCAGTTTTCCGGATCTCCTCAGGTCCGCAGTGCGGGCTTCCGATATATCCGGCACCGTGGCTTCCCTTCATGCCAATGCCTGCTGCGAGAAGCTTCGGTCCTGCCACCTTTCCCTGTTCAATCAGCTTTTTCAGTGTTACATCAATATAAAAACGGTCTCCCATGCAGCGTGCTGTTGTGACTCCGCTCATCAGATCTTTCCGGAACCCATCCAGAGCGATCAGGGTCAGCTCACATTCTGTACTCCATGCCAGAAGCTCCAGATGCTCCGGGATCGTGGCGTCAATAGAAAGATGGTTATGGCACTCGATCATGCCGGGCATGAGGGTCGTATTCTTTAAATCGATCACCTCCGCACCTTCTACCGCAGGACACTCCGCCTGCGGTACGATCTCCTCTATTTTTCCATCACGGACGATCACTGCCATGTGCTCTTTTAAATTCAGATCCTCGCCAACCAGAACACGGTCAGCTTTTAAAATAATATCGCTCATATCTGTTTCCCCCTGCTTTATTCTGTCTCAGCCATCATGGCTTTTACTCCGGTCTTCTGCTGTTTTGCATTGCCAAGGCCATGCTTTTCGTTGAATTGTCTGGACCACCGTGCCAGAAATGCCACCAGAAGCGGTGTCACGATCGCTGTCACAATGGTTGCTGCCGCAATCTGCGCACTTGCAGTCTCAACCTGCGGAGCAAAGGACGGATCTGCATCTGCAATCGCTGCCGGTGTTGTTGCGGCAACGCCTGCCACCGTACCGATCGCTGCTCCCATCGGATCTGCTTTTCTTCGGATCAGGCTGTAAATGATAAACGTAAGAATACCGGTTACCGCAACTGTCAGCAGTCCGAGAAGGATACCGGAAAAGCCGGCGCCTGCAATGGTGAAAAAGCTCATGCCTGCTCCAAGACAGAAACCATTGAACGGTGGGAGAAGTGCCATCGCAGTGGAAAGAGTTTCTCTCCACTCATGATCCAGGTTACCGATAATAAAACCAATGATCAGCGGGATAATGCTTGCCATGATCGCGGTGATCGGGAATTTTCCGATCCCTGCTGTTCCAAGCGCAATCATCGTGAAAAACGGGCCGTCATTTAAAGTCAGGATCGCGGTTGCTCCTACGTCAGACTCATCGCCATACTCACCGGCAAGAGTTGCATAAATAACACCATTGGAATTGGTTACTGCGCCAATGACTGCCAGCGGAAGCAAGCCCAGAAATCCGGCTTCTCCAAAAATTGCATTCAGAAGAAGTCCGATACCAAAGCCGCCAAAGAACTTCAGGGCTGTCAGAAACACGCCCTTGTATACCGTCTCTCCTGCTGCTTTTACATCAATCGTTGCGCCGCTGCAGAACAGATACAAACCGATCAGGGTTGGGATTCCATTCTTGAAAAGTCCCGTTGTGAAGCCTCCGATTTTTAAAGCTTCCGGGAAAAATGTGTTTACCGTGCATCCAAGCAGCAGCGGGATTACCATTGCGCCTGCCGGAAATTTTTTCATTGTTCCGAGTATTCTGACATTACCAATCATAACCTGTACCCTCCATACAAATCCTACTATGTTTTTTTGTTTCTGAACCAGTTCTGACATACTATAGAGCAAACCTTATGCCTATTTTTCCTTTTCACGCAGATTTTTTCTTTTTTTCTGTTTTTTACATCCCTTTTTATGTATTTTGCACAAATATCAATCTCTGTTTCAATGCATTATCACAATTGATTCTTTTCGCATTATCTCTGCTGCATTCTATATTTTTCCAACTTCACACGTTTTAAGATTGCATATCATTTCATCTAATTGCAATTTATATCTTATCAAAAATCATTTTGCAATTTTTTGCAATTTTCACTTTCTTTTGCGTGCAAATTCCTCTATAATCATCATCAGACAATAATTTTCATGTACAAATGGAGGTTTTCTATGATCCACATGATTTTTTATGCTCCCTATCCCCAGATCGTCCCTCTCATTAAGCAGGTTTTCCAGGAACGTCCTGACTGTGATGAGCTTGAATACGAAATTGTACAGGATTTCTATAATAATCCGCTTCAGGATTTGAACGCCGATGTCGTGATCGCCCGCGGCTTCTCTGCCCTGACCATGAAGCAGCGCGGCTACATCTGCGCAGAGCTGAAGGTCGGCGGCTATGATGTCATTGCTGCCGTCCTGAAAGCGCGCCGCATGTCTCCTGGGCTGTCTCACATTGCGGTGATCGGAGCCTTTAACATGATCTACGGTATTGAAAGCATCCGGGATGCATTTCCTGACATGAAGCTCTCTACCTACCCGGTCAATTCCGAACCCCTGCTTGCTGACGCCATCCGGCAGGCGATTTCCGATGGATGTGACGCCCTGGTTGGCAACTATACAGGCGTTGAGCTGGCCAAAAAAAGCGGTCTTCCGGCTGTCATGATCGAATCCGGCCAGGAAGCCATCAACAATGCGATCGACGAGGCAAAATCCGCAGCCGAAATTGACTTAAGAGAAAAAATGCGCAGTGCCCAGATGGCCAATATCATGAACTATTCCTTTCAGGGCATCCTATCCACAGATCAGGACGGTATCATCACATTCGCGAATAAATACTGCTATTCTATCCTGGACTCCGGCCACGCGCTCCTTACCGGACGCAGCATCCTGGATTTTTTCCCAAATCTCCCGTTGGAGGAGGTTACCAGAAACGGAAAAAAGCTTCTTTCCGAGCTGCACATCTATGCCTCCTACCACCTGATG